>Ga0210408_10002726_pt1 | contig 16891 bp, 10 predicted proteins | sample IncBWH4MmetaG_FD_155471 | JGI IMG/M metagenome (GOLD analysis project Ga0210408, IMG submission 155471) | Forest soil microbial communities from Barre Woods Harvard Forest LTER site, Petersham, Massachusetts, United States - Inc-BW-H-4-M | ecosystem: Environmental > Terrestrial > Soil >...
CAAGCCTTCATACTTTGAAGTCATCAGCAGGACATCCATAGCGGCACAATAATGAGTCGCGTCTAGCTGGTAATTGGTGAAGATGATCTTGCTTCCCAATCCTCGGTCAGCAGCGGCAGCCTTTACGTTATCCATAAGCTCACCACCCCCGACCATGAGGAAAACTGTGTCCGAACGGCGTTGATCAATTTCAGCTGCGACCGAAAGCCAGCGTAAGGGATCTTTCTGGTCCGTAACGCGCCCGATGAACCCGACCACGAATGCTTGCGCTGGGATGTTCCACCTCTCCCGGATTGCATGTCGCCGGGCTGTGCAGGCAGCTTCATCAGGCAGTTCTTCCGGCTCGAAGCCGTAGTCGAGCTGTCGGAAGCGGTTTCGGGAAAGTTTGTACACCCTCGCGGCGTATTCGGGCAGATCCTCGCTCGTAACAAACCGGAGATCCAGCTTTCTGTCATACGGAGCCGAGGCACGAACCCAGTCTTCTCCAAAGGCGTGGAGATGCAATAGGTCCGCGAAGCGTACTTGCCGGGACACTAGCGGCCACTCGTCTGCCAGTTGGTATCCATACAAAGTGTTGCGATTGAATACAATATCCACGCACTTGGCAATCATTAAGTACCGCAGGAATGCACTGCGATTGTCCCGATCTTGAGCCATTTTTTCTAACGAGTAGATTTCGTCGGCCCGTGCCTTGAATTCGTCATACAAGGGTCCTTCGGGCTGCTCGCAAGCGACCAGAATGATCGAGTAGTGCTCCTTCGGTAGGCACGACATGATTCGCAGATCAAACGATTCCGCGCCGCCGATATGAAAGAACGGGATCAGATAGAGTATAGTCGTCTTCTTCCCCTTCCAACGATCGAGGCTAAGCAAGTGGGGGATGCTCGGGTAGACGTATCGTTCGGTAGACACTGATTTCGGAGCGACCTCGGCCAACGGGATTTCCGTGCGACTGAGCCGTTCGCCATTAGCCTGCCTCGGAGGCTGGGTGGCGGACGATTCAAAACAATCGCCCCGATTTGCTGCTTTATGGTCGACGATTTTGGTAGATTGGGTCGAGGTCAGGTACGCATTATTCCGCAGGCCAATCTGGAAGTAAGTCCGCTTGGCTAGTTGCGGAAAATCCGCCAGCAGCCGATCGAACAGTGTCCGCGATTCGGCATGCACTTTAGCAGAACCTTCGTTGATTGTATTGGTGGCATGCATACGATAAGCGGTTAGATACCTGCGCACATATGAGCATCGACCTAAGGCCATAGCTCGCAATGCGAAATCCCAGTCATGTACGTAGCGGAATGCGGAAAACCCTCCGATGCGGGTGTGCAAGTCCTTCGTGAAAACCATATTGCTAGTGGTCACGACAAAATTCTGATGAGATATCAGATCAATGAGCTCGCCACCATCTACCATTCTTGTCACGTCAAACTCATGGGGAAATACGTTGTCAGTGTCAAACGGCCCCCGTTTGGCGCCAACCAGCGTCCCAGCGGCTCCGACGAACAAAAGGTTACCGAACAGAAAATCGCTCTCTGGAAAAAGCCCGTGGGTGATGATCGCTTCGAAACGGCCGTCCACGAAGATGTCGTCAGAATTGAGCACAGCCACCCAGGAACATTGGGCGGCTTCGACCAACTCATTCAAACGGTTGTGCGTGCCGCGATTCGTCTGACCATTCTTCGTCAGGTTACGTACCCGCTCCGGATTCTTCGAAGTCAAGCTGGCTAATATGCTTGCCGTGCCATCCGCCGAACCGTCATCAACAAGAAGTACCTCCTTTACGAAAGGAGATCTCAACGCAGACATGACGGCCTGTTTTATATATTGGGCGTGATTGTAAGCGGGTATCAGAACAGAGAACTCGTGTGTACTTGACTCGGATGACATTGTTCCTCTATTTCCGCTCACACGGTTGGTCAGGCCCAGGCAGATCAACAAGAGTTTTCTCGATAATGGCCAAGCCGCTCGAAAAGTGGATACTTCGAATAAAACTCCGCCGGTTGCCCTGCAAGCCGAACTTGGGGTGGAGGATGTCCCGAAGCGCACATTCATCAAGCAACTGCTTCATTAAGCCGACCATCCCGCTTTCGTGACTGGGAAACTGGTTACCGCGGCTTTCAAACTGGACCAATTCACTGTATGCGGGCCGGGCACCATCGGACCAGGATTCCCAATACCCAGTCCCCCAGTCTTCGATGCAGTAGAAGCCCCCCGGTTTGAGGTGCTTATAAAAAAGTATCTGAAAAGCAGCGGCCGTGAGCAACCCGATATGTGAGGCGTCATCGATGATAATATCGAACCCGAAGGGGTTAGCTTGTGAGGCTATTGCATCCATCTGCGCAGCGTCACCCTGGTCGCCTCGAACCACCCGAATGCGGCCGCTGGAATCAAATAGGTCTGCTGGAGGGTGGAGGTCGACACCAAAAATCTGTGCCTGCGTAAAATAGTCTCGCCAAAGAAGCAAAGACCCGCCTTTGTTGACACCAATCTCCAGCAGGGCGATAGGCACGCCTCGCAAATGGCCACAGGCTCGCTCGTAATTTCTTAGGTATTCGTCGCTCTTGTCCGTGTCGTACCGATTCCGTCTTAAAATTTCGCTCAGAGTCAGTCCATCCGTGTCGATTCCGTCTTTGCGTTCATCGTGGTCCTCGAGGGCTGGACTCGGGTTGCTCTTTCCGTTATGGGTGCAGCCTCCTGGCCTGAAGAGCTCCCAGTATGCGGTGGGATCCGTCATCAATAAAGTCGTCCGATGCTTTCTCTTTTCAGCTGGGAAAGCGGGTGCTTCCGCCGCCTTCCGATTCAGTTCCAAGCTCGCGCGGGCTAGTTTGTCCGCACGAACATAAGGTCTCGCGTCACGAACAAATTCAGCAGCGGCAGAGCACAAGCCGCAACGAATGGCGCTCTCCGCCATATTGACTAGGTATAGGAAGATGGCGTCATCGATCGCGTCCTGCGGCACTCCCAGATCACGCAATACCGCTTCGGTAATGAGATCCATGCTAGACGTCGGATCCGGACGTCCTTGCAACCGCAGTTGGGCAGTGGTGCGAGCGCACAGGGCGGATAGAGCTTGCTGCTTGGCGTGCTTATGCGAGATGCTAGCTTCATGCCGTCGATAGCCAAGCAGAACCTCGTCAAGGTTGGCGAGGTCGAATTTCTCAAGCATGCGGAGCCAAAGATCGTAGTCTTCAGCGTGTAGATAGACCTTGCGAAATCCGCCGACTTGTTCCAGGACGCCGTGGCGGAACAACACCGTTGGATGAGCTACTGCACACCCGAGTTCCCGCATATGATGCCGCACCTGTTCGGGATGTGAAGGCAGTCGGATGGTATCTCGAACCCGTGATTCCGCATCGATAACCTCTACGGCTCCTCCAACTAACGTGATGTGGGGGTTCGCTTCGAGAAAGTCGACCTGCATTTCCAGCCGAAATGGTTTGGCTACATCATCTTGATCCATCCGCGCAACGTACCTTCCGCTGGCTGCCGCAAAGCCACAGTTGAGAGCGTCAATATACCCCCGATTCTCCTCCCGGATTAAGATCTGGATTCTGGTGTCCTTTGCAGCATGGCGGGATAGAATTTCGGGGGTCGCATCCTTCGAACCATCATCGACGATGACAAACTCAAAGTTCCTGTAGGACTGATCGCGAATGCTATTGATAGCCTGGTCCAGAAATCGTGCGCCGTTGTAGACCGCCATCACGACGCTCACTCGGGGCGAATTGGAAGACAAAGACACGGGCTTCTACCTACCCTTCCGTATGAGTTGTAGATCCTAATATCGCGTCGTTCTTGATAGACCCTAGATACGCCGTTTGGAAGTGATTGACCGACTCCCGCAAGAAACTCTCGACGTCATCATGGAGCCCAGTCTCCGCGATATACATGCAGGCCCTCAGAAAATCCAGCCCCATCGCCTCGTGGTTATCAACCGTATTCCGGCCGTGAATGCGATAAGTCGCCAGCACAGTAGAATTGAATTTGAATTTAGGTGATCTCGACGACAGCTCGATCCACAAGATCCAATCTTCGTGACCAGAGTTCGTAACTAACCGGAAATTGGTCTTTTCCAGAAGCTCTCGACGGAACAGTGCACAATGGATCGGGATTGAAAGGCCCCTTTCCCAGCGCAACAGAAGGTCCTCTTTGGAAAAAGAAAAATCGTCAATCGTGGACGGGTTCATCATCCTGCGGTTCAGGCCGTTGGCGTCGCATAGTTCGTATTCGCAAATGCAGATGTCAATCGTGGGATCCGAACGAAACTCGCCGAGTTGGGTGTCGATTTTCCCCGGCGTCAGCAGATCGTCGGCGTCAAGGAGCTGAATGAATTTCCCCTTCGCACGCTGAATCCCTACGTTTCGCGCACTTGCTCTTCCAGCATTGGCCTGGCGGATCAGAGTGAATTTGTATTTGTCGGCAAGAGCATCCGCCAATCTGACAGACTCAGGATCTGTGGAGCCATCGTCGACGACGACGATTTCAAGCGCTTCGGAACAAGCCAGGAGGCTCGACAGAACGGCATCTTCGAGAAAACGGCCGTGGTTAAAACAAGGTATTACAACGCTGACCAGCGGATGGGCATCGTGGTCACTATCCAATGCCGCTCTGCCTGATAGTTGAAGTTCGTTACGTAAAGCCGCTCGCAGATCGAAGGGCGTGGAATCCATGTGCTGAGGTCGTAGTGCAAAAGCAGTTGGTGCCACCGCTCGACCTGGGCTTGCCAGGTAATGCACCAACGGATTGAGGCCCTTCAGGGCAACTTCGGGATTATTTTCTAAGTAAGCGGATGTATCGAACGACGGATTGGGATCTCGCCCCTCAACAACACCGGGGCCGACATAATGAACTAAAGGATTAAGCAACATCTCCGCCACATCTGCATTCTGTTTCAAGTAATAATTGCTACTAAAGTGCGGGTGCGGATCCCGACCCTCGTAGGCTCCACGAGCAAGATAGTGCGCGAGTGGGTTCATATCTGCCTTGGCGACTTCCGGGTTTTGCTCCACGTAATAGCTCGTGCTAAAAAGTGGATGCGGATCGCGCCGCTCGGCTCCGCCGCGCCGTAGATAGTGGAACAAGGGATTAATCCCAGCCTGCGCCACGTCCGGATTGTTCTTCAAGTAAAAGGACGTACAAAAAAGCGGATGAGGGTCTCGGCCTTCGGTCGCCCCGAAGCGTAAGTAGTGCCACAATGGCCCCCCCCGGAAGGGAGCTACATCAGGATTCCGCTCGAGGTACCAGTTAGCGTCGAATAGACCGCTTGTTCGGATAATGAACCATTCTCTGACTAGCCGGAATCGCAGTCTCACAGTTGACTTGCGAAGAGACTCGCCGATAAAACGCATCGGCCGGGTCAGCTTCCATGAGTGAGAATGCAATACGGCCGAGATTGTACGATCCCGCTCGACCAATGCCCTAGTGGCATCGGTAATCTGGCCCTCGCGCTCGGCGAGTGTGTGCGCGAACCTGGCTATCCGACCGTCACGATCGGCTAATGCCTGGTTGAGATCAGCCAATGTTTTGTTGGCACTGACAATCTGGCCGTCGCGCTCGGCCAGCTGCTCACGCAAGTGGGCTTCGACGTAGTGAAAACCGCCTATGGCCTGTTGAAAATCCTTCTCCGCGGCTACCAATTTCGAGTTCTGGCCTCGCTCCGCAGCAAGACGCCGGAGATAGCCGTAATCGCCGACCGTCACGTCTTGCTCTCCGTAACTGGTTCTCTTCCACAAGCAGAATGGCGCACATTGCGAAGCGGTCCCAACATATCCAAGTCGCTGGCGATCGAAAAGATATTTTCGCCCGCGCAAATGAAGTCCCGGTCGAACTGAGAGATCGACCGCAGGAATGGCAATGCCACACCCTGACCGGGAAGCATCCAGTCGTGCAACTCGATGATGATGAGCGGGGTTTTCCCTATCCATTCGGTATGCTGCTGAAACAGTTCATATTCGGCGCCTTCGATATCGATCTTCACGATAAATGGGAAACAGTCCTCTTGGTGCGCAGTGAAAATCTCATTGATCGTGACACAGCCAACATCGTCCTCGCTTGCCTCCTCATCCGTGACCGGTCGGGTCTGGAAGCCTAAAGAGCCGTTGCCAACATCGACGACCTGCACTCGCTGGGGTGTCGCCGCCAGAGCGCACGGCAAGGGCAAGACGGGCATCCCCTTGGTATTTTCAACAAGCAACTGGAAATTTGACGCTTCTGGCTCGATGGCTACCACCAAGGCATCCTGACACTGCGTCGAAAAATAGACGGATGCTGCGCCAATGTTCGCGCCGCCATCGATGATGAGAGGGCGTTTACCAGTGGCCCTTCCTGCCTGCAGAAAGTCTTTCAGATCAGAACAACGCTTAAGCTTCGAAATGTTGAGTACCTGGTTAATAAAAATCTGACCAATTATCACGGCGTCTGAAGAGTTCTCGCGAACATAAAATTCGCTGTCTCTACCACCGACCCGAAATTTCACCAAGTCAACTTTCATGGTCCCCATCATAAAATCGATACGGAATTCACTACGTCGAGACATCTCCAACGCCGTCTTTGTGTTGCGCGGAGCAGTGTTAGCGAATTGGTCCTCCAATTGCTGTTTTATTGTCCATAAGCACTCATTATAGTCAATCTCCGTAACCGATCGTCATACGGATTGGAACTCGGCCCATAGTCGTTTTAGGAAGCGAAGGCCGGTCGGGAAGCTGGGGGCTCCGGTGACGCCGGCGACTCTTTGCCCTTCACGTGTCGGAAACTCTACGATGGTCATGCGCTTCTTGAGGGCGCGAATGGTCATCTGATATTCAATCGTGTAGTCGAGCGCATCCAATTTCAAGTCCCTAGCCGCGCGTCGGGTGATGGCTCGGTAGCCATTTATCGAATCGGTGACAAATGGGCCATTTTTTCGGAAGAGACTATTCGCCAGGAGGTTCAAAGCATTATTAGCCCACTTGCGGGATTTAATCACTTGATTGTCCTCTTCATTGAATGCCCCAGGCATCATTCTTGACGCAATGACGAGATCAGCTCCCCGTTCAAGAAGGGGTTTGAATTTCGATAAATCCCCCACATCCTCATTACCATCGGGAGAGAAGAAAATGTACGCGTCGGCGTCAATCTGTTCAAAAGTAATCAAGAATGCGTCTCCTCGGCCCCTGCGGCTTTGGCCGATCACGGGGACGTGCCGCCCTCTGTAGTACTCGATGGTTCCATCCGTAGATCCGCCATCAATAGCCACCATGTCATCAAAGCCAGAATGTGGGGAGGCGGCTGGGATCAGAGGAAAGATCCGCTCAAGACACGGCCGTTCGTTATACGTGAGCAGGCAGAGTATAACTCTCATTTGCGGCGAACCATTCCACAGTGCGCTTGAGACCCTCAATTAGACCTATTTGGGGCGTAAAGCCCAGCACGCGAACAGCCTTACTGACATCGCAGCATCGGCGAGGCTGGCCTGTCAAGGCGGTGGGTTCGAAGCGAGGCCGAATCGCCAAACCACGGATTTCAGAGACGATATCGGCTATGTGAGCAGCAAGATCTCGAATGGTTGTTTCCTCAGGTGTTCCGAGGTTAACCGGATCCGCCATTGGATAGCGAGCCGCGACTTCAAGCAGCCCCCGCGCAAAATCGTCCACGTATAAGAAGGACCGAGAATGAGAACCATCTCCCCACACGTTCAGAAAGCCATCAGTGGTCTCGAATGCTTTTCTGATCAGCGCCGGGATGACGTGTGAACTTGAAGTGTCGAAATTGTCTCGCGGTCCATAGGCGTTATAAGGCCGCGCAATGGAAACAGAGAGTCCGAATTCGCGAGCGTATTGAGCCCCAAGGTATTCTTGCATCCGCTTGGCCCAGCCATAACCAGAGTTGGTGGGCTCCGGCTCGCTGAAAAAACCCTCCTCTTCAGGTGTTGGTATTTTGCATTCCCGCGGATATACGCACGCAGAACTGGTCACCAGAAACCGCTCAACTCTCTGCAGCTGAGCAGCCTTGATCACGTTTAGGAAGATCTGCATGTTCTGATGAAAAATGGATGCTGAGTGCTTCTGGTTGTACTCCAAACCAGCCACCTTGGCGGCCAGATTCAATACTGCCGAAGCCCCCTCGAGTGTCTTGAACGTGGATCCATTCGATTCGAGGTCGCACTCTCTTATCTCGATTTCAGATTGGCAATTACGCAAAAATTTGATGTTGTTAGTTCTGGAAAGGACGATTGGCTTGGCACCGAGGCGCAGAAGCTGATCAACAACATGACTGCCTATGAAACCAGTGCCTCCTGTGATTGCCACGATCCGACCCCTGAAGAATTCTGTTGTGTCCGAGTGGAAGTCGCTTGCCGAGGACATGCTTGCGTAAGGCTTCATAAGAGATACTTACCCGCCAGACCTTGCTCTTCAAGATCAGCCCTCATCATTATCCGAACGAGTTCCGGAAAGCTCGTTTTGGGAGACCAGCCCAGTTTGATTCGAGCCTTGGTCGCATCCCCTACCAGTAGATCCACCTCAGTTGGCCGAAAATAGCGTTTATCAATTTCGACGATGCTCTGCCAATTCAACCCGACCAAATTCGAGGCTTCTTCCAGAAAATCTCTGACGCTGCGAGTTTCGCCCGTCGCGATGACATAATCATCCGGATTATCCTGCTGCAACATCAGCCACATGGCTTCTACGTAGTCTTTCGCATAGCCCCAGTCGCGCTTTGCATCCAAGTTTCCCAAGTAGAGCTTCTCGTCCTTGCCAGCAAGAATGCGAGCGATGCCGCGGGTGATCTTGCGCGTTACAAACGTTTCACCCCGTCTTGGGCTCTCGTGATTGAATAAAATCCCATTCGAAATGTGCAGATTGTAAGCTTCTCGGTAATTTACAGCCTGATAGTGGGCAAAGACCTTAGCGCAGCCGTAGGGACTCCTCGGATAAAACGCAGTGCTTTCACTCTGCGGAACCTCCCTTGCGCATCCGTACATCTCAGAGCTAGAAGCCTGGTAGAAACGGACATGTCTCGTGGCGAACACTGTTCGGATTGCTTCGAGCAGCCGAAACATTCCCAGTGCCACGACGTCAGTCGTATAGATAGGCTCGTCAAAGGAAATCCTGACGTGACTTTGTGCCGCCAGGTTGTAAACCTCATCAGGAGCAATCTGCCCGATCAGTTGCTCTAAACGGCTGCCGTCTGTAAGGTCGCCATAATGTAGGAAAAAACGATTGTCCGGCTCATGGACGTCCTTAAATAGATGAATGATTCGGCCCGTATTAAATGAGGAAGATCGCCGTATAATGCCGTGAACCTCATAGCCCTTTTCCAAAAGTAGCTCACTAAGATAAGACCCGTCTTGGCCCGTGATTCCAGTTATCAGCGCCTTCTTCATACGGATCGGGCAAACTCAAAGATAACGTTGCTTATGTACTCCAAGTCCTGATCAGTCATCGCGGGACTCAACCCCCACAAGAGCCCGCATTCCATAATCGTATCAGCCCCGTCTAACTTTCCTGAGACTCGGTGAGGTATATGCGCCAGTGCGGGTTGTCTGACCATGTTGCCGCAAATAATGGGTCGCGATTCGATATTGTACTCATGTAGGTGCCGCCTCAAAGCTCTGCGAGTGCGTGGGTCGCGACAAATCACAGGATAACCAAACCATGCTGGATCCGCGCGGTCCGTTGGTCGCATAGGATAAAAGATTCCCTGTTCGATCAGCGGCAAGAGGCGCGCATTCCAAATTGAGGCGATTTCGTTTCGCCTTCGGTTAAACGCGCTCAGTTTGCGAAGTTGAATTAGTCCAAATGCGGCGTTAATTTCAGTCGGCCGTAAGTTAAATCCCGTATTAACGAAGAGATAGTCGGAATCAATAGTTGGATAAAGAGCCTCCTTCTGCTGCCGACCTTTGAGATCTCTGGTCCAACCATGGGCGCGCAAACACCGCAACAGTTCAGCTAGCTCCTTGTTGTTCGTGACGATCATACCGCCTTCAACCGTAGTTATATGATGTGAGAAAAAGAAACTGAACGTGCCCGTGTCGCCGAACGTTCCGGCAAGCTTACCGGCATAGCGGGACCCCAAAGCTTCGCAGGTATCCTCTACAATCCAGAGATCGTTCTCGGCAGCAAAGGCGACTACCTCCTCAATCTGAACCGTGTTTCCGAGCACATGTACTGGACAAACTGCAACGGTCTTATCGTTCAGAGCTGCGCGCATCGCGTCCGGCTTCATCTGGAGAGTGTGGGCGTCGCAATCCACAAAGACTGGAATGCCACCCGCTTGGACAATTGGCCAGATGGTCGTAGACCAGCTTACGGCTGGCACAATTACTTCTGAACCAGGAACGAAACTTTTCTTATCTTTTAATTGAGGAGCCGCGTGATTAGCCAAGGCAAAAAATGCCAGCAGATTAGCAGACGACCCAGAATTCACGAACACCGCTTCTTCAACCCCCACAAATTTGGCAAATGCCTGTTCGAATTCCCGGCATCTACTACCCATGGTGACGTGGGTCGACCTTAGCACTTCGATCGCTGCGTTAATCTCTTCATCGTCAAATGTGGGGAAATTCAGTGGTATCTGTTTCATGTAAATCGGTCACGAAGCAACATCTCGGCGATGATAGCCGTACCGAGCCAGAAACTGAAAGAGGACAGGCGCACGTATCCAGCAATCTCAGCAAATCGAACAGGTCGAAGTCTTATTGGTTTCGAGTATGAAAGATGATTTAGTAGAACCATCTGAAGTTGAAACAAGTGACGGACGTTGATTGTGCGGTCAACACGAAGCTAAAGATCGTACGTAAATTTGGGTGAAAGGTCCAGCAGCGCGAGCAGGGAGCGTAGACAGCGCTTTGAGAGGAGAAGCAATGTCGGGGCTACAAATGAGAAGAGTCGCTGCATTCGGCGACCGGAACGAACGCTCGGGGCGGACATTGCGCGAGATCGAAATCCTAAAAAACGCCTGAGGAGTGGCGGGATAGTTCACTCCTGCGGAAATTTGTGGTGCACAATTACGTGACTATCGCGCACGGCCGCGTAGCCTACCCATCAGGAGGAGAGCAGTTACAGCGAGCGGGTTCACCCACGTTGACAGAGGAGGAAGTCTGGATGGTGGAGTATCGCAGGTTGGAGTACGCAGGTAAGTAGCATCGCGCGCCATCGAAATGTATCTAGAGTTGAGGGCGATCAAAGGCGAAGGGGCGGAAGCAACGGTACTCCGCTTTTGGTCCGAGACACCATGCGTTGTCAGGCATCCCAGCGGATCGGCGAGCAAGGATGGTAATATGGTACGGCTCAAGATTCTCCACACGCATTACCTTGAAGCACGCATAGTCCACCAAAGAGATAGCAGCTGGCGTATCGAATACGTGATGGTGCATAGCCCTATTGCCAAAATTTTCAACACAGCGGGCCCGAAACTGCTCAGCGGAACCAGCGCGCGCGTCTTTTGTCAAATCATGCAAGCATAAAATTTCGGGAAGATGCGTCAAGTCATCTTCTCCAACGTTTTTCGCATGGTCCTCAATCATGTGCGCGAGGAGTGTGACTGGTCGCCGCCAGTCGAAAGTTGCGTCTTTGTGGGGCAGAACCAAGAGGAGAAGCCCGTCTGCCCTCAACACGCGTCTCCATTCCGCGAGGGCACGAAGAGGATTCGCCACATGCTCCAGGCAATGGGAAGATAAAATACATTCATAGCTGGCATCCTGAATCGGCTTCAGATCGGTCGCGTCGCAAATAAACTGAGTGCCCGGTTGCTTCCGCGGATGGTATTCAAAACCCCGCCCTGCCGGCGCCGCTCCTGTCCAAATCGTACGCGCAGAAAAGAGACAATTATCTACTCTGTCCAAGATGTCATAGCAGGCCAAAGGGCCCCCATCACCAAAAATCTCACTGGGACCGCCGATCTCGAGGCCGATCTTTCCGGTGACATGCGAACGGTATGCATTGTTCTCTGGTACGGTTCGAGGAAACCATCGGCGAACATATTTTCCAATTCGAGGCCCCAAGAGCTTTCGAGCAGCTGGACGGGCTAGTTTCAGAATTCGCATCGAGCGGAGCAGCACGGGCTCCAGCGCACACCGGTTATTTGCGAGCGCCAGCAAAGGCAGTCCGGTTCCCCTAATCGAAATAAGCGTTTGACGTAGCGCCGTCGCATGTCAAATACTCCTTGTACCACTAATCAGAACGGATTGCTTGATGCACGCATCATTTCAAATGGACCTGTCGATGACATTCCCAACAGAGGCGCTCGGACTAACATAAGGAGTGGTACAACAACTTGGACAGGTCATCGCTCTCCAGGCTAGCTCCCTCCAGAAAGTCCGCCAGATCATCTCCAGGCAGTTCCCCGCGATGGGTCGTAGTCCGGTATCATTGATCAATAATTAACGTATTTTACCTACCTCGGGATTAGACTCTGCACCCACGTGAGGTTCGATACCGAGTGAATCCGGGCCTTCGGATCAAGGTTCTTCTCCTTTCAGGAAATCATCTTCTCTGCAATGCACATCTACACTGACGCTTTGGCAGCACCATCCATCGCGCTTCAGGATTGAGTGGCGCAACAGCCTTCTCGCATGTAATTAGGATATTAGCTCGCTGGATTTAATGATTCCGGTGTGGGGACGCAGTGCGCCACGGCCGGAAGATCGTCACCACTGAACGCCGGGATAAAGGCTGGCAATGCGGAAGCCGCGATACGCCAATTGCCCGGCGATGTTCATTTGCCACAGCAGCTGTGGATTCTGCTCCTGGGTTACTTCCTGGATGTAGGAGACTCCAGGAGTGTGCACGTCGAAGGCAACGTCATATTCCACTTCTCCATTGGGAAGGCGCAAGGCGTCGCCGCAACATATAGAGTATGCCGACAATTTACTTTCCCAGAGAATCTGCGCGGTCTTTGTGTATTCGTTGAGTTCCATGATAGGTACGCTGCTATAGCAGTTAACGGCGCCAGAACCGCAGACGTCGTCATTTCCGTCTACCAAGCGGTTATTGCCGTTGTTAAAGAAAATTATCGGATAAATCCCGGCGGTGCGAGGTTCCAACAGATGTGGATTGTGCTGACCGTAATTAAATTCTATGGGTGCTTGGCTAGTGGGTAAAGTGAAGTCGCCGCCAGGACCCAGCCTCCACAGGATACTGCCGTCGCCCCTACCGTCGCGGTAATTGATTTTTATTATCCAGTCCTGATTACGCATGGAGAGAATTAGGTTGCCGTCATTCGGCGAGTAAACGATGGCATTGGCGTGAGTCCAGTCCGGGTATCCGAAAGGAGCGTGATTAATGTCGAGGTGATCAAACGTCGACCATGTCCATACGGGCAATCGTTCTTGAGGGTCCCAATCAATAAGAGCATCTCCGATGATCTGCGTGCCTGGCGCCAGTCCCGGAAGATTGAAAGGCTTCGAGTATTGGAGAAGAAAAATCATATGATCGCTAGGCAGTTTCAAAATGTCGTGGTGAAAATTGACGGCTAGAGGCGAAGCCCCTTTCGAAATGAGTGCTGAGTTAACTTGGTTCGTGGTGATTCTGTTGATGACTGTTCCTGCCAAGTCGATCTCGCGAACTTCGTTTGTGGCGCCTGGGGTTCCGAAGCCTCCAGTGCTAGCCACCAACAGGAAGTGGCCATTCCGCAGTAGTTTAATGGGAAACGGCCACTCGCCCGGTGTCATGTCGTAATACCAGATCACGTTTCCGGACAGATCCGTGGCTACTGCGGTGAACTGATTTCCCATACCGGGCAGCAAAGCAAGCAATTCAACACCTGAATGAGGTGGCTGGTTTGCGAATTGCTGTACGGTAACGGCGGGAAGTCGACTCGCGGGCAAAGGTTCAGTCGTGAAGACGTGATCGGCATCGACAGCTTGTGTTCCGTCAGCAAGCTTAATCACAGCGCGCATGTGGTAAATCGAACTCGCACGCATTCCGGCCACTAAAATACTGACCTTACCTCCCGAAGCAGGAGCCGGTTGGGACCAGGTTGTGAGGCCATAATCTGTCCCGGAGCCAAACTGAATCTGTACAGATGCACCTATGGGCGCCGGAATTGAATATGAAGCCACCAACGCATTGGCAGTGGAGGAAACAGTTCCAGGCGTGAACTTTCCAGGCAGGAATAAAGAAACGGGAACAGAGAAAGACTCCACACCGTTCACAATTACACCCACGCGTATTGCAGTGTGGAACGACGCTAGGTTAGGTACCTCAGGCGCTGTGTACATCCCGATCGCATTGATCGTGCCGGTTGATGGGGCTCCACCTGGTATGCCGTTAACCAACCAAACTCGAGGGCCGTCCGCGGCCCGCGCGGTGAATTGAACTTTTTGGTTAGGCGATACGAGAGCCTCGGAGGGAGTGATGATCGGGGAGTTACTACCGCCGACGCAGCCTGTGGTGAGGGCCATCAAAACGAAACAAAAACAGACGACTACCCGTCGATTGCCGACGGCAAGGCTTTTATTTTCTAATGAGGTCCCCGGCATCCACACCCTCCCCCCGACAATGGATCGCGCGCGAGATGTGCCCTAAAAGCCTAGCAACACCGGAGCGCCGATAAAGTTGCAGTGTCCGAGCTTTACGAAAGGAGCTACCAAAATCACCAGCGTTTGTATGAGATAGGAAACGATCGTCTCGACCTCGTCTTCAACCGAACCGCAACTGGCATCAATCGTCAGATCTGCGTCGGCGGGCTTCTGGTAAGGATCGGAAATGCCCGTGAAGTTTGGCAGGATCCCGGCACGCGCTTTGGCGCAGAGTCCCTTGATGTCACGCTGCTCACAGACCCTTAGCGGCGTAGCCACATGAACCAGGATGAAGGTGCCGGCGGACTCGACCCTCGTTCGCACTTCCTTACACAGGCAATCATAAGGAGCAATGGCCGCACAGATCGCAATGCCGCCGCAGGCGGTGACCTCAGCGGCGACAAAGCCAATCCGGCGAATGTTTAGGTCCCGATGCTCCTTTGAAAATCCAAGCTCGGAGGACAGTAGTTGGCGTACCGAATCACCATCGAGCAGGGTGACGTGCCTTCGTGAGATATCAAGGAGTCTGCGCATGAGCGCATTTGCGATTGTGGATTTTCCCGCGCCCGAAAGCCCTGTGAGGAAAACAGTAAACCCTGGGCGGCGGATGCCGTTCGCACGAACTGGCGGTGTTTCGCGAAAAGTCAAATCATCGAATAGCGAGTATCCCAAACGCTGCGCGACGTCGCTTAACATAGTTCGATACCATTCACGCTGATGCGGGGTGAATCCCTCAACGATCTGAGAGATCTGTGCTGGACCGTTGGTGCGGGGGTTTACGCGGTTTCGGACGGCGTTTTCGACGAGTGCACGATCATAATCAAGTCCGGTGAGCGCCTTCAACGTACTCTGGCATTCTTCGACTTCCTGTACGTCCTCAATCCGAATTACGAGGTCAACTTCGTCAAGTATCCGAATCTGAGATGCAAAGATCAATAAGTCAAGCAAGAAGATTTGGTCAATCGGTTGAAGATAATGGATGTCGATACCGAGCAGCTCCCGGATACAGACTCTGGATTCAATGGGGATCGCTGAGAACGACTGGTCGACTGGGTACACCGTGAGGCGAGTCCTCAGCAGTCGTGCTGGGTGACGCAGGAGGACGGCCGTCCTGAACATTGGCAGGCATACCAGATGGCTTGTCCATAGAGAGCCGACATCACCGATGGCCTGATATGCCCCGTGCTTAGTATCGGAGGCAAAACATTGTATGAACCTCAGGACGTCTTCACCCGTACACTCGGTCGCCGGATATACGCGAGACGCGACTTCCTCGTGCGAGCAATACACGTCAGGGTGGCTGTTAAGGAGTTTCGCTAGCCAAGTCGAGCCGGTCGAGCCCATGCGGCTTACGACAAATCGACTGGTCTCACCTTTAACGGTTAGCCTGGAGAGTCGGGAGGCAATTTCCGCCAGCTGGTCGGCGAAGACTCGCTCAATAACTGACTTGATCTGCTCAGAACAGCAGTTCATCCCAGTGTCCTATCGATACGCCTCGCGGTTATCCGAGCCACACTCCATCTAACACTAACGATTGGAAAGAGTTGCGCAAAAGCCTACTGAACGCCGCCTACGGCGCAGGTTGGCCTATGCCTGTGCCTTTATGGAAAAAATTCCTGGGATGCAGGAGGAGGGTTCTATGTTCGGAGCAGGGTACACAACAAGTACAGATCGCGTGAATTGCGGATAAAACTTCTTTCCGGCGGAGCGGCCGAAAACTTCCTCGACGAAGTAGCTCCGCCCTCAATCGGGTGTTTGCCCAAACCCTTTTGCTACGCTATACAGGAATTCGCCGGTCTCGAAAGGGAGATGATAGAATTCGCAGCCGAAGCCAACATGTTCAAGACGAAGAGATCGAGAATCGCCGGCCTCGTAATTCTGATCGCCGCCGTCGTCCTACTTGCCCTGAACTTCGCGATCACGCGTTCTTCGCCTTCGCTTCCGGCCAATTACAATAGCCTTCGTAACAATGTCGTGCGCCTGTACCAGGGTGACCTCGGCTTTTGGCTCACCGGCGACGTCGTCAAGACGCCAGTCACGGACTGGTCGTTTATCGATGCGATTCCAACGATCCAGATCGAGACTCGGACGTGGTATCTAGTTCCCCACGTTCTGCGGACAGATATTGCGAGGAATGATGAACAACTCTATCTGTTCTCCGAATATTTCGCGCCCGCGCCAGGAAAGCCGGATCTTCGAGAACGCTTTCCGGAAGCCAGGTTTTGGAATCGGATGGTGGTTCGGGACCCTCGCATACGCGTGAAGATCGCCAATCGCTTGTTTGACATGCGTGCATATCCGCTGACCGACCCGGGCCAAATAGCCGTGGCTCGCCAAGCCTTTCTCAGCAAGTACGCCGATGTCAGAGCGCAGGCAGCATTGCCGGACTCTCGGCGT
>Ga0210408_10002727_pt1 | contig 16883 bp, 17 predicted proteins | sample IncBWH4MmetaG_FD_155471 | JGI IMG/M metagenome (GOLD analysis project Ga0210408, IMG submission 155471) | Forest soil microbial communities from Barre Woods Harvard Forest LTER site, Petersham, Massachusetts, United States - Inc-BW-H-4-M | ecosystem: Environmental > Terrestrial > Soil >...
CCGTTCCTCGCGTGGTGCATCGCCTGCCGGCCGCTCGGCCGCTGGCGCTTTCGTCTCGTCAGCCATAATTTCTCCTTGAAATCAGTGGTTAGTGATTAGTGGCTGGTTAAACCAGCCGCAGATTTTGCTAGTCACTAATCACTAGCCACTGCTCTTAAGCCGTTGCCGGAGTCTCCGCCGCCGGCGCAGCCGCAGGTTCTGCCGCCGCAGCCGCCGGTTGCGCGCTCACCTTCTTGCGCGAATCGCGGATGGCCTTGATCTTGTCCAGCCGCTTCTGCTCCTCATCGATGCGTACGGTCAGGAACTTGATCACCGGCTCGGTGACGCGCAGACGCCGCTCCAGTTCGTGGACCACCTCGCCTCCGCCTTCCACCGTCAGCAGAACGTAAATCCCTTCGTGGAATCTGCGCACGGTGTAGGCCAAGCGCCGCTTGCCCATTTTCTCGACACTTTTGATGGTTCCGCCCGAAGCCGGCACCGCCGCACCCAGCGTCGAAATCAGTTTGTCCAGGTCCTCGTCCGTCATGTCGGGCCGGACAATAAACATCAGCTCATAAGTACGATTCATTCGCCATCTCCAAATCTTTCGTTGTCATCCTGAGCGAGACGCTTTCTGTCTTGCGAAGGACCTGAGCGCGCCGCGCAATTCAATTTCGCGCTTTCTGCGAAATTGCAAAAGTGCGCGTTCGGCGCGCTTCCTTACTCTGCTTCTTTCCGGTTGAAGCGATTCATCGCCGCCGCCGGACCATCCTTCAAAATTGCCTTCACCGCTTCTTCCGCGGTATCCAGCATTCCGTCCACAATCTTCAACTCGGCCTTGCGCATCGGCGACAGCAGATAGCTTTCGCCGTCGCTCACTTTGCGTTCCGGTGCGACGCCCATCCGGATGCGCAGAAAATCTTTTGTCCCCAGCGCATCGATGATCGACTCGATCCCGTTGTGCCCCGCCGAACTGCGCCGCGTATGAATCCGCAGCGTGCCTAGCGGAAAATCCAACTCATCCTGAATCACGATCAGGTCCGACTCCGGCTGCACTTCGTGCTTCGCCACCAACTCCCGAACCGACAACCCACTCAGATTCATGTAAGTCTCGGGCTTGGCCAGCAGCACCGGAACGCTCTCGATTACGGCTCGTGCTGTCAGCGCCCGGCATTGCCGGTTTCTGACCTCGACGCCCAACTCACCCGCAATGCGATCAACCGCCAAGAAGCCCAGGTTATGCGGCGTGAACTGATACTCGATGCCTGGGTTGCCAAGACCGACGATCAGTTTCACGCCGTATCAATTTCCTCCGCCCGCGCCTGTGCTGAAACCTAATTGTCATCCCGAGCAAGCGTTCTTTGCGCAGCTCGGGACCTGGGTGAGCCACGCGACGCGTCGCTGGCGACGCAACAATCGCGCGTTCGCGCGTTCGGCTCGCTTCCTTATTTCTTTTCCTTCTTCTCGCCCTTCTCCGGTTTCTCCGGAGCAGCCTCGGCGCCTTCTTCCTCCACGTCCTGCTTGCCCTTCTTGATAACTTCGGGCTCCGCTGGAGCAGCCGTCGCGTCCGCCGCCACCGCCTCCGGCGTCGCGACAACTTCTTCCTTCACCGAGGTCACGTGCGCCACCGGCTGGTTCGCGTCCGTCAGGAACTTGAGCTTCGCGCCATGCGGCAGATCCGACACGCGAATCACCTTGCCGAACGTGAGCTCGCTGACGTCGGCATCGATGTGGCTTGGGATGTCGCCCGGCAGGCACTCGACTTCCACTTCGCGCAGAATCTGCTCGAGAATCCCGCCCTCCTGCTTTACGCCCGCCGCCTCGCCTATCAGGAAAATCGGGACGCTGACCTTCAGCGCTTTATCCATAGCGATGCGCTTCAGGTCGATGTGCAGCAGCGCGCCCTTGATAGGCTCGTACTGCCAGTCCACGATCATGGCTTTGCTGCGCTCGCCACCATTCAGGTTGAGATCGAAAATCGTGTTGTGGCCGGTTTCCGAGCGCAGGATGCGCAACACCTGCCGCGGATCCACCGCGATCGCCTGCGAATCCTTGCCCGCGCCATACACCACGGCTGGAATTTTTCCTTCGCGTCGCACCCGCCGAGCCTGGTTCTTCGTGCCAGCTTCCCGCGCTTGCGCTTCTAGAACATTCGTTTCAATTGCCGTCGTCATAATTTCAATTCCCTTTACATAAATAACTTGCTGACCGAAGTCTCTTCGTGAATGGACTGAATCGCCCGTCCAATCAATCCCGCAATCGAAAGCACCGTGATCTTCGGCTCCTTCGACGCTTCGTCCGTCAGCGGGATCGTATTCGTAATCACTACTTCCTTGATCGCCGAGTGGTGCACGTTTGCCACCGCCGGCCCCGACAGCACCGCGTGCGAAGCGCACGCGTACACCGAAGTCGCACCGTTTTCCAGCAGCGCTGCCGCCGTCTTCACCAGCGTCCCGGCCGTATCGATCAAGTCATCGATGATCAGGCAAGTCCGCCCGTTCACGTCGCCAATCACGTGCATTACTTCCGCCACATTCATCTCGACCCGGCGTTTATCCACGATGGCCAAGGCAGCGTCCACTTTCTTCGCGAAGAACCGCGCTCGTTCCACCCCGCCCGCATCCGGCGAAACCACCGTCAGGTTAGGCAGGCTCAGCTTACGAAAATGATCCACCAGCACCGGCGATGCGAACAGATGATCCACCGGAATATTAAAAAATCCCTGCAACTGCGGAGTATGCAGATCGACAATCAGCGCCCGGTTCGCGCCCGCCGTGGTCAGCAAGTCCGCCACCAGCTTCGACGAGATCGGCACTCGCGGCTTGTCCTTGCGATCCTGCCGGGCATAGCCGAAATACGGCATCACCGCCGTAATGCGCCGCGCCGACGCGCGCTTCAGCGCATCGATCATGAGCAACAACTCCATCAAGTGCTCGTCCACGGGACGGCACGTCGGCTGCATCACAAACACATCGCAGCCGCGCACATTCTCCTGGATCTGCACATACCCTTCGCCGTCGGCAAAGCGCGTCAGTTGCGCCTGCCCGCGCTGCATGCCGAGAAAGTGGCAGACCTCATCGGCCAGCGGCTCGTTCGCCGTGCCGCTGAAGATCTTGAACTTCTCGTCCACACGCGGCCGCGGCTTACGTTCCGCTTTTTCTTCCGGCAGTGGCGGCGACTTCTTCTCCGCCTTCTCCGTCTTTTCCGTCGGCGTCACCAAAGTAGCCATGGTTGTTTTGGGCTCCTGGCCTTCAGTTCGTACCGTTCGACTCTGTTTCCCAGCGCGAGCACGATAACACCGGCAAGTAGCAACTGGATACTGGCAACTGATCTTTGGCTGGGCCGCTAGGATTCGAACCTAGACAAAGTGCTCCAAAGGCACTTGACCTACCATTAGTCGACGGCCCAGTAAGGGCAATGGTTGATTGCCCGATTGTTGATTGAACCCCCAAGCGGGGTGCATCTAGATTCTCAATCAACAATCAAAAATCAACAATCAAAAATTTACTGCGGCCAGCCGGTTTCATCCGACCATGCGCCGCCAGTACGCCCGCCGCGTCAGCGTAACCGTATCCTGCGCCGCCCAGCCCTGCTTCCGCAGCCGAGCCGCCGCCTTCTGCGCGGCCTGCCGCGACGAAAACAGCCCATAGAGCGCTGACCCAGACCCCGACAGGGACGCATATTTCGCCCCCGCGCGTTCCAGCGCACGCTTCCCTTCACGCAGCTCGGGATATTCAGGAAAGACGACCTGTTCGAAGTCGTTCTTGATCCCAGCCCGGACAAGCCAGAGAAGCGGATTCTCGGCCCGACCCCTTCCTGCCAAATCAGAAGGAGCACTGGAGTAAGGCTCGCTCAGCCACGCCGACAGCCCACGGCCAAGCTCACCCATTCTATCGGATGCTCCCGGCACCGTCAATTTCGCAGCGCAGTCAGCATCAGCACCGCCTGTGTATGTGGTGCCTGTGTGCGGGTCGCTCGTGTTGAGATTGCTTGTGTGGAGATTCTTTGTGTGGGGACGGGCACTCTTGCCCGTCCGGGACGAGCGAAGCTCGGCTGGCTCTCCTCCCCACATCGGGACAGCCGCCCCCGACTGGCCGTGCGGGCGAGGCCCGGCAGCTTCCGCCGATGTTCTCAATGCTGGCGCAACCGTGGAAGAGCGGCCCTTAAGGGCCGCGTCAGCTTCATTTAAAGAACTGGGCTTCAGCCCCTGTGGCTCCGCGGCCATCTGCCGATCCCACGCCGCAAACGCCCGCGGAGTCGAGACTCCCACCTCCGGCGTAACCACCACACATGCCATCCCCGGCAAATCCTCCAGCGGATAAACCTGCTCCCCACGCCCCACGCCGAGCACCGTCCCACCCACTAGAAACAGCGGCAAATCCGACCCAACTTCAGCCGCAATCTGTAATCTCTCCGCGGCTGGCAGCGCCTTTTTCAACGCCTTCTCCAAACCGACCAGCGCCGCCACCGCATTCGCCGAAGCCCCGCCCAGCCCACCTTGCACCGGCAGCCGCTTCTCGATCTCAACCACCACGCGTCCTTTCGCGCGCAGCGCCGCCATCGCCTTCTCCACAATACGGAAACAGGTATTCGACTCGTCCTTCGGCACCCGTGGATCGTCGCAGCGAATCTCAATACCCGTCCCGCGCCCCACGCTCACCCGTAAAATGTCATGCAGCCCAATCGTCTGATACACGGTCAGCAGCTCATGAAACCCATCCTCCCGAGCCGCCCCAATGCGCAGCCCAAGATTAATCTTCGCGAACGATCGAACCGTCACGGTCATGGAAGGAATGATTGTAAAGTGTGACGCTTGATTTTAGTCGTCGATTCAAGTATGAAAGTGCTCCTCAGGAGCAGGACAGTATGCTGCATCAAGTGCTGGATAGCATTCTCACACTGCTGATTCTTTTCGCCCTCGGGGTGCTAGTGTCGATCAAGCAGTGGCCAGAATGGATTCGTCGCGTCCGATCGTCCAACTGGCCGACCATTCCGGGCATGATAGAGAGTGGGGAGGTATCTACTTTTCGGGGCAGGAGCCGTTATTGGGACCAGCCAATCGAGACAGCAACTGCGAACCTTGCATATTCCTACCGACTGAATGGCACTTACTACTCTGGATATCATACGGAGACGTTCAATGATGAGCAGAAAGCGTGGTCGTACGTCGATGCGCTACGCGGACAAACTGTCCAAGTGAGTTACGACCCTAGAAGGCCGGCGGCATCAGTCTTGCGCAGACAACCGTTGCTTTCGAGTGCGGTGGGCGTTTGTGATGTTCAAGAAAAAATTTGATTTCAGATCGATCCGCGTGAATCTATGAAGATCCGTGGCGAAAAAGGTCTACCGCCGCTTGTACAGCACCGCAAACTCAAACCCCGAATTCGCCGGAAACAGCTCCGCAACCTTCCGCAGCCGCTCCGCCAGCGCGGAGGGCGCCAGCAGCGGATAATCCCGCTCCCGCAGATCGTGATAATCCACATCCAGATACATCGACAGCAGATAAATTGAAATCGTATCGGCGAACGTGGCCTCGAAATACTCGTTCTTAAACCGCTCGGCGTCAGGGCCGCCGGCCGTGGCCAGTTTGCGCGCTTCGAAGGCGTCGAGCGAGGTCTCCCCGCGGACCCCCGCCTCCACCTGATTCCACGCCAACTCGCTGAACTCGCGCGACACCCCAATGCGCTCCACCAGCGCGTGGCCGACGTTGATATAGAACTCGAACGCGACGGAAAACTTGTCGTCTATCAGCCGCGTCGAGATAAAGACGCACTGCGAATCTCCCAGATTCAGATTGCGATGGCACACTGCACTGTCGCTGAGCAGAACATCATAGCGGTCCGCGATCAGCGTCTCTTCTCCCTGGCTCACTGCCAGCGGGACAAAATAATAAGCCTTGCGCTCCAGCGCCGCCGCGGCCTTGGTGGGAACCGCCGCAACCATGCGCTCCAGGTCAAAGGAATTGACCGCGGTTTCTCCTGCCACGGCGTAACAAATCCCGTTCGCCGCCTGGGAAACCGGCGTTAACCGCACCACTTCGGCGGGGCTCCGCGTAATTGCTGGCGCTGCCTGCGACATGCTTACTATTTTATACACTAGACACAATCGAGTCTCGCGCGGAGGTACTATACACGCGAAGCTTGCCGGAAGGAGTCAGCAAGCCAGATCATGAAAGAATTCCCGGAGTTCATGCAGCACCCGGCCAACCGAATTGCCACCACCAGCCAGGCGACCCCGGGAGTGGAAGGTTACGTCTTCGACGGAGCAGATGGAAGCCAGATAGCATTCTGGACCTGCCGCGAGACCGCTTCCTCCGCGCCCCATGTCCACGACTACGACGAATACATGCTCGTCGTGCAAGGCTGTTACACCTTGATCATCGATGCGAAAAGGATTCCCGTGAACGCCGGAGAGGAATACTTCATCCCTCGCGGCGTTCTACACAGCGGCGAAGTGATCGCCGGAACCCGGACGATCCACGCCTTCGGCGGCCACCGCGCAAACCGGGTCGGAAGATAACTCACACGGTCCGTCAGTTAACACCAGACGAGTAGAATCGATGTTGAAACGCATGACGTCCCACTCCGCAAACCGTTCTCCCCGCTGGTACGGCATCCCCGCGCGCGTCCTGCTCGTAACCTTCATCGGGACGCTGCTCTGCTTCGCCGTCAGCCTCCTGATGGCCATCCTCGGCATCGTAGCCGTTTCGCGGCTGCGCGGCCTGCATCCCGACATGACCGTAGCCTATCGCCACATTGCGTTGCCCTTCGCCCTGATCGCAGGGAGCATCATCTTCGTACTTGTGCTTATTATGGAGATTCGCCACCACCGCCAGATCAAAACGTTGTCCGCCATCGAGCGGATCAGCTAGCATCGACTCATGCCGCCCCGCATCGCCATTCCCATGCCGCACTCCGGAAACCGCGAATACGCCGAGCGCGCCATCCCGCAATACGAACGCGCCGTCACCCAAGCCGGAGGCGAACCCGTCCGCATCCCGCTCGACCAGACGCCCGCCGAAGTCATGAAGCTCATCGAGCGCTGCGACGCTGTGCTCCTGCCCGGCAGCAACGCCGACATCGACCCCGCCAAGTTCGGCGCCTCGCGCTCTCCCCACACCAACCCCTCCGACACGCGCCGTGACACCGTCGACGAACTCCTGCTGCAGGACGCCTACAACATGCGCAAGCCCGTCCTCGGCATCTGCTACGGCCTGCAGAGCCTCAACGTCTACCGCACCGGCTCGCTCATTCAACACATCCCCGATTTTCTGCCGGAGAATCTCCGCACGCGCGTGAACCACGAAGCGGGGAAGAAAATCGCGGTCGCGCACGACGTTGAAGTGACGCGGGAATCCAAGCTCGCGGAGATACTCACCCCTGAAGGCAACAAACTCGTGATCCCTGTAAACTCCTCCCACCATCAGTCCGCCGAGATCATCGGCGACGGCCTCCGCATCTCCGCCCGCTGCCCCGCCGACGGCGTCATCGAAGCGATCGAAGGAACATCCCCCGATCATTTCGTGCTGGCAGTGCAATGGCATCCGGAGCGCTCGGTCGATGATGACGAACCGTCCCGCGCTATCTTCCGCGCCCTGGTCAAAGCCGCACAGGCGCGCCATCACGAGCTAAAAGGGGATTTTGAAAGTGTGAAGTAACCGCAACTCAGGTGGGAAGCGGGGACAGAATACAGCCCAAGGCACAAACCGCAGGTGGAACTCCGTTGGTCTGTCATCCTGAGCGAAGCGAAGGACCCCTTGCAAGTCCGCACTACCAGTGGCTTCAAGGGAGTTTCCACCACAACCGTGAGTATGCGCCAGCGACCGCCGCAGGACTTAGGAAAAACTTCCGATGGGACCGCGCTGATTCCTGAAGTCGCGGTTTATCTCACTTTCTTTCCCGGCCCTTTCGTCTTCCCACTCTTCTCCAGCAGCACCACCACGTGCGCCACCGCCGCATTCATCATGTTCAGACCCTCGGGAGTCTTCGCCTTGACCCCCACGCAGTCCTCGCTGATGCCCAGCAGCCCCGCCACCCGCGCCCGGATCGCCGCCGTGTACGGTCCAATCTTCGGCGCGGCCAGAATAAGACTCGAATCCACGTTGCCGATGCTGTAACCCGCCGCCCGAATTCGCTTCAGCGCCTCGTCCAGAAAGATCCCCGAGTCCGCACCTTTCCACTTCGCATCCGACGGCGGAAACAGCGTTCCGATATCCGGAGCAGCGATCGCCCCGAGCAGCGCGTCGGTGATGGCATGCAGCAGCACGTCGCCATCCGAGTGCCCGCCGAGTCCGCGATCATGCGCTAGCGTCACCCCGCCAATCTTCAGCGGAATCCCCGCCCGGAATTCATGCGAGTCAAACCCATAGCCAATGCGGGTCGTTGGTCGTTGGTCGTTCGTCATTGGCATCTGGTGGTCAGTGTCGATCCGCGCTCTTCAAATAGAACTCCGCCAGCTCCATATCTCCCGGCGCCGTGATCTTAATGTTCCTAGCCGAGCCCATTACCACCGCGACCGCGTGCCCCGCTCTCTCCACCAGCGAAGCCTCGTCCGTCCCCGTGAACCCATCCGCCGACGCTTCGTCGAATGCCTTCTTGATCACGCTGTAGCGGAAGCCCTGCGGCGTCTGCGCCATCACCACACTCGCGCGCGGAATTGTCGCCTTGATCAGCGCGCCCTCCGACGTCCGCTCCACCTGCTTCACCGTATCCACGGCGGGCAGCCCGGCAATCGCAGCGCCATATTTCTCCGCCGCCTCAATCACTTCGCGGATAATCTCCGCTGTCACGAACGGCCGCACCGCGTCATGCACCAGCACGATGTCATCCGGCCCTGCCGCAATCGCATTCAGCGCGTTCGCCACCGACTGCTGCCGGTGCTCTCCGCCCACCACCAGCTCGACTTTCTTCTTCAGTACATCTTTCGCTTCGCGCTGCAGCCGCGTCCGGAATCCCTCAATTTCATTTTCCCGCAGCGCAATCCAGATTTCGCTCACTGCCTCCATCGCCGCAAACTTGCGCAACGTGTGGACGAGAATCGGTGTCCCTCCCAGCTCCGTGAACTGCTTCGACGGAGGAGTTTTTCTTGCTTTGCCCTTAGCGCCACTAGGCATGGGAGCCATACGCGTCCCCAGCCCCGCTGCCGGAATGATGACCACGACCTTCATAGCGGGCTGCAAGTATACGAGCGTGCGGAGGGAGAGTTCAAATCAAGAACGCGGTGCAACGCTTCTCCCGCCAATCGAGAACTCACTTCTTCTTTGGCTGCTCCCACAACTCAATCCGGTGCCAGGAAGTTTTTTCCCAATGCGGCCCCGGTCAGCCTCGCGCCAATCCCAGGTCATCTTCGCAACCTCAGCACTGTCAGCGATTTAGATCGTGCTCCGTCATGGCACCTTACTTGCGACACCTCGCAGTACGCGCCCACGTCCATCTTGTCTGCAGGGCGGCCCCTGCCCGCCCGACGAGGGACTGCCCATGAAAGCAAATCGCCTCTGCCTCGAAATCATCACGCTAAGTAGCGGCGTAGCCCTGGCCCTCGCGCTCACCTTCGCCATCGCCATTCTCGGCATCGCCATCCTTGCCTCCGGGCAAACCCCCACGGCCCACACAGCACCACCACCCGCTGCCCGTCAGCAAACCTATGTCGGCATGGTGACCTGCTCCCGCTGTCTCGCCAAACACTCTGCCACAATCGGCGCCACTGCCACCGACTGCGCGCACGCCTGCATCCGCGACGGAGCTAAGTTCGCTCTCGTCGACGGAGACCACACCTATTTTCTTGAAGGAGATCCAGCCGCGTTGAAGCGTGTAGCCGGACAGCGCACAACAATTGTAGGCGCGCGTAATGGAGACACAATTTCCGTAACATCGCTCGCCACAGAAACCTAACGCACGACCGAACAGACCCAGCCCTAAGACGGGTTAGGTTTCGTCTCTATTGGACTCGGCAACACCGCCGCCGGCGCCGCCGGTCCAATCACCGGCACCGCTGCACTCACCGGAACCGTCTGCACCTGCCCGCTCTGCCGCGAATACGCCGCCCGCTCGTCCCACTTGCCGAAGATCATTTTCCCTGCGGTAGTCTGCAGCACCGACGTCACCGACACATCAATCGTCTTGCCAATCATCTTCCGCGCGTTGTCCACCACCACCATGGTCCCGTCATCTAGGTACGCCACTCCCTGGTTATATTCCTTGCCTTCTTTCAGGATGAACACGCGCATGGTCTCGCCCGGCAGCACGATCGGCTTCAGTGAGTTCGCCAGTTCGTTGATGTTCAGCACCTGGACGCCTTGCAGTTGCGCCACCTTGTTCAGGTTGAAGTCGTTGGTGATGATCTTGCCTTCGTAGAGCTTGGCTAGTTCGATCAGTTTCAAATCCACTTCGCGGACCGAAGGGAAGTCATCTTCCACGATCTGGATTTGCAGCCCTGGCATCTTCTGCAGCCGCTGCAGAATGTCGAGCCCGCGCCGCCCGCGATTGCGCTTCAGGGAATCGGCCGAGTCGGCCACCAGCTGCAGTTCGCGCAGCACGAACTGCGGCGTCACAATGATGCCGTCGAGAAATCCGGTTTCCGCAATGTCGGCGATGCGTCCGTCGATGATGACGCTGGTGTCGAGGATCTTGTAGCTTTTTTTGGATTGCTTTTCGCCGCCGAAGATACCGCCCAGCGCCGAAAGGTTCAGTAGATCGCCCTTGTTCGCACCTACGATCAGGCCCACGTAGGACATCAGCAGCATCACCAGAATCTGCAGAAAGTCACGGGTCGGCCCCTCGGCCACGCTGCTGCGGATTACCAGCGCAAACAGATACGCCCCGCAGATCCCGAGGATGCTGCCAATCGCGGCCCCGATCAGTCGCTTCAGACTGACCCGGCGCAGCTTCCATTCAAACAGGATGATGGCCAGTCCCACCGCGGCACCGACTCCTGCGTCCTGCGGCCGGGAGAGCCCGAAAGGCCCGATGAAGTAACTGGCTACCGAAACTACTATGACAAAAAGAAGACGTACCAGGAACAAGTCCACAAATAACCTCCCCGGACGCACCTCGCAGACAAACTCCGCGGATACATCCGTGCCTGTTCCTCGCCGCCCCGGGCGGGAATCGGCAATTCAGCATGCGGGGCGCGCAAGAATCTGGGGATGAAATGCGCCCCGTCCCGGCCCACAGGGGCTCCAGCCGGGAGATCAGTAATCCAACGCCAAGAGTATATACCCGCCGGTTAACAACAGCGAGGAAACGCTCTGTCATCCTGAGCGTAGAATGGCTCGCGCATTGAGCGAGCCATTCGCAGTCGAAAGCCTGCCCTGAGCTTGCCGAAGGGGACCCCTGCAACGCCGGTACGAACCCAGGAACATCAAGGCGTTCTTCACGCAACCCACGCTTGGGGTAGATGACATTACATCTTGAGGACGCGACCGGGTAGAAGCGAGATCACGAGCGAGTAGTTCGCGCACACAGCGCAGCGACTCAGCATCTCCCGCTCGGAGCTTCAGCCTCCGGACGCATTTCGACTACACTCACACCATGAAAGCCCTGGTCATCCCCAGCCTGTCCGGCCCCGATACGCTCACCATCAAAGACGTCCCCGAGCCCACCGCGCAGCCCGGACAAACTCTGGTCCGCATCGCCGCCGGAGGCCTGAACTTCGCCGACGTCATGACCACCAAAGGTGGCTATCCCGGCACCCCGCCCCCGCCGCTCATCGCAGGACGCGAATTCGCCGGCGTCGTTCTCGAGGGAAGTCCGCACACAGGAAACAACGAGTCCACCGGCCGCCGCGTCATGGGGTACGCACAGTGGTCCGCCTTCGCCGAAAAAATAGCCGCCTACTCCTACATGCTCTGGCCCGTCCCCGATCACTGGACCGACGAACAGGCCGCCGCCTTCCCCGTCAACTATTTCACCGCCTACCTGGCCTACTGGCAGGCCGGAATGACGGCACCGACTGCGGGTGCCCCATCCTTGTCGCGTTCTGTGCGACAGGGTGGGGATTTTGCTTCCGCCAAACCGAACCGAGTCCTGATCCACGCCGTAGCCGGAGGCGTAGGCACCGCCGCCGTCCAGATCGGCCACCTGCTAGGCATAGAAATGTACGGCACGTCCTCCTCAGACGAAAAGTTGTCGCGTGTAAAGGCCCTGGGCTTGCAGCACGGAATCAACTATAAGCAACACGACTATGAGGAAGTGGTGAAGAACCTGACCCACGGCGAAGGCGTCGACGCCGTCTTCGAAATGCTGGGCGGCGAGCACACCGCCAAAAGCCTTCGCTGTCTCCGAGACTTCGGACGCGTCATCCAATACGGCACCGCCACGGGCAAGCAGCCCCAACTCGACCTCCGTGCCATGTACGCCAAGTCCGCCATGGTCCAAGGCCTGTGGCTGACGTACTTGTCGCAAAAGCGCGAGATCATGGACCCGGCATGGCAGCAACTCTCCGCATGGATCTCCGAGCAAAAGTTGACGCCGGTAATCGGTGAAGTGTTCCCACTAGATCGTGCCCGGGAAGCCTACAAACTCCTGGCCGACGGCAAGAACTACGGCAAAGTCGTGCTGAAGATTGCATGAGGGGGAGGGATTAAGGCCGCGCCCGCAACAATCTGTCATCCTGAGGCACGCAGTCGAAGGACCCCTGTACCCCCTAGATGGCCACCACGGGCGGGCCCGCCGTCGCATTGTTACCGCAGAAGTTATTCGCGACAATTAGAACTTGGCGGCAAAAACGTCGGGATTGCCGTCGGTCATGATCTGATAGGCGCCCACGAATCCATCGTTAGCTAACAGAAAATCGCTGGTCACGCCGTCGTAATCTCCCATGTAGTTGGGAATGAGCAGTATGTCAGTGGCAATCTCTGGGGCCCAGCTGCGTGGCGTCTCGCGGCTTTCCGTCCAGGTGGTGCCCCCATTGTTGGACGTGGAGCAGAAGCGGTCGATCAAGTTGTTCTTGGGGTCTGCACGGCGGTCGTAGTAACACACCGCGACTTCTCCGTCTTTGTCCACCGCGACGGCCGGCAAAAATTGATCTCGCCCCACACCCTTGAAACTCGCGGGTTGCGGGCTAATGGTCACCGGACTCGACCACGTCCGCCCTTGGTCGTGCGATTTGCTCATCATGGCGTCCGGGTAGTTGTAGGTGTCCATGAATCCCTCCAAAGATACATCAGGCACCATATTGTTTCGTCCATCTGCCCAGGTCACATAAATTGTGCCTCGGCTCGGACCGCTGCTGCGATCCACCGCTAAACTGGGAAATTCATTGTTGCGGAATCCTCCCTGCAAAACGACGCCATCGCCTGTGGGCACCACATCGGTCATTTTCACCGGCGAGGTGAACGTTGCGCCATGATCGGACGAGCTCTGGAATTGTAGCGAACGCGTCAGACCCTGCGGCCCAAACAGCATGTAGGCCACGTACACCTTCCCCTCCGCCGACACCAATACTTGGGAGCCGCTTAACGAGCCCGACGCTCCGCACTGCTCGGCCAGGATCGACGGCGCCGACCAGGTGGCACCGCCGTCCATCGAGGTGACAGATTCGATAGCGGTGCGGAATTGGTTGTCACAAGTTCCAGGCCTCGGGTTAACGATAAAAGAGGCGTCGAAATCGGTGTAAGTCACATAGAGCCGCTGAGGGTCGTTGGGATCGGCGGCCATCCATTCCTTGTCCAGCATATGAAGGTGTCCATCCTTCGCGACTACCACCACCGGCTCGCCCCACAGCACTCCGCTGTCGACGGACTTAGATACGGTCACCGCTGAAAGCGGATTTGCGATCCCGGTATTTGGGTCCGGAGGGGTGGCGGTGAGGAACAGCGACGCATAGTAAAACGTCGTGGGACTGGTGCAAGCCACCACTGGATCGCCGGCAAGAAAATTCGCCGGGTTGAGCCCCGGATTCAGAAACCCCAGGTCGCGGAAAAGATTTCCGCCGTTGGAGGAGACCGAAAAACCGTTGAGACTGGCTGCGCCAAAAATATTGCTGGAGGTGCTCTCCACAAAACTTCCCGTATCGTTGTAGGCCACCACCACGGTATTGCCACACTGCGCCGTGTGGGTTTCGTTCTGGGTGAAACCATCCAGCACGGTCAGAGTAAAATCAAGATTCGGATTCGACACCGGAATGGGTCCGCCTGGAACCGAGGGAAGGGCCGTCGATTGACCGGAACGCAGCCTCTGCTGCAAAAGTTCTCGCCGGATTTCAGATATGCCATCGCGGTCCGCGGTCCTGGCCGGGAGGTGCTTCACCTTCGCCGCGATTCGGAGCATATTGAGAGTCGCTCCAGAAAGATATCTCTGATGGGTAAGGGGAATTTTATTGAGTGTATCCAACGAGTGTTGCAAGCGTTCTTTGAGTTGCGGCGAGACACTCTGCGCCTGCGAAGTCGCGTTCAGCGCTAGCATCGCTCCCGCCACCACGCCAGCCGTAACCCACTTTTTCATCCCCTGCCTCATCGTAGTCTTCTCCTGATTTTTTTGAATCCAGCTAGAACTTAGCGGCAAAAACGTCGGGATTGCCGTCGGTCATGATCTGATAGGCGCCCACGAATCCATCGTTAGCTAACAGAAAATCGCTGGTCACGCCGTCGTAGTCTCCCATGTAGTCGAAAAGGAAAACTCGGTCGGCGGCGATCACCGGTGCCCAGCTGCGCGGCGTCTTGCGGCTTTCCGTCCAGGTCGTGCCCCCATTGTTGGACGTGGAGCAGAAGCGGTCGATCAAGTTGTTCTTGGGATCTGCGCGGCGGTCGTAGTAACACACCGCGACTTCTCCGTCTTTGTCCACCGCGACGGCCGGCAAAAATTGATCTCGCCCCACACCCTTGAAACTCGCGGGTTGTGGGCTGATGGTCACCGGACTCGACCACGTCCGCCCTTGGTCATGAGATTTGCTCATCATGGCGTCTGGGTAGTTGTAGGTGTCCATGAACCCCTCATGCGCCACGTCCGGCACCATGTTGTTTCGTCCGTCTGCCCAGGTCACATAAATCGTGCCTCGGCTCGGACCGCTGCTGCGATCCACGGCTAAGCTGGGAAATTCATTGTTGCGGAATCCTCCCTGCAAAATGGCCCCATCACCCGTGGGGACCACATCGGTCATTTTCACCGGCGCACTGAACGTTGCGCCATGATCGGAGGAGCTCTGGAACTGTAGCGAACGCGTCAGGCCCTGTGGCCCAAACAGCATGTACGCCACGTATACCTTCCCCTCCGGCGATACCAACACCTGGGAACCGGTAAGGGACTGTAGAGATACTCCACACAGTTCGGTTAATACCGCCGGCGTCGTCCACGTGGACCCACCGTCCTGGGAGGTGACGAATTCAATGGCCTGACGGAATTGGTTGTTGCAAGCTCCTGGTCTCGGATTAAAAAGAAAGGACGAGTCGAAATCGGTATAAGTCACGTAGAGCCGCTGAGGGTCGTTGGGATCGGCGGCCATCCATTCCTTGTCCAGCATATGGAGGTGTCCATCCTTCGCGACTACCACCACCGGGTCGGCCCATAGCACTCCGCTGTCGACGGATTTGGATACGGTCACCGCTGAAAGCGGATTTGCGATCCCGGTATTTGGGTCCGGAGGGGTGGCGGTGAGGAACAGCGACGCATAGTAAAACGTCGTGGGACTGGTGCAAGCTAACACTGGATCGCCAATCAGAAAATTTGCGGGAGTAAGCCCGGGGTTCAGAAATCCGAGGTCACGAAATAGATTCCCACCGTTGGTAGAGACCGAAAAACCGTTGAGACTGGCTGCGCCAAAAAAATTGCTGGAGGTACTTTCCTCAAAACTTCCAGAATCGTTGTACCCGACCACCACGGTATTGCCACACTGCGCCGTGTGGGTCTCATTCTGGGTGAAACCATCCAGCACGGTCACGGTAAAATCAAGATTCGGATTGGACACCGGAATGGGTCCGCCCGGAACCAAGGGAACGCCCGCCAATTGACCGAAATGCGGGGCTTCCTGCCCGCCCTTGACTTTCGCGTTGCGGCCGACGAAAGTGCCTCCATCATCGCCCCCGCTTCCCGCAGGACGGTTCACCCTCTCCGCGATTTGCAGCATGCTCAGAGTAGCGCCGGAAAGATATTTCTGCCGGCTGGCGGGAATTTTATTAAATGCATCCAACGACTGTTGTAAGCGCTTCTTAAGTTGCGGCGAAACAGTCTGCCCTTGCGAACTCGCACTCAGCGCGAGCACTCCCGCTGCCACCAGAGCTGATGCCACACACTTCCTGACCCCATCCCTCATCGCATCTTCTCCTTACTCACGTACTTCAATTACGGATTGAACTTGCATGCAGCACTCGCCTGCACCGATTGGCACGGACGCCGATCATCACTACTGCGTGATTGATGGAAATGCCGGGGAACTCAAAGTTAACTGCGGGAGGACGTGCCCCTGTGAAGAATCAATCGGCCGATATCGTACCACAGAACCCGCGCGGGGCGCTTAGTTTGGAGCAGGAGCGCAGCCCTCGTTCGTTACACGCCCGCCTTAAACACCCGCTCCCGCTTACCAGAAAATTCGCCAACGAGCACAACGCACTCGGGCTGTACGCTCGTTCATATCCCGCCAAACCAGTGCTTGACTCTGGACTATACTCCAGGGTGTAGCTTCTAGATTAAGGAACCCAGCATATGCAAATTGGCATCGTTGCGAAAAGGATTGGTCTCAGCGTTGACGCGATTCGGTTCTACGAGCGCAATGACTTGTTGCCACGCGCCCCCAGAACAGAAGGTGGCTTCCGTCAATACGGTGAGAGCGACATCGAGACGCTCGCCTTCATACGCCGCGTGCAGGGTCTGGGGTTCAAACTCAGCGAGATCCGCATTCTCTTGGACCTGCGGCGCGATTGTTTGCAGCCTTGTGCGCCCGTGCGCCGTCACCTGGAGCAAAAGTTGGTCGAT
>Ga0210408_10002728_pt1 | contig 16881 bp, 12 predicted proteins | sample IncBWH4MmetaG_FD_155471 | JGI IMG/M metagenome (GOLD analysis project Ga0210408, IMG submission 155471) | Forest soil microbial communities from Barre Woods Harvard Forest LTER site, Petersham, Massachusetts, United States - Inc-BW-H-4-M | ecosystem: Environmental > Terrestrial > Soil >...
ACCGCGATTTAGTCACTATCATGCTCGTGGAGTCAAGAACGGTATAGACGGTATGTGCGTGGACAAATTGCGCGTCCTCCACTTAAGTTGAATAGCGTAAGATGTTCGACTGATTATGAATATAAAGACCGATTGTTCGCGTGAAATTCCTATTGAACGCGCACACGGTTTAACGCCTGAAGTTTTCCACCAACGATATCTAGTCGGGCCTGGCAAGCCTGTTATTCTCACAGACGCCATAGGTTCGTGGCCTGCTCTAACCCGATGGAGCTTTGATCTATTCAAGACGCGTTACGGTTCGGATAAAGTCGCCCCAAAAATCTTTTTGGGTGCAAAGCGGTTGAAGCCGATGACGCTGGGTGATTATCTGGATTATCTTGATGCGCCCGAAGTGATGCCTGCAGGCTTGTGGCTCGACGACAAAACGTTGTTCCCTTGTGGGCCTCCCGAATCATCCACTCCTCCTCTGTATCTAGCTTGGAATGTTTTTGGACGTCACCCAGAGTTGCTGGAAGATATCGAACTAAGCCCCAAATTCGTCGAAGACTGGTTTCCCTTGTTGCCAGAAGCGCTCCGCAGGGCAATGGACAACGCTACAAGATATTTCGCTGCCGGACTTATGATTGGGCCCAAGGACGCGCAACTAGGACTTCATTATGATTTTCTCGACACTCATGCCTACTTGGCTCAAGTAGTTGGAAGAAAGCGATGTACCCTTTTCTCTCCGGAGGATTCCACTGCGCTTTATAATGGAAAAGTCAACCCAGATGCACCGGACTTCGACAAGTTCCCCCTTTTTCGGAATGCAACTGCCTATAAATGCACTCTGGAGCCAGGTGAGCTGCTGTTCATGCCGCACCGATGGTGGCATCACGTCTTTGGCCTGGAAAAATCAATTACGGTAAATTACAACTTTTTCAATCGCGTAAATTTTAGGGGATATCTGACGCATCTCATCCGCGAATTGCCCTCTGTTGTGGAGGGGCTTGAACAATCCCCTGATGCTCGAGCGGCTCTCGGCATTGAATGGACGTGTCGAGGCTTCGATTTTCCCGATTCGCGCAAAGTGTGAAGGGTTCCTCGGCCTGGTATACTCCCAACGAAATGAGCACGAATACCTACAGCCTATCCGGCTATGGAGACATGATTGCGGACCAGATACGTATCGAGGCTTTTTCGGAGGCGCTTCGCAGGGCTATTCGCCCCGGCACCGTGGTCGCGGATATCGGCACGGGTCCGGGCATCATGGCGGTTCTGGCATGCCAGCTAGGCGCGAGCCGCGTATTTGCGATCGAGGCCAGCGACGTCATCCAGGTGGCGCGAGAAATCGCGGCGGCTAATAAGTGCGAAGACAAGATCGTCTTTTTCGAGGACCTCTCCACAAAAGTTTCGATTCCCGTCCAGGCTGATGTCATCCTCTCGGATTTGCGTGGGATTCTTCCGCTCTTCCAAAGTCACATTCCATCGATTTCAGATGCGCGGCGGCGCTTGCTTGCGCCCGGTGGAACACTAATCGCTCGCAAGGATAAGATTTGGGCTGCCGTGGTCGAGGCTCCTGAAGCCTACAGCAAGATCGTGGATCCCTGGCAGCGCAATCCTCTCGGACAAAATCTCGCCAGCCCTCAACGAAGATTGCTGAACGAATTTCGGAAAGCGCGCGTGAAGCCCGAGCAACTCCTGACGAAGCCGCAAATATGGGCGACACTCGACTATTTCACCATCGAGAATCCCAACGTCCGAGGCACGCTCCAATGGACAGCCGAACGCAGCGGTACGGGTCACGGAATCCTAGTTTGGTTTGACATGGAATTGGCGGATGGCGTGGGTTTCTCGACTGGCCCTGCGGCGCCTGAAACGGTGTATGGGGCCGCCTTTTTCCCCTGGCTCGAACCCGTGCCACTAACATTGAAACAAAAGCTGTGTGTCGAATTGGAAGCGAAACTGATAGACAATGACTACTTCTGGCGGTGGACGACGCAGACCGAATCGCCGGAAATTACAGGCAAAGCTGCCGTGCGCTTTGAGCAGTCGCAACTTCATGGCGCCGTAATCTCTCTGGCGAAGTTGCACAAGATGGAGTCGGATTATATCCCGCAACTTTCCGCAGAAGGACTGATTCGCCGGCGGGCACTCGATCTAATGGATGGGAAAACCTCACTCGAAAATATTGCCCGACGATTGTCAATCGAATTTCCCGGACGATTTATAAGGTGGCAGCAAGCGCTCACATTCGCCAGCTTGATTTCCAATGAGAACGGCCGATAGACGGAGGCTCTTCCCCGCGCTTCCTTGATACAAGCCGAATTTTTCCAGGCCGGCCCGGCCAAACTCTGAGAAAATGAACCGATGCCACGCGGGATCAAAGGAAAAACGAAAATCAAGATGCGTCCGGAATTTGAACTTGTTCTCTGCGCAGCGCGCGCGAGAAGCCCACAGAACGATGGCCGAATCCAAGCATTGCTCAATGAGAACTTGAATTGGAGCGAGGTTCTTGCCTCCGCGCACGAGCACAAGCTGGGACCCCTGCTGGATGAACGGCTCCGCGCTCTGGACGCGTCCTGGCTTCCGCAAGGTGAGAGGCAACGGTTGGCTTCCCTTGCGCGCGACTTCGCGAAAAGCAGTATGGCGTATACGGGTGAGATGCTTCGACTATGTAGCATCTTCGAATCCGCGAGGATTCCGGCGATTCCTTTCAAAGGTCCCGTGCTGGCCTGGCTCGCATATTCGAATTTTGCGCTGCGGAGTTGTGTGGACCTCGATTTTGTCCTCCCGCAGCGCGACATCCCGCAAGCGAAGTCGCTGCTGGAAGCCCACGCGTATACGCCGCAATTTAATGCCATCGAGGCGCAAGCAGGCCAGCGCGGCTCTGCTCCGGGTCAGTATGCCTTTGTATCGAGCGGCAGACGTATGTTTGTCGAGCTCCACACGGAGAGAACTCTTCGCTACTTTTCGTGCCCTCTCGATTTGGATGAAATGAATCCAAGGCTGATTCGATTTAAGATCGGCGGACAAACCGTCCCCTCATTTTCCGTTGAGGACCAGCTCGTGATGCTGAGCGTTCATGGTGCAAAACATTTCTGGGACCGGCTCGGCTGGATCGTGGATATCGCGCAATTGCTCTCGGTTCGAGAAGTGAATTGGCCATTGCTTTTTGAGATCGCGGAAAAGATGCAGTCCACCCGACTCTTACTGTTAGGACTTTACCTTGCCAATAGAGTTGTCGGCGCACCTCTCCCGCAATCCGTTCTGGAACAAGCTCGCAATGACGCACGCATTCGGTGGTTGGCTGGAAGGGTTATCGAACAATATGTGGGAAATCTGGATTCGAGCCGCGGGGTGTGGCCTCGTGCCCTGTTTCGTTTCCGATCTAGCGATCGATTCTGGCCAGGGTTGCGCCAGCTATTTCGCCTAACCATGAGCCCGACTGAAACCGATCGCCAAACGGTCCAGTTGCCAGGATTTCTTGCTCCCTTCTATTCGATCGTTCGTCCTTTCAGGCTGCTGGGAGAATATGGTCTGGGCCTGAAGCGCCGTTGGAAGCCGGATCTTGCTATCTACCAGCCGACGCCAGAGGATATTGTCGATTCGATGCTGTCCCTTGCGGGAATTTCCGCAGGAGATATTTTGTACGATTTAGGATGCGGAGACGGAAGGATCGTGATGGCAGCCGCGGAAAAATACGGGATTCGTGCGGTGGGAGTGGACATTAATCCTAGGCGGATCGCGGAAGCTCGAGCCAATGCACGGCGGCATGGAGTGGAAGGTCGCGTGAATTTCATTCTCGGCGACGCGCAAAAGTTGGATCTCAAGGAAGCGACAGTCGTGATGATGTATCTGAGCGCAGGTGGAAACCTCCGCCTTGTCGACCATTTGCGTTCGCAACTTCGTCCCGGGGCGCGAATCGTTTCGCGGGATTTTAAAATTTATGGATGGGAGCCCGAGCGTTCTGAAAATCTGATTACTGCGAGAGGCGCCCCGACCTCGCTTTATCTGTGGACGAACAAGAATTCTGCGCGAGAAGCGCTGCAGTCAACAAACGCTCCTCCTGAGACGCCACAAGCGAATCCCTCAAATTTGCGAGAAGGAGAGGAGATCGAAGGGCGACCGACGGTGTGGCAGCAGGAAAAATAGTCAGCGTCTCCCTTTTCTCCGCCTTCCTGTTATCTGATGCGCCATAATCTTCTCCTTGGCCGTGTTTTCAGTTGCGCTCTGCCAGGGGTTCGTAGCAGATTATCCGCGCATGCCTGAAGGATCTGCCAACCCTGCCCGGCACTGGATTGCCGCCGCGACCGCGGCCGCAATGTGGTTCTTCTATGCGGGCGGCAAGCATGCGCTGGCGAGCTACTACGCTGCTTCTTCAAACTTTGAAAATTGGGAACGCGCCACCCATATCGAACCGGATAATCCGGAGATCTGGTACCGCTTGGGGCGTTTCCGCCAACTCGATTTTGATAACGCGGACGTTCCCTTGGCCATTTCCTATTACCGGCGCGCGATTCAGCTCAATCCGCGCTCCCCGTTTTACAAGCTCGATCTGGCGAGCGCCCTCGAAACAGTGGGAAGCATTGGCGAAGCGGACAGCGAATTCCGAGCCGCGCAGGCTGCCTACCCGATTTCCGCCGAAGTGTCCTGGAAATATGGCAATTTTCTTCTCCGTCAGAACCGATTGCCCGAAGCATACGCGGAAATTCACCGTGCGCTTTTGGTGGACCCCAAATTGACTCCTATTGCCGTTTCGAGTGTTTGGCATAGCGAACCGAACATTCACGTTCTGCTCGATCAAGTTTTGCCTGACACACCCGAGGCCTATTCGGAGGCGCTTTCCTATCTGGTCAGTGAGCAGGACTCCACAGCGGCGCTCGAGGTCTGGCATCGTTTGATTAGCAAAGATCCTCACACGGATTGGAAACAGGCATTCGCGCTTACCGATTTGCTGGTGGCCCAGGAAAAGTTCGAGGAAGCCGGAGCCGTTTGGCACCAAGCTATCGCAGGGGACAGTGGCTCCGCGCCGGGGTACACCGGGAATTCGCTCGTCTACGACGGCGGATTCGAGAGGGGCATTGCGGGAGGCGGCTTCGGATGGCGGCAAAAAGATGTCACAGGTGCGGACTTCGATATCGACACGGAGGAGAAGCATACCGGCAACCGGTCCGTGCGCCTGATTTTTGACGGCACCAAAAATTTATCGTACGAAGATTTATTTCAATTCGTCCTGGTTTCGCCAGGCACTCGGTATCGTTTTCAAGGTTTTCTGCGCGCCAATCAAATATCGTCCGAGAGCGGGATCCGGTTTGAAATCGTAGATCCCAAACACCAACAGGGTTTGGATGCGTCGACCCGGAATGAGACGGGAACCCTGCCGTGGACCCTCGAACAGGTTGATTTCACAACTGGTCCGCAAACGCACCTGATTCTCATTCGGATCGCGCGGCGGATGAGCGAACGTCTGGACAACAAGCTCCGCGGCACCGTGTGGGTCGATGACGTAAGCCTTGTGCCGGTTGGAAGGCCGTAAAAGGGGGCCCAACCGGGAAATTATGCAACTGGAGAACGCAATTCGCAGTGACGGCCGGAGATGTCAGGGTGGAAGAAGGCGGTTCCGAATGAGGGGCGTTCGGAACAGTCGAAGATTTCCGATGGGTGCGGACTTCAGAAAACCATGATCAATGCCTCTATTCGTATAGGGATCTGCGTGTTGGCAGCCTTCGCTGTGCTCGCTCATGGGGCGGTCGAACCATGGTCGGAAGCAGTCCTTGAGATGGGAGCCGCCGTTTTGCTGCTCGTCTGGTCCTCGCAAGCATTGATGGTCGGCCAAATGAAATTGATTTGGAACCCGCTTTTGTGGCCACTGATTGGTTTTTGGCTGGTTGCAGTGCTCCAGTTGGCAATCGGCATTACGGTTGTGCCGTTCTTGACGCGGATCGAATTGCTAAAATATTCGGCGTTGCTGGCATTATTTTTTCTCTGTGTCCAGTCCTATAAAACCCGGGCCCACTGGCGCAACTTTGTCTGGTTTTTGTTGAGCCTTGGGTTTGCGGTTTCCTTGTTTGCCATCCTCCAGCATTTTACGTTCAACGGGAAATTGTATTGGGTGCGCGAACTTCAGTATGGGGGCGTCCCTTTTGGGCCGTACGTCAATCGCAACCATTTTGCCGGGCTCATGGAATTGATCATCCCGCCGGGGCTTGCCATTCAGATTTTGGGCGGGGAACGGCGCGACCAGCTGCCGTTGGTGACGCTTTTCATATTGCTGCCGATCGGAGCTTTGTTCTTATCTGCTTCCCGAGGCGGAATCATTAGCTTTGTGGCGGAAGTGGCCTTTCTCACCATTCTGATTGTCGCGCGTCGCAGAGAAAAAAAAGTCTTGGGCGCTGCCGCACTAATCTTAATCCTGAGTGTGATTCTCGTTTCGTGGCTCGGAATCGGCGCCGCGCTGGACCGGTTCGCCGCCTATAAAAAGCTGGAGACCAGCGAGGGGCGCCGAGTGGAGATGGTGCAAGATAGTTTGCGTATCTTTCAGGATCACCGGATCTTGGGGACCGGCCTGGGCACCTTGCAGGAAGTCTTTCCACTCTATGAAACGGTCTACGATGGGCTCGTCGTAAACCACAGCCACAATGATTACGCGGAGGCCCTTGCCGAAACTGGCGTTATGGGTGGCCTTTGCGGTATCATCTTCCTTCTTTTCCTCTTTTGGAGGGCTTGGAGAATTCTCAGTCTAGAGGGAGATCCACGGAGCTTCGCCTATCATGCCGGCGCGCTCGTGGCCTGCTTGGGTTTGCTTGTGCATGCTGGGGTGGACTTCAATTTTCATATTCCTTCGAATGCGCTCATCTTTCTCCTCCAGTCGGCCCTGGCGACGTCCATGTTTGCAGCCTTGCCGTTGCCGCGGGGGTGTTGACATTATTTAGTTTTTCGCCAATGTTTAGGTATCGAGTGGGATCATACGGGGCACCACTTAAATTAAAGTGATCATAACTGATCGTCCATTTCTAAGCGAAACCGGGGGCGACGTCCATTGGTCAAGAGTTCGAAGGAAGATTCATTCAAGAAGGTATACCGTTCCGGAACATTCTCAAATTCACTAAACAAATCCGCTTGACTGGGAAATAGAGTCTGTATAATGGCAAGCGCGTGGGGGAGTACCTATCTTGAGTAACCGAATGTGGCAGGGCGCGGTACGCCCTGGATTATACTGGCTTATTCGAACGGTGCTGATCGCTCTCGTAGCAGTTCCATTGGTGTTCTCTCAACAAAACAACTCATCACCGACACCAACGGCAAGGCCGGTATCCAGACCAATGAGTGTGGCCACGTCCGATGCCAATGATCGCATCGCGCAGCTTGCTCTCGCCTCCGATATTAAGGAGGGCGATTACGTGATCGGCAGTGGGGATTTATTGAGTATCGAAGTATTCGATGTTCCTGAGCTTTCACGTGACGTTCGCGTCAATGAAACGGGGTATATTTCCCTGCCGCTTGTGCCCTCTAAGGTCCGAGCCGGTGGGCTCACAACTTTTCAAATGCAGGATAAGCTTGCCGAACTTCTACAAACCAACGGCCTGGTATCGGACCCACAGGTTAGCGTGTCCGTGAAGGAGCAGCACGGCCAGCCAATCACCGTGATTGGAGCAGTCAAAACACCGATGGTCATCCAGGCTCTGCGCAGGACCACGCTCCTCCAGGCGTTGTCGCAGGCTGGTGGGATCGCGGATGATGCGGGCAGCACAGTGATCGTTACGCGTTCTGCCGCGGAGGCTTCCGACGCGGCGGACCAGGCGGATGTCCTGACGCCATCAACTACTCATAGCTTTACGATAAATTTGGCCGACATTCTGAATTCCGGCGATTCGCGTTTCAACATCCCGCTCATCGGGGGCGATGTTGTCTCCGTTCCCCGCGCCGGAATTATTTACGTCGTTGGCGCAGTAGCTCACCCGGGCGGGTTCCTTTTGCAGAACGATCTGGACAAAATGACCATGCTGAAGATGCTGTCTCTCGCGGGGGGCACAACGAACACGGCGAAGGCGAAGAACGCGGTCATCCTTCGAAAGAATTTAGATACTGGGAAACGGGATCAGGTTCCGGTTGATTTGGGTAAGGTTATGAAGCTCAAGACGCAGGATGTTCAGATGCAAGCTAATGACATCCTATTTGTGCCCGATAGTAACGGTTTGAGGGCCTTGCACCGCGCAGGTGACGTAGCGGTGGCCCTCACCTCAGGGATCGGGATCGTGGCTGCGGGGAAATTGTAGGTCTTTATTGGCCGGATCAAACCCATTTGAATTATTTGAGCTTGCGGAGATTTCATGGACGAGACAAACAATCTAGCTCCGCGAGAGCGGTCCAACTCGAATGCCTCGGAGTCCCTTAAGCAGAGGTCCCCTTTCCTTACGCTAGACTTAATGCAGCGGGAACCGCACCTGCTCGACTACCTGCTGGTTTTGAGGAAACACGAATGGCTGATTACGTTTTTCCTACTCGCCGTTGTTTCAGTTGTGACGATTGCCACTTTCCGCATGCAACCGGTTTATGAGGCGACTGCAAGAGTTGAAATTGACCGCGATTCTCCCAACGCCTTTCGATTTAACGAAGCGGACCAAGGTGGCGAGTATGTGGATTTGGAGGATTACATCGTCACGCAATCCAAGATTCTTCAGAGTGAAACCTTGGCCATGCAGACGGTCAAAACCATGGGCCTCGATCAATTGCCCCAATTTGGAGGGCACCCAGGTAAACCGGAAAAAGCCGAGCCTGCGGACAGTGAGGCCAGCCTGAGGCGGCCGCTCGCCCTCGGCGCCTTTATGGGCGACTTAAGCATAAAGCGCGTACCGAACTCCCGCTTGCTTGACGTGACGTTTGAGACCACCGATCCCGTCCTGGCGGCCCGCGTGGTGAATACCCATTTGAACAATTTCATCGAGCAGAATTTTCGCAGTCGCTTTGCCGCGGCCACGCAGGCTTCGGACTGGATGGCCGGGCAATTGAACGAGATGAAGATCAAGGTCGAGAACGCCGAAGACGCTCGCCTAGAATATGAGCGCGATAACCAGATCTGGACCATCGACGAAAAAAGCGATATCAGCACGCAGAAGTTGGGCGAACTTGAAAAGCATCTGACGGAAGCGCAGGCTGATCGCATCTACAAGGAAGCTGTTTACCAACTTGCCCAGTCCGGGAATTACGACGCCATCGCTGCCGTGCGGGAAAGTGCGGTCATTCAGGATATTCTAAAACAGCAGACCACTTTGAGCGCGGCGTACACCGACGCTGTAAACCAGTATGGGCCCAAGTTCCCCAAGGTTTTACGAATCCAGGCGCAGCTCAAGGACCTCGACCAACTAATTACACGCGAGAAGTTGAATATCGGCAATCAGATTGAGGCCGACTACCGCGGTGCGCGTCAGCGCGAGCTTCTCTTGAAGGAAGCACTCGACCAACAGAAAGCCGAAGTGAACCAGACTGCCGAGAAGCTCGTTCAATATAACATTTTGAAACGTGAGGCCGACACCAATAAGCAACTCTACGACGGCATGCTTCAGAAATTAAAGGAAGCGGGCATCACGGCGGGACTGCGGTCCTCCAATATTCGAATCGTGGACCCCGCTCTGATTCCGAGCGGGCCTTCTCGTCCGAACAAAGCGCGAAACATCTTACTGAGTATCCTGGTCGGACTCATTGGGGGGATCGGCTTGGCGCTAATTCGCGAGTATTTCGATAACACGGTAAAGACTCCCGACGACATCGAGACGCTGGCGCGTCTCCCTTCACTTGCCGTCGTTCCCGCGCTATCCAACTCCAGCGGAAAACGCCGCGGCCGTTTTTCGAGACTGCTAAAGTCCTCCGTGGTGACCTCCAAAGATGACCGCGCCGAGCTGATTTCGCACAACATGCCGCAATCACAAATGTCAGAAGCATTTCGCGCCCTGCGCACATCGTTGCTTCTGTCGCAGGCTGATCGTCCTCCTCAGGTCATCTTGATGACCAGCGCGCTTCCCCGCGAGGGCAAGACTACTGCCGCGGTCAATTTGGCAGTGACTCTCGCCCAACTTGGCGACAAGACTGTATTAGTAGATGCCGATTTGCGCAAGCCCGGAATTAATCGAGCATTGAGTTTGGTGGACGGGAAGCACGCAGGATTGAGTTCTTATCTCGCAGGCGTTTCCTCCCTGGATTTGATCACCGTGCCGCACCCCGCGATTACGAACCTTGAGGCGATTCCGACTGGGCCGATTCCTCCCAATCCGGCCGATTTGCTTTCGTCGCGCCGATTGACTGAACTCATTTCCGAGCTCCGGACTCGGTATAAATTTGTGGTGATCGATTCTCCTCCCATCATGGCTGCCACCGACGCGGTGATTCTTTCGGTCCTGGTGGATGGAGTGCTGATGGTGGTGCGCAGTGGAGAAACTCCGAAAGAAGCTTTCACCCGCACGCGGGATCTACTGGTCAGCGTGAATTGCCGCATGCTCGGCGTGGTGTTAAACGCCGTGGATGCCAGTTCGCCCGACTATTACTACTCGTATCGGTACTACCCCTATTCGTATGGCGGTTATGGCGGGGAAGAAGACACCAGGAAATCGAGAAGAGCCCGGCGGGCCGAAGCATCGCAATCCCGCTTAGGCCAGGACTAGGCCGATCAGGAGGATTACATTGGTTTATCTCATAACCGGTGGCGCTGGCTTCATAGGGTCTCACCTTGCCGAGCGTCTCCTCGAACGCGGCGACCAGGTCCTGTTGATGGACAATCTTTCTACTGGGAGCATGGAGAATATCCGGCACCTCAAGAAGTTTGACCGGATGCATTATTTTCTCGAACCGCTGGAGAATCGCCAACTCTTGGCGGAACTTGTCGATGAGGCGGACATCATCTTTCATCTGGCCGCAGCGGTAGGCGTTAAACTGATCGTAGAAAGCCCGGTGAGAACGATTGAAACGAATGTCAATGGCACGCAAATGGTGCTGGAAGCGGCGTGCCGGAAGCGTAAGCTGGTTTTTGTCGCCTCTACTTCAGAAGTGTACGGGAAAAATACCAATGTCCCTTTTCGGGAAGACGCCGACCTGGTGCTGGGCTCGACGACCAAAGGTCGCTGGAGTTATGCCGCTTCCAAGGCGTTGGACGAATTCCTCGCGCTCGCGTACTGGAAAGAGAAACGGTTGCCCGTGGTTGTTGCGCGGCTCTTTAACACCGTTGGGCCCAGGCAAACCGGGCGGTATGGAATGGTTCTTCCCAACTTTGTGCGACAGGCCCTGGAGGGTGCGCCCATCACTGTTTATGGCACTGGGCAGCAGTCTCGCTGCTTTTGCGATGTGCGGGATGCCGTGGAAGCGCTATTGCGCCTTGCCGCATCGGATTGTGCGATCGGCGAAGTCGTCAATGTGGGTAACAAACATGAGGTCACCATTGAGAATCTCGCACTCCTTGTCAGGGAGCGAACGAACAGCTCCTCTCCGATTGAGTACATTCCATATGACCAGGCCTACGAGCCCGGCTTCGAGGATATGTTCCGTCGTGTTCCTTGCCTCGACAAATTGGGACAACTGACGGGTTTTTGTCCGACCACAAAATTGACGGAGATCATTGACAGAGTGGCAGTGTTTCAGAGCAGAAAAAGGGTATTTGTGAACGCACCAAGGAAAGCCGCGAATGTGGTTGCCTGAAATCATCTTCCGGTCCTGCCGAGTTGCGAGCAGGTCGCGTCGTTACGAAAATTATTTGCAGGCCGAGTGAATCAAGTATTTCCGGCGGAACTCATGTGCGAGTGGACGTATGACCGGATTGCGGACCGATAAGGCACTTCGAGACGACCGTATCGCCGTCGATGCTCCTCTCACATGGGTAGCGAAGTCGAGCTCCAAGTTCATTGCGGCAAATGAAAGGGTGCTCTTCTTTTTGTTTCTTTTCACTCTTCCCTTTGTGAATCCTTGGGTGCGTGGCGATGGAGTTGGCTACTACGCTTATCTCCGTTCGACTTTGATCGACCACGATCTGCGTTTTGAAAAAGACTATCTTTCAGCGAACGAATCATTCGTCATTTCCCGTGCCGATCCTCAGGGACACCTTCTTCCCCGCATGTACACGAAGACGGGGTACGTCGACAATCACTTCTCGGTAGGGCCAGCGATTTTATGGGCCCCCGTCATGCTCGCGGTCCATGGAAGCGTTCTCTTGGCCGACCGTTTCGGATCGCACGTCGCAGCGAATGGATACTCGTATCCGTATTTGCTGGCGATGGCGCTCACGACCGCCTGCTACAGTTTTTTGGCATTGTTTTTGTCGATTCGGATTGCGCAAAAGTATTTTGAAGCTCCATTGACGTTGCTCGCAACCGTCGGGATTTGGATGGCGAGTTCCCTGCCAGTTTATACGTATTTCAATCCCTCGTGGTCGCACGCTCTATCGGCGTTTACCGTGGCGCTGTTCCTATGGTATTGGGAAAGAACCAGATTGCATCGAACGACCGGGCAATGGGCCATTTTGGGTTTAGTGGCCGGCTTGATGGGAAATGTCTATTATCCAAATGTTATTCTGTTAATTTTTCCTGCGCTTGAAGGCGTTCATCTTTTATTCCCGAGACAACGCGATGGGGACCCGCTCGTCGTATCGATTCAAAAATCGGCGCTGAATTGCGGCGTGTTTGTCGCGACGTTTTTCGCCTCTCTTATCCCCACTTTCATTACCCGGTGGATCATCTATGGAAGCCCATTTGAAACCGGCTATCCCGCAATTTCCACATGGAATTGGACCTCTCCCGTCTTGCTCAAGATTTTATTTTCTGCAGATCACGGGATGTTTAGCTGGACGCCGGTATTGATTCTCGCAGTCGTCGGGCTTCCCATTCTCGTCAAGACGGATACTTTGCTGGGAGTGGGATCTGTCCTAACATTTCTGGCCTTTTACTATTTTATCGCCAGCTATCCGGATTGGGCGGGCATTTCCAGCTTCGGAAATCGTTTTTTTGTTTCTCTGACGCCCATTTTCATCCTTGGCCTCGCCGCCCTGCTAAGTTCGTTTGCGAAGTGGCTGGGCAGGACGACGCGCGCCGTTGCGATCGCATGCCCAGTTCTGGCCCTGCTCATACTGTGGAACGTCGGATTCATCTTTCAATGGGGCACTCATATGGTCCCAGCACGCGGTGAAATTTCGTGGAGCAGGATGATTCACAATCAATTCGTGGAAGTTCCTCTCCGAGTGACGCATGACTGTGAAACCTACTTCACACGCCGCGGTGAAATGATGCTGCATATCGAGCAGGAAGATATCGACCACCAAGAAATCCACGGGGATCGGGAGAATTGACCGCCTCCCTGCAGGTTATCCATACCGAAACTGAGGTGGCATCACAAAATAGCGATTCACATATCCTGCGCACCGACGCACGACGCCATTGGTTAGCGCTGGATCTTGGGGAGTTGTTGGCTTATCGTGAGTTCCTATATTTCTTCGTCCGGCGCGACATCAAGGTCCGGTACAAACTGACGGTGTGTCCGGTGTGAAAATCAGGACTGAGGAATCGTCACGATGACTGTCGAGATGGGATTCACCAAGCCCAAAGTCGGTACAGAACCCGGGCGCCAGGGTGCACCATGAGCACGCGGATATTCGAACGGGTACCTATCGGCCAAGTTGAGGAATACTGGGACCGCAGACCGTGCAATATTCGCCACTCGACGAAGCCCCCCGGCAGCCGCGAATACTTCGACGAGGTGGAACAACGGAAATACTTCGTCGAACCCCATATTCCTGGATTTGCCGAATTCCCGCGCTGGCGGGACAAACGCGTGCTGGAGATCGGCTGTGGCATCGGGACCGACACCATGAATTTCGCCCGCCAGGGAGCCTCAGTTACAGCAGTAGACCTGTCTGAGAAGTCACTCGAGATGGCGCGCAAACGCGCCGCGGTCTATGATCTGAAGGACCGCATCCGTTTCTGCCACTGCAGCGCCGAACAACTCGAGCGTGTCGTGCCTTCGGAACCGTTTGACCTGATTTATTCATTTGGTGTCATCCATCATACCCCGCATCCGGAGCGCGTTCTGGAGCAACTCAGGAACTACGTCCGGCCGGGGAGCACCGTGAAGATCATGGTCTATAATCGGTACTCCTGGAAGGTTTTTTGGATTCTTATGACCTACGGCAAGTGCCAATTCTGGAGACTGTCAGAGCTCGTGGCCCGGTATTCAGAGGCGGAAACCGGCTGCCCAGTCACATATTCCTATAGCAAAGGAGAGCTCCGTAGTCTGATGGAGCGCAGCGCATTCCACGTGAATCAAATACGGGCCGAGCACATCTTCCCGTATCGGATTCAAGAATACATTCAATATCGCTATGTTCGGGAATGGTATTTTCGATGGTTGCCTGACAGAGTTTTTCAAGCATTGGAGAGGATGTTGGGTTGGCACCTGTGCGTGACCGCGGAGGCAGTCTGAGGGCGCCTCTAAATCCGGGGGAATAATGACCGAGGGGATAAGCGTTGTGGGATTGGGGAAGCTGGGCGCGCCGATGGCCGTTGCCATGGCTTCGCGCGGATTGCGCGTCATTGGCGTTGATGCCGACGAAAGCAAGGTAACAGCAATTAACGAACGCCGCCCTCCGGTTTTTGAACCGGGATTGCCGGAATTGCTACATACTTCCGCGGGCCGGCTCATAGCGTCGCGGGATATCGAACAGGCGGTTCGCACCACAAAAATCACATTTATCGTTGTGGCTACGCCGAGTGAGCCGAACGGAGGATTCTCACTCCGCTTCGTCCTCCCGGTTTGCGAGGCCATCGGGCGCGCTTTGCGTTCAAAATCGGAGTTTCATCTGGTATGTCTAACCAGCACGGTTTTGCCTGGCACAACCGGCGGCCCGGTCTTGGAAGCGCTGGAGCGGTCCAGCGGCAAACAAGCGGGACGCGATTTCGGTTTGTGTTACAGTCCCGAATTCATCGCCTTGGGCTCGGTCATTCGCGATTTCTTGAACCCGGATTTCCTCCTCGTTGGCGAATCTGATCCGCACTCGGGCGCCCTGCTGGAATCTCTTTACCGCCACGTCTGTAAAAACAGTCCGGCAGTCGCGAGGATGAATTTCGTGAACGCCGAATTGGCAAAATTGGCTGTGAATACTTACATCACCACAAAAATCAGTTTTGCCAACATGCTTGCCAGAATCTGCGAGCAGCTTCCTAGAGCCAACGTGGACGTGGTGACCAAGGCTATCGGTTTGGATAGCCGCATTGGGGGGAAATATCTGAAGGGCGCCATCAGTTACGGTGGGCCTTGCTTCCCGCGGGATAACCTTGCGTTGACGTACCTGGCGCGTGAACTTGGTGCTCCAGCGGACATCGCGGAGTCAACTCACCGCTTCAATTCCGCCCAGGTTTCTTGGCTGGCCGACCTGGTTCAACAAAATGCCAGGCCGCGAGAAACAGTAGGAATCCTGGGACTTACTTACAAACCCGACACAGACGTTGTCGAGCAGGCTGCCGGTATTCTTTTGGTTCATGAGCTTGCCGCCCGCGATATTCCCGTGGTGGTTTTTGACCCAGCGGGCCCCCGAAATGTCTTTGCACCACTGGGGGATCATGTGCGCTTCGCGGCGACCTCCAAGGAGTGCATTGCGCTTGCCAGTATTGTGGTTCTGGCGACGCCTTGGCCCGAGTTTATAAGCATTCCCGCCGTCGAATGGGCACGCCATAAACCACCTCGGACTGTGGTGGACTGCTGGCGTGCCGTTCCTCATTTGGCCGCTGCCGACGGGATTCGGTACGTAGCGCTCGGAACCGGTGGTGCGGCACGGGTCGTCCCAATTGCGCTTTCCATTGGGTCCGAGTAATGAGGACTATGATGGTGATACCGCGCGGACCCATTCTTGGCATTTTTCACTTAGTGCCCCTCGCCCATAACACCATCGGTTTGCGAGAGGAGATGCAGAATCCAAAATCAAGGAGACAGGAGTGGGTGCGTGGGAAGGAGGGAATGATGAGGCTCTGGATGGCATTGTGGGCTGTGGAAAAGTGAAATATTGGAAAATTCTTGTTACCGAGAGCAACGGCCTGATTGGATCGGAGGCCGTCGAATACTTCGACTGCCAAGGCCACAAGATCGTCGGCGTGGACAACAACATGCGGCGCGAGTTCTTCGGCCCTGCCGGAGACACATTGTGGAATCTCGAACGGCTCAAAAGCGTCACGCAACGATTCACTCCTATGGCACTCGATATTCGCGATCGCGAAGAAGTAGCCGCGCTGCTCCGCGAAAATCGCTTCGATCTGATCCTTCACTGTGCCGCGCAGCCGTCGCACGACAAGGCGGCGGACATCGCCCTGCTGGATTTTGAAGTCAACTCTCTGGGCACTATGAATCTGCTCGAAGCCGCGCGCCAGCATTGCCGCGAAACGGTTTTTATCTTCATGAGCACGGACAAGGTGTACGGCGACGCTCCCAACGAAAAGCAGCTGCGCGAATTCGAATCATGCTTCGATTTTGCCGACCCCGCCGATTTCGACGGGATCGACGAAACCTGCCGCATCGACCAATCTTTGCAATCCTTGTTCGGCGCTTCCAAGGCTGCTGCGGACATCTACGCGCATGAATATGGCCGGTATTTTGGGATAAAAGTCGGTACTTTCCGCGGAGGGTGCCTCACCGGTCCATCGCACTCCGGCGTGGAATTGCACGGCTTCCTTTCCTATCTCCTGAAGGTTGCCCTCTCGGGCGGCACGTACACGGTTTACGGCCACAAGGGAAAGCAGGTCCGCGGCAACTTACACTGTTATGATGTGGTGCGCGCTTTCGAAGAATTTGTGCGCAATCCGCGTCCCAGCTAAGTGTACAATCTCGGGGGGCCGGGCCAACAGCCTTTCGATCCTGGAGGCGATCGCGCGGATTGAGGCGCTG
>Ga0210408_10002729_pt1 | contig 16880 bp, 15 predicted proteins | sample IncBWH4MmetaG_FD_155471 | JGI IMG/M metagenome (GOLD analysis project Ga0210408, IMG submission 155471) | Forest soil microbial communities from Barre Woods Harvard Forest LTER site, Petersham, Massachusetts, United States - Inc-BW-H-4-M | ecosystem: Environmental > Terrestrial > Soil >...
CAGACCCAGACCGGTCCGGCAAAGTGTCCGCCGCCTGGCACGTAGGGGTGGCCGCAATCGAAACAGATCGCCGGCCTTTCAGCCACGTGCTTCATGAGGCCACCTCCTGGGCTCACCGCGAGTCCACCAGCCCAGGCGGACGTGAGGACCGCCAGCTTGCCCCTCCTGCACTATCCTCCCGCCGCCATGGCCTCCCCGTTCTCGCCTGTCTCGTAGACCTCCTTCCGGCACTCCACCCCCTCGGTCGCCTTGATGTGGTCCGCGAGGCTGAAGGCGTGCTTGGCCACCCTCCGGCTCATCCCGCGGCCGGCGCCCTGACTACAGGCATCGAAGGACTCGAGGTTGCCCTCCTTCTGGTGCTCGCGCATCTTTCCATGGTTGGACTTTAGCTCTACGGCGAACTCTGGGGCTCCGCCAATCGGTACTACGAAGAAGTCCGGCCACCCGTTACGACGAACCACGTCTGCTCGGCGACCGCGTGATCATCGACCACCGGCCGCTGCATCTCGGTCGGCCCGTATTTGTCGCACGAGCGACGGGTCGTGCATCATCGGCGCTGCACGCGGGCTCAGCTCTCGCGGAGCGGATCCCGGGGATCCATGGTCGACAGCGCTGTTATATAATCCCGGCCGGGTGAACTTAACGCGCGACAACCGGGCGGGAAGATCTCCGCGCCGGCGACTCAGCTCGCTGGTGATCAGCGCCGCGATCGCCGTGGTCTGGGAAGGCGGCAAGGCACTCTTCGCCATACCGGGCTACAAACTCCCTCACCTGCACGAGATCCTGGCCGATTTTCTGCGCCAGGGCGCGGGCGGCGAGCGCTGGTTCTCGATCATGGCGCAGAACGCGGCCTTCACGGCGCTCGAGAGCCTAATCGGCTTCACCCTCGGCGGGCTCACCGGCCTTGTTCTCGCGATTGGATTCGCTCACTCCCGGCTCCTCGAGCGCGGCCTGCTCCCCTACGTGGTGGCGTCTCAGACCGTGCCCGTCCTCGCCATCGCGCCGATGGTGGTGGTCTGGCTCGGAACGTCCTGGTTCTCGAAGGCGGTGATCGCCGCCTACCTGACCTTCTTTCCGGTCACCATCAACATGGCGCGCGGGCTCCGGGCCGTCGACCCCGACGCGCTGGCCCTGATGCGTGCGCTCGCCGCGACGTCGCGGCAGGTCTTTGTCAAGCTGCGGTTTCCCGCCTCGCTGCCTTACCTCTTCACGGCGCTGCGGATCTCCGCCACCGCGAGTGTGATCGGCGCCATCGTGGGAGAGCTGCCGGTCGGAAGCCGCTTCGGCATGGGCGTGGTGATCATCAACGCCGCCCAGTACTACAACTGGCGCCCCGCCAATCTCTGGGCCGCCATCCTCGTCTCCGCCCTGATCGGGATCGCCTTCTACCACGCGGTGGTCCTCGTCGAGCGCCGCGTGACCGGCTGGCGCCCGAGCGCCCCCGCGATCTAGGCGGGCGCGGCATGGGAGTGCCGATCATCGAGATCGTCGACGTCGGTAAGTCGTTCAGCGGCCGCACGGGCGCCACCGAGGCCCTCCGGGCCGTCTCACTGTCCGTCGACGCCGGCGAGTTCATCTCGGTCATCGGCCCCTCGGGCTGCGGGAAGTCCACGCTCCTCCGCATCGTGGGCGACCTCGTCGAGCCCACCTCGGGGATCGCGCGCGTGAACGGCAAGAGCGCGCGCCAAGCCCGGCTCGACCGCGACTACGGCATCGTGTTCCAAACGCCGGTGCTGTACGATTGGCGGACCGTGCTGGAGAACGTGCAGCTCCCCCTCGAGATAGCGGGACGCTCGCAACAGGAGCGGGACGCGCGCCCGCTCGCGTTGCTGCGCCTTGTCGGCCTCGAAGACTTCCGCGGTCACTTCCCGTGGCAACTCTCCGGCGGCATGCAGCAGCGGGTCTCGATCGCGCGGGCGCTGGCCCTGAACCCTTCGATCCTCCTCATGGACGAGCCATTCGGTGCGCTGGACGAGATGACGCGCGAGCGCCTGAACCTCGAGCTGCTCCAGGTCTGGAGCAAGAGCGCCGCCACCGCGCTGTTCGTGACCCACAGCATCGCCGAGGCCGTGTTCCTGTCGAGCCGGGTCGTCGTCATGAGCCCGCGCCCAGGCGCCATCGACCGCATCGTGGACATCGATCTGCCGCGCCCCCGCCTGGACAAGATCCGCGCGCACCCGCGCTTCTTCGAGCTGGTGACTACCGTGCGCGAGAGCCTCCGCGAGGATCCGGCGCTGGCCGCCGGCGACGACGCCAGGCGGGCGATCTAGGATGCGCCGGCTTCGCGACTACGCGCCGGCGGTCCTCGTCCTCGCGGCCGGCATCGCGCTGTGGGAGGCGGTAGTCTTCGCCTTCGCGATCGAATTCTACCTGCTGCCCGCCCCGCACGTGATCGTGCAGAGCCTGCGGGAGACCTACCCCACGCTCATGGAGGCGGGCCGCTACACGTTCACCGAGGCGGTGATCGGCTACGCCCTCGGCTGCGGGGGTGGCATCGCCGCCGCGATGCTGGCGAGCCGCTCACCCACCTTCGCCGACCTCGTGCTGCCCTACGCGGTGGCGTCGGCGTCCGTTCCGATCATCGCGCTCGCCCCGCTCGCGATCGTGTGGTTCGGCGTGGCGCAGGGCTCGAAGATCGCGATCGTTACCCTCATGACGTTCTTCCCGACCTTCATCAGCGCGCTGCGGGGGCTCCTCGGGGTCACGCCCGCGGCGCTCGAACTGATGCGCAGCTACGCTGCGACCGAGTGGCAGGTCTTCGTGAAGCTCAGGCTCCCGCACAGCCTGCCGCTGGTGTTCACCGCTTTGCGCGGATGCACCACGCTCGCCATGATCGGCGCCGTCGTGAGCGAGTTCTTCGGCGGCCCGATGAAGTCGCTGGGCGTCTACATCAAGAGCACCGCCAGCCTCTTCCAGACGCGCCAGGCGTGGTCGGCGATCGTGGTCACCTGCGCGCTCGGGCTCCTGTTCTACTTCGCGGTGGCGCTGGCCGAACGCCTTGTCATGCCGTGGCGCGTCGAACGCGGGCTCATCTAGATCACTGAAGGAGGATCACACCGATGCTGAGACGGGCGCTGCTGGTGCTGTTGACAGGATGTGCGCTGATCATCGCGACGGCCGACGCGGGTCGTGGCCAGTCCATGGATAAGGTCCAGGTCCAGCTCAAGTGGGTGACCCAGGCCCAGTTCGCCGGATACTATGCGGCGAAGGCCAAGGGCTTCTACACGGCAGAGAATCTCGACGCCTCCGTCCGGCCGGGCGGGCCGGACATCGTCCCCGAGCAGGTCGTGGCGGGCGGCGGGGCTCAGTTCGGCATCGACTGGCTCCCGAGCCTTCTCTCCGCGCGCGAGCAGGGGGCGCCGCTGGTGAACATCGGGCAGGTCTTTGCCCACAGTGGCATGCGCGAGATCGCCTTCAAATCCTCCGGCATCAAGGGAGCGGCGGACCTCCGCGGCCGGCGCGTCGCCGTCTGGTTCGGCGGCAACGAGTTCGAGCTGCTCGCCACCCTCGAGAAGTACAAGATCGACCGCAACAAGGACGTGACGCTCGTCCAGCAGCCGTTCGACATGAACCTCTTGCTCCAGAAGCAGGTCGACGCGGCGGCGGCGATGACCTACAACGAGTACAGGCAGGTGTTGGACGCCGGCGTGAAGCCGGACGACCTCGTGGTCATCGACTTCAACCGCGAGGGCACGGCGATGCTCGAGGACGGGATCTTCGTCCGCGGTGACTGGCTCCGGGACGCCAAGAACAAGCAGATCGCCGCCCGCTTCCTGCGCGCCTCGCTCAAGGGCTGGGAGTTCTGTCGGGACAAGCCAACGGAGTGTGTGGAGATCGTGCTCAAGGAGAGCCCCGTGCTTGGCCGGGAGCACCAGGTCTGGATGATGACGGAGATCAACAAGCTCGTCTGGGGTCCACCCGCGCCCAAGAGCCCGCTCGGCAAGATGGACCCCGCGGCGTTCAAGCAGACGGCCGACATCGCCCTCAAGTTCGGTGTGATCAAGAAGGCAGCCGATCCCAGCGCCTATACCCACGAGATCTGGGAGATGGCTCAGAAGAAGTAGACGGTCGCGTGCCCGGCACGCCCCTTCGGACCTGCGTCGAGGCTCTGACTCTACAACGCGGGGCAGGAGGCGTGCCGGCCCGGGCGCCCTACCCCATCGGCCTGGTCGGGTTCCTGAGCTCGGGGAGGTCCTGCGCTCGAAGCCCGATGCGCGTCTTTCGCTCGGGCTGGGCCGGCACGATATAGAAGCGATTATCCCGGCTACCGTAAAAGACCTAGTCGGCCACCTCCCCCGGCGGGTATTCCGCTGGCTAGCCTGGCCGACAACCCCGTCCCGCACGCCCGCCCCGCCTCGCCGTACTGGCCCTGCTCGGCCAGCTCCGCCGGCCGGTTGCGCGACGACTTCCAACCTCCCGTCGCGAGCGCGGGCCCTTTCACTTTGCGCGGGCAAGCACGGCGACGACGCCGCCGCCGGGCGGCCCCTGGTGCTCGGCGCCGGCCGAGACATAGCACATCGTATCTCCGGTGACCGAGGCGACCACCGCGTTGACGACGCCGCGGATATGCCGCGTGTAGTTGATGTCCGAGTCGTCGAACATCACGTGCCGGCGACCCCTTGTGGCGCCCGCCGGATCGGGCTCGCACTTGGCGAAGACGTTGACGAGCCGTGCCCGGTCGCTCTCGGCGAGCTCGCACTCGACGGCGAGGCCGGCCCGGCGGAGCACCTCCCGCACCGAGGCCCCGTCGATGGCGTCCTTCATTGCCCCGTGGGCGATCACGAGCTCGCTGGTCGAGCGCGCCGAGTTGCCGAGCACGATGACCTCGCAGTTCATCAGCTCGATTCCCGACGAAGTCGAGGCCACATCCGAGAAGATCGAGTAGTCGCCCGCGATCACCTTGTCGGTGAGCACGGCGGCGTCGATCTCCCGGGTGGCCATCCCGATGCCGAGAGCGGCCGCCGCCCGACCGTAGGTCATCGATTTGTAGGTGTCGCTCGTCACCACCGCCCGGCCCCGTCCGCGCGCGTCGTTGATGCGCTCGGTCGTCAGCGCGCCCGTCTTGATCTGGACGAAGTGGGCGTCGCCGGGATCCGCGATGCCGGCGTCGGCGAGGGCCGCGCGCACGCCCTCGGCGGCCACCTGGGCGTGGACGGCGGTGCCGAACTCTTCGGGGAGGAGGTCGCGCGTGTACGCGGCGCCGACCGTGAATCGCTTCTGGCCCGTCGGCGTCCCCCGGTCAGGCTCGCGGGTGAAGATGGTCGCGTGCGGGCTCATCAGCCCCTCGGTGCCGCCCGACCAGATGATCGGCACGCGTTTGGCCACCTCTCGGTAGTCCCGGCCCGAGCGCTCGGCGATGAGCAACTGGAACGCCAGCGTGGCGAAAGCTCGCGTGAAGTCGTTGACACCGCCGTTGCCCTCGGTCTTGCCGAGCATGGCGACCACGTGCTCGGCGCGGAACGCGCCCTGGTCCAGGAGCCGCACGGCCTCGCTCACATCGTCGGGAGCCCGCATTCCCACCTTGAACGCCTGAGCATGCATCAGCGACCTCCTCTCGTGTTGGTGTGGGGCGATTCATCGATCAGCTCGCGGATCCGATTGGGGTTGAGTGGCATCTCGCGGATCCGGATCCCAAATGGCCGGAGCGCGTCCTCGATCGCCTCGGCCAGCACCGCCGGGCCGGGGATGGCGCCGGCCTCGCCCACGCCCTTGATCCCGAGCGGGTTCAGCGGCGAGGGCGTCTCCTTGTGCACGATCTCGATCTCCGGGATCTCCATGGCGGTCGGCATCAGGAAGTCCATGTAGGTGGTGCTGAGCGGCTGGCCGGTCTCGTCGTGGACGATGCGCTCGTAGAGGGCGCCGCCGATGCCCTGGGCAACGCCGCCGTGGATCTGGCCCTCGATCACCATCGGATTCACCATCGTGCCGCAGTCGTGCTGGACGACGTAGCGGAGAATGCGCACGTCCCCGGTGACGGGGTCGACCTCGACGATGGCCACGTGGCAGCCGCTCGCGAACGTGGCCTGGGACGGCGCGTAGTAGCCAAAGGCCTCGAGTCCCGGCTCCTCGCCGAGTCCGAGCATCGCCCCCACGCGTGGCTTGACCAGCCGGAGCGCCGCCTCCGAAGCCTCCTTGGCGTAGGCGTAGCGGATGGGATTGGCGACCGTGGCGAGCGCGCCGAGCCCGAGCCCCTTCCCTGGCACGCCCTTGACCCGCACGTGGCCGTCCGCTAGCTCGAGGTCGTGAGGCGATGCCTCGAGCAACTCGGCGGCGATGCGAAGCGCCTTGTCGCGCACCTTCGTGGCGGCGGTGTGAATCGCGTTGCCGCTCGTCACGAGGCCGCGGCTCGCGTAGGTCCCCGCGCCCCAGTTGAACTTTCGCGTGTCACCGGTCACCACCGTAACGTCGCGGGGATCGCAGCCGAGCACCTCCGCCGCAATCTGGGCGAAGGTCGTGTAGTGCCCCTGCCCCTGAGTGGTGAGACCGGTGGCGACCCATACCTTGCCGCTCGGTTCCACTCGGACGTGCGCGCCCTCGTAGGGGCCAATGCCCGTGCCCTCCACGTAGCACCCGATCCCGAAGCCGAGATGGCGGCCCTCGCTCCGCGCGGCCGCCTGGCCCGCGCGGAAGTCCGCGAAGCCGGCGCGCTCAAGCGCCATCTCGAGCCCGGCCGGGTAGTCGCCGCTGTCGTACTTCGTCGGGCCGCCGTCCTGGAAGGTGAGTCCGACGTCCCAGGGGAACTCGTCGGGCTGGATGAAGTTGCGGCGCCTCGCCTCGGCCGGCTCGAGCCCGAGCTCGCGGGCGATGCGGCCGATCACGCGCTCCATCACGAACACGCCGTGTGGGCGGCCGGCCCCGCGGTACGGGCTCACCGCGACCTTGTTGGTATAGGCCACTTCGAACTCCACATCGTAGTTCGGCAGCCGGTAGGGACCGGGGAGCTGGGCGGCGGTGATGATCGGGACCACGATGCCGTAGGGGGTGTAGGCGCCGGCGTCGTGGATGAAATGGTCGCGCAGCGCGAGGATCCGGCCGTCCCTGTCCACCGCGACTTCCACCTCGTGGACCTGACCGCGCTCCTGGTTTGCGGCGATCAGGTGCTCGCGCCGGTCCTCCGTCCACTTGACGGGCCGCCCGAGGCGGAGCGCCGCCCATGGCACCAGGATCTCCTCGGGATAGAAGAGCATGATCTTGGTGCCGAAGCCGCCGCCGATGTCGGGCGCGATCACCTCCACCTGGAACTCCGGCAGCCCGAACATGCGCGCGAGGCCGTGCTTGATTGGCAGCGGCGCCTGGGTCGACGTCCACACGCGAAGCACCGGGGTCCGCGGGTCGTGCTCGGCCACGACCCCGCGCCCCTCGATGGGGCTGCCGCAGCTCCTCTCGATCACGAGCCGATCGCGGAAGCGGTGCGCAGCGAGGCGGAAGCCGCCGTCGGGATCGCCGACGCGCTGCGGGAAGCGGGCGGCGCGGTTTTCCGGGACATCGGCGTGCACCCGCGGAGCGCTCGCGACCAGCGCCGCCTCCACGTCGGTGACGACGGGCAAGGGCTCGTACTCGACGGCGATCAGGTCGACGGCGTCCTCGGCGATGTAGCGGTCCTCCGCCACCACGAACGCGACGGTCTCGCCAACGAAGCGCACCTCGTTCTGCGCCAGCGGCCGCTGGGTACGCGGGTGGGTCAGGTTCGGATGCGGGATCAAGAGCGGCCCCGGCTCGTTCAGATCGCCGAGGTCGGACGCGGTGACCACGAGATGCACGCCGGGGACGGCCCGGGCGCGGGAGGCATCGATGGCGCGAATCCGGGCGTGGGCGTGCGGGCTCCTGAGACACGCCGCGTGGAGGACGCCGGACGGGCTCACGTCGTCGACAAAGGACGCGAGGCCGCGGAGAAACCGCGGATCCTCGTTCCGCACGATTCGCGCGCCGATCACCCGCGTGGTCACGGCGTACCGGCGCGCTCCCGACCCGTCTCCGCGGCCAGGAGAACGCTCGCCCGGCGAACCGCTCGCACGATGTTCTGGTAGCCGGTGCAGCGGCAGAGGTGGCCAGCCAGTTCGCGCCGGATCTCCTGGTCGCTCGGGGTCGGATGATCGCGGAGGAACGCAGTCACCGTCATGAGAAAGCCGGGCGTACAGAAGCCGCACTGCAGCCCATGCTCCTGCCTGAACGCCTCCTGGACCGGATGCAGCCGATCCGGTCCCGGCGCCAGCCCCTCGACCGTCGTGAGCTCCGCGCCGTCGGTCTGGACGGCCAGCATGAGACACGAGCGGACGGGCGCACCGTCAAGCTGGACGGTGCATGCGCCACACACGCCGTGCTCGCAGCCGACGTGCGTTCCCGTGAGTCCGAGGCGATCGCGCAGAAAGTCGGACAGCAGGAGCCGCGGGGGCACGGATTCCACGCGCTCGTGCCCGTTCACGCGGAGCCGTACGGCGACGAGCGCGGGCGCGACCGAGCTCACAGCCGTCGCGCGCGCTCCCCGGCGCGAGTGAGAGCGCGAACGGTGAAGACGCCGGCGAGGTGGCGGCGGTACGCGGCCGTAGCGTGCACGTCGCCCGAGGGCTCGATGCTCCTCTGTACGCTGTCGGCGGCGGCGGCCATCGACTCCGGTGAGAGCGGCGCTCCGACGAGGAGCCGCTCGGCCGCGGCGGGCCGGACGGGAACCGCGTCGACGCCGACGAGTGCGAGGCGCGCCGCGCTCACGGTCGCGCCGTCGAGCGTCACCACCGCGGCCACGCCGACGAGCGCGTAGTCGCCGTGGCGCCGAGCGAACTCGATCCACGCCGAGCCGCTCCCCGGGAGAAGGGGCGGGAACCACACGTCGGTGAGGAGCTCGGTGGGGGCGAGCGCCGTCGCCAGGTAGCTCCGGAAGAAGTCGCGGGCGGCGAGCGAGCGCTCGCCAGCGGTGCCGCGCACGGTGAAGCGCGCGTCCAGGCACACGGCCACGCCGGGCAGCTCGGCGGCGGGGTCGGCATGGGCCAGGCTGCCGCCGATCGTGCCACGGTTGCGGATCGCGGTGTGGCCGACCCAGGGGAGCGCCTCGGCGAGGAGCGGCACGCGAGCGCCGATCAGCCCGCTCCGCTCGATCGCCCGCTGGCGCGTCATGGCCCCGACGGCGACGCCGCCCGCCCGCTCGACGATGTACGAGAGCGAGCCGACGCGATTCAGGTCGACGAGCCGGCCGGGCGCGGCGAGCCGCATGTTGAGGAGCGGCATCAGGCTCTGGCCGCCGGCGAGGAGCTTGGCGTCCTCCCCGTGGTCGGCGAGCTCGGCCAGGGCCTCTTCCGCCGAGGCCACCGCGACGTACTCGAAGACCGGGGGCTTCACGCGATCGCGACCCTCATCCCGTCTGGGTGCCGTCCAGGAAGTCGACGGAGGCGTGATCGGCGCCGGCGAGCTGGCGATACCCCGGGCCGCGATCGAAGAAGGGTTGGGGGCCGCGAGCCGCGCGGCGCTCGGCGCGGAACGCGCGAGTGGCCGCATCATCGACCCGCGCTTCGCCCTCGGCGTCTTCCGTCAAGATCACCCCGTAGTCCTCGCGGGCAGCGCGGGCGCTGACCTTGCCCTCGAGCACGTCGAGAGCGACCAGCTCCGGCTCGCGCTCGAAGGGATCTCCCCAACCACCGCCGCCCGTCGTCTCGACGCGGACGAGCGTCCCTGCGCGAATCGGCTCGTCGTCGACCAGACCGGGCAACACGCGCTCCCCGGGTCCGCCGGGATCGACGGTGACGCGGAAGGGCGCGCCCGCCTTGCCGCCGCGCAGCCCCCAACAGGAGAGGATCGAGCGGTCGGCGACGCAGAGAAATGCGCTGTCACGCAGAGGGCGGAGCTCTTTGAGGTAGCCGAGCCCGCCGCGCCGGGAGCCGGCGCCCCCAGAGTCGGTGGCGAGAGCCAGCCGCTCTACCAGGAGGGGAAACCGGGTCTCCGTGAACTCGACGGGGAGGTTTTTGCTGTCCGGCACCACGTGGATCGTGTCGGACCCGTCCGCGTAGTAGCGGCCTCCCGATCCGCCTCCTAGAACCTCGCGCATCAGATAGAACTGCCCGGCGCCGTCGACACCGTGAAACCCGGTGTAGCGGATGGTCTCCTGGTCGGCGGGCATCCGACCGCCCACCGCCTTGGCAATCACGCCGGCCAGGATGCCTAGAAGCCGCAGGATCACGAACGTTCGCGCGTTGGTCGGGGCCGGGAAGACCGGCGTGAGCAGCGTCCCCGGCGGCGGGAAGCGCAGCTCGATGAGCGGGACGACGCCCTCGTTCACGTCGAGCTCGGCCATGCGCTCCGGCGAGTCGGCCAGATTCCGCAGGATCGGCGCCAGCCACTTCTTCAGGAACACGCCGTCCGCGTAGTCGCCGGCATGGTTGATCGGCCCCTTGGCCTGGGCGCTCGTGCCCGCGAAGTCGATCACGAGGCGGCCCTCACGCTTGGTCAACGCCATCCGCTGGGTATGAAGGCGCGGCGGATCGACACCGTCGTGCTCGGCGTAGTCCTCCCACACGTAGGTCCCCTCGGGAATCTTGCTGAGCAGCTCCCGCTCGAAAGTACGCGTGGTCCGGTCGAGGATGGCATCGAAGCAGGCCTCGACCTGGGCGCGCCCGTAGCGGCGGAAGAGATCGCCGAGCCGCTCGGCGCCCATCCGGCACGCCGCCACTTCGCTGTCGAGATCGCCGCGGAGGCTGTCGGGCAGCCGCGAGTTGCGCACCAGCACCTTGATGAGGTCATCGTTCGGCGCGCCGGCCCGGTAGATCCGGACGGGGGGAACGATTAGGCCCTCCTGGTAGGCGCTGGTGGCGTGAGAAGGCATCGAGCCGGGCACGGCGCCGCCGATGTCGTCGTGATGGCCGAACGCCTGGACGAAGGCCACGACGGCCCCCTCGTCGAACACGGGCACGGTCACGCAGAGATCGGGCAGGTGGCCGATGCCGCCCTCCGAGCCGTAGACGTCGTTGTGGAAAAACACGTCGCCGGGCGCCATGCTCTCGAGGGGAAAGTCGCGCACGATGGGCTGGACGAGGGCCGAGTAGGAGCGGCCGGTGAGCTTGCGGCAGCGGCGGTCGTGGAGGCCCGCGCGGAAGTCGCGCGCCTCGCGGATCATCGGCGACCGCGACGTGCGCTCGATCGCCGCCTCGACCTCGGCCTCCACCGAGGCCAGCGTGCCCTCGACGACCTGGAGCACGATCGGGTCGACCGCAATGCCGCTCATGCGGAGTCCTGTTCAGCGTCTCTGGTCAGGATGAGGTTGCCGAAGCGGTCGGCCTCGATGCGCTGGCCGGGGTAGACGACGGTGGTCGCGCCGTACTCCTCGACGATGGCCGGTCCCCTGGCGACGTCGCCGGGCGCGATGCGCTCCCGCGTGTACACCGCGCACTCGTAGGGCGCGCCGGCGAAGATGACGGTTCGCCTCGCCGTGAGCGCACGCACGGGCCGGCCGTCGCCGGGCGGTAGCTCGCGGAGCTTCGGCCGTGCGATGGGACCGACGCCGGTCACCCGGAGATTGACCCACTCGATCGTCTGGCTACCCGTCCCGCCGCCGGCGCGCCGGTAGCTGTAGTTGTAGCGCTGCTCGTGGGCGTCGTGGAAGCGCTCGGCGGCGACCGCCGCGCCCCGCTCGTCGATCTCGCCCGGCAGCAGCTCCACCGGGACCTCCCACGCCTGGCCGAAGTAGCGCAAGTCGGCGCTGCGCCCGACGCGGATCTCGTGGTCGGCGAAGCCCTCGGCGGCCAGCGCCGCGCGGGCGAGCGCTTCCAGGCGCGTGAGGTGGGCGTTGACCGCCGCGAAGTCGAGACGGTCATGGCGCTGCACGAAAGTCTGCACGTAGTCGTTTTTGAGATCGACGACGAGGAGACCGAAGGCGGAGACGTTGCCGGGAGAGGGCGGGATGAGCGCCGCGCGCAGGTGCAGGAGGTCGACGAGCCGCCCGGCCAGCAGCGGGCCGGAGCCGCCGAAGGCCACCAGCGTGTAGTCGCGCGGGTCGAGCCCGCGCTTGACCGACACCTGCTGGATGGCGTTGGCCTGATTCCACGCCGCGATCTCGAGGATTCCCTCGGCGGCGCGCGCGGGGTCGAGGCCGAGGGACGCGCCGAGCGTGGCGATCCCCTCCTCGGCGAGCGCGCGGACGAGCGGGATCTCGCCGCCGAGGAGATGCGGCGGGATCCGGCCGAGGACCAGGTGGGCATCGGTGACGGTGGGCTCGCCGCCGCCGCGGCCGTAGCAGCGGGGGCCGGGATCGGCGCCCGCGCTCCGCGGCCCCACCTTGAGCCCGCCGTCGGGCGCGATCCAGGCGACGCTGCCGCCGCCGGCGCCCACGGTGACGATGTCGATCATCGGCACCTTGACGGGGAACCGGCCCACCGCGCCGTCGGTGGTGAGGCCGGGCATGCCGTGCTCGACGAGACACACGTCGGTGCTCGTCCCGCCCGCGTCGGCGGTAAGGACGCGGGCGAAGCCGGCGGCCTGGGCAAGGAGGCTCGCGCCGAGGGCGCCCGCCGCCGGTCCGCTCAGGATCGTCGTGATCGGCTGGCGCGCGACCTCGCGCGCCGAGATGACGCCGCCGTTGGACTTCATGACGTAGAAGGGCGTGCCGGCACCCAGCTCGCCGTCGATCCGCGACTGGATGGCGCCCACGTAGTCAGCCACGCGCGACTTCACGAAGGCGTCCACCAGCGTCGTCACCGTGCGCTCGTACTCGCGGTACTCGGGCAACACCTCGGAGGAGATCGACACGTGCGCCCCGGGGTGCTCGCGCGCGAGCACGGCGCGCATCAGCATCTCGTGCTCGGGGTTGGCGTAGGCGTGGATGAAGCTCACCCCGATCGACTCGATACCGCGGTCGCGAAGCCAGCGGGCCACTTCACCGGCGGCGGCCTCGTCGAACGGCCGCAGCACCTCGCCGCGAAAGGTCATCCGCCCGGGAACCTCGCGGACCAGGTGGAGCGGCACGATGCGGTCGGGCTTCACCCAGAAGTAGGAGTTGCCGTAGCCGCGCGGCACCGCCTGTCGCGCGATCTCCAGCACATGGCGGAAGCCCTCGGTCGTGACGAGGCCCAGCCCCGGGAAGCGCTCCTGGAGGAGCGCGTTGGTGGCCACCGTCGTGCCGTGCGACACGGCGGCAACGGCGGCGCCACCCACCAGGCGCAGGATCTTGCGGATCCCGTCGAGCACGCCGACGGAGGGATCACGCGGAGTCGAGGGCGTCTTGGTCGTGAAGATCTCGCCGGTGGCCTCGTCGATCGCGACGACGTCGGTGAAGGTGCCGCCCGTGTCGATGCCAATCCTCAGCCGGAGATGGCCTCGCGCTGGAGCCGGCGCGCGGTCAGTCATCCAGGGGCTCCGAGGTGAGGGCGTGGAGCGCCGCGTCAAAGCAGGCGCGCGGCGGGTTCACGAGACCGGCGCCGATCTGGCCGACCCCCGGACGATGCGCGATCCCGGTATTGATCCGGGGCAGGATGCCGATCTGCGTCACGAGGCGCGCGTCATCCCGGTAGGGGTGCCGCGAAACCCGAGCGCGGGATCCGGTAGGCCGGGCTCTCCGCGAGGGTGATCTCGTACATTCGCTCCGTGTAGCGAAGCGCGTCGGCCGGCCTGGGGTCATTGGAGTCAGTTCGAGAACACCGATGCGCCACCCCTTCCCCGCCGGCTGCGCCGCCTCGGTGACGTGCGGCGAGGCGAGGAGGCCACCACCCAGGGCTGTCAGGAAGCCGCATCGCTCCATCCCGGCGAACTTACACCAACCGGGCGAGCGTGTGGCCTACGATTTCCCCTTCGGCTCCCACCCCAGCTCGCCCTCGCGGTAATAGAACTGCTTCACCTTGAGCCACTTCAACGTGCGCCCGCCGACGTAGGGTGATGCCGGGTCCTTGGCAAGCCCGCCATCGCCTGCCTGCTCGGCTGGCGAGGCGAGGCGCCCGCCGGCGTGCGCGTGGTGGACAGCCTCGAGGAGGCCGCCCGCGCCGCGGTCGAGGCGGTCGGCCTCGCACCTCCGGCGCTCGAGCCGCCGAAGCTCGAGCCGCGTCGCCAGCCGTGGGGCCCGGTGCTCGGACTCTTCACCGGCGGCACCCTGTGCGACGAGGCCCGCCGGGTGGTGGGCGCGGCGGGCCACGGGTTCGTGGACTTCGGCGCCGAGGAGTACACGCGGGGCCGCCCGCACCCGATGATCGACCCCGCGCTCCGCTCCGCGGCGCTGACCCGTGCGGGAGACGATGTCGACGTGGGCGTACTCCTGCTCGACCTCGTCCTCGGCTCGTGCGCGCATCCCGACCCCGCGTCAGCGGCGGCCGCGGCCATCGGCGCGGCGCGGGCCCGCGCCGCGCGGCACGGCCGCCGCCTCGCCGTCGTGGCGCATGTCGTCGGGACGGAGGACGATCCGCAGGGGCTCGCCGCCCAGGAGAACGCGCTGCGCGAACTCGACGTGATCGTCTGCGCCAGCAACCGGCTCGCGGCGCGGACCGCGCTCGCCCTCGCCCGCGGCGACTGATGACGCCGGCGCGCGACCTCCTCGACGCCCCACCGGTGGTCGCCACGGTCGGCCCCGCCCTCTTCGCCGACGCGGTGGCCGCCCAGGGCGCCCGCGTCGAGCGCGTGGCCTGGGAGCCGCCCCGACTCGGCACCGAGCTCGCGGCCCTCTGGCGGGATGACGTGGACGCCGCCAACCGCCGGGCGGTCGAGCGCCTGCTCGCCGCCCAACCCGTGCTCGTCGACGTCCGGCCCGCCATCGAGGCGCTCCCCGGCATGCGTCCCGACCTCGTCCTGCACGCCGGCCCCCCTATCGACTGGGCGCGGATGAGCGGCCCGCTCCGGGGGGCGGTGATCGGCGCGCTCCTCTACGAGGGCCGCGCGGGGACGCCGGAGGACGCGGAACGCCTGGCGGCCTCCGGCCGCGTGGATTTCGCGCCATGCCACCACCACGCCGCGGTCGGGCCGATGGCCGGAGTCACGACGGCCTCCATGCCCGTCCTCGTCGTCGAGGACCGCGCCCACGGCCACCGGGCCTACTCCACGCTCAACGAGGGGCTCGGCAAGGTGCTCCGCTACGGCGCCTTCTCACCCGACGTACTCGATCGCCTGCGCTGGTTCCGCGATACGGTGGGGCCCGCCCTGGCCGTGGCGGTCCGCGAGGCGGGCGGGATCGACGTGCGCGCGCTCGTCGCCCAGGCCGTCCAGATGGGCGACGAATGCCACAACCGCAACCGCGCGGCTTCCGCGCTCCTCGTCAAGGCCCTCGCCCCCGCCATCGCCGGCGGCGCCCTGCCCGCCGCCGAGCGGCGGCGCATCCTGGCCTTCGCCGGCGGCAACGAGCACCTCTTCCTCAATCTGGCCATGGCGGCGGCCAAGACCGCGTGCGACGCTGCCCACGGCGTGCCGGGCTCGAGCCTCGTCACCGCCATGGCGCGCAACGGCACCGACTTCGGCATCCGGGTGAGCGGCCTCGGCGACCGCTGGTTCACCGGGCCCGCCGAGAAACCGGCTGGGCTCTACTTCGCCGGCTTCGGCTCGGACGACGCCAACCCCGACATCGGCGACAGCGCGATCACCGAGACCGCCGGGCTCGGCGGCTTCGCCATGGCCGCCGCCCCCGCGATCGTGCAGTTCGTAGGCGGCGTGCCGGCCGACGCGCTCCGCTACACTCAGCTCATGTACGAGATCACCCTTGCCGAGAGCGCGGCCTACCGGATCCCGGCCCTCAACTTCCGCGGCACCCCCACCGGCATCGATGCGCGCCTGGTCGTCCAGACCGGCATCCTCCCCCAGATCAACACCGGGATTGCCCATCGCCAGCCCGGCATCGGTCAGATCGGGGCGGGGCTCGTCAACCCGCCCCGGACCTGCTTCGAGGCCGCCGTTCGGGCGCTGGCGGCGACCAGGCCCGGTGAGGGAGCGCGGTGAACATTTCCCTGGCCGTCAATGGCACGCTGATGCGTGGCCTCGAGCTCAACGGCAACATGCTCGCCGCCGGTGCGCGCTTCGTTCGCGAGGCGACGACCGCACCAGAGTACCGTCTCTGGTCGATCGGCGACCGCCATCCGGGGATGATGCGCGTCCGCGAAGGCGGGGCGGCCATCGCAGTGGAGGTCTGGGACGTGCCCGCCGCCGGCCTCGGCCAGATCCTCCTGCAGGAGCCGCCGGGGCTCTGCATCGGCAAGGTGCGCCTGGCGGGCGGGGAGGAGACGCTCGGCGTCCTCGCCGAGCCGGCGCTCTGCGAGGGCCAGCGGGAGATCACACGGTGGGGCGGCTGGCGCGCGTACCGTGCGGCGCAGGCGCGCACGGGGACGGGATGAGGTGACAGATGGCGCCGAACGCCAGGCGCCGCCGGGCACCCGTGATCCGCCGCCGGAAGAGAATGCCCGATTTTTTGAAGCTCAGCAAGCAGCTCGCCGACTCCGGGCGCCAACCGGGTCATTGAGAACGACCCGCAACACCGTGGGCTCGGCATGGGCATTAACAACGTGAACCGCTCCTCCCTCACCATGTCCGCTCTTCCTCCTCGTCGCGTTTTATCGAGAACGGAAGATGAGCAAGCCAACCGCGAGCGGCCCGAACAGCCAGAGAATCGCCAGGACGGTCCAGTCGCCGCGGCTGAGCCGGTCGCGGCCCGGCGGCGGTGTTATGGGCCGGGCCAGCGGTGAGCATGCGCAGGGCTCGAATCCGCGCGCGACGAGCGCGGCCCGGTCCTCGTGGACTGGTCCGAGGCATACGCGACAGACCCAGACCGGTCCGGCAAAGTGTCCGCCGCCTGGCACGTAGGGGTGGCCGCGATCGAAACAGATCGCCGGCCTTTCAGCCACGTGCTTCATGAGGCCACCTCCTGGGCTCACCGCGAGTCCACCAGCCCAGGCGGACGTGAGGACCGCCAGCTTGCCCCTCCTGCACTATCCTCCCGC
>Ga0210408_10002732_pt1 | contig 16865 bp, 15 predicted proteins | sample IncBWH4MmetaG_FD_155471 | JGI IMG/M metagenome (GOLD analysis project Ga0210408, IMG submission 155471) | Forest soil microbial communities from Barre Woods Harvard Forest LTER site, Petersham, Massachusetts, United States - Inc-BW-H-4-M | ecosystem: Environmental > Terrestrial > Soil >...
CGCTCGACCGGTTCGTCAGGCGAGCGGCGGAGAAGTGGTCGGTCGAGGTGGCGAATATTCCCCGCATCGTCATCTCGAAGGCGACGCTGCCGAAGAGCCCGAAGGTGCTGGTGCTGCCGGGGCACTGAGCCTCGCCTCGCGCAGCCATGAAGTCGCGTCGCTTCCGGCGGATCGGCGATCATCGTATAAGAGCCAACCGTCGCTCCGAGGCGCTCATCTCGCGCGCCACTCGGGGCGAGGAAGAGAGCCGGCCGATGTTGAGCGCGGAGCAGAACGATCTCATCACCCGCACGCTGCCGGGCACCGCGGCCGGCGCGCTGCTGCGGCGCTACTGGCAGCCGGCCGCGCTCGTCGACGAACTCGGCGGCAACCGGGCGGTGAAACCGGTCCGCCTCATGGGCGAGGATCTCGTCGTCTTCAAGGACGACAAAGGCCGCTACGGGCTGATCGGCCGCCATTGCCCGCATCGCGGCACCGACCTCGCCTACGGCCGGCTCGAGGACGGCGGGTTGCGCTGCGCCTTCCACGGCTGGCTGTTCGACGTCAACGGCAAATGCCTGCAGACGCCGGCCGAGCCGGACAACAGCAACCTCTGCGCCAACATCAAACAGAAATCCTACCCGGTCGTGGAAAAGAGCGGCATCCTGTTCGCCTATCTCGGCCCCGGCGAGCCGCCGGCCTTTCCGGACTTCGACTGCTTCGTCGCGCCGGCGACCCACACCTTCGCCTTCAAGGGCATGATCGAGTGCAACTGGCTGCAGTCGCTCGAAGTCGGCATCGACCCGGTGCACACCTCGTTCCTGCACCGCTTCTTCGAGGACGAGGATCCCGACAGGGGCTACGGCCGGATGTTCCGCGACAAGTCGAAAGACTCGGACATGCCGATGACCAGGATCATGCGCGACTTTCCGCGCCCGCGCATCGAGATCGAGCCGACCGACTACGGCTTCCGGCTGATCACGCTGCGCCAGATCAGCGACGCGAAGGCGCATGTGCGCGTGACCAACTTGATCTTCCCCAACGCCTTCATCATCCCGATGAGCCGCGAGATGACGATCTCGCAATGGCACGTGCCGATCGATAACGTGAAGCACTACTGGTACGCCATCTTCACCTCGTTCGGCGCCGCCGTGGACAAGGACGAGATGCGCCGCCAGCGGCTCGAGCTCTACGAGCTGCCGGACTACGTGCCGCGCAAGAACAGCAGCAACGATTACGGCTTCGACGCGCACGAGCAGGAGCACGCGACCTATACCGGCATGGGCGCCGACATCAACGTGCACGACCAATGGGCCTGCGAATCCATGGGCGCCATCCAGGACCGCACCCAGGAGCATCTCGGCACGTCCGACAAGGCGATCAGCGCCTACCGCCGCCTGTTGCGGCAGGCGCTCGAGCCGTCCGGCAACGGCGCGCGGCCGATGATGGTGCTCGACGCGGCGCAAGCGGCGACGATCACCGGCCCGGCGTGCGTCGACGGCATCGGTCCGGCCGGCGACTGGCAGGGCTACTGGCAGCGCACGGACGCGGATCGGCGAAAGACTAAGACGTGGGCGAATGGGCGGTGAATTCTTCGCCATTCCGGAGCCGAGCCAACGGGTCCGGCCCGAAGTGGGCGGCCCGACGACAGGCTCCGCGAGGCATTCGGAATCCATAAGCCCGGTTCGTGATTGTGGATTCCGGGCTCGCCGCTGCCCGACGCCTCGGAATGACGACGCCTGATGGCCTCGCGCCGCCGCCCTGCCGCGATGAGCTTCGTCGAGCACCACGGCCTGTGGACCGGCGAGCAGAAGCGCCACGCGAAAGACGCCGCGCAGGCCATCAAAAAAAACAAGCTCGAACTGGTGCGCTTCTCCTTCGCCGATCAGCACGGCGTGCTGCGCGGCAAGACGCTCCTTGCCGCCGATGCGCTGGCGGCGATGGCGAGCGGCGTCACCATGACGACGACGCTCCTTGCCAAGGACACCGCGCACAAGACGGTCTATCCGGTGTTCACCGCCGGCGGCGGCTTCGGCATGGCGGAGATGCAGGGCGGCGGCGATCTCCTCATGGTCGCCGACCCGGCCACCTTTCGCGTGCTGCCCTCGGCGCCGAACACCGGCTGGCTTCTCTGCGACATCTTCTTCGCGGACGGCAAGCCGGTGCCGTTCTCGACGCGGCAGATTCTCCGCGACGCCTTGGCGAAGCTTGCGGCGGCCGGCTTCGATTTCCGCGCCGGGCTCGAGGTGGAATTCCATCTCTTCAAGCTGGAGAACCCGCGGCTTGCCCCCGAGGATGCGACCTGGCCGCCGTGCGCGCCGGAAGTGAGCCTGCTCAATCAGGGCTACCAGTATCTGACCGAGTCGCGCTTCGATCAGCTCGATGCCGCCCTGGCGCCGATCTGGCGCGGCGTCGTTGCGCTCGACATGCCGCTGCGCTCGCTCGAAGTCGAACTGGGCCCGAGCCAGTGCGAGTTCACCTTCCGCCCGCAGACCGGACTTGCCGCCGCCGACACGATGGTGCTGTTCCGCGCCGCCACCAAGCAGATCGCGCGCCGCCACGGTCTTTTCGCCAGCTTCATGTGCCGGCCGGCGTTGCCCAATCTGTTCTCCAGCGGCTGGCATCTGCATCAGTCGCTCCTCGAGCGCGGCCGCAAGGTCAATGCCTTCGCCGGCGGCGAGCGCGACGGACTTTCCGCGACCGGCCTTTATTTCCTCGGCGGCCTGCTCGCGCACGCGCACGCGGCCGCGGCTTTCACCACGCCGACCGTCAACGGCTACAAGCGCTACCGGCCCTACACGCTCGCGCCCGATCGCGCGATCTGGGCGCGCGACAATCGCGGCGTGATGGTGCGCGTGCTCGGCGAGCGAGGCGATCCGGCGACGCGCCTGGAGAACCGCGTCGGCGAGCCGGCAGCCAATCCCTATCTGTACATGGCCTCGCAGATCCACGCCGGCCTCGACGGCATCGCGCAGCGCCGCGATCCCGGACCTTCGGCCGACACGCCCTACGAGACCAAGGCGCAAGCCTTGCCGAAAAATCTCGGCGAAGCGCTCGCTGCGCTGCGCGCCGACGCGACTTTCAGAAAAGACTTCGGCGCCGGTTTCATCGACTACTACACGCGCCTCAAACAGGCGGAGTTCGCGCGCTTCACCGCCGAGGCCGGCGGCGAGACGGTGGGCGACGTCACCGCCTGGGAGCAGAACGAATATTTCGATCTGTTCTGACCGCTCCCTCCCCCCTTGTGGGGGAGGGTCGGGGAGGGGGGTCGTGAGGTGACGCGACGACGTCGACGCCTTCGTCCTGTCTCGCGCAACGGCGGGCGCGTTAGTGACGAACGGGCCCGTACTGCTCAATTTGACCTAAATGACCATCAAGTTGGTCATTTTAACATCCTGGCAGCGAGAAGGAAGGCGTGCGACTAAACGTCGACGCTTGCAGTCAGCGCGTGCTGCTCGATGAACACGCGACGCGGCTCGACCTTGTCGCCCATCAGCTCGTCGAAGATGGTGTTGGCCTCGTCGATCTCCTTGACGCTGACCTGCAGCAGCGAGCGCGCGTGGGTGTCGAGCGTCGTCTCCCAGAGCTGGCTCGGGTTCATCTCGCCGAGGCCCTTGTAGCGCTGCAGGGCGACGCCCTTGCGGCCGGCGCCGGTCACCGCCTCGAACAGGCCGACCGGCCCGTGGATCGGCGTCTCCTCGTCCTTGCGCCGCAGCGTCGCCGGCGGCGTCGGCCGCGGATAGAGCTGCTGCAGCACTGGCGCGAATTCATCGAGCCGGCGCGCATCGGCGGAGCCGAGGAGCGCCTGGTCGATCACCGCGACTTCCTTGACGCCGCGCAAGGTGCGCTCGAACTGAAAACCGTGCTCGTTGAATTGCCCGGTCCAGCCGCGCTCGGTCTCTTCGGTCAGGGCGTCGAGCCGCCGGGCGATGTATTCGGCCGCCGCCGCGGCATTGACCGGATCGCCGGTGACCCGCGGATGCAGCACGCCGGCGATCGCGGCCTGCTCGATCACCTTGCGGCTATAGCGGCTGTGCAGACCGTTGAGCAGGTTGCGGATGGTGCGCGCTTCCTCGACGAGCTTGCGCAGGTCATTGCCGGCGCGCACTTCGCCGGAGGACAGGCGCAACGCCGTCTCTTCGAGGCCGGTGTCGATCAGATAATCCTCGAGCGCCCGCTCGTCCTTGAGGTACTGCTCGGACTTGCCGCGGGTCACTTTGTAGAGCGGCGGCTGCGCGATGTAGAGATGGCCGCGATCGATGAGCTCGCGCATCTGCCGGTAGAAGAAGGTCAGCAGCAGCGTGCGGATATGGGCGCCGTCGACGTCGGCGTCGGTCATGATGATGATCTTGTGGTAGCGCAGCTTGTCGACCGTGAACTCGTCGGTGCCGATGCCGGTGCCGAGCGCGGTGATCAGCGTGCCGATCTGCTCGGACGAGAGCATCTTGTCCATGCGCGCGCGTTCGACGTTGAGGATTTTTCCGCGCAACGGCAGCACAGCTTGAAATTCGCGGTTGCGCCCCTGCTTGGCGCTGCCGCCGGCCGAATCGCCCTCGACGATGAACAGTTCCGACTTGGCCGGATCGCGCTCCTGGCAATCGGCGAGTTTGCCCGGCAGCGAGGTGACGCCGAGCGCGCTTTTCCGCGTCATCTCGCGGGCCTTGCGCGCGGCTTCGCGCGCCGCCGCGGCCTGGATCACCTTGCCGACGATCACCTTCGCTTCGCCCGGATGCTCCTCGAACCACGCCTTGAGCATGTCGTTGATGACGCCTTCGACCACCGGGCGCACCTCGGATGAGACGAGCTTGTCCTTGGTCTGCGAGGAGAATTTTGGATCGGGCACTTTTACCGAAAGAACCGCGGTCAGCCCCTCGCGGCAGTCGTCGCCGGTGAGCGCGACTTTCTCCTTGCGCGCGACGCCGCCGGATTCGGCGTAGCCGGTGACCTGGCGGGTGAGTGCCCCGCGGAAGCCGGCGAGGTGGGCGCCGCCGTCGCGCTGCGGAATGTTGTTGGTGAAGCAGAGCACCGTCTCATGATAGCCGTCGTTCCACCACAGCGCGCAATCGACGCCGATGCCGTCGCGCTCGGCCTTCATGAGGATCGGCTGCGGGATGAGCGGCGTCTTGTTGCGATCGAGATATTTGACGAACGCCTCGACGCCGCCCTCGTAGCGCATCTCCTCGCGCTTCTCGACCGCGTGGCGCATGTCGGAGAGCACGATGGTGACGCCGGAATTGAGGAACGCGAGCTCGCGCAGCCGGTGCTCCAGCGTCGCGAAGTCGAACTCGCACATCGTGAACGTTTTTTTCGACGGCAGGAACGTGACCTCGGTGCCGCGCTTGTCGTAGGCGGCGCCGACCACCGCGAGCGGCGCGACGGCTTCGCCGTGGCGGAACTCCATGAAGTGTTCTTGGCCGTCGCGCCAGACCGTGAGCTTGAGCCAGGCCGAGAGCGCATTGACGACGGAAACGCCGACGCCATGCAGGCCGCCCGAAACCTTGTAGGCGTTCTGGTCGAATTTTCCGCCGGCGTGGAGCTGCGTCATGATGACTTCGGCCGCCGACACGCCCTCGCCCTTGTGGATGTCGGTCGGGATGCCGCGGCCGTCGTCGCGCACGGTGCAGGAACCGTCGGGATTAAGCGTGATCACCACGTCCTTGGCGAAGCCCGCCAGCGCCTCGTCGATGGCGTTGTCGACGACCTCGTAGACCATGTGGTGCAGGCCGGAGCCGTCATCGGTGTCGCCGATATACATGCCCGGCCGCTTGCGCACGGCATCGAGCCCCTTGAGCACCTTGATCGATTCCGCGTCGTAGTCGGAGGGTGCAATGCGGGGTGGTTTACGGATGGCTTCGGCCATGCGGAGGACCTGCGAATCGCTTGCGAGAAAGGAATTGAATCACGCTTTCGTTGTACACCAAAGCGGGGGCTTTTACAGGGCAAAGTGATCGGGATTAAGATATTGTCGAATCGGCATTTTTCAAGGTTTTGCCGCAGTGCGACCGGCGCGGCCGAGCCCCCCTCCGCAAGGCCTCGGCGGGCCGCGCCGGCGCGCGCTTTCGCGCCTCCGGTCGAGGCAGTTTATCGGCCCTTCCAGGGAGAGGTCGGCACACGACAAGCGACCGCAAAACCGGTCGCGCTGGGCAGCTATCGTCCGGCGCGCTGCGGCCCCGGCTGGCCGAATGGCGGCAGCATGTACTGCCCGCCGGGCTCGTATTCGGGTGCGGGGTAGGCAAAGCAACCCAGCGCGGCGGTCCAAAGTTCCACGCGGTCCAAATCCTCATGCAGGCGATCGAGCGCCGCGATGAGATTGCGGGTAATACGTTCTTCCGCCTCAACCGACATTGTTGTTGCACCTCGTTCCGCAACCGACATTTCCGGCTTCTTGGGGATAAGAGGCGACCTCGCACTCTGGTTCCCGGACCGCCAGCGCCGGCCGTCCGAAAAGTGGAGCGGTATCCCCGCTCCGTCCTTAGCGGGATCTGGGTTCAAGCCGGCCGGAGCTGACTTCCACCATGCTGGCCGCGCCCGCGACCTCCGCGAACAGTGCCGGGTCGGCACCGGTCATCCACACCTGCGCGCCGACCTGTGTGAGTTCCTCATGGAGCGTGCGGCGTCGCGACGGATCGAGATGGGCGACGACCTCGTCGAGCAGCAGCACCGGCGCAAACCCCGTCATCGCCGCAATCAGCCGCGCATGCGCGAGCACCAGCCCGATGAGCAGCGCCTTCTGCTCGCCGGTCGAAGCATCGGCGGCGGCAATTCCCTTGTCGGCGTACACGACCGAGAGGTCGGTCAGGTGCGGGCCGTCGAGCGTGCGCCCGGCGGCGGCATCGCGCGCGCGGTTGTCGCGCAGAACGGCGCGGTAGCGCTCTTCGATCTCGACCGCCGGATGGGCCGGGATGAGCTTTTCCATCCAGCCGTCCAGGGCGATCTCCGCCGGGGGAAAGGCCGAGCCGCGCCGGTCCGCGAGCACGGCGGCGAGGCGACTCACCGTCTCGGCGCGCAACGAGGCGACCGCCACCGCAAGCTCCGCCGTCTCGTGCTCGACGGCGTCGAGCCATTGCGGGTCGGGCAGCCTTTCCTCGAGCAGGCGGTTGCGCGAGCGCAGCGCGCGTTCGAACGCGTTCACTCGGCCCGCGTGCTCGGCGTCGACCGCGAGCGCGAGCCGGTCGAGAAAGCGGCGCCGCTCCGACGGCGCGCCGGCAAACAGCGTATCCATCGCCGGAACGAGCCAGATCACGCGCAGGTGGTCGGCGAAGGCGACCGCCGAACCGACCGGCTCTCGGTCGATGCGGCAGGCGCGCGACGGCGCCTCGCTCTGTTCGAGCGCGCGCTCGAGCCCGGTGCCGAGCGTCGCGAGCCCGAGTGCGCCTTCGACTTCGGCGGCAACCGCCCAGGAGCCGTCCCCTTCGCGGGACGCCACATCATCGAGCGTGGCGCGGCGCAGGCCGCGGCCGGGCGCGAGAAACGAGATCGCCTCGAGCAGATTGGTCTTGCCGGCGCCGTTCGGCCCGAACAGCACGATCGGCCTGTCGGCGGTCGCAAGCGCCGCGGCGCGGTAGTTGCGGAAATTGGTCAGCGTCAGGCGGCGGATCATCAGCAGTCGGACGTGGAGGGCCGGAAATCAGAGGTTGGAGGTCAGCGACCGGAAAACCAGACGCCGGACGGCGGAGATCAGAACGGGAACCAGAATAGCGGGCGATGCCGGAACGGAAGCGCTCCGATGTCGCAACCGGGCCGTGGGCCGCTCCAACCGCCATATCGGAGTTTCCGCCTTGTGGCTTCCGATTTGCGGCTTCCGGACTGCAGCTTCCCGACTGCAGCTTCCGGCCGTCGTCCTCAGACCCGCATCGGCATCAGCACATAGAGCGCGCCGCGTGACTCCTTGTCCTGGATCAGCGTCGGCGAACCGGGATCGGCGAGCTTGAGCACGGCGGCTTCGCTCTCGATCTGCGCGGCGATGTCGAGCAGGTAGCGCGAGTTGAAGCCGATATCGATCGGCTCGGATTCGTATTCGACCTCGAGCTCCTCGGTGGCGCTGCCGGAATCGGGATTGGTCACCGACAGCAGCAGCCGTCCGCCGGAAAGCGACATCTTGACGGCCCGGCCGCGCTCGCTCGAAACCGTGGACACGCGGTCGACCGCGGCCTCGAACTCCTTCTTGTCGACGACCAGCTCCTTGTCGTTGCCGAGCGGGATGACGCGCGCGTAATCCGGAAACGTGCCGTCGATCAGCTTCGACGTGAGGATCACTTCACCGACCGTGAAGCGGATCTTCCCCGCCGATATTTCGACCGCCACCTCCGCCTCGCCGTCCTCGATGAGGCGCTGCACCTCGCCTACGGTCTTGCGCGGAACGATGATGCCGGGGATTCCGGCGGCGCCGTCCGGCAGGTCGATCTCGGTCTGCGCCAGGCGGTGGCCGTCGGTCGCGACCGCGCGCAGCGTCTGCGCCTTGGCCGTGCCGGCGGCGTGCAGATAGATGCCGTTGAGGTAGTAGCGCGATTCTTCGGTCGCGATGGCGAACTGCGTCTTGTCGATCAGCCGCTTGAGATCGGCGGCCTTGAGCACGAATTTGTGTGTCATCTCGCCCGGCGCGAGGTCGGGAAAATCGCTTTCGGGGAGCGTCTGCAGCGTGAAGCGCGAACGCCCGGCGCGGATCGACAGTGCCGCGCGGTCGCTCGAAGATTCGAGCACGACCTGGGCGCCCTCGGGCAATTTGCGCACGATGTCGTAGAACATGTGGGCGGGGACCGTGGTCGCGCCGCCTGGCCCCACTTCGGCGGCGACCGCATCGATCACCTCAAGATCGAGATCGGTGGCTTTGAGCGCGAGTTTCGCCCGGTCGGCGCGGACGAGCACGTTGGCGAGAATGGGAATGGTGTTGCGCCGCTCCACCACACGATGGACGTGGCCGAGCGAGCGCAGCAGCTCGGAACGCTCTACGGTGACCTTCATCGCGGCATCCGTTCACAAATGGGGTAGCGAAGGTGGCGCTCCGCTCCGTTTTCGGCAAGGGCGGATCGCCGTCGGAAACGCCTTTTCCCGGGGTTCCACAGTCTTCGGCGGCAATCGGCTCGGCACCGGTTAAACGGCGGACGCAGAAACGTTGGAGCTTGGTCCCGCGGTGGCGGCGGCTCGTCGGCGCCGCCGCCCTTCGGATCAGTCCTGCAGCTGGCGCTTGAGCGACTCGATCTCCTCGGCGAGGGCGCTGTCGTTGCCGGCAAGCGCTTCGATCTTGCGCACCGCGTGGAGCACGGTGGTGTGGTCGCGGCCGCCGAACCGCCGGCCGATCTCAGGCAGGGAGCGCAGCGTCAGGATCTTCGCGAGATACATCGCCACCTGGCGCGGGCGCACCACGTTGGCGGTGCGCCGCGACGACAGCAGGTCCGCGCGGCTGACGTTGTATTGGCGCGCGACAACGCGCTGGATGTCCTCGATCCGCACTCGCTTCGGCTCGACCGGGCGGATGAGGTCGCGCATCTCGCGCTCGGCCATTTCGAGCGTTACCGGCTGGCCGGTCAACTTGTTGTGGGCAAGCAGGCGATTGACGGCGCCTTCAAGGTCGCGGCCGTTGTGCGTCACCGATCTGGCAATGAAGACCAGCACCGGAGCGGGCACTTCGAACCCCGGATGATGGTGGCAGGCGGCGGCGATCCGGCTCTTGAGGATTTCGAGCCGCAATTCCTCGCCGAGCGGGCCGATCTCGACCACGAGCCCGCCGGCGAGGCGCGAGCGGACGCGGTCATCGAGGCTCTCGAGATCGGCGGGCGGGCGATCGCTGGCGATCACGACCTGACGGCCGGCGTCGATGAGGGCGTTGAGCGTGTGACAGAACTCGGCTTGCGTCGATCGACCTTGCAGGAACTGCAGGTCGTCGATCATGAGGACGTCGATGGCGCGCACCGCTTCCTTGAAAGCAAGCGTCGTCTGCGTCCGCAACGCCGAAACGAAGCCGTACATGAAGCGTTCGGCCGTCAAATACAGCACCTTGCGGTCGCTGCTGTTGCCGGCCCAGGTGATCGCTTGCAGCAGGTGGGTCTTGCCGAGCCCGACACCGGCGTGGATGTAGAGCGGGTTGAACATCAGCGGTTCGCCGCGCCGGCTGGTCGCGATCTGCCTGGCCGCGGCGTGGGCGAGGGTGTTGGAGCGGCCGACGATGAACGTCTCGAAGGTGAGGCGCTGGTCGAGCGGCGAACCGCCGAGCGCCTCGTGCACGGTCATGAACGGCACGCTCGCCCGAACCTCGACGCCGTTATGGCTGCCCGCGTTGAGCTCGCGGACCTGCGGCGGCAGTTGCGCCGGTTTAGATTTCACCGGGAGCGGGCGGATCGCGGCCGAACGGACGTTGAGTTCAAGCCGGGTGATGATGGAATCTTCGGCCTGCCAGTTGCTCAGTACGCGCTCGCTGTAGTGCGCCTGGATCCAATTGCGCAGGAAGCGGGTCGGCACCGACAATCGTACCGCGCCCTTGTCAACGGCTTCGAGTTCCATGCGCGCGAACCAGCTGGTGAATATGTCCTCGCCGAGTTCGGCGCGCAGGCGCTCCTTGACCTTCTGCCAGCGCTCCTGATCCGTGCTCGACATCGTCGGCCTGCTTTTTTGGAGGAAGGCACCCCAAAGGCGAGCAACTCAGGCGAGGACACCCTCACCTTGCCCAAATCACGGAGACGCAACGAACTTTCGAGGAAGGCGGCCGGTCGAACACACGCGCGCGGTTGAAGCGCGGACGCCGGCCGGAGGGATTGCTCAGCCGCTTGGCGCGGTGAGCAAGACGCAAACGCAGGCCGGTACCGAGGGGAGCATGAACGCACGCTCGCGGCCATCGTCGCGCCGGCTGCACATTCTGGCTGCTTGCAGCGATTGGCGGATCGTCGCCATGCCCCACCTCCCCATCGTTCTGAGCTCGGACGGCTGAACTACCCTGATAAGTGCCTTGTGCGGGCGGTCGGGCCGCTGCCTCAAGTATTTACTCGGGCCAACAAGGTTCAACACAAGCCACTTCAGGCGGCGGAACTGCCCCAAACCGGATAGCCAACACAAACTCTACTGAACTTGATTGGACGCACTTCCCCCGCTCTCATTTTCAATGAGATTGCATCGTACCTGCTTGTGAATGACCTTCGTAGGCCGAAGGGAATTGAAAAGTAGCAGTTCGTGTTTCGCCTGCAACACAAAAAAGAGCTTATCTGCTCACTGTTTTAGCTCACGCGCGCCGGTGCAGGGCCGCAAACCTTTGACTCAGCGCATGATTTGGCGTGTCTGTGGCGGCGGTAAAGCGGCGCGCAACAAATAGAGTTGGAAGCTTTTGATTCCCGGGGAATTGCGACCCCCGCCAAATCGTCCCCATTAACCCGTTCAGTCGGAATGAATTCTCGTGCACGCGGCGGACGGGTCACCCTCCCGTGTCACGCGGAAATCCACGCAAAGGCGCGCATGAAACGCGGATCGCGCGTGCGCTTCACGGCCGGTAAGAAGAGCAGGGTACTACAAGCGCTTACTTTTGCGCTTTTAAGTGACAATAATGCAACAGCGAGATGTCAATCTATCAAAAGTGGGCGTTTTTCGGCACCGGCCACGAAAATAAAATTTTGCCGGTGGGTCGGCCGCGCGGTCTATTTCCCGAGCTTCGCGATCCCGCGGGTCAGCCGCGAGACCTTGCGCTGCGCGGCATTGCGGTGCAGCACGCCCTTCCTTGCCCCGCGAACGAGCGCCGGCTCGGCGGCAGCCATCGCGGCGAGCGCGCCTGCGCGATCGCCGGCGGCGACGGCTTCCTCGACCTTGCGCAGAGCGGTACGCACGCGCGAGCGCCGCGACTTGTTGATCGCGGTACGGCGGGCAATTTGACGAGCCGCCTTCTTGGCGGATTTTGTGTTGGCCATGACTCCCGAACGGGCTTTTGAGCGAAAGGCGCTTATAGGGGCGCGGCGGGCCCGCGTCAACGCCGCGCGAGCACCGCGCGCAATCTACCGGGGTCGGGGGCAGACCTCGTGGAGGGCGAAATCATGCACGCGGGACTGGACGCTGCCGCCGTCGACGACACCGGGATCTGTGATCTTGACGGTGCCGCCGATGCCCGAACTGATGTGAAAATTCCCCGCCGAGTAGGTGCCTGCACACTCGATGCCGGCCACGACCTGCCCGCCGCTAGGTACCGTCAGCGTCCCGCTGCCGCCGGCGGAAACGTAGCTCGAGGTGATCTGGCCGGCGTTGAACATGACTCCGACGAGATCGATGAACTGGGCATGGTTGCGGCATCGTGCCGAGAACCGACGAGACCTGCACGTTGCGCAAGGCGATCGCGGGTTGCGTCGACACCGCCGCCCATGGCGGAGGAACGGCCAGCGGCCGTGTTCATCTGTCGCGCGGCGGCGGGCGCCGGCCGCTGAGCGTGCTGGTCATCCCCTTGCGTCCGCAGGCGCACGCACCTCGCGCACATCTTCGACAGGACGGGAACGCGCCGGCAGGCCGAGTTGATGCGGCTGATCCCGCAGAGCGCCGGCGGCATCGATCAATAGCGACGGCGGAACGGCTATTCACAGCCGCTCGTCCCCGCTTTAAGGCGAGGACCCGGCGGATATATCGCGCGCCAGGGCCGTTGCGATTAGCCGCCACGGCTTCGACTTCGCTGCCGTCGGCGGCGCTCAATCGGATGCCCCATCGCTCGTGCATTCCTCGGACTCACACGCGAGCCCGCAGAGAATCCCCAAGCGCATCGAAAGTATCAATCTGGTCCGCGCAGATTCCGATCAGATTGACCCGTCATTGCGAGCTAACGGGTCCGGCCCGAAGTGGCCGGCGCAAAATGGCCGGCCCGAGGACAGGCTCCGCGAAGCAATCCAGGGGCTGGCGCACGGAGCAATGGCTTGCTTCGTCGCCCGTCGGGGCTCCTCGTAATGACGGCACTGATTCAGTTCGATCGGAACCCGCGCCAGACTAGCTTGCGTTTCTGTTGATGGCGTTCGGCACCGTCTGCGACCTGTTCTTCTTGCAATACGCAAGAACCTTTGCGGTATTTGCTTCCAGGCGCTTGAAGTCGAGCACGTCGTTGTTGGCAGCCGCGTTGTAGTAGCCGCTCATCCAGTATTGCAGGAACGTTCGGTCAGCCGAGCTGTACTTGAGCAAATCTTTGCAAGTTATTTTGTTCATATCCATCTTGATTTGCGCCACGGCAGGCAGCGTGGCTACGCTCACCAAGGCCGCTGCGATGACAAGAATTGCGATGACAAGAACATTGCGTCTCATGGCCCCTCTCCGGCGTCCTTGACTATTCCTGAGTGCCCGTCGCTTTGTTCAGACCGGTCATTATTTTTTCGTCGGGATATCTTTCGCACCAAGCTTTTACATTTGCGATGTTTTGTCGGTATTGCAGAAAATCCACCCATGGCGTACGGGTCTGGTAACTGAACCAGCCGCTCATCCATGCAGAGAACTTCTCTTGCTGCGACGCCGGCATGGCCAAATATTGGTCGCATCGAATGTCGGACATCTGCACTGTTATCTGTGCGTTCGCCGTGAGCGGAAGAAGTGAAATCGCCAACATCACTCCGGTAGATTTCAGTCTCATGACCTCCTCCTCCGCTCTTTAACCCGGAAGGGTAGCAATTTTTCAGACTGCCGGGAAGCGCATAATCCGCGGCTGACTCCGTCGACCTTTATCTTTCATCGTCCTGGCTATTTCCGCGCCACTTCCGTTGTTCGCCGGACTGCGGACGTCCCGGCGATCACGTCAAACGGACGTTGAGGATGTGCGCCAGCAGACTTGCGCGAGAGTCTGCCGAGCTCGCGATCGATCCTTGCAAACATGAAAAGGCAGGCGCCGGCGAGCACGAGGTACGCCGGAATTCCGGGCCACGACAGGACGGCATCGGTGAGTTGCGCGAGTCCGAGAAGCTGCGGGGCCTGCGGCACCGGGATCCCCCAGAACCGCAAGGCGTCGGCGATCGTAAAGGGCTGCCATACGGCAAACGTCAGCCAGGTCACGATCTGATCGGCAAGCTTTGCGGCGCCGGTCATGGCGAACACGACGACCAGCAATCCCGCCGCGGCCCTGCCCGCCTGGTAGAAAAGCTTCCGTAGCTGCACCGCATTCCTCGTCAATCGGGGCGACGGCAGCGTCACGCGCCGCGCCGATCGCCGCGCCGTGGCTTCGCGGCAGAGCCCAATGCGGCCGACAACATGCGCAAGCCGGAACGCCGGGCGAGCCGCCGTCTGCCCATGGTCGCATCGCTTCGTTAAGGAAACGCGGCGGCCGCTCTGCTTGCGATCCCGGCCGATGCGGATATTGTGCCGCTCGAAGCGCGGCGAGTTTTGGCGGGTTGCAGATCCTCGGCCGACTTTCGTCTGCGCTTTCGCGAAAATCTGGTTCGTGTTTTCGAGGAAACGCCGCCATGGCGATCAAGCTCCACTACCACCCGCTCTCGACCTATTCGCGCCGGGTCCGCATTGCGCTTGCCGAGAAGCAAATCCCGCACGAGCTCGTCGTGGTCGACATGCCGGCGCGGCGGCACCGCGAAGAGCCGTATCTGTCGCTCAACCCCTATGGCCGCGTGCCGACGCTCGAGGAGGACGGGTTCGTGCTCTACGAGTCGACCGCGATCCTCAACTATCTCGAAGCAGCGCGGCCAAGCCCGCCGCTGGCGCCGGCCGACGCGCGCGGCCGGGCGCTGGTCGACATGCATATGAAGCTGTGCGACCTGCAGCTCTCGCGCCACGCCGGGACGATCATGTTTCCCAAGCGCTTCCTGCCCAAGGAAAAGTGGAACCAGGCGGCGATGGCGGAGGCCAAAGGCGAGATCGAGAAGCATCTCGCGATCCTCGACAAACAGCTCGCGGGCAAGACCTATCTGGTCGGCGAGCAGTTCTCGCTCGCCGAGGTCTGCTACATCCCGTTCCTCGACTTCCTGCCGCTGATGGAGATTGCGCCGCCCGGCGCAGTGGCCGCTTGGAGCACCCGCCTGCTCGCGCGGCAAAGCGCGCAAGCGACGCGGCCGGAGAAGTAGCTTCAGAGGTAGCCGCGCAAATCGGCGACTTCCGCCTCCGCCGTCCGCTTCATGTTGAACGGCGCGACAAAACGCCCGTTCTTGTCCATGAGGTAGACGACGGCGGTGTGGTCCATGGTGTACTCGCCGCCTTCCAGCGGGACCTTCTTGGCATAGACGCGAAATGCCTTGAGGGCGGCGTTCACCGCGGCGGGGTCGCCGGTCAGGCCGCGCAGGTGCGGGTCGAAATTCGACAGATAGTCCTTGAGCACCGCGGGCGTGTCGCGCTCCGGATCGACGGTAATGAACAACACGCCGATACGGCCGGCGTCGGGCCCGAGGGCGCGCAGCATCTGCGACATGTCGAACAGCGTCGTCGGACAAACGTCCGGGCAATGGGTGAAGCCGAAGAACACCAGGAACGGACGGCCTTTCATGGCCTCATCGCTGACCGCCTTGCCGTCCTGGTCGACGAGATGAAACGGGCCGCCGACGGCGGCGAGCGCCGGCCCGGTCGACGACGGATGGCTGGTCACGAACAGGATGGCGCCGAAGACCAGCACGAGGCCGCAGAGAAACGCCCCGAGCACCGACACGGCGCGAAGAGATCGTTCTGGCAGGTTCAAGAGGGGACTCCGTCAGCCGAAGCACGCGGCAAGACCCGCCCGGATCGTTTCGAAGAACACCGTGGCGCCGTAATGTGGCCCAGAGCAGCACCGTGCCCGCGAGCGCCACGATGGCGCCGGCGCCGGCGATGAATATCGGCCGCCATGTCAGGCTTGGTGCGACAGTCTCGCGCATCGATCGCCTTTATCTCCCTTGCCGCCTGTGAGTCGGCGAGGGAGCGCACCCGGTAAATAAGCCGGGACGGCGCAGGCGACAACCGTGCAGGTGGTGCGCGGGGACCGGCGAAAGCGAGCGCAGCCGCTTCAAAGCTGAGCAGCTGCGCTGGGCAGAAACTGAGTCCTTTGCGGACGGCCAGTTTTACCTTAACGGCTCGCGCGCTAACGGCAGGAATCGTACATCGCGTGCAGCTCGTGGCCGCGGAGCGCGATGATGTGCGGCGTGAGGCCGCCGTGCCGCCCGATCCAGTCGCGGATCTCCTGGGGATAGAGACGCATCACCAGCCGCGTGCCGGTCCGCGTCGGCACCAGCGACCGCCTCGCGTCGTCGTAGTAGGACGCCGCGTGAAAGCCGAGCACCGCGCGCTTGGTCACACAGACGTGGTCGTGCGGGAGCAGGCCGGTGAACAAGGTGCAGGCCGACAGGCACGGGCCGTCGATGACAAGCCGCTCACCTGAGGTGCGCATCGCGTTGTACTTGCGCAGGTAGGATGTGACTTCGCCCCCCGGGTCATTGACGACGCGAATGTCCGCGAAAGCCGTAGTAATAACGAGGGCCGACGCAAGCGCGCCGACCACGGCAGCTAGCCATTTCATGATCCCTCACCCTTTCCCCTTCGGAGGACTAACGATTCCTTGCTATTGTGGCGAGAGTTCGAACGTGCCGCCCTATCCGCAGCAATTTCGACACGAACTTCGGATCGGAGGCCGTATCGCGCGTCAAGGTTACCGGCCGGCGGCGCGAGGGTGAGTGAAAGTTCCACGGCTGGAGCCGCGGCGGTTTGCCGGCCATCCGGCGGTTCCGATGCAGGCGACCGTTAGGGCCCGCGCGACGCGGCGAGCCCCAATCCACTCCGAGCGTCATCGCGGTGCGCCCGGCGCGGAACGTCCGGCGTCATCTGACGGTGCTATACTCTGCAAGACTTCAACCGAAAGCGATTGCTCGATCATGGACACGCGGCCTGCCCGAAACACCAACGTTGCCGAGTTCCCGACCGCCTATTACCTGCTCGAAGGGCTCAACGAGATCGGCATCGACTATCTGTTCTGCAACCTGGGC
>Ga0210408_10002734_pt1 | contig 16860 bp, 18 predicted proteins | sample IncBWH4MmetaG_FD_155471 | JGI IMG/M metagenome (GOLD analysis project Ga0210408, IMG submission 155471) | Forest soil microbial communities from Barre Woods Harvard Forest LTER site, Petersham, Massachusetts, United States - Inc-BW-H-4-M | ecosystem: Environmental > Terrestrial > Soil >...
TTCTTCTAAAAGTGAGCGGCTTTTCACCACTCGGCTGGGGAAGCCGCGGAATTTCTCTGGGATCTGATCTTGCGCACGCTGAATGGGAAAAGAGGATCGACAACGCACTCGCCACTTTCGATTCGTTGCCAACGATCATGCAACGCTTTCACAAGGGGCGCTTGTTCGAACATCGATACTGGGATCCCGATTCCAGCGAATTGAAAACGATGAAGGGCCGGATGCGCCTTTGCCCTTATTATTTCGTCGAAAGCGACGGCGTGAAATTGCGCGGCGCGCTGGCGACGATCGTGCCGGCCGACAAAAAATTTCTGCACGGCATGCGCGACGCGATTCTGGCGCCGTCAAAACTCGCGGCCAACTAACGAGACTAAGCTCAGCCCTTGGTTAGGTCTTCTCAGCTCATAGCGATTCACATCTTGCTCATACGCAATGACGCCGGGAGTCGTTCTGTACCGCCTGATGAATGCAAATCCGAGTTTCTCTAACACGCGATTCGGGGCAGGATTGTCAGCCCGAGGTTCACAAACGAGTTTCTTCAGATTGAATCGTTCAAAGTAAAAGTTGGCCGACCTGAGCACAAATTCGGTCCCGAGACCTGCTCGTCGCAATTGTGAATTCCACAGATGCAAATGTATGAAAGCCTCGGTCCCAAGGACGATCTTATTGATGCTGGAGTGTCCAACACGCCGTCCTCGAAATATCCAAACCAGGTAGAACCGGTCTCTTTCGCCGTCTGGTTTCTCATGGTCGGCTAAAAGAGCATCAAGCCACTTGTCCCTTTCAGGAAGTTTCAAGCGGTCTACGCCCATCCCGCGTAAAAAAGTATCATCGGCTTTATAAAAGTAATCCAGCATCAGCTCGTATTCTTTACGACTCGAAAATGGACGGACCTCTATCTCTTCAACAGCCTGCATAAGACCTAACGAGACAGAGATAAGCCACGGCAGGGTGTCGCGGCAAACACGCTGAGGTTATTTCGAAATGGGGCCGTTGGCTTCATCGATTAGTTAGACCTCAGTGGTGAACCGGACCGCTGGTGATGGGTTCCCATCCGAGAACTTTGTCGTCACGAAAGTAGACCTCGAATCCAGAGAAGCCCCCTTTATCCGCCATTAGATCCTCCGTCCTAAAGCTCTGCGTCGGTCGGCGGTAAATGAGAACTGTTTCGCCGTTAGAGGTCTTATTCTCATGCATTGGCTTTCCAAAATATGAATATATTTCGGATCGGGTCGTGCCAGGAACGACCAATTTCTTCACGACAGCCTCGTCGTAGTCTGAGTAAACACCTCGCTTTTCACAGGACATTAACAATAGCGAAATACAGCCGAACAACATTCCGCGATAAGCTTGCTGGAGCGCACGTGGGAACATGAATTGGGTCCAACGAGAAGTAGGCCGAATTATTGCGTACTCAAAGGCGAATTTAGTTGGCCTATCACCGCAGTTCATAGGTCGTGATTTCTAGTTGGTGGTCGTCGGGATCGCGGAAGTAAATCGAATGGGCGATTTCGTGGTCTTGAAATTCGAATTTGATTCCGCGTTGCTTTAATTCCTCCTGAGCAGCCAGAAAATTCTTGCGGTTTGCACGCATGGCGAGATGAAGCATCCGGATGTCGGCCGGGCTGGATGACCCCGACCGCTCACGAGCCGGAAAAAGCGCGAGAGCGGTGGTGCCTTTGCCGATGAAGACCGGAACGCCGTCCCACATTCCTTCGTGTAGACGTTTGAAACCCAAGACGTCGATGTACCACTGCGCCGAGCGCTCGACATCGCGTACGCTCATCGCGACGTGGTCGATGCCTTCAACGTCAATCATGCTTCAGTTTCGCATTTATAGAATTGTCGCGCACGTTCATTTGGGCTAACGAATGACGCGTGAGTTCCCCCACTCGGCGCGCGTTCCTCAAGACGATTGGGCAAGCCGGTTTGTTTTGGACCACGCCGCAGATCATTCGTGGAGCCGGTGACACGGACCGTGACACGGTTCGGATCTCGATTCTGCACACGACCGATCTCCACGGACACATCTTCCCGACGAGTGATTACGCTGGAAACGCAGATCTCGGCGGTCTTGCCCGATGCGCGACCCAAATCCGGTGTTGGCGCCGGCAGAACCGGAATTCAATCCTGATTGACGCCGGCGATGTTTATCAAGGCACCGACGTCAGTCTGCGCACCAACGGCGCGCTCATGATTGATCTCTTCAATTACCTGAAATACGACGCATGGATCATCGGCAATCACGAATTCGATTGGGGTCTGGACACCTTCGCCAATGCACTCGCGAAGTCCCAAATGCCCGCACTGGCCGCCAATATGTCGATCGAAGGAAAACCAAGCGGCACAATCGGAGCGGAACCGTTCGCGAAAGTTCGGCCCTTCATCCTGAAAGAATTCGATGGAATCAAGATTGCGATTGTCGGAGTGACCACGCCGGGAATGCCATTCTGGTTTCGGCCCGAATTCATCCGCGGCTTCGATTTTGCGCATTCAGTCGAACCAGTTCGCCGCGCGATCGCCAGCGCAAAGAACGAAGGCCCAAACGCCGTCGTGCTGGCCGGGCACATGGGACTTAAACCGCGCAGCGGCGGCGATGATTTTGCCAACAACGTCGTTGCGCTGACTTCGGAATTTCCTGAAGTCGCCGCGTTCATCGCCGGGCACACCCATCAAGCAATTGCGAGTCGCCTGACCAACAGTGTGCTACTCACCCAGGCCGATCACTTTGGAATTCACATTGGCCGCCTCGATTTGGCATTCGACCGCGCTTCGAAGAAACTGCTGCGCCGCGAAGCGCGTTGTGAGCTGATGAACAACCGCATTCCGCTCGATCATGCGGTTGTGTCTCGCTCAAGAGTCCCGCTGGCCGAATCCGCGAATGCTCTGGCACAGCCGATCGGAATGCTGGCGGACACCCTGCATCCGCGAGGCCGGCCGGGCGAGCCAAGTCAGGTCGAAGAATTGATCGGCGCCGCGATTCTGGAAGAACTGCGAGAGCGCAATGTGTTGGTGGACGGCGCAATGCACGGGGTCTTTGACGAGAGGAACAATTTCGTCGCCGGTCCGAAAACGGTGAAAGATATCTGGGACTTGATTCCGTTTGAGAATTATCTGGTCACGGCCGCGCTGACGCCGGAAGAGATCAGAGCGGTGATGGAAGAGGTTTTTGCCAGCCGCGAGCCGCGGAATTTGCTCGGTTTCCACATTCAAACTGAGGGAACGGGTTCCGAAAGACGAATCAGCTCGATGCGACTGAACGATGGGCGTCCGCTCGAACGCGACAGACGCTATTACGTCGCCTTTAACAGCTTCGACTCGCGCAGCGCCGGGCATCGCTTTATGAAATTGCGGGCGCTGCTCGAGGCGCCGGCGACCAATTGCACGTTTCATTCAGTTCTGACCCGGGATGCGTTGATTAACTACTTCCGTCGCCACGGGGTGATCCACAAAAGCGCCAGCGAGCCCTCAGCGGAAGTAGCCTAACTTTACCGCATATTTGCGGTTGAAAATCTTCTGGGTTTCGGTTGCGTATCTGCCCATGCGCGTCCTCGCAATTCTAGCAGTTGTCTTGATTATCGATCCGGTGTGGTCGCAGGTCGACGTGCCGTCGTCGCAAACCGCGAAGTTGCCGATGTACCGGCCGATTTTGCTAGGCACAGGGCCTGAAGCTTTAATTAACCGCATCGATACAGCCGACCTCGTCCGAAGAGGACAAAAAGACGCGGCAGTCATGTTTTCCTGCTCGGTGAAGAGAGATGGGACCGTTATCTCGGTTTCCACCTATCGCGGAACGCCGGACTCAAAGCCGCTCGAGCAAGAAGTGCTCAAGAGGTTATCGCGGGCAGCAAACCCGAAATTTGTGCCCGCGGTTTACAACCATTTGCCGGTCGACGCGATTTATTACGGGGCGGTCGTGTTCAGACTAGTCGACGGCAAGCCTCGATTGCGAATCTTTTCGAACCAAGAACGTGACGAGCTGAAAAAGGAGAGCGACTTCGTTGGCCCGCAACCGTTTTGGGGAGCAGACTCGAAGTTCAATGGCTTCAGTTATCCAAGCAGTGGAGACGCCCCAGTCCAAGTAGACGGGTCGGCGGAATTGCAGGTAAAAGTAAACGCCGCGGGAGATCTGGTGGAGCTCACGCTCCTTAGTGAGGAGCCGCCGTTCCTCGGTTTCGGCGACACAGCCTTCGAGGACATGAGCAAGGCGAAATTCATTCCGGCGTTTCGCGACGGAAAACCGGTGGCCTGCAACGTGAAAATCCCGGTTTATTTCAACGCCACGGGCTTCTAACTCTCGTTGAGTTCGCCCTCAGCCCCGTGAGAAGCCGGATTATTCGGACAGCTTTCTTTCGTCGTAACCCCATCGTTTGCGCGCGGGGGCTCGTCGGGACCGAACTGATTTGGGGAAGCTGCGCCGGAAAAATCGTAGAGACGGAGGCGTATCTGGCGGAGAATGACGAAGCGTGCCACACTTTTTCACGCCCCACCGCTCGCGCGTTCGTCGAGCAAAACAAACCCGGCGCCGCCTACATTTATTTCAGTTACGGCGCGCATTGGATGTTGAATGTGCTGGTGAAAGGCGGGACCGATGGTTTCGTCTTGATCCGGGCCGTCCAACCCAATCACGGCATCGCGTTGATGAAAAAGCGCCGAGGTGTTGATGGCGAACACCAACTTTGCTCAGGTCCAGGAAAACTGACGCAGGCCTTCGCCATCACCAATCGGCAACACGAGATGGATCTGTGCGTTGATCCACACCATTGCTTCGCCGAAGCGACCGATAAAGATGTCGATGTTGTGGCGGACGCGCGGATCGGAATCACGCGCTCCGCTCATCATCCGTGGCGATTCACCTTGCGCGGAAGCAAATTCGTGAGCCGTCGCGTGAAATTATAAGGGAAGCTGCTAGTTTCGTCCTTCGGCATGAAGGCAAAAAGATCACGCGTGTTGCTTGGCATGAGCGGTGGAGTGGACTCCAGCGTCACCGGTTACTTGCTGCGAGAACAAGGCTATGACGTTATTGGCGTGACGATGAAAGTCTGGCCACAGGATTGCATTTCGCGCGCGGAGGACAAGTGCTGCGGCCCGCAGGCGGTCGCGGACGCGCGCGCCGTGGCCCATTCATTGGGCATTCCTCATTACGTGGTGGACGAAGCAGACCTATTTGAGCGTACGGTGATCGACTATTTCACAAGCGAATATCAGGCTGGTCGCACACCGAATCCGTGCGTGATGTGCAACGAAAAACTCAAGTTCGGCAATCTGTGGGGCAAAGCCGAAGCGCTGAGCTGCGATTACATCGCCACCGGACACTACGCGATCATCGAACATCATGAAGACCGAGCGGTCTTGCGCAAGGGCCTCGACCCGCGCAAAGATCAATCGTATTTCTTGTTTAGTCTGCGCCAGCCGCAGCTTCGACGTGCGCTGACTCCGCTCGGACCAATGGAGAAACTTGAAATCCGAAAAATCGCGCACTCGTTAGGCCTGAAGGTTGCCGACAAGGTGGACAGCCAGGAAATTTGTTTCGTCCCAGGCAACGATTACAAGGCGTTCTTGCGCTCGCATCTAGGCGAAAAGAAATTTCATCGCGGTGAGATTTACGATGTCGATGGAAATTTTGTCGCTGAACACGATGGCATCGAACTGTTCACAATTGGTCAGCGCAAAGGACTTCCTGGCGGTTCGGCCCGTCCACGATACGTCGTGGACCTCGATGCCGAGACGAATCGGGTCATCATTGGCGATGCAGAAGATCTGGTTTGTAACGAATTCGAGATCGATCGCACAAACTGGATCGCGCGCGACTTGCCGAACGAAGATGCGGATCTCGCAGTAAAGATTCGCTACAGCCATCCGGGAACCGCGGCAACCGTAACGCCGCTGGAAAATAATCGCGCCCGAATTCGTTTGCACGAACCGCAGCGCGCGGTCACGCCCGGCCAGGCCGCAGTGATTTACGATGGCGACGCCGTGATGGGCGGCGGTTGGATTTGCCGGGCCGAGCCGGCCAGGCGGTTTGAAGCTCTCGTTCCTGCCTGATGTCGGACAAGATTATCCTCGCGATAAGCACGTTTCCGAATCGCGAGACTGCGCAACGAATCTCAAATCAGCTCGTCACCGAAAAATACGCCGCCTGCGCGAACATAATGCCCGGCATCGAATCGATTTATCGCTGGAAGGAGAAAATCGAATCAGCAAACGAGACGCTCGTGTTTTTCAAACTCAGAGAAGATCGACAATCGGCGTTTCAGGAAAAGTTGCGCTCGCTTCATCCCTACGAAGCCCCTGAGATAATTTTCATTCCGATCTCGAACGGCCTCCCGGAATACTTGCGCTGGGTGACTGAGAATTGCGCGCCCTAGGCTTGAATGCTTATAGCATTCAAGTTGCTGAGGCGGCGTTGCGACGTCGGTTACCGATCACGTAAATCGCCACGCCGATGGCATTGGCGGCCACGGTCACTGCCGCTACTTTGGCGCCGAAAATCAGCGGACTTGGTACGTCGATGATCGGATAGATCGTGAAAAAAATCGCCGATAACGAAACGAGGGAGCCGCAAACCGCCGCGATTCGCAGCCAGATCGGCGCGCCGGACCGAATCGTGGCTGCGCCGAAAATTGGGATTGCGAACATTGTGAAGTAAACAATCCCGTAGAAAACATTCGCGGCGTTGTCCACGAGCTGAAACGCTTCCTGAATTCCGGCGCCGATTTGGCTCGCGACCGCTATTACGAGCGTGAGCGTGCCGACAAAGATGATCGAATTGACCGGCGTCTTGTAACGAGGATGCAAGCGAGAAAACCAGGCAGGAAGCAATTGATCCCAACCCGCGACCATCGGTAAGCGAGAACTACCGGTGACGTGCACGCTCGTCGAAGAAATCGTGCGCACTGTCATCAACAGAATTCCAGCCGACGCAATCGCACCGGCGATTGGAAACGAGTGCAGGCCGAGTCGCAACGTTTGCGGCACCGGACCGATGAGATCGATCGGGTTATTCCCGACGAACGTGAGAACCGAGCTCGTCCCCAGTATGAACATCAGCGCGATAACAGGCGACGCGATCAGGACTGACCGGCCGATATCTCGCGCGGGCGAGCGGGTTTCACCCGCGAGAATAGCGACGTATTCGAATCCGCTCAGCGCGCCGACCGCGAGTTTACTGAAAATGTTGAAGCAATAGAAGATCGACATCGTCGGGAGTGCGAGCGGCAGCGGCTGATAATTTCTTACTTCGCCCCGAGCAAGACTAAGCAGCGGCAGGAAAATCAGCGCTGCATAAACCAGGAACATCGCGAAGGCGCCGACATTGTGAAGCCATTTGCCTAACGAAAGCCCGCGAAGGCAAGCCCAGCCCAGACCAATAACCAGCGCAGAGCTGATTAACGAGACGCACCATTTATTGTTTGGCATCCAGGCGGCGCCGAGCGCGTAGGAGATGTTTGTGGTGACGAACATTCCACCAAGCGCAATCACAGTTATAGACAGAAGCCACACGTTCCATGCGGTAATGAATCCGGCGAACTCGTTAAAGCCGAGCTTGGCCCACTGATAGATGCCGCCTTCAAGCGGCATCCTGTTGCTCAGGTAAACAACAACCGCGGCCTGCGGAATGTAGAAAAGCAAAATGGCGAGCAGCCAGAAGAACAGATGCGCCTGCCCGAGTTTTGCGGCGGCACCAACCCACGACGAACCAACGACAAAAAGAATTTGGGTCAGAACGAGGTCGACGAGTCCGAGCGGTTTCTTGAGTGATTCGCTTCGCGTTTCGACATTGTGCTCGGCGCGCTCGAGGTCGGTAGTCACGACAATCGTTTCAGCAAGATGTCGATCTTAGTGCGCCTCATCCGGTTTCTTCGCCGGCGGCGGAACGTTGCGGAATTCGCGGTGGCGAATTTTGCCTCCAGCGTAGGCAATGTAACCACCGGCTCCCAGCGTCGCAGCTCCGAGCAAAATTGCTGCGATGACGAGCGGTCCGGCCGAGCGCGGCCACATTCGCGGTGCCAACAGAGCGATCGCGCTCAGAATCGCGAGCGTGTAGAAAAGCCAAATCAAATCTTCGCCGCGGTCCTTGTGTTCGTCGAGCCAGGCTTGGCCAGGTTCATCGGCCATAGTTAACACGCGATTGTAAGCTTGCTCGCCAAACTCGTAGACCGGCCAGGTCGAGGCCGCGCTGACTAGGATGATGATCAGCGTGACGATTTGTGCGCGCCGGCTTTTCAGAAAGAAAGCGACGATCAATCCGAGCAATCCCATCGCCAGTCCGTAAACCGGCAACGGGTTGATCAGCACGTGAATGTATTCCGGCTGACGCAAATCGCGCAGAATGGCATCGATCATTTAATCGAAGACTTCGACAAGAAAGGTCAGCCTTTTTTCCGCGTCGCCGGCTTGCTCGCTTCCGACATCGTTGGGTCTTCCCAATACGGCACGTATTTTTTCCAATCGGCGGTGGTGAAATGCCACCACTCGACGCGCAGGCCGTAGAAATTGTTGTGGGACATCGCCAGTTGCAAGAGAGTCAAATGTTGCTTCACCGACGGATCGCGGCCGACGTAACCCATCATCGCCTGCGGAGTGAACTCGTCGAACTTTGTCGGCATCGTCGCGTCCTGACTCCAATCATCGACCAGCGTGGCATCTACTGACACGCCGTAGGAATGCATTGAACCAAAACCCTTCTCGGGGTTCGAAACGTACTGGTCCTTGGCGGCGTATTTCCAAAGCAACTCCTGCGCTTCCCTGGGCCGGTAGGCATCCCAGATTTTTAACCGGTAACGGAATTGCTTAAGCCAGGACTGCGCGCCGGCGAGTTGTTGGGCAACGCTCGGCAAAACCAGAGCGCGCGCCCCTCGAGGATAAAGCGCGTGGCCGGTAACGTTTTGCTCCGTGGCGTAACGCAGATCGATAACAATCGTCGGATCGACCGTGGCGATGTCGACCATCTGCGGGTTCCCGGCAAATGTCGGCCGCAGAATCGACATCATCGCGGCGACTGCAATTAAGAGAAGGGCGCGTCGAAACATTGGGGAGGGATTATAAACGCAAACCGCCAGAGGAATCAATTGCCACCCGCCACGGCCCCGGCGACATCGGTTTTGGAAATACGTTGCAGCAAAACATGCGCGGTTTCGTCAGGCACGTTGAAATGCGCTTCGAGATTAACCCCTTGCCGCGAAATCTCAGGCCGCTGTGCATAAAGCATCAAATTTGAATCCTGGAGCCGCAACCATTTCTGCGGCTCGTTGTGGAGATTGCGCGCGAGCTCTGACGCACTCTCCGGCGATTTGGCTTTCAAAAGCAGCCGCGCTTTCATCGGGTTTTGCAGAGTCAAGGCCAGTCCGAGAACTTGTGAGCTCTCCAGCAGTTCAGGCGCAAAAATCGGGTGAAACATTCTTGGCAAATCCGCCGGAGTTCGAGAGATCAAACGCAGCGCACTCTCGCGATCCAACGCCTCAAACCGGTCGAACAATTGTCCAGTGATCTTTAGATCGAAATCGATGCCGAGACGAACGCGCACGAGTTGGTCCACTTCGCTGGAAGTTCCAATCGCGAGCGTGCTCGGACCAACTTGCGCGAGCGCAAGGTCCGGTTTTTCCCACACTCGCAGTCCATTAAGAGTGCGACGATGGAAATCCTTGTCGTTTTGAATCGCGCGTGTCACCTGCGAAACGTCAGTACGATTTTCGATAAGGGTGAATTCCCGGACAGTACCATCGTCCGAGCTCGTGGTTGCGCGCGTGATTCGGATTGTGTCGCGCGAAAGATTGAGCGCCGGTGCGCGCGCCGCCGGGCCGACCAATCCGTTCCAAACCGCCTGATAGGCGTCCGTTTGTTCTTTCTGCCAACGCTTGAGAAAATCGCCGCGCTCGAACTGTTCTATGTTAATCGACAAAATCGCCTCGGTTTGCTGAGGCAACCATTCACGTTTGCGCGGAGACTTCGCGACCAATGGCAAAATGATCGCCAGCAGCGCGATCACCGAAACGACGCTGAAATAAAATTGCCGCAGCTCTTGCTTGTCGATCTGGCTGGAGAGACGCGCGAGCTCGGCGGTGTGTTTCTGATATTCCTCCACCGCGCCGCGATGTTTTCGCACCTGTTCGAGCAAGTGGGCCGCGTTCGGCGGCGCGACTCCCTGCGACGCCAGATGCCGACCAATGTTCAGATAAGCCGGGTTCTTTCGCTCTTCGACCACCTGATGATGTTGTTTCGCTTCGCGAACGGCGTCCTGTTGACTGCGAACGTTGTCCGCGAAACCTTTGTCGCGCGCTTCGTATTCGCCACGCACTTTCGCGATGTTTTTTTCCATGGCGGCCAGTTCTGCTTCAGCCGACGTGAGCTTTTCCTTTGCCAGTCGGGAAGCGTCGGCGCTGCCCATGCGCGCGCGAACGAGTTCGGCGCGCTCATCCGGCAGGCGGGAGCGCCGTACTCCAAGGCTCGCTACTTGCGTTTCCAAATCCGCCGGCGCGGGCTCGAGAGCTTGCAGCTCGGACAATTTCTTGAGCAGCATCTGGTCCGCCGCTTCGTTAACACGAATACGAGCTTCCACCGCGTTTACTTCGCGTTCGCAAAGGTCGGCCGCGTGCTTTGTTTCGTTGCGACGCTGAAGGATCGGCTTCTTTTCCGCATCGAGCTTGGCCATCGCCTCGCTCTGTTCCTTTACGTTGGCAGATCGCTGCTCCTCGATCTTTTTGATTCCCTCCTCAATCTGCGCAATCCGGATCGCGACTTCTTTTTGTTCCTGTTCGAGTTTCTTGAGGGCGACGATTTCGTTGCGCAACTCAGGAAAGTTCGCGGCCTGTGACGTACCTTCGCGTCCGAGCGCGATCTCGCTTTTCTGGAGCACTCGTTTCTCGTGCCGCAAGATCATGCGCGTCCGCTGCCGCCGGAGTTTCAATCCGATCTCGCGCAGACCTGTACGAATGAAGCTCACAGTTATTCTTCCGATTCAGCGAGTTTCGCCAGCACGCTGAAATCTTCGAGCGTGGTGGTGTCGCCGGTGACTTTGGAGCCACTTGCAATTTCCTTCAGAAGCCGCCGCATGATTTTTCCGCTTCGAGTTTTCGGCAGCGCTTCGGCAAAACGAACTTCATCAGGCTTGGCGATTGCCCCGATGTGAATGCCTACGTGTTCGCGGAGTTCGCGTTTCAAATCGTTGGACGCTTCGACACCACTCTTCAGGGTCACGAAAGCGACCACGCCTTGTCCTTTCAATTCGTCAGGCCGACCGACGACCGCCGCTTCCGCGACGCGCGCGTGACTCACCAACGCGCTTTCGATTTCCGACGTGCCGAGACGATGCCCCGCAACATTGAGCACGTCATCAATGCGACCGACGATCCAAAAATATCCGTCCTCGTCGCGGCGCGCGCCGTCGCCAGTGAGATAATTCCCAGGGTATTCGCTCCAATATTGTTTTTTGTAGCGCTCTTTGTCGCCGTAAATTGTTCGCAGCATCGACGGCCAGGGGCGACGAATAACTAATTTCCCGCCAACATTCGCGCCAACTTCTTTTCCGTTCGGATCGACAACCGCTGGATCGACACCAAAGAATGGCAATGTCGCGCTGCCTGGTTTCGTTGGAATCGCGCCCGGAAACGGCGTGATCATGATTGCGCCGGTTTCGGTTTGCCACCAGGTATCGACGACCGGACAACGCCCGCCGCCAATCGTTTTGTAATACCACATCCAGGCTTCGGGATTGATCGGTTCGCCAACTGTGCCGAGCAGACGCAGTGAGGAAAGGTCGTGCTTCTTCACCCATTGATCGCCCCAGCGAATGAACGCGCGGATCGCGGTCGGCGCGGTGTAAAGAATGTTGATCTTGTTCTGCGCGATGATCCGCCAGAAGCGGTCCGGCTCCGGCCAGTTCGGCGCCCCTTCGTACATGAACGTGGTTGCGCCGTTGGCGAGCGGTCCGTAGACGACGTAACTGTGTCCGGTCACCCACCCGACATCGGCCGTGCACCAGTAAATATCTTCGTCCCGGAGATCGAAGACGTATTTCGTCGTCGAGTAAATCCCGACCAAATAGCCGCCAGTTGTGTGCAGGATTCCCTTCGGCTTTCCGGTCGATCCGCTGGTGTAAAGAATGTAAAGCGAATGTTCGCTGTCGACGGCTGTCGGCGAGCAATTGTCATCCACGTATTCTAATTCCCGATGCCACCAGACGTCGCGGCCTTCCGCCATGTGGATGTCATTGTGCGCGCGTTGAAAAACAATGACCCGCTTCACCGACGTTCCGCCGCTCAAGGCGTCGTCGACGTTTTTCTTCAGCGGAACAATTCCACCGCGCCGATAGCTGCCGTCGGCCGTGATCAACGCGATTGCACCGCTGTCATGAATGCGATCCCGAATCGATTCCGCGCTGAATCCGCCAAACACGACCGAATGCACCGCGCCGATCCGCGCGCAGGCCAGCATGGCGATGGCAACTTCGGGAGTTGTCGGCATGTAAATAATGACGCGATCGCCTTTGCCGACGTTGTTTCGTTTGAGCACGTTCGCGAACCGACAAACCTCCCGATGCAATTGCTGATAAGTCAGGGTGCGTTTCTCGCCCGGCTCGCCTTCCCAAATAATCGCAGCCTTGTTGCGCCGATGCGTGCAGAGATGTCGATCCAGACAATTCTCAGACAGGTTCAGTTTTCCGCCAATAAACCATTTCGCGAAGGGCGGTTTCCACTCGACCATTTTTCGCCAGCGTTTTTGCCACAAAAGCTCACTCGCCTCGCGTGACCAGAATTTATCGGGATGCTTGATCGACTCCCGATACATGCGCCGATATTGCGCGAGATTTTTGATCCGCGCCTTCTGCGCGAACTCTTTCGGCGGCTTGAAAACGCGCTTCTCTTTGAGATGCGATTCGATGTTCCGGTTGTCGATCTTCACAATGGTCAATCTTGACGCTAGCAACCGTGGGCCGCACGCTCAAGCATGGCTGATCACATTTATAAAAAGATCGAGTTGGTCGGTTCTTCGCCAAAAGGAATCGAGGAGGCGGTGAAGAACGCCCTGAACCGTGCGAAAAAGACTGTGCGGAACATGCGCTGGTTCGAAATCGCCGAGACGCGCGGCTACCTCGAAGAAGGGAATATCGCCCACTGGCAGGTGACGTTAAAAGTAGGCTTTACCCTGGACGACTAGCGATTATCGCTCTTCTTCCTGAGCCGCTTCGTAAAGCTTCGCAGCGCCGTAAATCAGAATGGCCGGCTTAAGCGCGAAGAGCAGCAAGCGTACGACGCCGCTTAAAATGCGGCCGATGCCCAAACGATTCAAAACAAACCCTGCGACCACGGCGTAAGCGAGGGACTGCACCGGGTTCTCGCGAACATAGGTTTCAGTTTGCGCAACCAAGTCGTCGAAATGTTCGCGCGTGTAACGCAGACCGCGTTCGGCTAAATCTTCAGGTGCCCTGTGTTCCATTGGTTAACGATTGTCCGCGAGTTCGACTTGGTCAATGCAAACTAAGCCAAATCGATCGCGCGGCGCTTCCGGGAGGAAAGTCGCCCGGCGGCGGTTGTCGATGTAGGGCTCCCGCGCGGCGCGACAATTTTAGGGAATATCGGGCCATTCGTTCCAGCGCCTGCTCATTCAACGTTTCGCAGTTTGTCGAAAGTAGGATGCGCGCGCCGTGATCGGCCACTTCGAGCGCGGCCACGATCAGATCTTCGAAGTCTTTTTCAACATGGAACGCCGTGCCGCCTTTTGTCCGTGAGAACGTCGGCGGATCCAAGATGATCATATCGAATTTCTCACCGCGCCGCGTCAGCCGCCGCAAAACCGGGCGAACGTCATCGGCGATGAATTGATGGTCGTCGGTCGAAAAGGAATTGAGTGCAAAATTCTGGCGACCACGCTCCAACGACTTCTTCGAAAGATCGACATTTACTGTTTTCGCGCCGGCAGACGCTGCCGCCACGGAAAAAGAGCAGGTATAAGCAAAGCAATTCAATACCCGCTTCGGTTTCGTTTGCCGAACAAAGCGACGGTTCTCGCGTTGATCGACAAACAAACCGACCGAATAACCTGCGCTGAAATCGATCCCGAATTTGATGCCACTTTCGGTCGCGACAGTTTGCAGACTTTCGGGCTGATCTCCCGAAAGGAGCTTTGGCGTTTCGCGCTCTTCGTTTTTCCGCGGCAAAAATCGGCCGAAAACGCGGCCGATCTTCAAACACACCGATTCCGACCACGATTGCAGATCCGAAATAAGCTGATCGCGTGCGGCGTCAGTTCGAAAGGAAATGAGAGCATCCGCGCCGAAGCATTCAGCCCAGCCATCGTTGATCGTGCAAAGCCGATGCGCGTTCGTGCCTTCCGCTTCGAACTGGCGAAGCAGGTCGCTGTCGATCCATTCGCCTTTTTTCATTCTTTTGTCATAGGGTCGCGGCCCGGGATAGTATCAGGCACCCGCTCATCATGGAAAAGGTCACCATCCGTGTTCCAGCCAGCACTTCCAACCTTGGTCCGGGCTTCGACTGCCTTGGTATCGCGCTACGAATTTACAATCGGGTGACCGTTCATCGCGCGAAAGATCGACAACGTCAGGAGAAAATTGTCGAGCAGGCCACCGACTTGTTTTTCAAGCGAACCAAACGGCGACGTTTTGCATTTTTCTGTTCGGCAGTCGAAAAAATTCCCCGTTGTCGCGGGCTCGGCAGCAGCGCCACGATTCGGCTTGGCGTCCTGCATGGCTTGAATGAACTCTGCGGGCGACCGCTCGATCGATTGTCGATCTTCCGTCTGTGCGCGGAGCTGGAAGGCCATCCCGACAACGCCGCGCCGTCGTCCTTCGGCGGATTCACTGTCGCACGTGGCGAAAATGTTCAGCGCTTCGACATTTTTCGCCTAAAATTCGTTCTCTTGATTCCTGATTTCGAAATTCGGACCTCGTCCGCGAGAAAAATCCTGCCGGCAAAAATCGCAGTAGCCGCCGCAGCCGAGAACATCGGCAACTCTTCCGTCATTACCGCCGCTTTTGCCGCTAGGAATTACGAAAATCTTCGCGGCGCATTTGTCGATCACCTGCACCAACCATTTCGGCAGAAGCTGATTCCGATTCTGCCGCGCGTCATCGCCGCCGCCGAAAGAGCCGGCGCCCTGGGCGCATTTCTCAGCGGCAGCGGATCGACAATCTGCGCAGTCGCGCTGCGCAATCCGCGAAGAGTCGCCGCCGCAATGCAGCGCGCTGCAAGATCGACAGCAACCAAGATTATTGTCACCACCGCCGACAATCGCGGAGTTCAAATCCCCAATTAAAATGGGCCGCAGACTTGAAAATCTAGAGCAGTTCGGCATCGACGTTGTCCTCGGTCGCCGTCGCGGATTTCGCGCCGCGATCCTGCGCGGAATGCTTTACGCGCTTTCCTTTTTCTACGAACGCGTCGTCCAGTTCCGGCTTTATTTGTATCGGAAACGCATTCTCCGTGAGCGCACACTCGGTTGTCTCGTCATCAGCATTGGTAACCTCACGGTCGGCGGTACCGGAAAAACTCCGGTGGTCGAAAAATTTGCTCGCGCGCTGCAAGTCGGCGGCCGCCGGGTCGCTATCCTCAGCCGCGGTTACAAGAGTCAGCCGAAACCGACGAAGCGAAGTTGGATTGATCGCCTGCTTGGCAGAGCGATTGATCCTCCGCGGATTGTTTCCGATGGAAAATCTCTGCTGCTCGATTCGCTCACCGCCGGGGACGAACCTTTCATGCTCGCGCATAATTTGAAAGACGTGATCGTCCTCGTCGACAAGGACCGCGTCAAAAGCGGGCGTTACGCGATTGATAACTGGAGGGTCGACACCCTCCTGCTCGATGATGGTTTGCAGTATCTCCACCTTAAACATCGGCTCGACATCGTGCTGGTCGATCGACAAGCGCCATTCGGGAACGAATTCCTTCTCCCGCGCGGAACGTTGCGCGAGCCGCCGCGGAACTTGCGGCGCGCGAGTTACATTTTCATCACGAAGAATACGGGCCAGCCGAACGATGAGTTGATCGCGCGCATCCGCCGCTACAATCGCACGGCGGAGATTATCGAGTGCGCGCATCGCCCGCTCTATCTCCAAAACATTTATACCGGTGAACGACTCATGCTCGAACGCTTGCGCGGCGCGTTCGTCGGTTCGATCTGCGCGATCGCGGTGCCCGAGAGTTTTGAGGGCGCGCTCAAGAGTCTCGGCGCCAATGTCAATCTCGCCCTCCGTTACATCGATCACCATTACTTCACCGACAGCGAAATCCGAAGTTTCATTAATCGCTGCATTCGACGCGATTTGTCCCTAATCATCACTACGGAGAAGGATGCAGTGCGCATGCCGCGCTTGCCCGACGCAGAGGCAAAAGTTCCGATTTATTTTATGCGCGTCGAAATCGAAATCCTGAGCGGCCACGAAAGCTGGGAACATTGCGTCGCCCGCATCTGCAAACCGCAACCAATGCTCTCACCTGAGCGGTTCTTCGCCTGATCATTTCTAATTTCTGAATTCCGCGTTGGACGTGCGGCGTAGTTGCCAGTCCGGCTCGGACCGTTGAACGTTTTCTTCGCATGCCTGAAAAAGCCGAGCTCGTCGTTAAAGGGAAAAAACTTGCGGTATCGAACTTGGACAAGGTGCTTTATCCAAAAGTTGGATTCACCAAAGGTCAGGTTATCGATTACTACATTCGGATCGCGCCCGTGCTTTTGCCGCATTTAAAGGATCGGCCGCTAACGATGAAGCGTTATCCGAACGGCGTGGACAAAGAATTTTTCTACGAAAAGAATTGTCCCACGCACCGGCCGAAATGGGTGAAGACGGCGAAGGTCTGGAGCGAAGGCAACAATCGGACGATGGATTATTGCCTCGCGCAGGATTTGCCT
>Ga0210408_10002735_pt1 | contig 16860 bp, 13 predicted proteins | sample IncBWH4MmetaG_FD_155471 | JGI IMG/M metagenome (GOLD analysis project Ga0210408, IMG submission 155471) | Forest soil microbial communities from Barre Woods Harvard Forest LTER site, Petersham, Massachusetts, United States - Inc-BW-H-4-M | ecosystem: Environmental > Terrestrial > Soil >...
TCCTGCCCCCGGACCACCGCCACCGCCGCCCCCGCCGCCCCCACCGGCGGCGGCCGGAACCTATTTCCTGGCCGCGCGCGCGGGGGGCAGCGGTACGGCGCCCTTGAACAACATTCCGTTCCCGACCGGCCCGGTGGGCGCCAGCAAGTTCATGCTGGCGTACATCGACTCTGCCAACCCCCCGTTGCCGTTCAATTTCACGAACGTCACCCCGAATCCGAATCAACTCGAGGCGGTCGGCTTGGGCTACGACTTCGGAACATTCAGCGAATATTTCCCTGCATCCGCCGGCGGAACTGCAACCGCCTGGGGCACCCGCTATCAGGTGTACGCGGATGTCGGGCCCAGCGGCACCGGAGCGGGCGCGCTGTACGCGGTCGATCTGCGCAAGCCGACGCCGCTTGCAGCCCCGGTGCCGACGCAGATCTCCAGCGGGACGGTGGCCTCGCTGAAGCTGTGCTCCAGCCCTGCAGCGTCGCTGTTCGACAACTACCGCACGGCCAACCAGTCGTGGATCGTGTTCCATGCGGTCGGTCCGGACAACAACTGCGGCAGCATCGACGACACGTTCGTGGCGGTGCAGATGTCGATGTCGTCGGCCACGGGCGCCTTGCCGCTGGCGCAAGGCAGCGGCACCTCGGCGCTGCAGATCGAGCCGGTCGAGGCGCTGCACGACACCTTCGGCACGATCACCGGTTTCGTGGCGATCGCCCATCCGCCCTGCACGGACATCAACTGCACTGCGGTGACGAGCCCGGTGTCGTTGCAGAAGCTCGACGCCAGTTTCGCCAACCCCACGACGTTCGCGACCAGACTGAATGGGTTGGGTCAGACGGGAGCGGGAGGGGAGTTTGTCAGCCTGGGCGTGGCTGGCAATGTCTGGCTGTACGTGGACGGCAATGGCATTTACTCGGCGAACTGGTCCTCGCCGACCACTGTGTCAACCCTTGTCTACCAATTGATGGCGGGCGAGTCCGTGCTGGGCCGGGCCGTCTTCGACGGGGCCAACGCGTACGTCGCGATCAGCAGCATGACCGGTTCGTACGTCAAGATGATCAACACGTCGACCAACATGGTGACCGCAACGCAAGCGGTGGATGCGACCTCCACGCAGATCGCTCTGGTCGGGGTGACCTCGGCCAACCTGGTCTACCTGTCCCAGAACGGCTCGGCGATCAAGTCGCTCGCGAAAACGACGCTGACCGGGTTGACGATATTGAATAAGGTGTTGAGCGGCACCCAGAGCATCGATTCGCTGATGGTTTCGGGGGGAGCGTCCGGCCCGGCGGTGGCGTTCCTGGTCGGCGACACGGTCTATTTCACCGTGGCCGACTCGTCGGCGAGCGGTGCAACCGGTTTGGCCAAGCAGGCGTTTTTCGCCGCCGCCAGCGGCGCGGCTAACAGCGCGACGGCGGTTGCTACCAGCGTGAGCGCCGTGCTCGGCGTTGTCGCTCCCGCCACTATCCCGACGTCCGGGCCGATCACATTTGCCGGGGCGCTGGTGATGACCGGCGGCGCCAACGGAGCCACGGCCGGGCAAGCCGAGTTTGCGAACGGCTCACCGGCGGTCACCGCGAGCCTGGGCCTGTATTCGTCGGCCGGTGCGCTGACCACCACCATTGGCACGCTGTCATCGACGAATGTGGCGAACGGCCCGGCGCTTGCCCTCCCGATCACCGGCGTCGCGCTGAACGGTGGGCCTGTGCAGCAGGCGATGCCCGCGATGCTGCTGCTGTTCGGCACGGACGGCACCGGCGCCGCAGGTCAGGACCTCGCGATCTTTTCCAGCGACAACTCGACGCCGTTCGCGCAGGTCAGCGGTTTCGACCAGTAAGACCTTCGCGGGGCCGGCCCGCTCGGGGCCGGCCCCAATCACAGGCACAATCCCGCGTTGCGGCCACAAGGCCGCTTTTCCGATCGCCTTTTTCGGGAGTAACGGCCGATGACGGCCCAGAATTACCTGCGTCGTGTGCTGAACGCGCGCGTGTACGACGTTGCCATCGAAACTGCGCTGGATCCGGCCCCCGCGCTTTCAGACCGCCTGGGCAACCGCGTGTTGCTCAAGCGCGAGGACCTGCAGCCGGTGTTCAGCTTCAAGCTGCGCGGCGCTTACAACCGGATGGTCAGGCTCGATGAGGCCGAGCGGCGGCGCGGCGTGATCGCGGCATCGGCCGGCAATCATGCGCAGGGCGTGGCCCTGGCGGCCCAGCGGCTGGGCTGCCGCGCCGTGATCGTGATGCCGGTCACCACCCCGCAGGTGAAGATCGATGCGGTGCGTGCGCGCGGCGCCCAGGTCGAGCTGCACGGCGACTCGTACTCGGACGCGCACGCGCGCGCGATGCAGCTGCAGGCGCGCCACCGGCTCACCTTCGTGCACCCGTTCGACGATCCGGACGTGATCGCCGGCCAGGGCACGATCGCGATGGAGATCCTGCGGCAACATCATCCCGACGGCGCCGGCCCCTTGCATGCGATCTTCGTCCCGGTCGGCGGCGGCGGGCTGATATCCGGCATCGCGACCTACGTGAAGGCGGTGCGGCCCGAGATCCGCGTGATCGGCGTGCAGACCGCCGACTCGGACGCGATGGCGCGTTCGCTGCAGGCGGGACGGCGCGTGCAGTTGCACGACGTGGGCCTGTTCTCGGACGGCACCGCCGTGCGCCTGGTCGGCGAAGAGACGTTCCGGCTGTGCCGCGAGCACGTCGACGAGATCATCACCGTCGACACCGACGCTCTGTGCGCCGCGATCAAGGACGTGTTCCAGGACACGCGGGCCGTGCTGGAACCGGCCGGCGCGCTGGCGGTGGCGGGCTGCAAAGCCTACGTGGAACGCGAACGGTTGCAGGGGCGCACGCTGGTGGCGATCGCCAGCGGGGCCAACCTGAATTTCGACCGGCTGCGCTTCGTCGCCGAGCGCGCCGAGGTCGGCGAGCGGCGCGAGGCGGTTTTCGCGGTCGCCATCCCGGAGCAGCGCGGCTCGTTCAAGCGTTTCTGTGCGCTGGTCGGCAACCGCAACGTGACCGAGTTCAACTACCGGATCGCCGACCCGGCGGTGGCTCATATCTTCGTGGGCGTGCAGATCGCACAGCGCCGCGAGGCCGAGCAGCTGGCGCGCCTGTTCCGGCGCGCCGGCTTCGCCACGCTCGACCTGACGGACGACGAGCTCGCCAAGCTGCACCTGCGCCACATGGTCGGTGGCCGCTCGGTACTGGCCAAGGACGAATTGCTGTACCGGTTCGAGTTTCCGGAACGCCCCGGGGCGCTGATGCGCTTTCTGAGCTCGATGTCGCCCGAGTGGAACATCTCGCTGTTCCACTACCGCAACCAGGGCGCCGACTACGGTCGCATCCTGGTGGGCCTGCAGGTGCCGCGCGGCGAGAAGGGCGCGTTGAAGCGTTTCCTGACAACGCTCGGGTACCGGTACTGGGATGAAAGCGCGCATCCCGCCTACCGGCTGTTTCTGGCGTGATGGCACCGGTTCGCAGGTGCATTTGAGATGAAATGCGTGGACAAGGGGAGCGCTCGTGACCAGATTGCTCTTGAAGAACGCGCGGATATTTGACGGCACCCACGCCGAGTGTCCCGACGGAATGCAGGTCCTCGTCGCGGACGGTCGTATCGAGGAAGTGTCCGCGCATGGATTGCATGCGGACGCCGCACGCGTGATCGATGTGGGCGGACGCACGTTGATGCCCGGACTGATCGACGCCCACCTGCACGCCTTTGCGAGCGACGTCGCCGTGCAAAAAATCGAAGTGCTCGGCGAGGCCTACCGCACGGCGCACGCCGTACGAATGCTCGGCCACGCGCTGCAATGCGGCTTCACCACGGTGCGCGACATCGGCGGGGGCAACTATTCGCTCTACCGCGCGCTGGCCGACGGTCTGATCACGGGGCCGCGTTACCTGTACGCGGGAAAGATCCTGTCGATGACGGGCGGGCATGGCGATCTGCGCGAGATCCATGAGCGGCCGCACTACCAGTCGGCGTGCGCCTGCGGCGACTCGCCGCTGTCCAACACCTTCGCGGTCCTGGCCGACGGCGTGGATGCCTGCATTGCCGCCGCCCGTGAGGAACTGCGCCAAGGGGCGCATTGCATCAAGATCATGGGCTCCGGCGGCGTTGCGTCGCCGACCGACCCGATCTGGATGAACCAGTACCGCGAGGATGAGATCCGCGCCATCGTCAATGAGTGCTCGGAGCGGCGCACCTACGTCGCCGCGCACTGTCACCCCGCTGGCGCGGTGCGACGATGCGCCGAATTCGGTGTGCGCAGCATCGAGCACGCAACGCTGATTGACGACGAAACCGCGCGCTTCGTCGCGGCCAGCGGAGCCTTCATCGTGCCCACGATGGCGGTGCTTTTCGCCCTGAAGGAAATGGGGCCCCAGCTGGGGTTTCCGCCGCGGAGCCAGGAAAAGGTCGAAGTCGTGTTCAAGCAGGCGCTCTCCGGCATGGAGGCGATGCGCAGAGCCGGCGTCAAGATCTGCTTCGGCACCGACTTGCTGGGCGCCACCTATACCCAGCAATGCCGCGAGTTCACGCTGCGCAGTGAAGTGTTCACGCCCGTCGAAATCCTGCGCCAGGCAACCTCGGTGGCCGCGGAGATGATGTTGATGCAGGGCCAGATCGGCTGCGTTGCGCCCGGCGCGCACGCCGACCTGCTGGTGGTCGAAGGCGACCCTCTGAAGGATATCTCGCTGCTGGCCGCTGACGGCCGGTTCCTGCGCACGATCATCCGCGCGGGGGTCGTGGTGAAGAACGAGCTCACCTAGCGCCGGCGGCGCCGGAAGTCGGCCGGCGCTTCAGAACCGCTCGACCCACGGGCGCAGGTCCAGCTCCAGCGTCCAGGCGCTGCGCGGCTGCACGTGCAGCTGCCAGTACGACTCGGCGATGGCCGACGGGTCCAGCTGGGCATCGGGCGCAGCCGGCGACTGCTGGCGGTCGGGCGCGCTGATCTGGCCGTCGATGATCACGTGTGCAACGTGCACGCCGCGCGGGCCGAGCTCGCGCGCCATGCTCTGGGCCAGCGCACGCAGCGCGAATTTCGGGGAGGCCAGGTTGACGAAGCCGGCGCTGCCCCGCAGCGACGCGGTGGCGCCGGTGAACAGGATGCTGCCGCTGCCGCGCTCGACCATCCGCGCGGCCGCCTGCTGCCCGACCAGGAAGCCGGCGTAGCAGCCGACCTTCCAGCATTGCAGAAAGTCCTCCGGCCTGACGTCCAGTACGGCGCCGGGACGGTACGTTCCCGCGTTGAAGATCACGCACTGCGGCACGCCCAGCTCGCGGTCTACCCGCGCGAACGCGGCGCCGACTGCGTCCGGATCGGCGAGGTCGCACGGCAGCGCCCGCGCGTCCGGGCCGATCGAAGCGGCCATTGCGCTCAGGCGCGCCGCATCCCGCGCCAGCAGCGCCACGCGCATGCCGCCCTTAACGAACCGCTGCGCGAGCGCGCGCCCCAGCCCGGGGCCGGCGCCGGCGACCAGAGCAACCGGTGCAGTCATTAGAGGCTCCTTTTCGGATGTAGCGCGATTCGACCACCGGGTCACGGCGCAGTATGATCGTCCTGATCACGCTCTGCTGGATAGCGTGCGCTAACTCTCATTTTTCCCGCGGCACTTGAGATAGCCGCCTGGGGCTCCGATATAGAGGATAGGGATGTGCCCGCCGGACGCCGTCCCCACGGAGTTCCGGGAAAAGTCCACGATCGGGGCGGGCGCAGCGTTAAAGGCTGCATATGAACATGCTCTACAACAGTTCGAATTTCTGCGTGCTCGAGTTCTCCGATTTCGGCGACGCCGAGGTGCACCCGGCCGGCGGCTTCGAAATCATGGACAAGGGCATGCGGCGCGAGATCTTCCTGGGCGGCCCGCAGGCTCAGCGGTTCAAGCATGACGTGGACGAGCTGATGTCGACCGAGCCGACCTTCGACGAGTTCGACGCTTTCCTGGCCGGTTACGCCGGTCTGATGACCCAGCCGCTGGCGATGCACTGATTTTCCGCCTACGCGCTGCGCGCTTCGGCGGACAAGTCCGCCTTCGCGTTGCGCGCCTGACTGGACTCACCCGCTGGAGCGGACACCTCGCAGGAGGGCTTGCCCGCCGTAGCGCGAAGCGCGTAGGAGGGTCGATACAATCGGGTCACCTGCCCCGATTTGCCAGAGACTGCCTTGCCCGACACCGAAGCCAGACTGCGCGAGCTCCTCACCCGCCGGATCGTGATGCTGGACGGTCCGAGGGGCACGATGATCCAGCGACTGAAGCTGGGCGAGGACGAGTTTCGGGGCCGCGGCCGCACCGACCGCTTCGCATCGCACCCGGTCGACCTGAAGGGCAACAACGAGCTGCTGCAGCTGACGCGGCCGGAGGTGATCGAGAGCATCCACCTGCAGTTCCTGGCGGCGGGCGCCGACATCATCGGCACCAACACGTTCAACGCGAACCGGATCTCGCAGCACGACTACCGTCTCGGCGAACTCGCCTACGAGATGAACGTGGAGGCGGCGCGCATCGCGCGCCGCGCCTGCAGCCGCTATGCCGCCGACGGCGCGCCGCGCTTCGTGGCCGGGGCGCTGGGACCGACGCCGCGCACCGCCTCGATCTCGCCCGACGTCAACGATCCGGGCGCGCGCAACGTCACGTTCGACCAGCTCGTGGCCGCCTACGGCGAACAGGCGCGGGGCCTGCTCGACGGCGGAGTCGACCTGCTGCTGATCGAGACCATTTTCGACACGCTGAACGTCAAGGCCGCGATTTTCGCAATCGAAGAGGAATTCGAGCGTCGCGCCTCACGCGTGCCGTTGATCATCTCCGGCACCGTGACCGACGCTTCGGGCCGCATCCTTTCGGGACAGACGGTCGAGGCATTCTGGAACTCGGTGCGGCACGCTCGGCCGCTGGCGGTGGGCCTTAACTGCGCGCTGGGCGCCGCGCTGATGCGCCCGTATATCGAAGAGCTGTCGGCCAAGGCGGACACCTTCATCAGCGTCTACCCGAACGCCGGGCTGCCCAACCCGATGGCTGAGACCGGGTTCGACGAAACGCCGCAGGTCACCTCGAGCCTGCTCGCCGAGTTCGCCCGCAGCGGGTTCGTGAATCTGGTGGGCGGTTGCTGCGGCACCACCCCCGAGCACATCGCCGCCATCGCGCAGGCGGTTGCGGGCCTTGCCCCGCGCAAGGTGCCGGCGATCGAGCAGCGCCTGCGCCTGTCGGGACTGGAGCCGCTCAACATCGGCCCCGACACGCTGTTCGTCAACGTGGGCGAACGCACCAACGTGACGGGCTCGCGCCAGTTTGCCCACCTGATCCTGAACGGCCGCTTCGAGGAGGCGGTGTCGGTGGCGCGCCAGCAGGTCGAAAACGGCGCCCAGATGATCGACGTCAACATGGACGAGGCGATGCTGGATTCGGCCGAAGCGATGCGGCGCTTCCTGAATCTGATCGCCTCCGAACCGGACATCGCGCGCGTTCCGGTGATGATCGACAGCTCCAAGTGGAGCGTGATCGAATCGGGCCTGAAGTGCATGCAGGGCAAGTGCATCGTCAACTCGATCTCGCTGAAGGAAGGCGAGGCCGAATTCCTGCGCCAGGCGCGCCTGGCGCGGCGCTACGGCGCCGCGGTGATCGTGATGGCCTTCGACGAGCAGGGCCAGGCCGATACGTTCGAGCGCCGCGTCGCGATCTGCCACCGGTGCCACGAGCTGCTGACCACGCAGGCGGGTTTTGCCGCGGAAGACATCGTGTTCGACCCGAACATCTTCGCGATCGCCACCGGCATCGAGGAGCACAGCGGCTACGCGGTCGAGTTCATCCGAGCGGTGCACTGGATCCGGCAGCACCTGCCGGGTGTGCATTGCAGCGGCGGCGTGTCCAACGTGTCGTTCTCGTTTCGCGGCAACGATCACGTGCGCGAGGCGATCCACACCGTGTTCCTGTATCACGCGATCCGGGCCGGACTGAGCATGGGCATCGTCAATGCCGGCCAGCTGGGCGTTTACGAGGACATCGAGCCGGAGCTGCGCGAACGGGTCGAGGACGTGGTGCTGAATCGCCGGCCCGATGCGGGCGAGCGCCTGGTGCAGCTCGCCGAAGGGCTGAAGAAGGACGGGCGGCGGCGCGACGAGGACCTGGCGTGGCGCGACGCGCCGGTCGGCAAGCGCCTGGTCCACGCGCTGGTGCACGGCATCACGCAATTCGTGCTGGAGGACACCGAGCAGGCGCGCCTCGAGGTCGACGCGCGCGGGGGACGCCCGATCGAGGTGATCGAGGGCCCGTTGATGGACGGCATGAACGTGGTCGGGGACCTGTTCGGCGCCGGCAAGATGTTCCTGCCGCAGGTGGTCAAATCCGCGCGCGTGATGAAGCAGGCGGTGGCGCACCTGGTGCCGTACATCGAGGCGCAGAAGGCCGCCAGCGGCGAGCAGGCCACGGCCCGCCCCAAATTGGTGATCGCCACCGTGAAGGGCGACGTGCACGACATCGGCAAGAACATCGTGTCGGTCGTGCTCCAGTGCAACAACTTCGAAGTGATCAATCTCGGCGTGATGGTGCCCGCCGAGAAGATCCTGCAGACCGCGCGTGAAGTCGGGGCCGCGATGATCGGTCTGAGCGGACTGATCACGCCGTCGCTGGAGGAAATGGCGCACGTGGCCCGCGAGATGAAGCGCCAGGGCTTCTCGCTGCCGCTGCTGATCGGGGGTGCGACGACTTCGCGCGTGCACACCGCCGTCAAGATCGCGCCGAACTACGACGGCGCGGTGGTTTACGTCTCGGATGCGAGCCGCTCGGTCTCGGTGTGCCAGGCGCTGGTCTCGCCCGACCGGTCGGCCCGATTCGTGGCCGACCTGCAGGCGGAGTATGCGCGGGTACGCGAGCAGCACGCGGGACGGCGCGGACCCGAGATCATCGCGCTCGCCAAGGCCCGCGCGAACGCGAGCCGGATAAACTGGAGCGGTTACCGGGCGGTGCGGCCTTCCTTCCTGGGCCGCCGCGTGATGCGCAACCTGGACCTGGCGCAGGTGGCCCGCTACATCGACTGGGGGCCACTGCTGCAGACGTGGGACCTGGCCGGACCCTACCCCAGGATTCTGGACGACCCCGTGGTGGGCCCGCAGGCGCGCGCGCTGCTGCAGGACGCGCGCGCCTTGCTGGACAAAGTGATCGCCGCGCGCTGGCTGGCCGCGCACGCGGTGGTCGGACTGTATCCGGCCAACTCGGTGGGCGACGACATCGAGGTCTACGCCGACGAGTCGCGCCGCGAACCGATGATGATCTGGTACGGCTTGCGCCAGCAGACGGCCAAGCCCGTGATCGATGGCGTGCCCAACCCGAACCAGGCCCTGGCCGACTTCGTCGCGCCGAAGGACTCGGGCGTGGCCGACTACATCGGCCTGTTCGCAGTGACCGCCGGTGTCGGGCTGGAGCAGCACGAGCAGCGCCTGATGGCCGAGCATGACGATTACAGCGTGATCATGCTCAAAGCGCTGGCCGACCGGCTGGCCGAGGCCCTGGCCGAGTTGATGCACGAGCGGGTGCGGCGCGAACTGTGGGGCTACGCCTCGGCCGAGCGGCTCGGTCCGGATCAGTTGATCGAGGAGACCTACCAGGGCATCCGCCCCGCGCCAGGCTACCCAGCCTGCCCGGAACACGGCGTCAAGCGGCGCCTGTTCGAGGTGCTGGACGCGCCGGCGATCGGAATGGGCCTGACCGAGAATTTCGCGATGACGCCGGCTTCGTCCGTGGCCGGCTTTTACATTGCGCATCCGCAGTCGCGCTACTTCAACGTGGGGCCGATTGGACGCGATCAGCTCGAAGACCTGGCGCGCCGTCGCGGGACGCAAGCTTCGGAGTTGGAACGCTGGCTGGCCACGAGCCTGGCCACCTGACGGCGCGCGGTCAGCCGCGCAGCCACCGCAGCACGGTCGAGTACAGGGCCTCGGGCCGCACCGGCTTGGCCAGAAAATCGTTCATCCCGGCCGCCAGGCACCGGTCACGGTCCTCCTGGAGAACGTCGGCGCTCAGGGCCACGATCGGCACCCGCTGCCGATGCGGCAGGGCACGGATCAGGCGGGCCGCGTCCGGGCCGTCCAGCTCGGGCATCTGCATGTCCATCAGGATCAGGTCGTACTCGTTGGCCTCGGCCAGCTCCAGCGCCCGGCGCCCGTCCGTCGCGATGTCGACCGCCAGGCCGGTCCGCCGCAGCAGCAGTACAGCGACCTCGCGGTTGACCGGATCGTCTTCGGCCAGAAGCAACCGGCATTGCCGGTGCAGCAGCGACAACTGCTGCGCGGACGTTTGCGGCGCTTCGACCGGATCGGGCGGCGCCTTGGACCGGCCGCGCGCCGAAAGGCCGCGGCCGGAGCCGTTCCTGCGGAAAACTGCGAGCAAGGCCCGCCACAACGCAGCAGGCGACAACCAGCCGAGCTTTACATGTTGCATCCGGCGAACCTGCTTCGGAATGCTACAGGAGTCCATCCGCTGGACCATCGCGCCGGGCGGCCACCGTCATTTACATTGGCGCCGATGGAAGCTTTCCTGATCTGCGCTGCGGTGGTTGCCGTCAATGAGATCGGCGACAAGACCCAATTGCTGGCGATCGTTCTGGCGGTTCGCTTCAGGCGGCCATGGCCGATCCTGCTGGCCATCCTGGCGGCAACGCTGGTGAACCACACGGCGGCCGGTTTCGTCGGGCTGTGGTTGCGCCAGACGCTGCGCCCCGATCTGCTGCGCGTGGTGCTGGGCGTTTCCTTCCTGCTGGCCGCTGCGTGGGCGCTGAAGCCCGATCGCCTTGACGATCGTTCCAGGACGCTCGGGGGCTCCGGCGTATTCGCGGTCACGCTGGTGAGCTTCTTCATCGCGGAGATCGGCGACAAGACGCAGGTGGCCACCGCGATGCTGGCGGCCAGGTATCCGTCGCTGCTCGCGGTGGTCGCCGGCACCACCACCGGTATGCTGCTGGCCGACGTGCCGGCGGTGTTCCTCGGACACCTGGTGTCCGAGCGCATTCCGCTGCGGGCGGTACGGATCGTTGCCGCGCTGGTGTTCGCCGCGCTGGGCGCGGCCACGCTGATCGGCTAGCGCTGCCCGAGCGCAGCTCAAGCGGTCTGCAACGGCAACGCCATCTGGGCTTCGCGTCCGGCGACGACGGTGCGGTTGCGTCCCTGCTTCTTGGCCACCAGCAGCGCGCCGTCCGCGCGTGCCAGCAGCTGCTCCGGCGACTCGTGCTGCTCCCAGGTCGCCACCCCGGCGGAGAACGTCTGGCGCTCCGGCATCGGCGGGCGCAGCCGCTCCACCAGCTGGCAGGCGGCATCGGCGCCGCACGACGGCAGCACCAGCGTGAATTCCTCGCCGCCATAGCGCGCCAGCAGATCAGTCGGCCTGAGCTGGCGGCGCCACGCCTGCGCCGCGGTCCGCAACAATCGGTCGCCGGCCCCGTGACCGCGGCGGTCGTTGTAGCGCTTGAAGTGGTCCAGGTCCAGCATCACGACGGTCAGCTCTAGCCGCGTGCGCCGCGCCCGCGCCAGCTCGATCGCCAGCCCGTCGTCGAGGCCGCGCCGGTTCGTGATTCCCGTCAATCCGTCCTCGCGCGCCATCCGGTCCAGCGCGGCCACCACGTCCCGGCTTGCCTTCTGCGAACGCCAGACCAGCACGCTGAGCACGGTGCCGAACGAGACCGCCAGCAGGATCGCGAGCGCCAGCGTGTAGCGCGCGATCAGGTTCAGAAAGCGGCCGTGTTCGGTGGCTTGCCGCGCCCGGGCCGAAACCGACGCGCTGAGCGAATCCAGGTGGTGTGCATCGAGCCCCTGCAGGGCGATGGAAATCGCCTGCTGGTAGCGGGCCTCGACCTCCTCGTTCAGGCGCACCTCCATCAGCAGCACCAGGGCCGCGAACGCGAGCATCAGCAGCGCCAGCGCCCCGATCAGCAACTGGCGGCGGTGGGCACGGCGCATCAGCGCCGAATCAATCGGCGTCTCGGCCGAGGGCGCCGGACTCATGCCGGTCAGATGCCCCACGTCACGTCGACTTGCTTGCGCTGGGCCGCGCGCAGCATCTCGATCAGGGGAAAGGCGCGCTGGGCGAGCGTGATCGGCGCCGGTTCGCCGTAGGCGTTGCCGGCGCGCTCGTCCGGTTCCCGGCGCGCACGCTCCTGTCGCAGGTCGGCCTTTTCCTGCTCGACGGCACCGAGCAGCTGGTGCAGCGCGTCGGCCACTTCTTCGGCGCGGATCAGGCCGCGTGCGCCCTGTTGCTTGCCGATGATCTGCAGCAGGCGCTGCGCCGTTTCCGCGAACATGAAAATCTCGGCCGCGGCCTTGGATCGGAACACCACCAGCGCCATCGCGCGGCTCCGCAATCGGATGGGGCATTCTGGCACGGGCAGCGCCCATAACGGCACCGGCCGCGATCCAACTAGAATAGGCGCGATCGGGCCAAAGGGTTCGGAGGAAACGACGATGGGCAAAGGCGATCTGCGCACGCGGCGCGGCAAGATCTACAACGGCAGCTACGGCAAGAAGCGCCCCCACCGTGCGCCGAAAAAGTCCGGCGAGGCCAGGCCGGGGGTGCGTCGGCCTCCGACAGGCTAAGCCGGCGAGTCGATCCTGGGCTGTCCTGACCATCGGCCGTTGCCATGGGAAAAACCGAACCGAGCGTAGCGGACATCGCGCACTGGATCGGGGGACGCCTCGATGCCGGCGGCCAGCCTGGGCGCACCGGCGAGGTGTTCGATCCGGCCCGCGGCGAGGTCGTGGGCCGGGTGCGGATGGGCGGCGAGCGGGAAGTCGATGCCGCCGTCACGGCGGCGCGCCGGGCCTGCGAATCCTGGGGGCAGCTCGCCGCAGGCCGACGCGCGCGCGTGATGTTCCGCTTCCGCGAGCTGGTCGAGGAGCGCCGCCAGACGCTGGCGCAGGCGATCACGCGCGAGCAGGGCAAGCTGTTGCCGGATGCACTCGGCGAAGTCGCGCGCGGCCTGGAAGTGGTCGAATTCGCCACCGGCATCGCCCATTTGATCAAGGGCGAGCATTCCGACCAGGTCGCCTCGGGCGTGGATCAGTTCTCCCTGCGCCAGCCGCTGGGCGTGGTGGCCGGCATCACGCCGTTCAATTTTCCGGCGATGGTGCCGATGTGGATGTTTCCGCTGGCGATCGCCTGCGGCAACGCGTTCGTGCTGAAACCGTCCGAGCGCGATCCTTCGGCTTCGTTGCTGCTGGCGCAGTGGCTCAGCGAGGCGGGCCTGCCCGATGGCGTGTTCAACGTCGTGCAGGGCGACCGGGAAGCGGTCGATGCGCTGCTGCGCCATCCGGACGTGGCCGCGGTGAGCTTCGTCGGGTCCACGCGGGTTGCCGAGACCATCCGCTCCGAAGGTTGCCGGCACGGCAAGCGGGTGCAGGCGCTGGGCGGCGCCAAGAACCACCTGGTGGTGCTGCCGGACGCCGACCTGGACCAGGTCGTCGACGCCGCGATCGGCTCCGCCTACGGGGCCGCCGGCGAGCGCTGCATGGCGGTGTCGGTCGTGGTGGCGGTCGGGTCGGTGGCCGATGCGCTGGTGTCCCGGCTGGCGGCGCGCGGGCGTGCGCTGCGGGTGGGCGACGGCTCCGATGCGGCGAGCGAAATGGGGCCGCTCATCAGCGCCGCCCATTTGGCCTCGGTCGAAGCCTTTGTGCAATCCGGTGTGCAGCAGGGCGCGCAGCTCGTGGTCGACGGCCGTGGCGCGAGCGTTGCCGGGCGCGAAGGCGGATTTTTCCTGGGGGCGTGCCTGTTCGATCACGTCCGCCCCGAGATGCGCATTTACCGGGAGGAGATTTTCGGACCGGTGCTGTCGGTGGTGCGGGTGGCCGACCTGGCGGCGGCGCTGGAACTGGTCAATGCGCACGAGTACGGCAACGGCGCCGCTCTTTTCACGCGCGACGGCGCCAGCGCGCGCGCCTTCGCACGCCAGGTCCAGGCCGGCATGGTCGGGATCAACGTGCCGATTCCGGTTCCGATGGCCTTTTATTCGTTCGGAGGCTGGAAGCGGAGCCTGTTCGGCGAGGCCCACGCCTACGGCATGGAGGCGGTGCGCTTTTACACGCGTTACAAGGCGGTGATGCAGCGCTGGCCGGATTCCAGCAGCAAGGGACCGGAGTTCTCGTTTCCGCCGTCAGGCGCCTGACCCTGATCGACGACGCGGGACGGAGCGTTCGGGTCGCCCGTCCGGCTCAGGCGCCCCTTTCGCCACCACGAGGGCTCGTGGCGCGATTCGCCTCCCGGGCAACCCGAACACTCCGTCCCGCTTCGAGCTTGCGACGAGCGCGGGCGTGCCCGATCTGTCAGGTCTCCCGCAGCGATCGTCGATACTGGATCGCCTCGCCGACGTGCTCGGTGGCGAGGTGCTCGGCTCCGCTCAGGTCGGCAATCGTGCGGGCCACTTTCAACACGCGGTGGTAGGCCCGCGCCGACCAGCCCAGGCGGGTGCTGGCCGCGTGCAGCAGCTGCTTGACCTGCCCGGTCGGGTGGCTGATGCGCTCCAGATCGGCCGACACCAACCCGTCATTGCGCTTGCCCTGGCGCTCGATCGCGATCTGGTATGCACGCCGGACCCGGCTGGCGATGTATTTGGTCGGCTCGCCGTCGGGCATCGAGGTGAGCTCATCCTCCGACAGCGAGGGCACCTCGACCCGCATGTCGATCCGGTCCAGCAGCGGGCCGCTCAGGCGATCCTGGTAGCGCGCCACCATCTCCGGCGTACAGCGGCAGGGGATCGTCTTGTGGCCGAAATAGCCGCACGGACACGGATTCATCGCCGCCAGCAGTTGAAAGTTGGCCGGATAGTCGACGTGGCGCGCCGCACGCGAAATCGTGATGCGCCCCGTTTCGAGCGGCTCGCGCATCGCTTCGAGCACGCGGCGGTCGAATTCGGGTATTTCATCCAGGAACAGCACGCCATGGTGAGCCAGCGAGATTTCGCCGGGCATCGGATTGCTGCCACCGCCGACCAGCGATATCGCGCTGGCCGTGTGGTGCGGCGCGCGGAACATCCGCGTGGCCCAGCGCTGCGTTGCAAACTGCCCGACCAGGCTCAGCACCGCGGCCGACTCCACCGCCTCCTCGGCCGTCATCGGCGGCAGCAGGCCGGGGAAGCGCTGAGCCAGCATCGATTTGCCGGTTCCGGGCGGTCCGACCATCAGCACACTGTGGCCCCCGGCCGCCGCGATCTCCAGGGCGCGCTTGGCGGTCGCCTGCCCTTTGACGTCGAAGAAATCCGGATACGACGGCGGTGTCAGCCGCACGGCCGCAAGGTGAGGCTCGATCCGCCGGGCCTGCAGGTCGCCGGCTTCGTTATTCAAATGCGCTACCACCTCGAGCAGCGTCTTGGCCGCGTAGATCGGGATGACGGAAACCAGCGAAGCTTCGTCCGCGCTGTCGAACGGCAGGATGAATCCGCGCGGGGGATGGCGATCCGAAGCGCTCTTGGACACGGCGAACGCCATCGCCAGAGTTCCGAGTATGGGGCGCAGTTCCCCCGACAGCGACAGTTCGCCGGCGAACTCGAACCGTTCGAGCGCACGCGAGGGCACCTGGCCGGTCGCAGCCAGGATTCCGATCGCGATCGGCAGATCGAAGCGGCCGGATTCCTTGGGCAGATCGGCCGGGGCCAGATTGACGGTAATGCGCCGCGCAGGAAAATCGAAGCGGCAATTTTGCAGCGCGGCCCGGACCCGCTCGCGCGCTTCCCTGACCTCGGTTTCCGGCAAGCCCACCAAGGTGAAGGCTGGAAGTCCATTGGCCAGATGGACTTCGACCGTCACCTCGGGGGCGAACATCCCGGACAGCGCGCGGCTGCGAACGACGGCGAGGGTCATCGGAACGCAATTTGGAGGGGACTCGATTCTAAGCGGCTGAACCCGGAGGCCGACATGGCTGATCCGACACCGGGGTGCACCAAAGGGCGCCATTTGCGAGAATCCAAAGGGTCTGTAGGGTGTTCGCACCAGAAACCGAGGACGGGCCAGCAGCCCGAGCCATGCTGCAAGCCATATCAACGATCGACCCGCGGATCCTGGCCACTGCGTTGACGCTGCTCGCAATCGCGCTCGGTCTGCTGGTGCGCCGTCGGACGATGCTGCAGCGAGTCAAGCGCCGGCAGCTGGCCGATCGGGCGGCCGCCGAAGGCGAGGGCGAAACCTCGGTGCTGCCCCTCGCCCACCTCGCCTCGGCCGTCGAAGTGCTGGATCTGGACGACCTGCTGGCGGGCGAAGAAGGATCGGTCGTCGCCGCCGCGCGTCGCCAGCTAGAGGAGCCGACCAACGTGAGCACCGGAGTCGATACCTACTTCCCGCTGCCGCCTCTGTCCCCCTCGCGCAGCGGGCCCATGGGGGCGCCGCAAATGGTTTCGGCCGCGGCGCCGGCAGCGCGCGCTAACGGTCCCGCTCAGGTCGCCGAAGCGGTGGCCGTTGCGGCTCCACCGCCCCCTGGCGAGCGGCTCGTGCCGGTGCGCGAGCTGGCTCTGGCCTGGTTCGAGGCGCGCGGTTATCGCCCGTCCAGCGCCTCCAAGGCGGTCCGCCCGATCGAGCTCGTGTTGCGGCACCGCAAGGATCCGGGCCGCGCTTACGCGTTCATCGTCGAGCAGCAGCTGGTCACGTCGGAGCGCGTCAGCGCGTTGGTCGGCCATGCTCAGTCGATCGGGCTGACGCGGGTGCTGGTGGCGGCCGAATCCGGAATCGAGCCCGGCACGGGCCGGCAGTTTCGGCGCCAGGGCGTGCGCCTGGTCGATCAGCGTGAAATGCGCCGCGAATTCGAGAAGCTGGATCTGCGGATTGCGGCCAAGATCATTGCGGTAGCGCGCAACCGGGCGCGGCTGCATCAGGCCGGCTAGCTCAAGGCCTCT
>Ga0210408_10002736_pt1 | contig 16859 bp, 14 predicted proteins | sample IncBWH4MmetaG_FD_155471 | JGI IMG/M metagenome (GOLD analysis project Ga0210408, IMG submission 155471) | Forest soil microbial communities from Barre Woods Harvard Forest LTER site, Petersham, Massachusetts, United States - Inc-BW-H-4-M | ecosystem: Environmental > Terrestrial > Soil >...
TCCCACTGTCCTTGGATTTGCTGACGACATAGAGGGTTTGCGTGGATCGATCGATGACCGGAGTTCCCACGATGCCGATGTCGGTCTGGATGTCACCGGAGCCGACATCTCCGTTGTTCAAGTAAGTCTCATTGGAGCCGAGCAGCGAAACCGACCAATAAGTCACACATGGGCTCTTATCAGCGTCGAAGGCGTAAACACTATCATGGGTTGTAGCGACGAACACCACGTTGTGCGTGCCCCCGCCGACGCTAAGATTAGGAACCCAGAGCGGTTGCGCATAAATCGCCCCATCGACCGTGCACGAGAAGAGTTTGCCAAAGGTCGTCGTGTTAACATTTGACGGTGTGAGCGTATATTCACTGGGATTACTGCCGTTGCGAGAGAGATTGTTGTGATAGGTAAAGACCCCGGCCAAGTCAGTCACACCGATGGTGACACTGAAGCTCACGGTAATATCAGCCACGCTTGTGGCGGTGATCGTATAAATACCCGCTGTCAACGGAGCGGTATATGTATCACTCGCACCAGACGCGCTAGTCGCAGAGCTAAACGTGCCGCAGGTAACTCCCGAGCAACTTGAACCGGAAGCACCCCAGCTGACGCCCTTGTTGGAGGAATCGTTGCTAACCGTTGCAACGAGGGACAGCGTTTGCCCGAGGGTTAATCCACCGTTCTTCGGCGATACACTGACACTGATGTTCGATTGGGCTAAGGTTGTGACAGCTCCAAACAGAAAGAAAGCCAACGGTAGGAAAAGGCGCTTCGACAAACTGAGGCGAAGAAAAGACTTAAAATTTCTTTTTTCGCAGGTCACCGGCTTGAAGTTGCTGGATGAAAGCATCGCTTAATTGCTCCTTGATCTCACATGGAAACGCATTCGCCAGAAATTGGAGATGATTTTGGCCTCAGATCAACGGTGCCATATGATTTATTTCCACCAGACTATGAACCGGCGTAGTCAAATGCTGGCTGGGGGGACAGTCGAAGTAGTGCCTGAGAGTATACCGATTGCCATGATGCCTCGACAAGCGAGAATCGTCACGGGTTCGAAAAATAAAAACGGTCACTTGCTATCCTGCTGAAAATGCACCTAATCCCTTTGCCCGCCCTAAGATAGCGTCGATTTCAGTTTTTCGGATTGGCACCATTTCCCCTCTCTTCGGAGGCCCCTATTCCTACGCCTATGGTACGAAAGTACGCCAACTCGGTGTATCGGAGGCAGCCCGGGTTCTCGTACCGCGATCATTGAGAGAGTTTAGGAGTGCAATTGAAATCTGCATGTTGAATGTGACGTGTTCGCAAGTGGAAAAGTTTTTATGGCCAGTATGCGTTTCCTTTAAATTCATGCTGACTTCGATGGCAAGCGACGCACAGGGTGATGAGGTTTTGCTCGGTGTCGTCCCCCAACCTACTGCAAAATTTTTTGTGGTGGACCTGCAGATTACTGAGTGACCGACACAATTCGCACCGCCAGCCATCCCTCTGGAGGATTTGTTCGCGAAGCAGTCGATACTGCTCCAGATTGAGTTTGCGCCGGCGCGCGCGTTGCCGCAATTGCTATATCGACAGAGCGCGATACTGGAGCGCGACACTGGTTTGGAACTCAGTCGGGCGACGCTCGATGGTTGGGTACTGCGAGCGGGCGAGTTGCTGGTCTCTATGGTTGCTGCCATGAGACGAGAGTTAAGCAGCAGCAGTTACATCCAGGCGTGGCCTTCTTCCTGTTCGGGCCGGGTTTGTTGGTTCCCCTGTATTGGTGGCTCAGGCGCGACGAGCCTGGCACGGAAAAGCGAGTGAGTGCGCTGACTGCAGCAGGGTGAGTTTCAATCTAGGGTTTCGTGGGTGAGTCGCGTAAGCTCTTGCTCAGAGCTTATTGGCTCACTTGCCGTGCCGTCTGCTTTTCAGCAGGATACCCGTAATAGTATCCCCCGTAGCTCTCTTGCTTTTCGACACGGTTGAGCACGACGCCTAGTAAATTCTTGGCGCGAAACTCGGCCGAGGCCTTTTCCGCAACTTCAAAATTGGTGCTACCGGCGCGGACCACAAAAAGAACGCCGTCGCATAAATCGGCCATAACACTTGCGTCATGCACGGCGAGAGCCGGCGGCGTGTCCAAAAGGATCCAGTCAAACATGGGCGACATATTGTCCAGCAAAAGTTTCATGCGGTCGCAATGCAGGAGCTCGCTGGGGTTCGGCACGTTGTGCCCACCGGGGATCAGGCACAAATTTCCTTCCGGCCCCACCTGCGTAATCTGTTCTTCATCCGCCTCTCCCCGCAAATAGTCGGATAGTCCGGGCAGTCTCGGCGCCCCGAAGGGAAGATGGAGGCGCGAGGCACGCAGGTCCCCGTCAATGAGCAGTACGCGGCATTCGGGCTGGCGCGCAAACGATTGCGCAAGGTTGGCGGCGACGAACGTCTTTCCTTCTTCGGGCAGGCTGCTGGTGATCACCAGACGCCGAATGGTGTGGGTCGCGGCAACCTGGAAGAGTCGCGATCTCAGCGTGCGAAATCGCTCCGCTCCTGCCGGTGAATTGGCATCTGGGCTGAACACGCTGAACCGCGGTTCAATTTTCCACCCGGGATGCGCACATTTTTTTGCGAACTCCTGGAAGAGTTGCACTTCGGTGTTGGGCCCGCTGGAGAACACTCTCTGAGCACCACGATCGGACCCGTTATCAGGAAAAGCCGCGCTCGTCAACCCTTCCGCCGATAGATCGACCAGGTCGGGTGTGGAACGGTCTGCAAGCTGGGCATTGCGCTCTTGTGCAGCCTTTTTCAGTGCTTCGTGGATCCGGCTCATCGTTATGCTCTTTTCGGCCTTTCTCTGCGAATCTCTACGCCTTCAGGGTTTCCGTAGCTTCAATATTGCTCGACTTCCCGTGGCTACTTACTTCGCTCTTATAGAACGCAGCAACATCCAGTCTCGGGACGCTTACCAGTACAGGCAACTTCAAGCACTTCTCGACATCCCACTCCGTGTATATGGCCTTATCCAGCATCGCGAGCACAAACAGAACACCCAGCGCCAGCGCCAGACCTGCGCCGAACCCTCCGCCCACAAAAATAGACAACTTCGGGAACGACGGGCTGGACGGATAGCTCGGCGGATCCAACACGCGGAACGTCTCGCTCTGCTGCTGATGTTCCAGTTCCGTGGCCATCGCCGAATTCGCGCGTTTCATCATAAGTTCGTTGTAGAACTCCGTGGCAGCCTGGTAATTTCGCGTCAATTCCTTGAACTGCTCTTCCACCATCGGGCTGGATTGCACACGGCCCTGAATCACGCGGATCTGATCTTGAATCTGCGTTTGCCTTCTCGTCAGCTCGGCGATGCTTACTTCATCCTGCTTGATCTTTGCGCGCAGCTGCTGCACCTGTGGAGCCTCGTGCGTCTTCGTTTGGGATGGGTTTGCCGCAGCGCTAACCGCAAGTTGTTCAGACATCCGCTTCTTCAGGTCTTCGATCTGCGCTTTGAGCTTGATGAGATCCGGATGCTCAGGCGTGTAGCGAGTGAGGAGCACCGTCATTTGATCCTGCAGACTTGCCAACTGCTGCTCTTGTGTATCGGGATTCTGCTGTCCATTCTGCAGCAATTTCCAGTTGGCTTCCTGCTGGTTCAACATGGTTTCGCTAAACGCCTTGTCCTGCTGGGCGCGATTCAACGCCTGCGTCGCCGCTTCCAGCTGGGTATTCAGACCTGTCAGCAGTTGCAGGTTGGCCTGCTCTTCTTCCGGCAAAGAACCCAGATACTGTCTCTTGAATTGAGCAAGCCGGGTGTCCTGCGCATCCATTTTTACCTTCGCCTGTTCGAGCTGTCCGCTCAAGAATTCCGTGGTGTCCGTAGCCTGCTCCATGCGCCTCTTGGAGTTCTGCTCCATGAACATCGAGGTGATTTCCTGACAGATCTGCTGCGCCACATGTGGATTGTCAAAGGTCACCGCAACGCGGAATCCGGGCGGCTGGCGGTCTATGGCACCCGACATGGGTTGCAACAGTTCTACGTCCACCGACTTCTCCAAATCGTCTACGAGCACTCCCATCGGTACCTTGGCACGCTTGTCCGGGAACAAGTTAAACTTGTCGATGATTGGCTGCAGGCGCGAACTGCTCAGCAACTGCGCTTTCATAGAGGCCAAGTGATCGTTCAAGTCCACAGTCACCACCGGCTTGACGTAGTCTGCGGGCACGACCGGCTGTTCCACTAGTACGCTCGTCGAAGAGGTATACTTCTTCGGCAGGACACGAGTCGCAACAAATCCCAGAGCGCCAAGCAGGAGGGTGCTCAGCGTTGGAATCCACCAATACTTGCGGAGAACCCTCTTCGCGTCGGCCAACGAGATTTCGCCATTTTGAATCATCGCGCTATTTCCTCATTTCGCCTTAAGTCCTAGGCGACATACCCATACTTTCAGAGAGCCATCCCTAGTTCTGCTAAGTATTACACACTTCCCGGTGCACGGTCCTTTCCATCCTTCCGCGCAGAGGATTATAACGTGCTCTTGCACTAAGATATCTAATATCAATACGTTATGAAGACACAGAGAAACAGACTTCCCGGCGTACCTCCTTCTCGACTCCCTCAGTCAAGCCGGTTCGGAAGAAAACTACCCACTTTATCCCTAAGTTTCTCCACATCCGTGAAGGGGACCACGGTCGAGAGGCCGTCATCCCCGGGGCTTCGCCAAGTCTTCTCGCCACCAGTTATGCTATAAGGATCGTAATTTCAGTAACACATTAATAAAAGGAACGAGGCGGCGTGCGCTTCCTCATCGCCCAGGGGGTCAGAGAACTGCTTTGTTTTGGCCTTACTAAGAGAGCTAAATTGAAAGGGTTGGGCATGTCTAGGCTTTGCCATCTACACATGAACCGTTTCGTTAGCGGCAATTTGCTTTTTTCCCTGAGCCAGGCTGGGTGCTCTCACGACCCGAATGTCCGAAAGCAAGGGTTTCTTATGCCCATGGAAGGATGTTACGCAGCTGGCAGGAGGCCACCGGCGCTTATCTTGAGGAGTTGCGCGAACAGCGCAAACTCGCTTAATGCAGCGACCACGTTTCCAAAGTCACGAATCTCTACTTCGTGCGCCTGCTCGAGGCCCGATCGGCTAGTCCGCAGGGAACCGCAGCGCCTAAAGGAAAGGACTCATGAATCAACGGTATTCTGATCGGCGACACTTCCTCTATTGGATCCCTGCGATCCTTGTCGCCACATTGATTTCGCTCTTTTCCACTCACTATTTCAGCAGCCAGCAGACCGGACGGGTCATCATTCCCATGCTCCATTGGCTTCTCCCCGCAGCTTCACCCCGCGTGCTACGCCTTATGCATGTGGGGATCCGCAAAATGGCGCACGTCACTGAATTTGGCCTTTTCAGCGTCTCGGTCTTCCACGGCATTCGCGGAGGGCGTTTTGGCTGGCGCTTCAGCTGGGCCCTGGCCACTCTAGTGATTGCGGTCACCTACGCCGGCCTGGACGAGTGGCATCAGTCCTTTGTGCCCATGCGGGAGGCACGGCCGCGTGACGTTGCAATTGACGCCCTCGGCGCGGTATTGGCCCAGACTCTCGTCTGGTTCTATGCCTACTGGAAATCGAACTTCGCAGCGCCGCCCGATTTCTCGGCGGATGCTGCGAAGCAATAGAAGGCAGAATCCACTAAATTAAGGGATGAACGCCTGTGTTTCGTTAGAGTAAAGGCTTTCGTTCCCGCTAGAATCCACCGCGGTCGTTACGTAGTAATACGTTGTACCGTTCTGCACAGTCGAGTCGGTGTAAGTTAGCGCAGAATCGAATGCAGAATTGATCTTTGCGTACCCTGTCCCGCTCACCGTGCTCCTGTAAACGTTGTATCCGACCACCGTTGAAGTAGTGCTCGCAATCCAGGCCAGCGCTACAGAGTGCGTTACTTGGACACTGGCTGTGAAATTCAGACCAGAAACATTGGAGCCGTTGACCCTCACACTCTGGGTGGCCGGGTTAAAGCCGAATCCTGTGTGTGTGGGAGTTATCGTATAAGTCGCGTTACCTAATCCGGTAAACGTGTAATTGCCCGCACCGTCCGCGGTCGTGGTGGCTGCTGCTGCTCCACTTAGCGTGACCGTCGCTCCGCTCCCGCCGGTATTCGGACTGATTGTCCCTGAGATGTTAAAGGTCTGGCCCACTTGCGACGTCGCACTGAAATTGATTCCCGTGACGTTGGCCCCATTAACTGTTGCAACCTCCGTGACGGGGCTAAAAGCGTAGCCCGTCCGGCCCGGGGTAACCGCATATTTCCCGTTTGCCAATCCAGTAAAGGTATAATTGCCTGAACTGTTGGCAGTTGTCTGGGCGCTCGCTACCCCGCTTAGAGTCACCGTGGCACCAACCCCCCCCGCTGCCGGACTGATCGTCCCAGAAATACTATAGGTTTGTGTGTTGGGTGAGGGACCAGGATGAGTATTTTTTCCGCTGACGAAGCCGGTGCAACCCCAAAGAAAGATCACCGGTGCAAGGATCCCCGCGAGTAGCAGTGCACGGTGAGCGCGAGAAGTTATGTTCTGCGAGTGTGGAAGCTCGCTCAATCGATCTTCGTTTCGTGCAAGTTTCATCGTCCGGGCACCTCAGTAGTCTGCCTGGACGTGAGAGTACGTTTATAACCAGCTATGAGAAACTGGTTAGAAGTCTAAATTAAGTACAGGTACTTACCCTGTCCCTCAAGCCAATGAAATGGAAGTTTCGATACCCGTGCCTGACGCCAAGGACATCTAATTACTAATTAATTATATAACATTTGCGGTCATAATTTGACGCATCCGGGGCGTCAATCCTTCTGGACTCTTCCCTGAGGTCCTGACTCTTCCACAGTCCGGGACTCAGAAAAATCGTCCGCGAAGCATCCACCGAACTGTTTTACTCGTGCTACCATTCGCCACCTCAAGCGTCAGCCTCACGCCTCCTTGTTGCACTTATGGTATCGGTGCGCTCATCTCATTCGAGAAAGAGCTCTCGAGGCCATTGGAATCCACTGCTGTGGTCACATAGAAGTAAGTCGTGCTGTTCTGGACTGTCGAATCCGAGTAGCTCAGACCGGCAACCAGTGAGGAATTAATCTTCGTGTAAGCACTCCCGCTCACCGTGCTGCGATACACGTTGTACCCCGACACAGTCGAGGGACTCGCATTCCAGGTCACCGCCACTAAATGCTGCACTGGCACAACGCCTGTTCCCGACAAAGAGACCGATGCGGGCGATCCGTTCGCGTTGCTTACTACCGAGATGCCGCCGTTTACGCTTCCCGCCACAGTTGGGCTGAACTGAGTGACCATTGTTGTGCTCTGCGACGGAGAGAGCGTCACTGGTGTGCTTCCACCTGTCACCGAGTAACCCGCACCGCTTACGGTGATTTGTGAGATTTTGACATTTGCGTTGCCAGTGTTCGTTATGGTGACGTTTTGCGTCTGAGAGGAGGTACCCGTTGTCACGTTGCCGAAGCTCAGGCTTGTCGGGCTGATGCCGAGCGTCAGCGTGGCTGCGATTCCCGTGCCGCTGAGCCCTACTAGAGTAGGCGACGTGGGCGCGTTGCTCACAATTGAGATGTTGCCGGACGCAGTACCTACCGACGCTGGCAGGAAAGTGGCCGTGATCGTGGTCTGCTTCCCCGCGTTCACATTCAAGGGTAGCGAAAATCCGCTGACACTGAACGAACCTGAGCCAGATGTATTGACTTGAGTAATACCTAATGTGGTGGCGCCGGTATTGGAGATGGTCAAGACTTGCGACGAGGTACGCCCGACCACACCATTTCCAAAGTTGATGGAGGTAGAACTCACCTGAATGCCCGGCGTCGGAACCGCATTCACCGTCAGCGTCGCCGCCGCGCTCGTCACCGTCCCCACCGTGTTGTTCACCACTGCTCGGAACGTCGATCCGCTATCTGACGTTGTCGCCGCCGCCGTCGTGTAGCTCGCAGAAGTTGCCCCTGCGATGTTTGCTCCGTTCTTCTGCCACTGGAAGCTCAATGGCGCTGTCCCTCCCGCTACCACCGTGAAGCTCGCTGTCTGTCCTGCCGTCACCGTCTGGTTCGCTGGCGGCGTCGTGATCGTTGGCGCCACCGGAGCTAACGTTGCTGTCCCGGCGAGTGTGATGATCGTCGTAGGAGTTTGCGGATCATTGCTGGTGATGGTGATGCTGCCGGAATCGGTTCCGGCTGATGTCGGGGAAAACGACACCGTCAACACAGCACTGTTTCCTGGTGTGATTGTGTTTGGGGTGGTCATGCCAGAGACACCAAATGAACCACCGCTCACAGAAATCAATGACAGGATCAGGTTGGCGCCGCCGGCGTTCGTAATCGTCAACGTACCCTTGGCCGTGGTTCCGACCATTGCACTCCCCAAATTTAAGCTCGCGGAACTCACACCAATTTGCTGTGGGCCGGTTGTTGCAGAGCCGGTGAGTGCAACTTGGCCCGAAGAAAGTCCGTTGCTGGTCTGGAGTGTTAGAGTGCCACTAGCGTTTCCGGTGGCGTTGGGAGTGAACCACACTTGAAAAGTGCTGGACTGTCCAGCGGGCAGGGATAGGGGCATAGTGAGGCCGGAAATGGAAAACTGACTACTCGATAGGCTCGCGTCGCTGACGCTGACCGAGGTTTTTCCGGTATTCGTGACCGACGCACTCTGCGAGATCTTCTTGCCGACGACAGTGTGGCCAAAGTTGAGGCTCGTCGGGGTAACCTGAATGGTGTCTTGCGAGGGTGGCGGAGTTTTCGACCCACCTGCGCTCACGAAGCCCGAGCAACCACTGATCACTGCTAGAGGCGTCACCGCAGCAAAGGCGAGTAGCGCTCGGAGCTGCCGCAGATTTCTGGATTGACGAAGCGAACCTTGAGTGTGCTTCTGGGATTCCCCACGCCCAACTCTCATCGAACATCCCCCCGACTAACGTCGTGAGGAACAATACCGTGCAAGTTGGTACTAAGAATACTGGTCCTAGGTTCATATTTAGGACAGCTACAGTGCTAGGTAGGGGATCTGACCTCACCTGGCCCAATTCTTAAATTTCTCTGAGCATTGCTGTACATGCTGCGTGACGCGCGTTCGAGAGGGCTAGGAATGCTGTAAACGCAAGGAAAAACAGAAGATTCAACTGGAGTGGCCGCGCGGACTAGAGGGAGCTTGGTGGGCTACTTCAGACGGCAAAAGCGAGCCCTCAGAACCCCGCTGAGCAGTGAACATCGCCGAACGCACCGGCCGCCTGCTGCTTGCCTTTACCTTGGCTTACTGCTTGGCACTGCTGCGGGGAGCTTCCCGGGAAGCGGAAAAAGCCGGCCAGATTTGGAAATTCTTTGTCGGCGGCCGCGTCACGGAAGTTGAGGGACGTTAAGTGTGCTCTAAGTGGCGTTGGCCATGCTGTCACATCCGCGCTGGAAAGAGCGGGCCTATGTTCAACTCCAATTCCTTGCTGGTTGGGTAGCCGCAGTTCGCTCCCTGCTTCGACGGGCACCGCCAATGGTCTTGTATAGTCACAACGCCGCTGTCTAACCTCACGTTGATCAGCACCATCACAAAAGCTGCTAGGAAACCCTTCATCCCCTGATCGAAAAGGCAGATACTTAAGCTGAACGGTATTGATCCCGACGCTTACTTGCGCGACGTGCTCACGCGCATCGCCGATCATCCCATCAACCGCATCGACGATCTCTTGCCTTGGAACCTGGCCCTAGAACTTGCTCCGTTAACGTAACCCGCCGTCAAGACGGCCTCCAGTCGACGCTTACGGCGCGGACGACAGCCGTCGACAAAGAGAAAAGGGAGTCGAATTCTGCTCAGCGAAAAGTCAGTCGATGGAGGATTGCGAAGCGGCGATAGACTCATTTCGAGGCGTTTAGGCAAGCCTTGAGCGCCCGGAAATCAGTCCAGCGTTGCGAATCTTGTACATCAGTCCACGATAGCTGATTTTTAGCGATTCGGCGGTTTTGCGGCGGTTCCACTGATTGGCCCGCAATGCTTCCAGAATGACACTTCGCTCCATCTCGCGAATCGATTCTTTGGCAATCTGTTTCAGCGAAAGACTCTCAGATCCCGCGGAAGCCTTTGGTACTGTTGCTGCGCGCTTTTGCAGCTGGCCTTTCCCGACCACCGCCTCTGGACCGATCAGCACATACCTCGCAATACCGTTCGACAATTCCCGCACATTCCCCGGCCAATTCAAATTTTGCAGGCAGCTCAGGAAATCGTCCGTCAGCGGCTCAGACTCTTTGGCGAATTGCTTCTGGTGTTGGATGCGTAAGTATTCGGCAAGGTAAGGTATGTCTTGCTTGCGTTCGCACAATTTAGGCAGTTTCAGCCAAACAACATTGATCCTATAAAATAAGTCGGCGCGGAATCTTCCGGCCGCAATCTCTTCTTCAAGATTCTTATTTGTGGCACAGATGAGTCGCGTGTCTATGGTCCTTTCTGTGTCCCCGCCAATCGGCGAAAAGCAACCGTCCTGGAGAAAATGCAGAAGTTTACTTTGGAGACCGATCTCCAGGTCTGCGATCTCATCCAAGAACAAAGTGCCATTGTGTGCAAACTCAATGCGACCCGGTTTTGCGGCCTGGGCTCCTGTGAAGGCTCCTTTTTCGTAACCGAACAATTCGCTCTCCATCAAAGTTCCTGGAATGGCTACGCAATTGATCTTGACGAAATGACCGTTCCGATAGGGCGAGTGTGCGTGTATCCAGCGCGCAAGAGACTCCTTCCCCGTGCCTGCGTCACCGTATAAAAGCACGGGAATACTCGCTCCGGAAATCTTTTCCGCCCTCTGGCGAACCTCCCCCATCCTTTTAGAATTGCCGAATAAGACGTCATCCGGGGGCAGTTGCGTTCCCAGTGGGTCACCGAGGCTCTCGTAATGGGTCTTTCGAGACATAAATAGTAAAGTCTATTCTCGATTTCTCGCGTGCACATGACAGGCCAACAGGAATGAGGAAGCGAAGAATGCGTTGGGGGGCGTGAAAATAGGTTGGTCCGGTAAGGTATTTATTATCAAGCACGTACAGGTGGGGAGGCTGGGGAGTTTTAGTACCGCACTCCCGCTTGCTGTTTTCCACTCTTCCTAATCATGAGAAAAAAGTGCCACAAGGTTGGGGAGGATTTCCTGAATGACCCTTTTTGGAGTCTTCTAGCGCTGAGTTCCGACAACCACTGAATTAGGCGTTTTCATACTCTATCGCTGAGGAAAGATGAAGGATTCCAGCAGGTCAGCGCGGGCCTTCTCGTCCGAGGCCACCACCCGCAAAATGTCGCTGATGGAAAGCATCCCGCGGAATCCCTGCCCTTCATCGAGTACGAGGAGATGGAAGATGGTGTTCTGGTCCATCAAGCGCAGGCAGTCTTCAAGCGTTATGTCCGGTGTCACAGTGACCAGTTCGCGCGTCATGATATCCGACGCCTTCATCCACGCGGGGCATTTGTTCTCTGCAGCGACTTTGTCGGAGACATCGCTATGCGAGATCACCCCCACGAGCTTGCCGCTTGCGTTTACAACGCCCACCGCGCGTACTTGTTTCTCGCGCAGATACTGCGCGGCCTGATGGACACTCGTGTCTTCGGTGATCGAAAAAACTTCCTTACGGGACCCGATGAGATCCGACACTTTCATTGGACCCTCCGGGAGATGGTCTGGCGGGATATTAGGCCTAACCCACTCGAGATTGCAAGATGAAATCCTCGGTGATACAACGCTCGGGCGGATGGAAAATAAAAGGGACTATGGTCCGTGGCTTTCCCCGATCCAGTGATGGGGTGCTCAGGAGAGTTGGTTCATGCCCGGGCAACTTCCCCGCGGATGATATCATACCGCTCGATCACCGCGGCCACACCCATTCGCGTACTATCATCTTCCACGCGGAGTTCCACGCGAACAACTTTGCCCAGCGCTCGGACGAACACTTCCGTGCCGTGAGTTATCTCTGCCGGAAGAGTCAGCGTGATGTCGAGTTCCGAGCCCGTTTCGAGATTCTGGTCGATAACAAAATAAAGTCCGCGAGTGGAGATGTCGCGGGTCTTGCCTTGCTGTGAATCCAAGGTCTTTTCGGTTGGGATCCGAATGATGATCGGCAAAGACAAGTCATAGCGTCGAGTCGTGCGACGTTCTGTCATTCCAGCCATTCTCCAGTCCACGCCGCGGATGTTCTCGCTATCCCGCGCCTTTCCCGAGAAGTTGAACTCACGCAAGTCCCGCCACACTCTCGATCCAAACTTGGCGAATTGTTATGAGCGCACGCCAACTTAGAACGGACTGGCTCGAGCGTCCCAAGCCACGTTGCGAGACCTGCCCTGACGAAGATTTCCCCGGATAGCCTGCCCGAAGCTGAGTTCTAACGTCTGCTTATACAACTTCTATGGTCCACACTGCAATATTTGTTGTGTTACGAATCGACCTCATTCCGGCACAGCGACATTGTCTTGATTCGATCGAGCGGGAGCACCTCGTCCAGGCGCTGTCACACGTATTCATGTTCCGCTCGTGTGCCCAGATGAGAATACGCGGAAGGGGAAACGCCCTAATCTTGCCGCGTTCCGACTCCGGCAGTCGGCTCTTCAACTGCTACTGAAGCCGATTTCCTCGCGCGCGGCGCATCCAGATTGAACTGCCGCATCTTGTAAAGAAGGGCCTTGTAACTGATGCCCAGCATTTTTGCGGCATCTTTTCTGCACCACCGCGTCTTTTCCAGTGCGTCGGCAATGGCCTCCGCTTCGGCCTCATCCTTCAAGCCGCGCACCAACGCCTTCAGCCCTTGTTGGCGAGGCACCATGGATTCTCCACGAGGCGACGTCCGCTGGCGCATCGAGGACATCTCAACCAATTCGCACAGGCTTCCTTCGTCGTCCTCGAGAATTACGTAACGCTTCACGAAATTTTCCAACTCGCGCAGATTGCCGGGCCAAGGATAATTCACGGCCGCATCCAAAAGATGTTTCGAAGGTCTTGGTGAAGGCTTCCCAAATTTTTCACTGTATTTCTCCAGGAAGTGGCGGAATAGAAGAGGAATCTCCGCTGTCCTCTCGCGCAGCGGGGGAACCAGAATGGAAAGCACATTGAGCCTGTAGTACAGGTCTTCGCGGAACTTCCCGGTTTTCATCGCTTCGTGAACGTCAACGTTTGTTGCAGCGAGCACTCGAACGTCGGTTTCCACCAGATGGCGCCCGCCGAGCCGCGAGTATTGATGATCCTGAAGAACGTGAAGGAGTTTCGCCTGAAGGTGCGTGCTCATTTCTGCGATTTCATCGAGGAAGATCGTGCCCTTGTTGGCCATTTCAAACTTGCCGGGTTTGCTGCGCACGGCACCTGTGAAAGCACCTTGCTCGAAACCGAATAGTTCCGACTCCAGCAGCTCTCCCGGCAATGCGGCGCAATTCACTTTCACGAACTGTTGGTTCCGGCGTTTCGAACGTAAGTGGATCATCCGCGCCACAACTTCTTTTCCCACACCGCTCTCACCGCAGATAAAAACCGGCACGTCCACAGGCGCGATCTGTAGGATTTGTTGGCGGATTCGCACCATCTGTGGGCTGGCTGCCAGAAAGCTCAAGTCTTCCGTGATCTGATCGCAATAGTCACGTAACACCTGATTTTCCGTTGTCAGCTCTTTTTTCTGGCGTGACTTCAGCATCGCCGCATCCAGTTCCGTTTTCTCGAAAGGCTTCGTCAAATAATCGTGCGCCCCGAGGCGGATGGCCTCCACGACCGTGCCCACCTCGTTCGAGCAGGAAAGCATGATCACATTCATGCTGCGGTCGATCTGCATCAATTCCTTCAGCGTCTCAATTCCGTTCTTCTCTGGCATTAGAACATCCAGAATGATGAAGTCCGGGCGCTCGCCCTTGTTCACCTTCTCCAGCGCCTCTTTGCCGGAACTGACCGCTTCAACGTCGAATCCATCCACCTCGAGCAGCGTCTGCAGATACTTTCGAATGCTCGGCTCGTCATCAACGACGAGAATTTTTTCTTTCGCAGCCATAGACTGTTTCCTCTCCGTCAAGAAAATCCGTTGGTGCTAGCCCGCATCCATCGGCAACAAAAATGTGAACTTACTTCCGCTGCGCGACCCGCTTTCCACCCATATCTTTCCGCGATGCGCCTGGATCAGCCGCTTCGTGATGGCCAGTCCCAGTCCCATTCCCGAAGTGTTCCGGTCCACCCGTACAAAATCCTCAAAAATCTCCTGATGGTGCTCTGCCGCGATTCCCGGGCCGGTATCTGCTACGCTCACTTCAACGCAATTGGGACGCTGCAAACGGAATCTCCGTCGCTCTTCCACCGGAGCCAGGGCCGCGACCCGGCGCTCCCAAAAATGTGGCGCCGCCCGAAGCTGTACGCTTCCCCCCGCCGGCGAATGCTTCAGTGAATTGTCGAGAAGATTGGCCGCTGCCTGCTGCACCTTCTGATAGTCGAATCGGAAGGTGGGTATGGACGCGTCAATATTGACATCCAATCGCACCTCTTTGCGTTGAAAAGCTTCCGACCAGCGTTTGGATAGCTCATCGAGGCAATCCCGCAAGTCATTCTCACGAAGTTGCAAAACGAGCTTACCGCTCTCCAACGCCGAATAGTTCAGAAACATCGAGACTAGTCGCACTAACCGTTCAGAGTTTTCCTTCGATTCCTCGAGAATATCCCGCTGCTTGTCCGTCAATCGTCCGAGCGAACCCGCTAGGAGTAGGTCGTAATAGCCCTTAATCACTGCGAGCGGCGTCTTCAACTCGTGCGCCGCTGATGCAAGGAAAACTGTTTTCTGCCGGTTTACTTCCTGCAATTTCAGGTACGCCGCCAATAGATTACGATAGGTAATCTCGCGTTCCTGCAACAGCTCTTGAACGGTCAGTTGCGTCGCGGGATCCGACGCCGCCTGCTCCTCCAGTTTGTTGTCAAGCTCCACCACCAGCCAGTCCGGCTCCGGCATCCAGCGGATTCGCGCAGTGGATCTTTTTCCTTCGCGCTCGACGAGCAGCTCGACCTCTTGCGCTCCACTTTCGATCTGCCCGAAAATCTGTTTCGCATCCACCTGCAAGATATCGTTGAAAAGATTCGAACCCGAAATTTCTGTGTATCCGTACCTTTCCAGCGACTGTCTCGCGCGTGAATTCACCAGCAACAAATTTCCACTGCGTTCTGCCACGATTAGCGGTTTTTCCACTTTATCCAGCAGGCCGACGACGAACCTGATGGGAAGAGCGACACGATGCCGCTCTTCTGACATGGGAGGCAACACAGTCCGTCCAGCCATCGCTTAATCCTGTGTATAAAACAAAGTGGTAAAAATTTTCCCTACCGGCCTTTCATACTTGCAAAGGGCTCCCCAAGTGTCAATGGCAAATGCGTTCCATTTGCTCAATTCAGGAAAGGAAGTGGATATCCAGACCAAGAGACTTGTCGCGGAAACTTGTTGGCCCTGTAAGAGACCTCCATCTACTTCATAGGAATGACCTTAGTGGACAACAGGTTCGCTCTCTATGGCAACCAAGATGCTTAGATCCGTACTAGTTCCTTAGTACCAAGTGAGAGATTGTGGTGATTAACGTTCTTAAGGAAAGGCAGCGCATGGGACCGCCCTCTACCCGACGCTCGCCCCGCATTCGCTTGCAGGTGCCCGTATTCGTGCGCGGCACCGACGTTTCCGGCGCCGAATTTGTGGAACTCACCAAGACCCTCAATATCAGCGCCACCGGGGCCTGTATTACGTCTGCGCATATCATTCGGCCCGATCAAATCGTGCACTTGACCATTCCCGCTCCCTCGCCCGCCTCCTCGAGTCTTGTTCCCAGTGAAACCCCACCCATCGCCGCCAAAGTCCTGCGTCAGGATGCTGCCGGAGAAATGCGTCTCTTTGGGTTGGAATTTCTCCGTCCAATTGAGTGAGTATTGCCATCACCCAGCTAGCTCTGGAAGTCGGGGTAATTATGTCACACGGGTACGTCTAGGACCATGTCAGGACTCGACTTTTCCTTACCCTGTACCCCGCTTTTGTAATACGATACCCCCTAATTTTGGGAGGTCGGACTCGCAGTTAGATTTGTCAAGGTCCAGTACGAATGGACTCTTGTGTGCTCCATAAATATAGCGAAAGCTTAAATTGCTTTCCCCAAACCCCGCGGGGATAGGCAGAGGTCAGGTATATACCGGATATGCCCAGCCCCGGCGCCCCGGCGCCCCCGCGCTTGTCGATTGAGGATTCCTACCTCGAGCTGCTTGCGGATACGCTCGATACCCTCGATCTGCCTGCGCGCGGCCAGTTTCTCCAGCGATACTTCCGTGTGATCGCGCATCTTGATTTGCGCGAACCCCAGTGTGTCCAAATCTGGGACGACATGCTCTCCCGTCGCCGCGAGTTGAGCGATCGCGCAGAGCGATCGATCTCTCTGAAGACCGCTCTCATGGATGTCCTCGTCACCGGCGGCTTTCTTCGCGTTCCCATCATCCTCGAATACGAGGAGCTCAAGCGGCTCCAGCTCAACGCCGTGACCGATCCGCTCACGAATCTTTACAATCGAAGACTCTTCAATGAAACATTCGAAAAGGAACTCAACCGCGCCCGCCGCTACGGTCAGCCTTTGGGTCTTGTGATTCTGGATCTACATCGCTTCAAGGAAGTGAATGACAAGCATGGCCACCCGCGCGGCGATGAAGTTTTGCGCGCCGCCGCCTCCACCCTCAAGAAATCGCTGCGCACTTCAGACTCCGCATTTCGCATTGGCGGTGATGAATTCGCTTTGATTCTACCTCAAACAGACGCCCCGCAGGCTCTCGCTCTCGGCCGCCGCGTCCAAACTGTTTTTGCGGAGGTTTTGGAACCTTTGGAGCTTGGCGTCAGCGTCAGCATGGATCACGGTGTCGCC
>Ga0210408_10002737_pt1 | contig 16859 bp, 9 predicted proteins | sample IncBWH4MmetaG_FD_155471 | JGI IMG/M metagenome (GOLD analysis project Ga0210408, IMG submission 155471) | Forest soil microbial communities from Barre Woods Harvard Forest LTER site, Petersham, Massachusetts, United States - Inc-BW-H-4-M | ecosystem: Environmental > Terrestrial > Soil >...
CACCGTCGAAAAAATCACCGACGCTGCGACCTGGCGCGGTCCCTGGAAGCGCGGCCAACGCTGCATTCTGCCCGCGTTAGGCTTCTACGAATGGCAGGTACTAGTCGACGGCAAGAACAAACAGCCGTACTACATCACCCTCAACGACCAAGACATCTTCGGCTTTGCCGGACTCTGGGATTCATCCGCCGGCGCCGACGGCATCAAGATCGAGTCCTGCACCATCGTCACCATGCCCGCCAACAAACTCATGGCGGAAATCCACAATGCCAAACACCGCATGCCCGCCATCCTGGCCAAAGAGGACCGCGACACCTGGCTTACCGCCACGCCGGAAGAAGCATTCACCGTGATCAAACAGTATCCCGACACCCACATGGTCGCGACCCCGGTCAGCAGACGTGTCAACACGCCGAAGAACAACGACGCGGAATTGATTGCCCCCATCCTGGCCGCGTAGATCTCGACAAGTCATTGATCTGCGACTGCTTCACCTTCCGAAGCTCGTCCCGCTAATTTCTTCGCTCAAAAACCCCGCTGACGATATCGACACCTTCCTTAGATTCGAAGCTGGCCCCGCGTGTTGCCTCACATAACTTTGTTACCCAATGCCTCTTAAAGGATGTTACTGACTTGAGGCCTGTAGCTGCTGGTCGATTGCCGTAGGGTAGTGGTAGGGTGCGGTAGCCCTTGGAGGTGAGTGGCTGCTGGCACGATTGTGGGTTTGGCCCTTGGCCTCATGATCGCATTATTTATCGCGATGGAGCCGGAACTGTTTGCAGGGCTGATCCGGTAACTAGGAAGCTTCGCCAGCTTCTTTTCCGTTGCCGGTAGAGTCGGGATGTGGCGCGGCGGCGGTAGGTTGCGGTCGTCTGTTGCCGCCCCTTTCGTCTGGCGGTGCCCAAGTACCCGGACCATGGCTCCGTTTTCATATCCCGCTCATCGAACCGGACTGGCAGATCTGTGAACCGGCGCCGCGAGTCGACCAGTATCCGGCGTCCAATCTTGACAGCGCGTGGACGCAGTAACCAGCGGATTCTCATCGCGAATTGTCAGAAAGGGGCTGGTCAGCGTTCGGCGCCGATATCGCCAGAATCTGGTCAAACCTCGGCGCCTGGTCACACTTCATTTCCCACTTTCTAACAATCATCGGTTGATTTAGCACGTAAATACATGGCTTGCGGTCACAAATCGCAGCCGCAATAAACATATGGTTAACACCGCTTCTTTTTGCCGTCGAGAGCAACACGGGCTGAGCTGCCGTCGAGATGCGCTGAAACAGTTCGTCCAGCGAAAGGCCGTAAGAACCACGAAGCGTTTGGTAAACCCAGCGGCTCACTTCCGTGCTTTGGATTTGGCCAATACCAGCGTAGGTAAGAAAGGCACCGCCGTTAGTCGCTCCGATATCCGTGATCTTCACGCCATTCGAACTCAGCGGGCGCGAGGTCCGGCTGTCCGTCAGCCGTCGGTCACCGCATGCCCAAATTGTATTTGGTGAAGCCAAGACGATTGCCATAGTCATGCCTCAGCATTGTTCTCGTCACTGGCTACAGATTCAAGTTGCTGTCACTGGTCGAGCGGTACATTTATTCTGATTGCATTTCGAGCATCGTAGCCGGCGAACGACGTCGGCGAGGTTTGCATCCCAACCCGCAAAGGCTGTCAGGGTGTGGGGACTGCAACGGCGGGTGTGCCCGCACGAACATTCCAAAAAAATCACGTACTGGCCGAATTCGTCACTTAGCTTCGTGATTTTCAGGTCCCCCCGCATACCGATACTGTACACAATTACAGTAGTAGTCTAAAGTCTAAGTTTCTAGGCAAATGCGCTAATTATTGGCGTCGTCGCTGCGTGCGCTTCTCTCCAACACCGGCCGGATGGCAAGGCAGCGCGAACCCATCCATGACCTAATTGACGCTCACGTATGGATGTCGCGACCGGTAAGCCCCGGCGGCCAGGTCAAACTCCTCCACTCCTGGCCGGGTCAAAATCCCCCACCGTTGCGACGGGGTAATGGATGATTACGCGTCAGCGTGATGCTTGGCAAGACGTGCGGCGGATTCTTTCAAGCGCCAGCTCTTGCCTTCGAACTTCAGAAGGTGTCCGTGGTGCATCAGCCGGTCGAGTAACGGTGTGACGACGACCACGTCGCCCAGAAGTGCGGCCCAGTCATCGATTGGTCTATTGGACGTGACAACCGTGGAGAGTTTTTCGTAACGACTCATAAGAACATCGGCGAGTTCTTCGCCGGCGCTGGGCGGCAAACGCCGCAGGAACAGATCGTCGATGATGAGGACTTCGGCCGCTTGCAGCTGGGCTCGGTATTTTTTGATTTCACCGAGCTCGCGGGCGAGATGGATTTCCTCGAGCAGTGTGTGGGCCTCGCGATAGAGGACTTTGTAGCCGCGCTGCACCGCCGAGAGCGCGATGGCCTTCGCCGCGTGACTTTTTCCGGTGCCGGGTCTGCCGATGAGGAGCACGTTTTCTCTGGCGTCGATGAACGCGAGGGTGGCGAGCTCCAGAAGGGCTTTTTTCGGCAGCTTCGGGTTATAACTCCAGTCGATTTCCTCCAGCATTTTGCGCTCGGGGAGCCCAGAATGGGTGAAGCGCCGATCGAGGAGCCGGGAGCGGCGCCGGTCGAGTTCATCCTGCACCATCCAGGAGAAGGCTTCGATAAAATCCATCTCATGGCTGCCGACCTGCAGAGCGCGGGCCGGTAGGGTGGCGATCATTCCGGAGAGTCGCAGGCCGCGCAGGGCTTTTTCAAGTTCGTTCATCGACATGGGCATAGGGATATTCCTGTGTGTGGCGGGAGTATTCGTCCCAGAAGCGTTGATAGTCATCGATGGGGCGGATCGCCGGATCTGCCTGATTTAACGTGGTCGCCGCCGGCGCGGTGTTCTTGGCTTGAAGTTCGAGGAGGCGTTTGACCGCCTGATACGAGACACTCTGCGATTGCAGCACGCGGGCGACCGCGGTCTCGATTTGAGCGCAGGTGTAGTGGCGCGGCAGATTGGTCAGGCCGTAGAGTGCCTTCTGCCCCGGGCGGCCGAGCCGATTAAACAGCTGCTGCGCGAACTCGCCGCTGTGCGGCCCGATCTTGCGCGCTTTGGCGAGCAAAGTGACGGTCTTGCGCGAGGGGTTGTAGATCCGATCAGCCTCCGGGATTTCGTAGTGACCTTTGCGTTTTGACCTCGGGTGCCGGTGCAGCGGCGTGCCGTCGCGATCCAGGATCTCGATCTCCTCGCTGTAGACTCGCACGAGGACTTCGCTATAGACGGGTACGCGCCGGGCGGCGTAGAACGAGCCGCCGACCTGCACGGTGCCGGCGTCATCGACGGTACGCACGACTTGCTCGAACGTGCGCATGCCCTCGATCGGCAAGGGCTGAAGAAGCTGCTTCTCCACGGCGAACATCTCCAGGATCTGGCGTTTCTTGCGCCCGTGGATGCGTGGGGCCGCCCAGCGCTCCTCCCAGTGCGCGAGCCAGGTATTTTGTTCCTCGATCGACTCGAACTGGCGGCCTTTCAAGGCCGTATCCTGGGTATATTGGATCGCTCGTTCGACGGTTCCCTTGCGATTAGGGTCCCCGACCCGGCAGACATCGGCGACGACGCCATAATGGTCGAGCATCGCGGCGTACACCGGGTTCAAAGCCGGCTCGTACAGATCCGGCGTGATGACGCCCTCGCGTAAATTATCGAGCACGACGTATCGGCAGCTTCCACCGAACGAGCGCCAGGCTTGCTCGTGCAGCTGCGCCCAGATTTGTTGGCTGGTCTTCCAGGTGACTTTACGGAAGCACTTGCCGGAGTATTTGAGGGTCATCACGAACAGATACGGCCGCCGCAGCTTACCGTTCGTGTATCGGGTCAGCGCCCCTTCGCCGTAATCGACTTGGGCCTCCTCGCCGGGCAGGAACTCAAGGACATCGAAGCGCTCTGGTTCTCTCGCCCGCAGCGTATGCACGAAGCGCTTGACGGAGTTGTAGCGGTGCTCAAAGCCGTGCTGCTCGACCAAGTCCTGGTAGATGCTCACGGCGTTGCGGCCGAGTAGCACCTGTGACTCGATCCACGGTCGATGCGCCTCGCACGCCGAGACCGCCAGAGCCGGTGGCCGGGGTGGGGGATTTTGAATAATCTCCCCCTCCGAGCCGGTGGCCACCCCGGGGGAGTTTGCCAGCGCGGCGTAGCGGCGGATCGTTTTGCGATCCACCCCCGTCACCCGTTCGATCTCTCGCTGGCTGGCGCCGTTCTGCAGCAGCGTTTGCAGGGTTATTCGTAAATGCGACTTCAAAACGTTCAACTCCCCGCTCCTTCGAAATGGAGCAGCGTAACGTCCCGTCGCATCATCGCCAGCGCTCCCGCGCCGGCGGAGTCAACTACAATTCAGGTGGAGGAGTTTGCCCCGGCCACAGGTGGGGGAAGTTGGGCGGCCGCCGGGGGGTAAGAAACCCCCAAATGAAAGACATTTCAGAAGTTTATGCAAAGGGCATATCGGATGCCGCGCTTTGCGCCGTTGCTAGAAATTCAATCAGGCATCTTGTCGAGGCTGACGACCATTTCAAAAAGCAAAGATTCGCTAGCGCATTGGCTTCTGCGGTTTTTTCCATCGAAGAGTGCGGCAAGCTTTATTTTGTGGCGTTAACTGGAAAAGGTAATCAGCCGCACAGACTGAAGCAGATCTTCTTTGTAGCAATGTTAAAGGTATTGATGGGTCTCGGCTCGTTGTCCAAGTGGCAGCCGATATTGAAGGATGGGCTGCCCGCCGATGCGGTTTTGTCCGAAGAGCAACAGAAAGATATTGCCGAACATCCAGAGATTGGTACTTTTGTCGAAGAACTACGGGCGGGGAGATTGACGGACCCCCAAGAGAGACTTGCTGCATTTGCTCAAGCGGTGACGAAAAAGGAACAGCGTGACGGAACGACGGCGCGGTGGATGCCGTTTTTTGAAGGTGCCCTTCATAAACTCAGGATGCAAGCAACATACGTGGACATCGCGGACTCCGGGGAACAAAAATCTGACCCATCGATGATTGAAGCAAGTAACGCGAAATTTCTATGCGCGGGAGCTTTGGGGTTGCTCACGATTTCGTTTGGTCTCATGTGGGAGCGTTTATCTAGTCTCACAGACGAGTTCAAACAATTAACACTAACCGACGATTTAACTGGTCAAGACACAGTGCGCCAGGTAATGCAGCCAATTATAAACGCGTACAATAGGTCGAAAGAGAAAGAAGCCTAGATGGTGGGGCCCTGGGCTCACTTTCAAATCGCGCCAAACGGTCTCGAGGCGCCACTCTCATAGGGTGGCTGGCGTCAATTATTTCTTCCGCCACCGGCAGTTCTAATCTAATTGTCGCCGGCACATAGGGAATTGAAGCCGCTTGTCATCATGGTTCTATGGACATCCCCGGATGTTGGCGGCGCTCCGGGTGGGAGTACCCCTACATGCCTACGCTAGTTATGGATGCCTTCCCACCCATCCAACTATGGTCTTCTTAGCTTCCGGATCGTAGTCAAAGTAAATTCGCACGCATCGGTCCGGACTCGTTCCTTCACTTGGTTTAAGGTGGGCTTCAAAACGCCGCTGCACATGCCCATCGTGCCACGTGCGCCTCTGCATTTCCGCTGCCGAGTTGCGAATCGTGTCAGACTCATTCGATGCCTTTAACCCCTGCTCCCTTAGCCAGTCCAACATATGTTTCCCAAGCCCGTTACCGCGGCGTTTCGTTGTCATCTCCGAAAGAGTCTTTAGATATTCATATATTTTATCCGGTGGGCCCGCGTCTACCGCAAGACTCTGGACTCCATCTTCAACTTCGTCGCCGAACACGAGTTCGCCGGCAAACAACGATGCAGCTCGAGACACTGCCTCTGCCACCGATGTTACTGGTTGAGCTGGCTCAGGTGCGATTTCCTCTTCCCCGCCGGATGGCAAGAAGTGGAGTGCTTGCGACAGATTTCTTACTTGGTCCCTGAGCCCGCTGTTTTCCTCCCGCAGGGATTCAACCGTCTTTCCGAGCTTCACGCTTTCGCTGAAGAAATGCTCGGCCAGTTCCGCTTGACTGCCCTTCTCGGCAGCCTCTGTGGCGAGCCTAGTGAATTCGACGCGTCCTGCGTTTTCCCGTATACGAATAAGTTCAATTGGTTCATCGAATGTGTACGTGGACAGTTCGAGCAACTGGCGCCGCAGCTGATTCCGGATTCGTGCGGCTGCCGCAACTTCACTACCTGCCTGATCAATCAGTCGACCCCTCGTCCACAGAGGATTGGCAAATGCACTTCCAGTCGATCCAAGCGCAGGCCAGTACATACGTAAGGCGCCGTCGTAGCAGGACCATTCTTTACCATACAAATCGGTGATTGCCCAACTCGATCCCTCGTCAAGATGCGCTATAACCGCGAGGCCGCTTAGGTCGCGTGCCAAGTCATCCGCCACGGTTGGTACAAGTAATCGGCCGTCGTGCTCCGAGATCGCGACGACCGGAAGGTTGCGATCCTTGTGTTTGACCACCGCCATAAATTTACGAGCTGCGTCCGGGCCGTGCCACTTTATGGGTCTTGTAACGACGGGGATGCTTCCTACATTCCATACTCTACCAGCGAGAACATCACGGAGAACTTGTGGACATCGGACGTCGACGGATATTGGTGCAACCAGCGATCCGTCGCCACCCGCGCGTAACTCTAGAAACAGGTACAAACGGTTCGATCCAATACCGACACAAATCCTGGTAAAGAAATGTCCCGTGGGTGTGGGTTCTTCCAGCGTGAACTCCCACGCTGAATTGCCGTCCGCAATTGTGTTGGTTGCCGAGGCGGTCGCCTTGCGGCCATCCCGAAGAGTGAACTCGGTCAAGCCCTGAGGCAGTTCAGCGAGGCCCTTGCCCTTTAACCAGTCCGAGACGATCACAACCTGCGCATGCAGAACATCGGGCCTCGTTTCGCTTGCCAATACTGCGGACGCCGCCGCATAACAGGCGACCCTTCTCACGTCCGCCGCTTCCGAACACAATTCACAGCGCCATCCTCCCTTACAACGCCTCCACCGAGCCCATCGCGCTTGTAAGCGGCTTACCCTTTCGTAAATATCGACACAAGCGCCGCAAGAGTCACATTCGCCGCCACCTCGTCATGCGGAATAAGCACGTAACGCCACGGCTTCCCGCCATGCTTCGTTGAATAGTCTGTGGCATGTCCGCACCAGACGACAGCGGCCGCCGACTTTGCCAATACCTCAGCAGATTCCATCTCCGACGCCATTTTTGTTTCCAGAATGAGATTTGCTGATTCCGTTGCGGCGACGAAATCAGGAACATACTCCGGCTGCGTCGCACCAAGTCTATAGTAGATCCCAAATTGCCCGGCTACGGGTCGGAACCACTTTTGAGCTTCTCTTTCTAGCACGCTGGCGAGGATCCTCTCTGTGTTCGAGTGAAATTTCTGAAACGTGTAGGCGCAGCGCTTAAACCCACCATAGAGGTATTGCGCGATTTTGCTCGCGTCTGGTGGCGTGTGCTGCAGCGTCAACACGTTGCCAGTAGCAGTAAACGACGGCTTCTTCAATGCCGCATAGCCACCGGTCACGAGAACTTCGCTCCCAGCGGATTCTTGATAATAGTGAAGAGCCATTTGTCCGTGGATAATCTCGGCCGTCGCCTTGCCGTAATGACCAAGCACGTTGTGCAGTTCTTCGTCGTCCGACAAATAGCTCTTAAAGCGCTTGACGGCCTCACCTGCCAATTGGTACAGCAGATCGGCATGATCGTCGTACGACACGTCATCATAATCGACAAGATCGCGAACGATGTAGTCCTCTAGGCGCCGCTCCGCAACGGTAGATGACTGTCCGTAGAGCACCTGTTCGCCAGATTGCAACGCCTGAGATACCAATTGCTGATCCTGTGGTTGGAAATTTATTTTCGACACGTCGAGGTTAAACGGCCGGTAACCGGTCTTAACAAGCCCCATCGGCACAACGGTAATGCGTGGTATATCAATGGTGTTTGCGACAAATATGTCGACGGTCCGCCGGACAATCTCGCTCACAGTGGGCCCACCACTTGGCAGCATCTCTAGCTGCTTGGGCAAAATACGCTCCTGAAGTCTCTTCAGAATTTCCGCCTGCAGATCCATACCCGCAAGTGACGCGCTGCTCGGCGCCAATTCCGGTGAACGACCAATCTCTTCAATGACTGCAATTACCGCCGCGGCCACCTGCTTCTGCTCCGAATCGTACTCGACGAGAACAGCGGGCGGCGGTCCGTTGAGTCCGTCTGCGAGCACCGCTGCACCTAACCCTAGTAATGCAGTGGAAGTTGTTTCGACGAGGACGCTGCGAAGCGTTTGTCCGTCCGCATCCATTGGGCTCAGCTTAAGCGCCTTAAGGCGTATTGGTGAATCTCCCCGCCCGGCCGCGTCAATAACTTCTTGAAACCGATCATGAGCAATAATGTTGAGCCGATCGACTACCTCGACGCCCGTCTTGCGGCCATATGGCAGGCGCAAACCACGGCCGATGGACTGCTCGATTAATGTTCGAGCGTTTGCGGCTCGCAGTGGAACAATCGTGTAGAGGTTTGTAACATCCCAGCCTTCTTTAAGCATGTTGACGTGAATTACAATTTCGGTTGGCTCGTCAAAACTTTCGACTGCAAGCAATCGTCGAATCATCTCTTCTTCCTTCTCGCCTCCCTGACTACTATCAACCTGAATTGCTTTGCCACGATACCGCCCGTTGAAAAATTCATCGGATTCCACCAACTTCATCAGATTGCCGGCATGCGTCGTATCCCTGGCGATAACGAGCATGAACGGTTTTACGATGCGTTCGCTGTACTGTTGCGCGTACGTCAGCAAATACACCTTGGTTTCCTCATGGACGCGAATGCCGTCCATGAGCTTAATCCGCTCCAGAGCCTCCGGACTGTGGGCGCTGGGATCGAAGTTTTGCTGCGTGACAACAGCAGGTTCCTTGACGAAGCCGTCCTCGATCGCCCTAGCCAGCGGATAGTCCATCACCACATTACGAAAAGGAACCTGCTTGTTGCCGCCAGCTTCCGTGAAGGGAGTAGCGGTGAGCTCAAGTCCTAGCAATGGCTTCAGCTCGTTCAACGCTCGAATTCCAGCGCTCGCCCTATAGCGATGCGATTCATCCATGATCAGCACCAGATCAGGCAGCGCCGCGAGGTAATCGAAATAGCTCTGGCCGAGTACTTCCCAAAGGCGCTTTATGCGCGGCTGGCGCCCACCACGCACCTCCGAGTTGATCTTTGAGATGTTAAAGATGTTGACCTGAATGGGTGCGTACAGCTCGCCTGTCAACGCTCCTGCCTGCTCATACGTGTCCCCGGTTACAAGTTGCGGCTCATTCGCTGCGAATTCGGAAATACCCTTGAAAACATACTTTGGCGTATTCGGCCTGAAGTCTTGAATCAATTTGTCATAGATCACGAGATTTGGAGCCAGGACAAAGAAGTGCCGATAGCCATAGGCGGCATGCAGGAAACTGATGAACGCGCCCATAAGCCGCGTCTTGCCGACGCCAGTGGCCAGCGCAAAGCACATTGACGGAAACTCGCGTTCAAAGTCGGACAGCGTGGGGAATAGACCCTGCAGGGCTCCCGCCATGCTGGCTAGTTCCTCCGGGGACCGCGCCTTCGGGTCGCGGATTAAGGGAACTGATTCAAGTGCCGAATGCAAACGACGTAGGCTCTCCGCCTGCGGTTCACGTAGGCTCAATCGCCCTATCACGCCGCGCACGACCTGTTCGCGGTTCATGGTTTGCGTTCCGCAAACAATTCAGCTTGTCCCGCGCCCTTCTGTTGGCGATCGTCATTGCGACCACCCTTTTGGTTCGCTTGCAGTGGCTCCAGCTCTTGTTGGGCCATCGGTAGATTTGCAACATTCAAGCTGTAATCGTCGTGTCCCCACTCGCATTTAGTGAGTACCATTGTGGGAATCTTTTTGATGGTCAAATTCTGGAATCGATCGGCTTTGCCACGGAAAGCCGCGCAACAGACAAGTAGCGTGCGTTCGGCCCCCACATCTTCGGACAATCCCTGCAATTGTTCGGCGCCGAGGCTCTGAGTCGTAACGTATATAAAGTCGCTCTCGCTGCTGAAACCATGCTGCCACCACAATGTGTCGCTAGGTGCATAGTCAAATCCTTCGAGCTTGCAAACCGCTTCTGCGAGCATCCCTGCGTCATAGTGCCTATTTATGATCCAGTTATCCCATTTGTCACGTTGCAACAAAGATGGAGCGAGCCGGTAATAGCGAAACCCACCTCCACCATGCCAACCAACGGCGTCGGTTACTCCTCCGGGATCGCGACCGTCGATCACTTTCTTAAGACGAGGAATAATGTGCGTGTGGCAGTGCTCGCCGATTTCCACCATGATCCAGCGTCGCCCCATTTTATGGGCGACCGCCCCAGTCGTACCCGATCCAGCGAATGAGTCAAGTACAATATCGCCGCGATTGCTTGCCAACGAAAGAATTCGAAAGAGGAGCTTCTCAGGCTTCGGCGTCTTGAACGGATCTTGAGGATTCAAGGCCTGTTGTTCTCTGTTTGCGTCCTGATTGTGCCCCACCTCCTCGTGCAGCCAAACTGTTGAAGCGACGCGACCATCAGAACGAAGATTCGACCGGAATTTTTTAAATCGAGGCGTACTGTTTGTCCCGTCTCTGCCCCAATAAATGAGATCCTCCTGTATGTGTCGACGATGGGCGGCTTGATCAAATGCCCATACGCGCGTTCGCCGCGGCCAGATTTCCGCGCCAGTATTCGGATTTCGAATTGCGTAAAACAAGTTGGGGCGTTCATCCGCTGTCTTAGCACACGTGTAGTTGTCGGACATCCACGGACCCCGCGGATCGTTATCTTGGTTTCTATACAGACTATCCTGTTCAATCGTGCGCGGTAACTTGTTAGGCCGCCAATTCTCTTTGCAGCGGGCGTAAACTAAAATGTGGTCATGACTATCACTAAGCCATAGCGCGTCGTTGGCAGGCGCATACTTCTTCTGCCACACCACATTGGCTACGAAATTGTGGCGGCCAAATATTTCGTCACATACGACCTTAAGATAGTGAGCTTCGTTGTCATCTATCGTGATCCACAACGAACCGTCATTACTTAGCAACCGCTCGATGATCTGTATTCGGTCGCGCATCAATCCTAGCCAGATCGAATGTTCTAGGCCGTCATCGTAATGTGAAAATGCGCTCCCAGTATTGTACGGCGGATCGATAAATACACACTTTACTTTGCCTTTAAATTCCTGTTCGAGTGCCTTTAGTGCAAGTAAGTTATCGCCAAAGATCAGGCGATTATCAAATAAGTCCATTTCGGAGATGCGATGCCGCGCGTGATATGACTTTTCTGGATTCGACAATAAAATGCGCGGCTCCAACCGTGGCCGAGTCTCCTTCCCGATCCAGTTAAGTTCCAACTTTGGCTTGCCCGTCATGGAAACTTCCTACTTTAAGTTCCATCGCACTGCGAATAGCTGATGTTCCGTGACTGACTGCACCAGTTTATTTTCCATCGCAGCAATTAAATCCTCTCGCCGGCCGTCAATCGCATCCTGGGCCTCAAACAGCGATTTACGCCGTAGGCCACGTTGACTTTCTAGAGACTTGACATGCTTTTGACCCGTCAATTTCTCCTCCAGTGTAGCCGCCGCGGCCGCGGTGCGTTTGGCTTCTCGTATTTGACGGTCCAACTCCTTGATCTCGCGCTCAAGGCCAACTTTGAGGTCTTCCGCCCAACCTTCAAGTTTCTCGGTTTCCGCCTCGAAGAATAAAATATTACGATCGGCAACGGTTCGTTCGAGGAATCCCTGCCTGCGGACCAGTCTCGCGCTAATGCGGTCAGTAGAAATACTACTAAGTTCACCGGTTACGGTCGCAGGGAGCGATAAGAGGCGCTTCGCCACTGCATCTTCAAGCTCGACCCCACCGTCAGTCTCAACTCCAAGCATCAATGTATCTTCCACTTGATCCAGGGCCTCGATGCTAATCACCACTGCAACCAATACGCCACTCATGCCGACAAGCGGCTGCAAAGCGCTTATCCGGCCCTCATGCTCGCTATAGTCAAATGTGATATGCGCGGCAGTCAGTTCACGCGTCCGAGCGGTACCAACCAGTAACTCGGCGAGCGGATGACCGAGTCGATATAGATGCGCCTCACCGGACCGCCGCGGCAGTTCGTAGAGCCCGAGCGGAATATCCGTCCCGGCACCCTTCGGGCTGCTTAACAACCGGAAGCAGGAATCATCTAGAAACTCGGCTCCGTCCGCTAACTCGTGGCGCGTCACCCGCATTAGCAATTGTTCAAATCTTCCGAGAATCGCCCTCGAATCCTCGTCGCGGACCCGCAGCTTTTCACGAACTTCATCGTCAAAATGCTCGAGGAGCTTGCGTCGAGTTTGTGTCATTGCTTCATCAATTTCCAAACTCAGCTCCAACTGTAGCTGATCAAAGGCTGAAGCGATTTCAGAGGGCTTTCGGCATTGCTGGTAAATCGCAGCGATGCGCTTCTCAAAGTCAACGCCGGATTCTATGGTTCCAAGGACTTCATCGCTAGTGCCGAATATGCCATCAAACAGTTTAAATTTCTCTGCCAATAATTCGAATACCCGTCGGTCCGCTTCATTCTTTCTATTAAGAAAATTCACGACAACCACGTCGTGCTTTTGGCCATAGCGGTGACAGCGGCCGATTCTCTGCTCGATGCGCTGTGGGTTCCACGGCAAATCGTAATTGACCACCAAAGAACAGAACTGAAGATTAATGCCTTCAGCCCCAGCCTCCGTGGCAATCATGATTCGACCTTCTTCTCGAAAGTAATCAACTAGTGCCGAGCGCATATCGGCAGATTTCGATCCAGAGATGCGGTCTGTGCCTTTGTGACGGACCAACCACGCGGCGTAGATCTCTTTCGAACGATCGTCCGCATTTGAGCCGTTAAACAGAACGATACCCTCGTTGAACGGGCTATCCGCTAATACGCGAAGCAGATAACTCTGAGTTCGTCTCGACTCAGTGAAAATTATGGCCTTCTGTGCGGCTCCCAACTCAGATGCTTTCGCAAATGCGATGGTCAAAGCCTTTACTAGGGCGGTCCCCTTGGCGTTGTGCTTAATTGAACCGGCCAATTGTGCAAAACGGACCAGCTCATCGATTTCGCTACGAAGACCCTGACGTTCCGCGACAGACAAGGGTTGTGACGGTTCGTCCTCGTCCCACTCCTCCTCGGTCGCTTCGAGCGCTTCATAATCAGCGTCTAGGTCGTCAGCAATCGTGTCTACCGCCTCCTCTTTCGCAAGGCGCGACTTAAGCCGCTTGGCCATGGACTCCAGGGCGCCAGTGATCGCAAAGGTGGATGACGCAAGCAATTTTCGTAGCACTAGAGTTAAAAGGGCGCGTTGACCTCCAGGAAGCGCCTGAAGATTGGGACGTTGCAGGTACTCGGAGACCCGCTCATACAACTGATCCTCGCTGTCCTCCGGCGTGAACTCCTCGAGCAGCGGGTGACGCTTTGTGTAAGGAATGTAAGCCGTCACTTGCCGCCGCAACGTTCGATGACAAACCGGCCGCAATCGCTGCTTTAAGGTATCGAATGCTCGTTCTTGATTGAGGCTCGAGAACTGGTCGCGGAAGCTCTGCAAATCCCCGAACGTAAGCTCGTCTATCACGCTGACCAATCCGAACAGCTCCAACAAGGAGTTCTGTAATGGCGTGGCAGTTAACAGCAGCTTCGGTCGATCCTTAAGCGCCCGTTTCAACGTATTGGCAATTACATTGTTAGGTTTATAAACATTACGAAGCCGATGGGCTTCGTCAATGACCACCATATCCCAAACCGTATTCGCTACATCCGCCGCCTTGTTTCTCGCAAATTGGTACGAACAAATGACGATCTTGTCCTCGGGTTCAAAGGGTCGGAAGCGACCCTCCTTCACATCAGCGTTATAAGACTTCGTCTCCAGAATTATGCACGGCAGGAAAAATTTCTCTGTCAGCTCTTGATGCCACTGCTTGCGCAAATTGGATGGCGTGATGATCAGAATGCGACGCTTGCGCTCCGCCCATTTCTGGGAAAGTACAAGGCCTGCCTCAATCGTCTTTCCAAGACCCACTTCGTCCGCAAGCAACGCGCCTTTAGATAGCGGGGACCGGAACGCAAAAAGCGCTGCATCCACCTGGTGGGGATTGAGATCGACCTGAGCGCCCGCTACGGCACCGGCAAGCTTCTCTAGGCTGTCGGACGGACACCGTCTTGTCAGTTCCCATGCGAAATACTTGGCTTGGTAGTCAGTTATCGGCACGAGAACCGCAATCGCACAACGATTCGTAGACTATATTGTGGAATCGATTCGCATGCAGAACCGCGATACTTATCGGATGGCAAAAAGACACTCACCTAGCCCCCCACTGCCTTGTATGCCTGCTGGATCAGCGATTTCGCGCGCTCGAGGTCCTTTATTGAAGTCAGCGTTACCTCGATGTCTCCGGTTCCATAGTGGCCTATTTTCGACACGTCGCGGACAAATCCGGCCTCTGCAGGTACTCTCCTCGGATCGAGCTTCAAGAACAGGTAAATCTTCTTCTTCTGCACTTCCATACACACAATGTTCTGGGTCGTTCGATATGCAATGTACATTTTCTTGGGCGTTTGCTCGATCGCTGCATCTAATCCAAGTACATATTCCTGCACAGCAAGTGCAACCTCTTTGATGGAGGCGGGACAGTCTTTGACATGTTCCTCGAAAGTGTAGACGCCCGTCTTTCGGCTTATCGCCGCTTTCTTACCAGCAGCGACCATAACGGGATTCTTACCGGACGCCGGGCCGGAGGGGTCACCGCTTACCAACTCCTTTTGTTGGACCTCTTCTATATATAGCATCTGATTGGAGAACAGCCGGTACGTCCATAGCTCAATGCTGGTCCCCATGACCTGCACCGCGTGAATATCATATTTTTTGTACGAAGGGGCCAAGCAGATTACGCGCACGTCTTCCCAATCTACTGATATTTTTGTCCCAAGGGCCTTCCGGGCCGCGTTTTCAAAATCGCCCTTATGATCATCTATCCATGCGAGGTAATAGAGACTTTGGTTGACAAGCTCCGAGGACGCGACTTTTTTGTATTCAATGATGACTGGATTGTTGTCCTCGGAAAGGGCAAGCGTGTCGATGCGCCCGCCATGCTGAATTCCTGTCTGAAACTCAGTCGCAACAAATCGGCAACTGAACAGTGACTCCAGATTCGCCTCGACTAGCCTCTGAAGATCTCGCTCCACATCGAAATTCGTCTGCTCGACGGGAGCCACCGAGTTTTGCTTGTTAATCGCAAAAAGCGGCATATTCAATCATCCTTGTATCTCGCTGACTGCGTTGCGCCTTAACCAGCGAAAATAGCCTCGATCCACGATCCAAAGCATTGTAGCCGCTTACCGCTCCCGCGCACAGGTCATCCCAAACCATTGAGCATGGCGACCACATCGTCGACCTTGGGCACCCAGGAGTCCGGCGGAATCACGGGATATTGCTTGCGCCAGTCTGGCGCTCGGGGTGGGGAGCAACGTTCGGCCGCAGTCTGTCGCCCGTAGCCTTGAACTCGGTGGCAGAACGCCGCAGACGTTGGCAGGACCCAACCCCCCTGCCACTCTGATTGCGGCCAGCATCTCACAGGAACCCTGGAAGTAGTAGAGGTTCGAGACGACACCCACCCGACAGTTGTTCGCAGAAAGGTTGTGACAAGAATTGCTGAAAATTGGGTGTTCTTGGGGCTCGAATTGCGGAGTCGTCCGCAGTTAACATTAGAGAAAAGCGGCGTATTCTACCCAGTTATGTCGAAAGGGACGGGATTTGGGACTGGCTGAAACGCCTTCCGGCTGCATACTCCACTAATGCTGCGGACGAGGGACCGAATCGATGGCACGGGTATTCACGCTCTCCAAGTCTTCTGAGGAAGTGCAAACCGCGCTCGCTCGCGCCTTCCAGTCTGGGCACATAAATTTTCTCATGGGCTCTGGGGCGTCCTGCCCAGCAATACCGACGGCGGGCACCCTCGAGAAGGACATCGCCAAACTCTTCGATGATGGCAAGGATATGGAAGCCCGCGACAAGATGTACGGGTTTCTCGCGGGCATCCAAGGGCCCACCAACGACCTGATTTCGGGCGCCGCTAATGATTCAAACGCGCAGTCTGTAGAAAACTATGCGGAGTACCTCCGCATCATCGAAGTGATCCTCACGGAGCGATGCACCGACCTTCTCCCCAAACAGGCGACGATCTTTTCAACCAACTACGACTTGCTTGTGGAGAAGGCTGCGCTCGGCTGCCGGTCCCTCCGGCTCAACGACGGGTTTAGTCGCGTCCCTAGCCTCGATGGGAAAATGGAGTTCTCGTCTCGAACGTTTTACACGACAACCTCAAACACGGGAAACCTCTACAATTACAAAGTGGAAATTCCGTGTGTGAACCTCATCAAGCTTCACGGCTCCTTCTCGTGGAAAAAGCAGTTGGACACGGTGCTCTTCTCAGTGCAAGAGACCGGCCTCCTCGCCTTGCCCCGGACCGACGATGCGACGAGGGCTTTCTTGGACTCGTATGCTGTTGTACTTCCGCAGACTACCAAGTTCCGCACCACGCTCATGGACAGCACGTACTACGAACTACTGCGGATTTATTCGAACGAGTTGGACCGGGAAGGCACGCTGCTGGTGGCGTTCGGCTTTTCCTTCGGGGATGAGCACCTTCTTGGTGTGACCAAACGAGCCCTCAAGAACCCTACGCTGAAACTTGTCATTATCGCGTTTAGCCAGGCGGACGCAGCCA
>Ga0210408_10002738_pt1 | contig 16856 bp, 16 predicted proteins | sample IncBWH4MmetaG_FD_155471 | JGI IMG/M metagenome (GOLD analysis project Ga0210408, IMG submission 155471) | Forest soil microbial communities from Barre Woods Harvard Forest LTER site, Petersham, Massachusetts, United States - Inc-BW-H-4-M | ecosystem: Environmental > Terrestrial > Soil >...
GTAGTTTGTGTCCCAACGGAGCAAGCCAGCGCCAAAACCGAGAGTCGAATCGGTCGAGTTTGTCACGGTGTGAGGAAAGGAATAAAGGCCGCTTGAGGTTGTGAGCATGCCGACTGACACATTGGGATTGTTGAAGGCGAAGTTTGGCCGCATGTACTCGACCAGCCCAAGCCAATCCCAAAGCAACTGCCAGTAATAAGTATATCCTAGCGGCGATAAATGGCCGCCATATCCGATGTAACCGCGAGCCACGCTTTCACTATATGACGGAAAAACCTGGTAGGGGTCGAAACACGACCGATCCAAGCGAACGCAGGCCGACCGGGTATAAGCCCGCCCCGCTGTCGCACTCGCATCCGAAGCCGGGTCCGTCTGCCAAAACTCGCAAAAGACAACATCCGCATCGGGGCTCCAGGACAAAAGGTGCTCGTTCAATGTATCAAGCTGCGTTGACGCATCTCCATCTGAACCGGGCACCAAAACCAGGTCCGGGTGCCAGCTTGTGATGATTGGTTGCTGCGTGTTGGTTGATACCTGGTTGACCTGAGACCAGGACACCCCCTGATGAGCGTAAACCTGAAGAATGACGCCATTGGTCTTGGTGGCATCATAAGCATCAAAGGAGACAATGCGATTGGTCCCGGGAGTAGTCGCCAAAATCCTCGCGTTGACTACCACCGGATTTGCTGCAGCCCAGCTTATGGTCTTTCCTGTCGCCGAATCGGCGTTGAAACTGCTGACGGACGTATAGCCAGCCAAGTCCGCATAAGCGCCACCGTTGATGTTTGTCTGAATTTTGAAGGAGCCGCCGTCCGATGCCGCAATATAGTCCAGTTGAAAAAAAGTGGCGGGGAAACCGTCGCCGTTAGCCTGTAGTTCAATACTAGAGCTGCTGTTGGTCAGAATCAAATATTGCTGCAGCCAGTTCGTGTCCGGGTCGCCGCCATTGCCGATGCTTTGGGTGTTATCGGAACCGATCTGGCATTTGACAGGATTGACATAATGATAGCCAGGCCAAGAAAAATTATTGGCAATTCCTACATTGTAAGCGCCCGCCACCGGCAAATAATTCGTTAAGTTATAAAAAACACCCACCAACGTGCTGTCCAACACCCATCCGTTACCGTAAAACATCAAACGGAGAGGCTGGCGCGTTCCTATTTTGGTCAGGGCGTTGGTCCAGAGGAAACGGCCAACATGCAAGCCGTCAGCCAGGACACCTACCATCCGGTTAAGGTCCACGGCGTTGTTGTCATTGGTCGGCCCAAGGGCAAAAGTCCCGTTGAGTCTAGCGATATTGGTGGATAGCTGAGTATCCGCCACCGGCCCGCTGAAGTTAGCGGCCCGTATGGCATACGGAGTCGCCGTCAACTCTTGCCTCGGTGACAGTGTCGTGAAAATTGTCGCAACTCCATTGGACCGCGCACCGATGTCCACCCAACGCGCACCGCCATCGAACGGACTGGCGCCGAAATCCAGCACCACCGTGAAGAACCCATTACTAACCCCAATAAATGTATTGGTCACCGGGCCGCCGAGCACCGCTCCGCCGCTGGCGGCATCATAAAGAGTGAAGCGCAAGTCGTAATTGCCATTGGCCGGACTGCCGTTGTCGGTAAGCCGGCCCTGATAAGTAAAAGCCGTGCCTTGCGCCAGGCTCGAGCATTGGGCAAGCAAAGTCCAGAGCGCCACCAGGCTAGACCATTTCGTCAGAGAGTAAATCGGGTACATCGTTTAGGAGATGACGGTAGCAGGAAACCCGAACGCGGGCGCCAACGCAAGCAACTATGCGGAAACACCAGGCCTTGTGGAACGAAGAGATCGCCGGTTGAACGTTCCGACTCGCACGTTCTCAGCCATTCGCTGGCTAACCTGCAACTTTCAACCGTCAACTTTCAACCTGCAACTTCCACCCTGCAACCAGTTTCACATTCATTTCTCCTCCGCCTCGAACGCCGCTACAATCGGCCTGTGATCCGAACCCACGCCCCAATTGGGAATCGTCAGCACGTAAGTCTCCTCGGGCAGCCACTCCCGCGCCATGCCCGGACTGAGCAGCAGGAAGTCAATCCGCCGGTAGCTGTCTTCTTTCGCGAAATAATGAGTCCAGGTGACATTGCGCCGGTCTCCGGCAGCCGTGCGCCCGCAAGCCGGGTCCCCATTCCGCTCAGCCGGACGGGTATCTACCAGCTTATTTCTGCCGCGGCCAATTACCGCTTTAGTCGAAGCGGAGTCTTTGGAATCGTTGAAGTCACCGAGCACGACCAGGTTCGCCTTCGGGTTTGCCGCCAGTCGGGCGTCAATTTTCTCGCGCAGCGCCCTGGCCTCTTCCAGCCGCAACTCGCCTTCGTCAGCCGTCGCAACCACCAGCTTGCTCTTGAGGTGAGCCGTGAGCAGCGTGAATGAATAATTCGTATTCACCTGAATGTCCACCTCGCCAAAGCCGCGGCTGACCCGGAAGCGGCGTCCGCTCAACAGGAAGTTGTCATTGGTGTGGGGCCGGCGAGTGCTGAAAGGAAACCGGCTGAGGATGGCGACGTGAATATTGGTATCGAACCCGGCGACATGTTCCCAATACGGGAAGTCGAGCCCTTCAGCACGGAGTGTTTCTCTGAGTTCCAACAGTGCGTTAGTGGTGCCGACTTCCTGCAGCGCCAGTACGTCGGGCTTGACCGCCCGGATGCTCTCCCGGACCTTGGCTTTTGATTCGGCAAGTTTGGCGGAGCGGCTTTGGGTGGGAACATCGAGATAGCTCTCCAGGTTATACGTGGCCACGCGGAAAGTTTCACCCCGAGGAAAAGCCGGGCCTGCCAACAGGGAGAGAATTGCAAAGGTTCCGCAAACCAGACGTGAACGCAAATCCATGGACGCCGTGATACGCCCGCCACCTCCGGCTGTCAAAACTCAATTGAGAGGGGCATGAGATGGGAGAAGATCGAAGTCCCCGCAGATGACGGGTATGAGACACGATTTCTTTATTCTCTTTCTCTTTCTCATCTGCGTCAATCTGGGTTATCTGCTGGCCTCTCCCAACCCACGTTATCTGTCCTTCCAAAACCTTTTGCAAAACGCCCCTTCCCTGCTACCTTTCAGGGATGTTGAAGCCAGGAGAAGTCGAATCTCTTCGCGCCCGCCGGCCCGTGGCAAAGGCCCACGCGAAATTGCGCCGGCACGCCGGCGACGGCCACGCCCCCAAGCTGCACGATAAGCAAAGCGAGCGGGACTATCGGGAACTCCGCATCGACAAAGTGGGCGTGCGGGGGTTGCGCTTCCCAATACAGGTGCGCGATAAAGAACGCGCTTTCCAGAACACCGTCGCCACCATCGGCATGTTTGTGGATTTGCCGAAGGAATTCAAAGGGACACACATGAGCCGGTTCATCGAGGTGCTCAATGCCCACGGCAACGTCGTCCACGTCGAAAACATCACCGATATTCTTTACGCGCTGCAGGCGAAATTCCAGGCCCGCACTTCGCACCTCGAACTCGAGTTTCCCTATTTCATGGTCAAGAAGGCGCCCGCTACCCGCATGGAAAGCGTGATGGATTATGTCGCGCGGTTTGACGCGGCGGCGTGCGATAAAGAGATCGATTTTGTCCTCACCGTTAAAGCAATGGTGACGACGCTCTGCCCCTGCTCAAAAGCCATCGCCGCTTACGGGGCGCACAATCAGCGCGGCGAGGTCACCGTGCAAATCCGCTCAGGGAAAGCGGTGTGGATCGAGGATTTGATCGGATTGATCGAAAGCTCTGCCAGTTCGGAGCTTTACGCCCTTCTCAAACGCGAGGATGAAAAAGCCGTCACCGAGCGCGCTTACGAGAACCCAGTCTTCGTGGAGGATCTCGTCCGCAACATTGTTCTCAAGCTCAATGCTCATCCGGACGTGACCTGGTATAAAGTGGAGGCAGAAAATCATGAGAGCATCCACAACCACAACGCCTACGCCTGCATCGAAAAAGGCTGAGCGGCGGAGGACGGCCACCCCCGGAGTGCGGCCGTCCTCGGCCGCAGCAACCCCACGCGTGCGGGGGTCGCCGCCCGCAGTGCGCCCTCTGCCCCGGGGGAGAGGGCCGGGGTGAGGGAACTGGGCTGTTGGCTGCGCTCACGAGGGCACTTTACCCCGCGCAAAAGATTTTTGAAATTTGTTATGGAAAATCTATTGTCCTTTGCTACATTCGCCCACTCTCAAAAGGCGGGCAGAGACGCCGGATGAGAAGACTGAAGACCTGAAGATGTATAGCATTTGGTAGTTTGTGTTGTGACAACGAAGAAAAAAGAAATTAGCAGGAAGGCGCCGGCGAACAAACATCGCCCGGCGACTGCCGCCTCCATCCTCGGCCACCCGACGGTGAAGGTGAAGAAAAACGGCGAAGTCAAAGTCAAGGCTGAGTGGGCCAAGTTTTATCAGCGGCTGCTGGAGTTGCGCGAGCAATTGATGCGCCAGATGAACGGCCTGGCCAAAGAATCGGCCCAGGAAATGGCCGGCTACAGCCTTCACATGGCCGACTCCGGCACCGACAACTTCGACCGCGATTTTGCTTTGAGTCTGCTCTCTTCCGACCAGGATGCAATTTACGAAATCGAGGAGGCCCTCAAACGCATCGAAAAGAACACCTACGGCATCTGTGAACTGACCGGCAAACCGATCCCCAAGAGCCGCCTCGAAGCCATCCCCTGGACCCGCTTCACCGTCCAGGCTCAGGCCCAACTGGAACGCGATGGCGCCCTGCGCCAGCGCCGCCTCGGCGCCCTGGGCACCGTCGATGCCGTCGGTATCACCGAAACCGAGCCCGAAGAGGAAGAGGCCGAAGAAAAGCCCAAAGAGAAAGAGTAATTCATGCCCCGGGAAATTATCACCATTGAATGCACCGAAGCGCGCAAGGAGGGCAAATCTCCTTCCCGCTACACGACCACGCGTAATAAAAAGCTTAAGACCGAGAAGCTCGAGCTCAAGAAGTACAACCCGGCGTTGCGCCGCCACACCCTGCATCGCGAAGTCAAATAACCACGCAACCGCCCGCGTTTCCACGCTAGCATGGCTTTTTTAACCAATTAATCTTTTTAACCATTTAACCAATCTATCGCTATGCCTCGCAAGACTCGCCCGGAAAAACCCGATAAACGCGGCGCCCGCGGCCGGAGTTCCTACTCCGAAATGCGCACCCCGCGGCCCAAACCCAAAATCGATTTCACCGTCGAAGCCCTCGACTTCAAAAACACTAATTTGCTTCGCCAATTTGTCACCGACCAGGGCCGCATTCTGCCCCGGAAATACACCGGCCTGCCGGCCCATTACCAGCGCCGGCTCAATCGCGCCATCAAGCGCGCCCGCCAGATGTTGTTGATGAAGTAACGAAAAAGCCACGCAAACGCGTGGCTTTTTCTTTTTCAATTGGAGTCTTTACCGTTTTTACGTCGCTTCGCTCGTGACCCATTCTCCCAGGTGCAGGTATTCTTTGATCTTCCTGCGCTCGTAACGGTGCTTCCGCGGTTTCTTCGGTTGGTTATCCACCTTGCGGAACGGGTGTTTGGGATTGCGAATTGCTTCAGTGATGACTTCCAACGATTTGGTCATAGCTTGAGTTCCTTTGTTCAAGTTTAGCCAGGCGTGAAGGATGCCAACGGCCATCTTGGTCAGGCCATCCGTGCTTGATAGTTGGCATCGGCTGCTTCAAGCATCTTTATTATAAGACACCCTCCAAAAAAGTCCATTGAATTCTTTCTTTGCGTTGTCTGTGTTCCTTCGTGGCCATTCCCTTTAACCCCGTTCACACGAAACTCCCCGAGCGCCATTCCCCTTGCGTCCGGACGGCCCTCAACCGCAGCCCGGCGGCTTCATACGCCCTCTGCACCCCTGGAAACTCGCCCTCCAAAATGCCGGCCAACACCAGCAGCCCCCCCGTTTCCACCCGCCCTATAACGCGCTCCCGTTCGCTCAATAGCAGATCCGCAACCAGGTTGGCGCAAACCAGCAAGTACTTGCCTCTGGCCCGGCCCACCAATCCCCTCAGGTCCTGCTTGACGAACCGGATCCGGTCCAAAACCCTATTCCGGCCCGCGTTGGCCCGGGCCACGCGAATCGCCTCAGCATCCACGTCCAGACCTTCAACCGGCCCGTACCCGAGCTTGGTCGCCGCGATCGCCAAAATCCCCGACCCGGTCCCGATATCCAGGCAGCCTTGGCTCTCCCCAGCCCTGCGCCAACCGACCATTTGCTGCAGACAAAAAGCCGTCGTCGGATGCTGCCCGGTGCCAAAACTCAACCCAGGGTCCAACACCACCACCGCCTGGCCCGGGCGTGGGCGGCGCCGGCTCCAACTCGGCTTGAGCAACAACCTCGACCCAATCTCCAACGGCCGAAAATGCCGCTTCCATGACTCGGCCCAATTCTCTCGCGGCACCCTTTCCAGCGAAAGCTTGCCCGGCCCAATGCGCAGCCCACAGCGACTCATTCGCTCCAATCCCGCCCTCAGAATCGCCCGCCGCCGGCGGGACCAGCCAGGTCTATCCGCCAAATACACGCTGACGATCGTCGCCCCGCTCTCGCTATCCGTGTAGCTGCATGCCGCCTGACCATACGCGCCCTCGAGCAGCTCGGCGACCGCTTCCTCGGCCTCGACCGTGGTAAGCACGCACACCCTCCAGAGCGACTGCCGATGTGCGTTCTCGCGGGTGGTCTCCAACCTTAAACCTTCAACTTTCAACCTACAGCAGCCGCCTCTCGCCACGGCACAAAATTCACCAACTGCAACCTCGCCCGTGGCGCATCCCACAGCACCTGCGTAAGGCTGGCGTAATCAAACTCGAATGCCGCCATTCGTGGGAGGGGCCAGCCCAGCAAAATCGCCAGCAACATCCGAATCACCCCGCCGTGACAGGCAATCGCCACCTGCTGGCCGCGATGCCCAGCGAGGATCTCCCGCAAGCACGGCTCAACCCTGGCCCGGAACGTTTCAGCGCATTCAGCCTCGGGAATCCCTCCGCACTCCAACTGCTCAAGCCAGGCCGAGACGTTGATGCCGAATTTCGCCTGCACCTCGCTAAAGCTCAGGGCGGTCCACACCCCAAAATCCACCTCCCGCAACTCAGCCCGGATGATGGGCTCGGGCGCACCGTTAAGAAGAAATGGGGCCAGGGTCTGCTGGACGCGCTTCATCGGGCTGGCGTAAAGCGCATCCAGCCTTATCCGATGAAGATACGTTGCCAGCGCCGCCGCTTGCTCGCGGCCTCGAGCCGACAGCTCCATATCGATCGTGCCTCCGAATACCCCTTGATACCGCTCCTCCACCTCGGCATGCCGGACCAGCCACAGCTTCGTTGCGGACTCAGCGCTCGGGGTGGACCGTTCAACAATCGACTTCTTCACGAACATTGCACCGCTGTGGACTGTGGACCGCGGACCTCGCATTTTTCGGCCTTCGGATTTCGGCCTTCGGACTTACTCATGAAGCGCAGCCTGCTGCGCCGCCAGCAACTCGCGAATCCCGGCTTTGCCCAGCACCAGCATCGCCCCAAGCTGCGACTCGCTGAACGTCGCCTCTTCGCCCGTCCCTTGCAATTCAATGAACTCCCCCGCCGCGTTCATCACCAGGTTCAGGTCCACTGCCGCCGCCGCGTCCTCCGTGTAACACAGATCCAACAGCGCCTGCCTCTCCACAATCCCGACGCTGACCGCCGCCACCGCGTGCGAGAGCGGGCTTTCCAAAAGCTTCCCTTCCGCCATCATCCTTTTAATCGCCAGTGACAGCGCCACGTAAGCGCCCGTGATGGCCGCGGTGCGCGTTCCCCCGTCGGCCTGCAACACGTCGCAATCCACCCAGATCGTCCGGGTGCCCAGCTTCTCCAGGTCCAGCGCCGCGCGCATCGCCCGACCAATCAGCCGCTGGATTTCCTGCGAGCGCCCGTCGATCTTCCCTTTGTTGATGTCCCGCTGCTTGCGTTGCAGCGTCGAGTAAGGAAGCATCGAATACTCGGCCGTGATCCACCCCCCGGTAACGCTTTGCTCCTTCATCCAGCGCGGCACGGCGTCTTCCACAGTCACCCCGCAGATCACCCGGGTCTGGCCCCATTCAATCAGCGTCGAGCCAGTCGCATGGGGCGCGATATGATTTTGAAAACGAACCGGGCGCAACTGTCCAGGCCGGCGCCCATCGGCGCGCGCGGTGGACGGGATGGAGAGTGTTTCTGCCTGGGCCATAAACGCGCGCGAACATACCCAACCTACCCCAACCCCGCAACGAGGAAAAACCACGAGCAAACGTGCAGAAACGGTCCACCAACCCAGTGAAGAGACAGGCATTCATACACTAGATCTCCACCTGCATGCCCAATTCGACGACGCGGTTGGCAGGAATGCGATAAAACGAACTGGCGGACTGGGCATTGCGCGACATCAGGGCGAAGAGCCATTGACGCCATTTGGCCATGGAGACAGCCCGGTTGGGCACCACCGTCTCGCGGCTTAGAAAAAAGCTGGTCTTGTTGATGTCCATGGCTTCGCCCGGAAGTCGAGCCGCGGAGAGCAACTCCGGGACATTGGGTTCTTCCATGAATCCGTAGTGGGCGATGACGCGGTGGAAGCCGTCGCTCAGGGTGTCAATTTCCATGCGTTTTTCCGGGCTGACCTGCGGCACTTCATCGGTGATGATGGTCAGAATGATATTGCGCTCGTGCAGCACCTTGTTGTGCTTGAGATTGTGCAACAGGGCGATGGGGGTGCCCTCAGGATTGGCGGTCATGAACAGCGCGGTGCCCGGCACGCGCGGCAGCCGGGTGCTGCCCTCGATACTGTCCAGAAACATTTCCAGCGGCATCGACGCCGGACGCAGTTTATCCCACACGAGCCGGCGCCCTTTCTTCCAGGTGGCCATGATCAAAAAAATCAACAAGCCCATGACCAGCGGCACCCAGCCGCCGTTGAGCACCTTCGAGAGATTCGCGGCGAAAAAGGCGCCCTCGATGACGAAGAAAAGCCCGCACACCAGCCCCGCGCGCCAAACACTCCAATCCCACAATCGCCGCGCGGCAAAGAAGAACAGCACGGTGGTCGAAAGCATCGTCAGCGTGACGGCGATGCCATAAGCCGAAGCCATATTGGTGGAGGAGCCGAAACCCAGGACCAAGGCGATGCAGGCCACCATGAGCGCCCAGTTGATGTGCGGCAAATAAATTTGCCCCCGCTCCCGTGACGAGGTGTGTTTGACCGCCATTCGCGGCAGGTAGCCAAGCTGGATGGCTTGAATGGTGAGGGAGAAAGCGCCCGAGATTAGCGCTTGCGAGGCGATCACCGTTGCGGCGGTCGAGAGCGCCACCAGCGGATAGAGGGCCCAATGCGGCGCCAGCAGGTAAAACGGGTTTTTGATAGCTTCGGCATTACACAACACCAGCGCCCCCTGCCCCAGGTAGTTCAGAAACAGCCCGGGCAGCACCATGAAAAACCAGGCGAGCCGGATGGGCCGGGCGCCAAAGTGGCCAACATCGGCATAAAGCGCCTCCGCACCAGTCACAGCGAGAAAAACCGCGCCTAAAACGATGAAACCGTCCCAGCCGCTGCGCACCAGGAATTCCAAACCGTACAACGGATTGAGCGAGTACAGGACTTCGGGAGCCTTGAGGATTCCCCTGATGCCCAGCGCGCCCAGGGCAACAAACCAGACGACCATTATAGGGCCGAAAATGGCCCCGACATTGCCGGTGCCGTGCCGCTGGGCGGCGAATAGTCCGATGAGCGTGATAATGGTTAGAGGGATGACGAAACGCTCAAAGGCCGGCGTCGCCACGTTAAGGCCTTCAATAGCGCTGAGCACCGAAATCGCGGGGGTAATCATACCGTCGCCGTAGAGCAGCGCCGCGCCGAAGACGCCCAAACCAACGAGCAGGGCCCGGCGCCGGCCAGCCCCGGGCGAATGCTTCGGGAACGTCAGGGCCATCAGGGCAAGGATGCCTCCTTCGCCGCGGTTGGTTGCCCGCAGAACAATCGCGAGGTATTTGAACGAGACGATTAGCAGGAGCGACCAGAAGATCAACGAGAGGATGCCCAGGACGTTAGAGTGCGTCGGCAGCACCGGATGCGAGCCAGCAAAACATTCCCTCAGCGCATAAAGCGGACTGGTGCCAATGTCCCCATACACCACGCCCAAAGCGCTCACGGTCAGAATTGCCAAATAACGGCCCGAGGCCGGTTTAGGTTCCATAATGAAGGCCGGAGGTTAAGGCAGACGGACGGGAGAGGACAGGAAAATTGGAGACAGGAAAATGTCTCACTTTTGTCCGGAGGCTAAAATGGTTTCGAAGTGCGGCGGCTGTTCTTCGCGGGCCACAATGCTGATGTCGATTTTCTTGAAACCAGCGGCTTCGAGCCAGCGGTGCAAATCGCTCTCGGCCAATCCCAGCCAGCGGTCCCCGTACAGTTCGTGCGCTTCCTCGAAGTTGTGCCTGGCCAGGTCCAGGATCATGATTTGGCCGCCGGGTTTCAGCATCCGAAACGCGCTGGCAATCGCTTTGGCGGGCTCTTCCGCGTGGTGCAGGGCCTGGCTCAGGATGACCAGGTCCACGCTGTCAGGTTCGACTGGCGGGTTCTGCAGATCGCCCAGCCTGAACTCCAGGTTTTTGAGGTTGTTCTTCTTTGCCTTGGCCGCGCCAAAGGCGACGATCTTCTCGGAATTATCGACGGCAATGACCTTCTTGCAGCGGCGCGCCAGCAGTTCGCTCAGCAGGCCCTCGCCCGAACCGAGGTCGGCTACGACCAATGGTGGGAAAACCCGCAATAATAAATGGCCGAACGCCTGCCAGGAGCGGCCCGGGCCGTAGACTCGATCGAAGCGGCCGGCGACCTGGTTGAAATAGACCTGGGCCTGCTCGCGCCGGCGATTCAAGATGCGCTTGAGATTAATCTGGTCGCTGCTGTGCTCCTGTAACTCTTTGGCACCGCGAATCGCCAGTTGAATAAACTCCGCCGCCGCGCCGTTGGCGTGCGGGTTGAGCTTGTAGAACGTCCGCTTGCCTTCGCGCCGAGACTGGACCAAGCCGGAGTCCTGCAACAAACCCAAATGCGTCGAAATCCGCGACTGGCCCATTCGCGTGGCTTCCTGCAGCTCATTGACCGACAGCTCGTCTTTTTCGAGAAGGGCGACGATGCGCAGGCGAGTGGCGTCGGAAAGCGCGCGGAGGGATTTGAGGGTGGAGGACATTCAACGACAACTGCTGTCCGCGGACAGTGTCATCTCTTATTACCTTTCAGCAGATCCGTGAAATTCATTTTTGCGCGTTTGCCGGGAAAAAGCTCTCTGGCCTCGCGCCTAAGAACGTCCGCAGTTTTGACTGGCCGATGCCCGGCCTTCGTCACAATAAAGGCCGGCAGCCCTTTGTCAGTGACCACCAGCAATTGGCCACACCGCAAGGTTTTCACCAGCCCGGGTTCCTGGAAAAACTTTCGCTTCGTCACCGTTCTCATCTCGTCCAACATATGGGGCAGACGGCGTACCTGGCAAGGTTGGCGGCGGCCATGAGATTGAGAGGCCCCGGCCCTTAACCCGCGAAGAGGCTGTCTAGATCCACTTTGAATGCCGGCACTGCCGCGCTAGTGAGGCACCCACTCGGTCCATGGACGGCGTGTCCGGCGAACTGCTCCCCGGCGATTTCACGATAGACCTCAATTTGCTTTTCGGGCGCCAGAACGAGCCAGACCTCCTTGACCCGTGCGCTGGCATACGCGCGCAACTTCGAACGATCGTAATCGTGGCTGCTGACGCACACCTCGATGACCAACTCAGCAGTGCGCGGGTGCTCGCGGCGATAATCTTCTTTACGTCCGCGGACTACCGCAAGGTCCGGCTCGGGTTCCGAGTCTGAGCAAGTAATGGGTTGTTCGCTTCGCAAGTAGGTTCCTGGCGTGAGGGCCGCTTGGAGGGCCTCAGAGAGAAGCTGGTGCAGATAGCTATGGTAGGGTGACTTTGACATCTTCTGAATGACTTGGCCGTAGAGCAACTCCGTTCTGGACGGAATGAGTCCCAGCTCACCCAGCGCGTGGTAGGCCTTTACGGAAAGCGGCCACACTCGAGGCTCACTGTTCACTGCTTTTGGCGCTTCGGCTGCCGTCATGGGGCAAACATAGCCAGTGCGGATGAAATCATCAAGTAGGTTCGCGCCCTCGGGCGCTTTGTGCTGTGGCGAGCCGTCGCGTTTCAAATTTCACGCGGCCGGTACCAGGCAGTTAGACTCGGCTCGACCTTCGGGTTATTTGCAATTTCGCTGTTGACTCCCGCTAGAAAGTGACATATCATCTTATCCTGATACGTCAATATGACATTTGAACATAGCCGTCCGCTTTAACTTCATGAGCAAAAACTACATCTTTTCTTCCGAGTCCGTCGGCGAAGGCCATCCCGACAAAGTCTGCGATACCATTTCCGATTACGTGCTGGACGCCTGCCTGGAGCAGGACCCTTACAGCCGGGTGGCCTGCGAGACTTACGCCAAGTGCAACCTGGTTGTGGTCGGCGGTGAAATCACAACGAAAGCCAAGCTGGATTTCAATGCGATTGCCCGCCAGGCCATCCGCGACATCGGTTACACGCACGAGGACGACGTGTTCCATGCGGACAAGGTGCTGATCATGAACGCGATCACCTCGCAAAGCCCGGATATCGCGCAGGGCGTGGACGCCAAGAAGGCCAAAGGCAAGGAAACGGCGGAACAGGGCGCCGGTGACCAGGGGCTGATGTTCGGCTACGCAACCAACGAGACCCCGGAGCTGATGCCTGCTCCCATCATGTATGCCCACCAGCTTGGCCGCTTGCTGACGAAGATCCGCAAGAACGGCAAGGTTAAATGGCTCCGGCCCGATGCCAAAAGCCAGGTCTCGGTTCGCTACGTCAATGACCAACCGGTCGAAATCACCAACGTGGTGATCTCGACGCAGCACAGCGCGGACGTGGAGCACGAGACGATCAAGAGTTTCTGCATCGACGAAGTCATCAAGAAGACCTTGCCGAAGCATTTGCTCACCAAGAACACAAAGTACCTGATCAACCCGACCGGGCGTTTCGTCGTCGGCGGTCCCCAGGGTGATACCGGTTTGACGGGGCGCAAAATCATCGTCGATAGCTACGGCGGCATGGGCCGGCACGGCGGCGGCGCTTTCAGCGGCAAGGACCCGTCCAAAGTGGACCGCAGCGCCGCTTACATGGGACGGTATGTTGCCAAGAACATCGTCGCGGCCGGTTTGGCCTCCAGCGCCGAAATTCAGTTCGCCTACGCCATCGGTTACCCCGACCCAGTGTCGGTTTGTATCAATACTTTTGGCACTGGAGCGGTTAGCGATGAGGAAATCGAACGCGCGGTTTGCGAGGTATTCAGCTTCAAGCCGGCGCACATCATCAAGCAACTCAACCTGCTCCGCCCGATTTATTCCAAAACCACCAACTACGGGCACTTCGGAAAAACCGACCCGGACATCACCTGGGAAAAGACCGACAAGGCCGAGGCGTTGCGCAAAGCCGCCGGAAAATCCGCCTCGGCCGCTGCCGTCGCGGCCGTCACCTTGCGGAAAGCGGCGGCCCTGGTCAATGGGCGCCCGAGCCAGGCGACAGAGGTGCGTCAGCAGGTAAGCGCGTAAAGGGATTACGATGAGGATCTAAAGGATGCGGTTAAGATTAGGATTAACATTACGAACTAATATGCCAACACTCACCAAAACCAACGGCAAGAAAACGGCCACCGTCGCTGCCAAGCCGCGAACCAACAACGATTACAAAGTCAAAGACCTCAGCCTCGCGGACTGGGGCCGCAAGGAAATCTCCGTCGCCGAGCAGGAGATGCCCGGCTTGATGGCTGTGCGGGCGAAGCACGGCATCCAAAAACCGTTCAGCGGAGTGCGCATCTCCGGCTCGCTGCACATGACTATCGAGACGGCGGTGCTCATCGAGACCCTGGTGGAACTCGGCGCCTCGGTGCGCTGGGCCAGTTGCAATATCTTCAGCACCCAGGACCATGCGGCCGCCGCCATCGCCAAGGCCGGCATCAGCGTCTTTGCCTTCAAAGGTGAGTCGCTCGAGGAATACTGGGACCTCACCCTGGCTGCCCTCACGCATCCCGGCAACAAAGGCCCTGAGCTCATCGTCGATGACGGCGGCGACGCCACGCTGCTGCTTCACAAGGGTTATGAAATGGAACACGGCAGCGATTGGGTGACCACCCCCAGCGGCAGCCATGAAGCGGAGGTCATCAAGAACCTCCTCAAGCGTTGCGCCAAGGAACGTCCGGGCTGGTTCAGCGCGATCGTCAAAGAGTGGAAAGGCGTCAGCGAAGAAACCACCACCGGCGTGCATCGTCTCTACCAGATGCTCGAAGCCGGCAAGCTGCTCGTGCCCGCCATCAACGTCAATGATTCGGTTACCAAGTCCAAGTTCGACAATCTCTACGGCTGCCGCGAATCGCTCGCTGACGGCCTCAAACGCGCCCTCGGGGTGATGATTGCCGGCAAGACCGCGTGCGTCTGCGGCTACGGCGACGTCGGCAAAGGCAGCGCGCACAGCCTGCGCGGGTTCGGCGCCCGGGTCATCGTCACCGAGATTGATCCCATCAACGCGCTGCAAGCGGCGATGGAAGGTTTCGAAGTGACCACCATCGAAGACACCCTTGGCCGGGCGGACATCTACGTCACGACCACGGGCAATTGCGATGTCATCACCTTGGACCACATTCTCAAAATGAAGGACCAGGCCATCGTTTGTAACATCGGCCATTTCGACAACGAGATTCAGGTAGACCGGCTCAACAACGCGCCCGGCGTCTCGCGCGTCAATATCAAGCCGCAGGTGGACCGTTATGACCTGCCGGGTGATCGCAGCATTTATCTATTGGCGGAAGGAAGGCTGGTGAACCTCGGGTGCGCCGAAGGGCATCCCAGTTTCGTCATGTCCAACTCCTTCACCAACCAGGTGCTGGCCCAACTTGACCTCTGGGCGAACCGCTCGAAGTACAAACCCGCGGTCTATCGCCTGCCGAAAAAGCTCGACGAAGAAGTGGCCCGCCTGCACCTCGAAAAGATCGGCGTGAAGCTCACCAAGCTGACGAAAAAGCAGGCCGAATATATCGGCGTGCCGATGGAAGGACCCTATAAAGCGGACCATTACCGCTACTGACGGGATCCACGGGTTCAGGCCCGCGGATGGGCCTGGTCGTAGGCCTTTTTGAGCCGCTCGGTGGTGAGGTGCGTATAAACCTGGGTAGTGGCCAGGTGAGCATGACCCAGGAGTTCCTGCACGCTGCGCAGGTCGGCGCCGGCATCCAGCAGGTGGGTCGCGTAACTATGGCGCAGCTTGTGCGGCGTGAGGTTTGGATCCAAGCCTGCCAGGGCGAGATATTTCTTAAGACGGAGTTGCAGGTCGCGCGCCGAGACCGGTTTGAGGCGTTTCGATTTGGCGAAGAACACCGGCGCGGTCCCGGATGGGTAGAGGGGCAAGAGAGCCCAATAGGTTTTAACTGCGTCCAAAGCAGTTTCGCCAATGGGAATCAGGCGCTCCTTTTTGCCTTTGCCGCGCACGCGCACCAAACGCTCGTTCCAGTCGATTTCCCCCGCTTGCAAGCCGCAGAGTTCACTGATGCGCAAACCGCAAGAATAAATCGTCTCCAGAATGGCTACATCGCGATGGCACAGGAGGGCTGCGTTTCGGAGCTTTGCGTGGTTCCCGGCCTTAGCTGCAGCGGACAAGCCCTCGGAGCGCGCCGGATTAGGCCCGGCCGGAGGCAACAGCTTCAAAGGCGCTGCCAGGAGGTCTTCCATTTGTTTGGCGGTCAAAAACTTTGGCAGTCGCTTTACCAGTTTTGGCAAAGATAAATTCTTTATCGGCGAGCTGCCGACCACCCCATTGCGGACCAGGAATTTGTAAAATGTCCGTAGGGCACAAAAGCGAAGTTGGATTGCCGCCCGCCCGAGCTTTTGGCGCCCTAAAAAGCGAAGGTAACTGCGAAAATCGTCGCGTTGAAGTTCAGCCCAAGCAGGAGGTTGCTGGCGCTCGTGGATATGCCAGCCTTGAAACTCCAATAACGCCTGACGGTAATTCCGCTGCGTATAGGCCGAGGCGCCACGATCGGTCGCGAGGTGCTGCAGGAACTTGCAAGTCCAGGCATCGACAGGCGTGGGTCGGCCGCCGACTTCGGCCTGCTTTGTGCCCTTTGTGATCTTTTGTGGCAAAGACAGATTACTTGGTCGCCTCAGCTTCGCGCGGCGGGAATTCGAAAGTGATCTTACCCATGTCGTCCATGACCAGATAAGCCGGGAATGGACGTCCGGCCTTGGAAATGAACTTGGTGAGCACATCAGTTTTGTTCTCGGCCAACAGCTTGGCCGCCTGCGCGCGCTCAATGGGTTGCTGCGCAATGACTTTATTGATCTTGAACTTGCAGGGGCGTTTATCCGCTTGCGATTTTTCGCACAGGTAAGCCGCCTCGGTCTCAAAAACCTTGCCGCCGCACTTGGGACATTTGCCCACCGGTTCCTGGCCCGTGAAGTCAATCTTTGGAGCGGGTTCCTTTCCTTCCTCGGCCTTGGCGCCGCCTTTCCTGGCACGAGGCGGGCGCGGTTCGAACTCGAAACCGACGACGCCGTCTTTCAGTACGAGGAACGCCTTGAAGGGGCGGCCCTTTTTCGAAATGAACTTATCGAGCAAATCGGTCTTGCCCGCCTGGAGCAACTTCTCCACCTGCGGACGCTCGATGGGGCGCTGCAAAATGACCTTACCAATCCGGCGAAAGTCGCAGGTCGGATTGGCACCGACGGTTTTCTCGCAGACAAAGTGCATGGCGGTTTCAAAAATGCGCTGGCCGCACTTGGGGCACTTGCCGACCGGCTCCT
>Ga0210408_10002739_pt1 | contig 16855 bp, 14 predicted proteins | sample IncBWH4MmetaG_FD_155471 | JGI IMG/M metagenome (GOLD analysis project Ga0210408, IMG submission 155471) | Forest soil microbial communities from Barre Woods Harvard Forest LTER site, Petersham, Massachusetts, United States - Inc-BW-H-4-M | ecosystem: Environmental > Terrestrial > Soil >...
TGAAATCGGGAATCCGCTTCAGCCATTCCTCGATCGCGACCGTCATCTCCATGCGCGCGAGGTTGGAACCGACGCAACGGTGAATGCCCAAGCCGAACGCGGCGTGGCGATTCTCCTTGCGGTCGATCACGACCGTGTCGGCATCGGGGAAAACCGCGGGATCGCGGTTGGCGGCCGGGAACGACAGCAGCACCATGTTGCCCGGCTTGACCGGGCAGCCGCTGATGGTCGTTTCCTTCATCACTTCGCGCGCCATCGTCACCGGCGAGTAGGCGCGCAGCAATTCCTCGACCGCCGTCGGCATCAGCTCGGGCTCGGCGACCAGACGCGCGCGATCCGCCGGCGTCTTCGCCAGGTGCCACAGCGAGGAGCCGATCGCGCTCCAGGTGGTGTCGATGCCGGCGATCAAGAGCAGCCGCAGCGAGCCCATCACGTGCTGATCCGACAATGGCTGGCCGTTCTTGTCCCGCGCCATCATCAGCGTCGAGATCAGATCGTCGGTCGGACGGGTTTTGCGATACCCGATATGGCCGGCGAAATAGGCGCTCATCTCCTGGATCGCGCTCATCAGGGCATCATTGTCTTTGATGCCGAGCTCGAGGATGCCGTGGATCCATTTGATGAAGAGCTCGCCGTCCTTTTCGGGGATACCCAGCATATGCGCGATGGCGCGGACCGGGATGTGCTTGGTGTAGCGCGCCGCCGCGTCGCATTTGCCGTCGGCGATGAATTCGTCGATCAGCTCGTTGCAGATCGCGCGGACCCGCGGCTCGAGTTTTTTCATGGCGTCCGGCGTAAACGGCGGCAGCAGCACCTGCTTGGCGGGCTTGTGCTCCGGCGGATCGGAGGTGATCGGGGGCGCCGGGTTGGCGACCTCGGGCCGGACATCGCGCACGATGACGCGGCGCGAGGAAAAATGCTCGGTGTCGTAGGCGATCTCTTTCACCGCCTGGTAGGTGGTCGGCATGTAGCAGCCGAGAAAGCGGTCGGTGTGAACGACAGGTGACGCCGCGCGCAGCTTCTCCCAGATCGGAAACGGATTTTCCGTCCAGCGCGGGTCGGTATGATCGAAATCGTGAATCCAGTCGAGGACCGGCGGATGTTCGGGCAGGATGCTGGCGGTGTCGGACATCGGGTTTTCCCCTGTTTTGCTTGGATCAAATCTTGCGCAGACTGAATTGTTTCGAGGGATGGCTCATTCCTCGGTCACCTCGATCGCGATCTCCGGACAATTGCTGCGGGCAAGCCAAGCCTTGTCCTCAAGGCCCGCGGGCACCGAGCCATCGCCGACCTCATGGGCATTGCCGAATTCGTCGAGATCGAACAGTTCCGGCGCGAGCGACTTGCAGCGGGCATGTCCCTGACATTTCTCCTGGTCGACGTGTATCTTCAGCTTTGCGGCCATCGCAGGCGTTTCCCTTAGGATCGCGCGCGGCTGTGCCGCGGGCATGGCGTTTCCCGGTCGTTACGACTTTCGTGCGGGCAGCTTGGCGGCGCCCGTAAAATTATATCGTATTACATTCGCGCCGCCGTTGTAGAGTCAAGTGAAAAGTCATAGACCTTACTCTGATGCCGCCTCAATTAGCCCGCAAGCCGCTCAACACCTACCACCATGGGGATCTTCGCGATGCCCTAGTGCACGCAGCACTTGTGGAAGTGGAGCGGGCGGGTCCGGAAGCGATCAGCCTCAAGGCGCTGGCGAAGAAGCTCGGCGTCTCGCAGCCGGCTCCGTACCGGCATTTTGCCGATCGCGAGGCGTTGCTCGAGGCGGTCACCGCGGAGGCGTTCCGACAATTCAGCGCTACCTTGCGGCAGTCGATTGCAAAGCCATCGAAACATTCCAAGTTGTCACGTCTCGCGCAGGCCACGCTGGCGTTTGGTCTTCGCCGCAACGGGATTTACCGCCTGATGTTCGCCTCGCGAACCATGGCCTGTGCGCCAAAAGGCAGCGAGCTTCATAACGCAGCCATGGAAACCTTCGGCCTCTTGGTGGAAGCTTTGGAAGCTCCCGCCGTCGGATTGATACGCGAGCGGCACGCGTTGAAAATCTGGGCCGCGCTGCATGGCGTGGTGATGCTCGCGGAGCAGGGGCTTCTTACCGGCCAGGCTGCTCAGATGAGCCGCGAGGAGCTCGTCGAGGACATCGTGGCGGAAACCAAATTGAGCCTGTCGGTCGCGATCAAGGAGGCTGGCGGAGATCGCGTGACTCGGTAGCGCTCCGGCCTCGTCCTGAGCAGCCGGGCCTTCGCCTTCGGGCCACGGCGGGTTCCTCACCATGAGGAGCTACGATTTCGCAGGCTTTGGGTCGATCGGCGTCACGCCGCGCAAGCCCAGAATGTCCTCCAGCACCTTTGCGCCGGCGAGAAGTCTTGCTTCGCCGCGCGGCGGCGCCACCATCTGCAGGCCGACCGGAAGGCCGCTTGCGGTGAAGCCGCAGGGCAGCGACAGCGCCGGGCAGCAGGCCAGCGTGATCGCATAGACGATGCCGAGCCATTCGAAATAGTTGCCGAATTTCTTGCCGGCGCATTCGGCGACGTGGCGGTTTTGAACCGGAAACGGCGCAACGATGGTCGCTGGCGTCAGCAACAGATCGTAGGCCTTGAAGAACTCGATGGCACGCGCGGTCATCGCGACGCGCTGCGCTTCGGCGCGCGCGATCTGTTCGACCTTAAGCTTGAGGCCCTCCTCGATATTCCAGATCACCTCGGGCTTGAGCAGGTCGCGCTTCTTGCGCAGCAGTTCGGCCTTGGTGACGGCGAAATCGAATGCGCGCAGCACATGGAAGCATTCATGGGCCTCACGCAGGTCCGGATGCGCTTCCTCGACGACCACGCCCGCTTCCGCAAAGCGCTGCGCTGCCTTCCGGGTGATGGCGGCGACCTCGGGATCGACAGGGGTGATGCCGAGATCGGGCGAATAGGCGACGCGCTTCGGCTTCCCGGGAGAACGCGCGGCCGACAGGAAGGATGTTGGCAGCACCGGCAGCGACAATGGATCGGCCGGATGTTCGCCGCTCATGGCATCGAGCAGCAGCGCGAGGTCTTCGACGTTGCGCGCCATCGGGCCGTGCACAGTGAGATTGCGGTCGATCTTGAAGGCAGGGGAATGCGCGACCCGGCCGATGCTGGGCCTTAAGCCCACGATGCCGCAGAAGCTTGCTGGATTGCGCAGCGATCCACCCATATCGGTACCATGCGCGAGCCAGGCCATGCCGGTCGCAAGCGCGACCGCGGCCCCTCCCGAGGAGCCGGCGGCGGATCGCGATGTATCCCAGGGGTTAAGCGTCGCGCCGAACACCTCGTTAAACGTGTTGGCGCCGGCGCCGAACTCCGGCGTGTTCGATTTGGCGTAGACCACGGCGCCGTTATGTTCGAGATGCTCGACCACGATGTCGGAATAAGTTGAAATAGCATCCTTGAAGATCGGTGAGCCCTGGGTGTTGGGCACGCCCTTGACGTTGAACAGGTCCTTGATCGGCACGGGCAGACCGGCAAGGAGACCGCGCCCGGAGGCCGGTTTTTCCATCAGCGCCTTGGCATGGGTCCGGGCGCGCTCGAAGCACAGGATCGGCAGGGCGTTGACCTTGCCGTCGACTTCGGCGATCCGCTGCTCCAGCATATCAAGAAGATCGAGCGGCGTCACCTTGCCCGCTTTGAGTTTTGCCACGACGGCGCAGGCGGTCTCGCGCACCAATCCCTGACCAGCCAATGGCGTCTTCCTTGTCGGTTCGTTTGGCTAGTTCTGTAGAACATTTTGCGGCAGAGTGGCAACGCACCACAATTGGAGTTGAAGCATGAGTGCGCCGCTCGATGCACCCGACTGGCGCAAGATGAGCCAGGAGGATCGGGACCTCGGTCTCAATAACGGTCTCGCCGTGGCAGGGAGTACGGACATCATCGCCGGCTGGGATGCGCTTTCGGCCGAGTTGCGCAAGCGATATCCCACCCATCTCGACCTGCGTTATGGCCCACGCGAGCGCAACCGTATCGACTTTCTCAAGGCGCGCGACGAAGGCCCAACCCTTCTGTTCATTCACGGCGGCTACTGGCAAAATCGGGCGAAGGAGACCTTTGCGCTGTTTGCCGAGGGCCCGATGGCGTATGGCATCAATGTCGCGCTGATCGGCTACACGCTCGCGCCCGAAGCAACGCTCGATCAGATCGTGGCCGAGATTCATGCCGGCATCGATTTTCTTGCACAACAATTGCCCGCGCTCGGCGGCGACGGCAAGGGAATGGTGGTGTCCGGCTGGTCGGCCGGCGGGCATTTGACCGCGATGGCGCTGGTGCATCCTTTTGTGAGGGCGGGGATGGCGATATCAGGCATCTACGATCTCGAGCCGATCCGCCACAGCTATCTCAACGCAAAACTCTCCCTCGATGAGGCGGCCTCGCTCCGCAACTCGCCGATGATGTTCCCGGGTGGGCCGATGAAGCCGCTATCGCTGGTGGTCGGCGCCACCGAACTGCCGCTGCTGCGCAAGCAGACCGCGGATTTCACCTGCCATCGTGCACGACACGGATTGCCGGTGACCTATGAGGAGATCGCCGGCGCCGACCATTTCACGATCATGAACGAGATCGCTTCGCCGATGGGCCGGATCACGCGCTTGATCCGGCAGTTGTTCGAAAGGACGACGGGGTAGCACCCGCCGTCATTGCGAGCAAAGCGAAGCAATCCATCATTCAGCGAAGAAAGTGTGGATTGCTTCGTCGCTATCGCTCCTCGCAATGACGGTAAAGGCGTGTCAGCTACCCCCACCCCGCACTGATCCCGCCATCGACGGTAAAGATCACGCCCGACGTATACCCCGAGCGGTCGCAGGCGAGGAACGCCATCAGGTCGCCGATTTCGCGGGCGTGCGCCGGGCGACCGAGCGGAAAACCTTTCTGGAATTCCTTGTAGCGGTTTTCATCGCCGAACTGGTGCTTGGCGCGGGTCTTCAAGAGCGTGACGTGGCGGTCGGTGCCGACCGGGCCCGGGTTGATGCCGACCACGCGAATGTTATCGGCAAGACTCTTTCCGCCCAACGCGCGGGTAAAAGCCATCAGCGCGGCGTTGCCGGCGCTGCCGCAGATATAATTGGCGTCGAACTTTTCGCCGGCGGCGCCGATGTCGTTGACGATGACGCCACCTCCGCGCGCCTTCATCTGCGCGTAGACCAGGCGGGTGAGGTTGATATAGCCGAACACTTTCAGCTCCCAGGCGTGACGCCAGGTCGCCTCGTCGATCTTGTCGATCGAGCCGCCCGGAATATCGCCGGCATTATTGACGAGGATGTCGATGTCGGAAGCGTCTTTCACAAGGCGTGCAATGTCCTCCCCCTTTCGTAGATCGACGACGTGCACGGTGGCGTCGATCTGATGCGCGCCGCGCAGGCGCTCGGCCAGCGCCTTCAATTGATCGCCGCTTCGCGCCGCGAGCCGGAGGTGGCAGCCTTCCTCGGCGAAGGATTCGGCGGCCGCGGCGCCAATGCCCTTAGAGGCGCCGGTGATGAGGACGCGCTTGCCGCGCAGATGCAGATCCATGGGACTACTCGCTGGTTGGGAGAGGCGGGTTAAAAATTGTTAGGCGGGAGGTCTAGCCGCAGTCAACATTGCACTGCAGCGTTGCGCTGCGCAAAGGTTTGGTCCATTGCAAGGCCGTCAGAATAGGCGGCGAAGCCGGATGGGCAAGTCAGTCAAGGAAATTATCGATGAGCAAGGATAAAAAACAATACCGGATCGCCGTCATTCCTGGCGACGGCATCGGGAAGGAAGTGATGCCGGAAGGCTTGCGCGTAATCGAGACCGCGGCGAAAAAGCACGGCGTTGCCGTGCATTTCGATTATTTCGATTTCGCTTCTTACGACTATTACGAAAAGCACGGCCAGATGATGCCGGACGACTGGAAGGATAGAATCGGCAAGCATGACGCGATCTATTTCGGTGCCGTGGGCTGGCCCGCAAAAATTCCAGATCACATTTCGTTGTGGGGCTCGCTGATCAAATTCCGTCGGGAGTTCGATCAATACGTCAACCTTCGCCCGGTGCGGCTGATGCCGGGGGTGCCGTCGCCGCTCGCGGGCCGCAAGCCCGGCGACATCGATTTCTGGGTGGTGCGCGAAAACACCGAGGGCGAATATTCCTCCGTCGGCGGTCGGATGTTTCCGGACACGGCGCGGGAATTCGTCACCCAGCAGACCGTGATGACCCGGATCGGCGTCGATCGCATTTTGAAGTTCGCGTTCGATCTGGCGCAGTCGCGGCCGAAGAAGCATCTGACCTCGGCAACCAAATCCAACGGCATTTCGATCACGATGCCGTATTGGGACGAGCGCGTCGAGGCCATGGCGAAGAAATACCCTGCGGTGAAGTGGGACAAGTACCACATCGACATTCTCACCGCGAATTTCGTGCTGCATCCGGACTGGTTCGACGTCGTGGTCGGCTCGAACCTGTTCGGCGACATCCTCTCCGATCTGGGCCCGGCCTGCACCGGCACCATCGGGATTGCGCCATCCGGCAATATCAATCCGGAAGGCGATTTCCCCTCGGTGTTCGAGCCCGTGCACGGCTCGGCGCCCGATATCGCGGGGCAGGGCATTGCCAACCCGATCGGGATGATCTGGTCGGGCGCGATGATGCTCGAGCATCTCGGGGAGAGGGAGGCGGCGGCCTCGATCGTCGCGGCCATCGAGCGCACGCTCGGCGAACGCACGCTGCGCACCCGCGATCTCGGCGGCAACGCCGACACGGCTGCCTGCGGCAAGGCGGTGGCGGAGATGGTGGAGTAGGATCGTAGGGTGGGTTAGATTAGCCGAAGGCGTAACCCACCAACTTTTCCCAACGCGGCGAAATGGTGGGTTACGCTTCGCTAACCCACCCTACGATTTCACGATCCTGCGGCAATGCTCCCACGCGGCCGCCATCAAATTCTCGCTCGCCTCCGGCGTGCGGAATGCCGAATGCGCCGACAGCGTCACGTTGGGTAGCTTCGTCAACGGATGATCCTTTGGCAGCGGCTCGATATTGAAGACGTCGAGCCCGGCATGCCGGATATGGCCCGACTTCAGCGCCTCGATCATGGCGGCTTCGTCGACGATCGCGCCGCGCGCGGTGTTGACGAGGATGACGCCCGGCCGCATCGCGGCGATGCGCTGGCCTGAGAGAAAGCCACGGGTCTCGTCGTTCAGCAAAAGATGCAGCGAGACGACGTGGCTCTGCGCCAGCAGCGTATCAATGTCGACGAACTCGACGCCTACAAGACGCTTCGGCGTCCGGTTCCAGGCGATCACCCGCATGCCGCTGCCGAGCGCGATGCGCGCCACTTCGGCTGCGATGCCACCGAACCCGATCAGGCCCAATGTCTTGCCGGTGAGCTGCATGCCAGCCTCGCGCAGCCATTGGCCTGCGCGCATCTCGCGGTCCATCTGCGCCAACACGCGCGCGGACGCCCACATCAGCGCAACAGCGGATTCGGCGACTGCAGTATCGCCATAGCCCTTGATCAGGTGCACGGAGATTCCGAGCTCGGACAACTCTTCCGGGTTCATGTAGCTGCGCGCGCCGGTCCCCAAGAACACCACATGCTTCAGCCCTGCGCATTGGCGGGCGATATCGGTCGGCAATGCCGTGTGATCGACGATTGCGATTCCCGCGCCGTCGAGCACCTTTGGCAATTGACCAGAGGCGATGTCGGGATCGCGATGGATGTGCACCTGGGGATCGCCTGGCTTTTCCAGCCGCTCGAAGATTGTGGCGAGCGATTCATTGGCGTCGACAAAAACTCCGCGCAAGGCGATCCTCCTCGGGTTGTTGGAGCATGATCCGGAAAAGTGGAAACCGGTTTTCCGAAAAGATCATGCTCAAAAAGATGAGTCTTTCAGGACGCGACGCCGGCGAGCGAAAGTACCGTGTGCATCAGCACGTTGGCGCCCGCGGCGCAATCGGCTTGGGTTGCGTCTTCGAGCTCGTTGTGGCTGACGCCATCCTTGCAAGGGACAAACACCATCGCCGCGGGCATGACGGTGTTGAGGTTGCAGGCGTCGTGGCCGGCGCCCGACGTAATACGCCGGTGTGAATAGCCGAGCGCGTGAGCGGCATTCTCCACGGCGTCAACCAGTTTTGGGTCGAAATGGGTCGGCGGCTTGCGCCAGACCAGGTCGAGCGTGACCTCGACCTTGCGCCGGGCTGCGATCTCGGCGGCAGCCGCGCGCAGATCCTTGTCGAGCGCGTCCATGATGGCGGCGTCGGCGCTACGGCAGTCGACGGTAAAGGCGATTTCGCCGGGGATGACGTTGCGCGAGGGTTTTGCGATCACGGCCTCGCCAATGGTGCCAACCGCCTTTGGACCATGTGTTTTCGCGATATTTTCCATCGCCAGCACGATTTCCGAGAGCGTCGCGAGCGCGTCGCGACGCAGTGGCATCGGCGTGGTGCCGGCATGGCTTTCGAAGCCGATGATCTCGCCGTCGTACCACAACACGCCCTGGCCGGAATCGACCACGCCGATGGTCTTGCCTTCGGCTTCAAGAATCGGGCCCTGCTCGATATGCAGTTCGACAAAACTCGAGAATTTCTGGGTGCCGACCGGGCTCGCGCCGCGATAGCCGATGCTGTCGAGCGCCTCGCCAACCGTGACGCCGTCGGCATCCTTGCGCGACAAAATATCGTCGGTGGTGAAGTCGCCAACGTAAGCTGCCGACGCCATCATCGCCGGCGCAAAGCGCGAGCCTTCCTCGTTGGTCCAGTTGCAGATGCAGATCGGACTCTCAGTCTCGATCCCGGCATCGTTCAAAGTGCGCACCACTTCAAGCGCTGCCAGCGTGCCGAGGACGCCGTCGAACTTGCCCCCCGTGGGCTGGGTGTCGAGATGCGAGCCGAGTCCCACCGGCGGCTTCGACATGTCGCGTCCCTTGCGAAGGGCAAACATCGTGCCGAGCGCATCGACATGGACGTCGAGGCCGGCAGTTTCGCAGGCCTTTTTGAACCAATCGCGCACCTGCTTGTCCTCTAGTCCCAGCGTCAGCCGCTTGACGCCGCCTTTCGGCGTGGCGCCGAATTTAGCGGTTTCGTGGATGGTGTCCCACAGGCGGACGGAATCGATCTGCAGATTGGATGCGATTTTGGTCATTCAGCTGTTTCCGGAAAAGCTCGGGTGCGTCGTTTGGCGTTGCATGGTAGAATTTGGCAACACCATCTGTCGAGACACAGGGAGCAATTTCGATGAATGTCGGTCTGTCGAGAAAAGAGCACGGCGGCCAGCGGGAGATCCTTCCGAGCCTGCAGGCACGTCTCGATTGCCGCGCCGGGATGGCGACAACCACGGCCGGCGTCGCAGGCAGCTTTGTCCAGGGCAATCTGGCGATCCTGCCGGAGAAGCTTGCCTCCGCGTTCCACCGCTTCTGCCAGCTCAACCCAAAGCCGTGCCCGATCATCGGCATGTCCGATGTCGGCGACCCCCGCATACCCGCGCTCGGGCTTGACCTCGATATCCGCACCGACCTGCCGCGCTACCGGGTCTGGCGTGACGGCGAGGTGGCCGAGGAGCCGACCGACATCATGGCGCATTGGCGCGGCGATCTCGTCGCTTTCGTGATTGGCTGCTCGTATTCGTTCGAGGAAGCGCTGATGGCGGACGGCCTGCCGATCCGCCACGTCGAGCGCAAGCTGCGGGTGCCGATGTACCGCACCAATATCCCCTGCCAGCCGGCGGGGCCGTTCGCGGGTCCGATGGTGGTGTCGATGCGGCCGTTCAGGCCTGCCGATGCCATTCGCGCGGTGCAGATCACCTCGCGCTTTCCTGCCGTGCATGGCGCGCCGGTGCATTTCGGCCACCCGCATTCGATCGGGATTGCGGATATCGGAAAGCCCGACTATGGCGATGCGGTGCCGGTCGAGGCCGACGAGATTCCGGTGTTCTGGGCCTGCGGCGTGACCCCGCAGGCGGTGACATCGGCGGCAAAGCTGCCGTTCGCGATCACGCACGCGCCCGGAATGATGCTGGTGACTGATTTGCAAAACAAGCAGCTCGCGGTGCTTTAGGCCGTCATTGCGAGGAGCGATAGCGACGACCCGCCGTCGCTCGCTATGCGAGCTATGGCGGGCTTGGAGTCCGCCGAAGCGCCCTTGCGCGCAGGCGGAAGCAATCCACACTTCCTTTTTGGCCCCATGGATTGCTTCGCGGAGCCTGTCATCGGGCGCGCCTTCGTGCGACCCGTTGGCTCGCAATGACGGCGGAGGCTCTTAATCGTGCCCGTGCTCAGGCAACGCCAGCCCGAACACCTTCGACAAATCCGCCACCTGCGCGGGCGACAGGTACCGCGGGTTGAGCCCGCGCAAGAGCAGATAGAGCTTTGCCGTCTCCTCCAGCTCCTCGATCGCGAATACCGCGGCTTCCAGCGTATCGCCCGAAACCACCGGACCATGATTGGCGAGCAGCACGGATGAATATTTGCCGGCCAGTCCCTTGATGGCGTCGGCGACCGCGGGGTCGCCGGGCCGATAATAAGGCACCAGCGCGGTCGCCCCGCACTTCATTACATAATAGGCCGTCATCGGCGGCAAGACGACGCGCGGATCGATCTCCGGCAGCATCGACAGCGCGACCGAATGCGTCGAATGCAGATGCACCACCGCGCGCGCGGCGTTGCGGGACTGATACAGCCCGGTGTGCAGCGGCACTTCCTTGGTGGGCGCATCGCCGGAAATGAGGCGGCCATCAGCCGCAAGCCGCGACAGCCGTGCCGGGTCGAGGAAACCGAGCGAGGCGTTGGTCGGCGTGACTAGCCAGCCGTCGTCGTCAAGTTTCACGCTGATATTGCCGGAAGAACCGGGCGTCAGCCCACGCTCGAACAGCGAGCGGCCGAGCCGGCAGATTTCCTCGCGGAGTTTTGTTTCGCCCATCGCGACATACCTGGCGATATACCCGTTCTTAGCCTTCTCTCACGCTTTGGCAGCGCGGCCAAGCCGTGATACCCAGTGGCAATGCCGCGGTTAAATTCGGCTGTGAGGAAACCCGAGGTAACGCCTTATGCCTGAATCAAAATCCGTCAAACCGCGCATCGCCGTGATCGGGCTCGGCTCGATGGGTTTTGGCATGGCGATTTCGCTCAAGCGCGCCGGCTTTGCGGTCACTGGCTGTGACGTCGCGGGCGATGCGGTCGCGCGTTTTGTCGCCGAAGGCGGCAACGGCGCTCGCACGCCGGCGGAGGCAGCTCATCAAGCCGAGATTGTCATCTGCGTGGTGCTCAATGCCGCCCAGACCGAAACCGTTCTGTTCGGCAAGGACGGCGCCGTCGAGACGCTCGCCAAGGATGCCGTGTTCATCTCGTCGGCGACCATGGACCCGGATGTCGCTCGAAGGCTCGCCAAGCAATTGGAGGCCACAGGGCGGCATTATCTCGACGCGCCGATCTCGGGCGGGGCGCAGCGCGCGGCGCAGGGCGAACTCACGATTCTGGCGTCCGGCAGCCCGGCCGCGTTCGCCAAGGCGCGGCCGGCGCTGGGTGCAATGGCGGCAAAGCTCTACGAGCTTGGCGATGCCGCAGGGCAGGGCGCCGCCTTCAAGATGATCAACCAGCTCTTGGCGGGCGTGCATATCGCCGCTGCATCCGAAGCGATCACCTTCGCCGCCAAACAAGGGCTCGACCTGCAAAAAGTCTATGAGGTGATCACGGCCTCCGCCGGCAATTCCTGGATGTTCGAGAACCGCATGCCGCACGTGATCGCCGGCGATTACAAGCCGCGCAGCGCGGTGGAGATTTTTGTCAAGGACCTCGGCATCGTCCAGGATATGGCGCGCAATGCGAGGTTCCCAGCGCCGCTGGCGTCCGCGGCGCTGCAGATGTTCCTGATGGCGTCGGCTTCCGGCATGGGCCGTGACGACGATGCCTCGGTGGCGCGGCTGTACGCCCGTATCAGCGGCGCCCAATTGCCCGGCGAAGTGAAATAGAGCCATCAAGAAGTGAAATAGAGCCATCAAGAAATAGAGCCATCAAGAGGTAGATCGATGCCCCGCTTCGCCGCCAATCTCTCGATGATGTTCAACGAGGTGCCGTTCCTCGAACGTTTTGAGGCGGCGGCGAAAGCGGGCTTCTCCGCGGTCGAATTCCTGTTTCCCTATGACCATCCGGCGGAGGCCGTCGGCGAGCGGCTGCACAAGAATGGCCTGACGCAGGCGCTGTTCAACCTGCCGCCGGGTAACTGGAATGCCGGCGAAAAGGGATTTGCCGCGTTGCCGGATCGTTTTGGCGATCTGCAGGAGAGCCTGCGCACCGCGCTGCCCTACGCGCAGGCGACCGGGGTCAAGCGCTTGCACCTGATGGCGGGCATCGCTGACCGCGGCGATCCCAAAGCTGTGGCGGCCTTCCGCAAATCAGTGATATGGACCGCCGAGTTTCTCAAGCCCCACGGCCTCGATGTCGTCATCGAGCCGATCAACCCGCGCAACGTGCCCGGCTATTTCCTCAACGATTTTACCTTCGCGCGCGACCTGATCCTTGAACTAAAAATCCCCAACCTGAAACTGCAGTTCGATATCTATCACTGCCAGATCATTCACGGCGACGTCACCATGCGGCTGCGCGAGATGATGCCGATAACAGGACATATCCAGATCGCAAGTATCCCCTCGCGCAACGAACCGGACGGCGAGGAGCTGAATTATCCTTATCTGTTTGCCGAGCTTGACCGGCTCGCCTATCGCGGCTTTGTCGGCTGCGAATATAACCCGCGCGGCAACACGGTTGATGGCCTTGGCTGGTTCAAGCCCTATGCCGGAGTGAGACCGTGACGCTGGCGCTGGGCTCAATCGCCGACGATTACACCGGCGCCTCCGATCTCGCCAACACGCTGACCAGGAGTGGCCTGCGCACGGTGCAGACCATCGGCGTGCCCGCAAGCGATCTCGCGCTGCCCGAAGTCGACGCCGTGGTGGTCTCGCTGAAAAGCCGGTCGATCCAACCTGACCTCGCGGTGTCGCGCTCGCGCGCGGCCGAGAAATGGCTGCGCGGACGCGGCGCTTCTCACGTGCTGTTCAAGATCTGCTCGACCTTCGATTCCACCGATGCAGGTAACATCGGCCCGGTGATGGATGCGCTGCGCGCCGATTGCGGCGAGAGGATCGTGCCGGTGACGCCGGCTTTCCCCGCGACGGGGCGCACTGTCTATCAGGGCAATCTGTTCGTGGGCTCGGTGCCGCTGAACGAGAGCCCCCTAAAAGATCACCCGCTCAATCCGATGCATGATTCCAATCTGGTGCGGGTCTTAGCACGCCAGAGCCGGACGAAGATTGGGCTCGTCGACCTCGCGGTGCTTTCGCGCGGGTTGGATGCCGTGCGGGCGCGGCTCGTCGAGCTCGCGAGCCAGGGCATTGGCGCTGCCATCGTCGATGCGGTGTTCGATTCTGATCTGGAGACCATCGGCAACGTAGCGCTGGATCATCGTCTGTCGGTGGGCGCCTCCGGTATCGGTCTGGGGCTGGCGCGGGCGCTGGTCACCTCACGCAAGGTCAAGCCGAACCCGTCAGCCGTTATGTCGGATGCGCCGGTCGGAGGGTCCGCGGCCTGCCTCGCCGGCAGCTGCTCGCAGGCAACCCTTGGCCAGATCGCGAATGCCGAAAAGACGATGGCGGTGATGCATCTCGATCCCGAGCGCGTCGTGGCGGGCAAGGAAGAAGGTCGGCGCGCGCTGGCCTGGGCCCGCGAGCGGATGGCGTCGGGGCCGATCCTGATCGCCTCGAGCTCGACACCGGACCAGGTGGCCGCACTGCAGGCGCGGCACGGCCGCGACGCGGCCGGTCACGCCATCGAGCAGGCGATGGCCGACATCGCCGAAGGCCTAGTACGATCGGGTGTCCGGCGCCTGGTGGTGGCCGGTGGCGAAACCTCCGGCGCGGTGGTGGATCGGTTGGGAATCCCCGGCTTTCTCGTGGGTGCGGAGATTGCTCCTGGCGTGCCGGTGCTGCGGGCGGTCGGTGCGAACGAAGGCGACATGCTACTGGCCCTGAAATCAGGCAATTTCGGCGGTCCCACGTTCTTCTCCGATGCCCTCAAGCTGATGCGCTGAGCGCATAACTCTTTCGATTTCCATAACAAAGTCGTCGGTCCAGTAGCATTATGTAGCGGCGATTTAACGCATGGGTAGGCCGAATCTGTTCTTGATGTCGTGCGACACCTTAATTTGCGCCGGGCAACCCGTTTTCGATCCAGAAAGAGACTACCCGTCATGTTTTCCAACATCTCGATCCGCGCCAAGATCACGACCGTCGTCGCGCTTCTGCTCGTGGCAGTGGCCGGCATGGGCCTGCTCGCCGTCATGAAGATGAAGGCGATCAACGACAGCACGGTGCAGATCGCCACCAACTGGCTGCCGAGCGTGCGCGCGCTCGGCGAATTGCGCACCGGGGTCATCAATTACCGCAACGTGCTCCGGGAGCACATGCTGTCGGAGACGCTGGAAGAAAAGCTGGCGGTCGAAAAGAGGCTGGCTGGCGTTATCGAAAGCAACACGCAGATACGTCATGCCTATGAGCCGATGATTTCCTCTCCGGAAGAGCGCGCGCTCTATGAGGAATGGGCGAAAAACTGGGAGGAATACCGGAAGGGCAGTGAGCAGGTCCTGGAGCTGTCACGGAAGGCTGCAGGCCAGGCTGCGCTCGAGGCGCATGCATTGAACAAGAGTACCGTCAACAAGCTGTCGATGGCGGCGGACGAGATCCTGAAGAGGGATATCGAACTCAACAACAGGGGCGCCGACGTCGAGACCAGGGCCGCGGCCGACACCTATGCCTCGGCCTTCCTGATGCTCGCCGCCATCCTTGGCGTTGCAATTCTCCTGGGAGCCGGCGCCAGCTTCTATGTGGTTCGCGACGTCTCGCGTGGAATAGACTCGATCGTGCAGCCGATGCAGGCGCTGGGCGCCGGCGACTTGACCGCGGACATCCCTCACCGGGCTGAGAAAACCGAGATCGGCGTCATGGCCGATGCCCTGCAGATATTCAAGGAAGCGCTGGTTGCGAAGCAGGCCGCCGACGAGGCCGCCTCACGCGACGCGGAAGGCAAGACCGAGCGTGGGCGCCGGGTCGATGCCATTACGCGCGATTTTGAATCGATGATCGGCCAGATCGTCCAGGCGGTATCCTCGGCGTCGTCCCAGCTCGAAACCTCGGCTGGCACGCTGTCGGCCACGGCGGATCGTTCGCAGGAAATGGCCACGGCTGTTGCTTCCGCTTCGGAAGAAGCCTCCGCCAACGTGCAGTCGGTCGCCTCCGCCACGGAAGAACTGTCCTCCTCCGTCAACGAGATCAGCCGCCGGGTGCAGGAATCGGCGCGCATCGCCAGCGACGCCGTCGGTCAGGCGCGCACCACCACCGACCGCGTCGGCGAATTGTCCAAGGCGGCGAGCCGGATCGGCGATGTCGTCGAACTGATCAACACGATCGCGGGACAGACCAACCTGCTGGCGCTGAACGCCACGATCGAGGCGGCGCGCGCCGGCGATGCCGGCCGCGGCTTCGCGGTGGTGGCGTCCGAAGTCAAGGCGCTGGCCGAACAGACCGCGAAGGCCACCGGCGAGATCGGCCAGCAGATATCCGGCATCCAGGCCGCGACCCAGGAGTCGGTCGGGGCGATCAAGGAGATCAGCGGCACTATCGAACAGCTCTCAGAGATCGCTTCCGCCATTGCCGCGGCAATGGAGGAGCAGGGCGCCGCGACCCAGGAAATTTCCCGCAACGTCCAGCAAGCGGCCCGGGGCACCGAGCAGGTCTCCGCCAACATCACCGACGTGCAGCGCGGTGCCACCGAGACTGGATCGGCTTCCGCGCAGGTCCTGTCGGCGGCGCGGTCGCTGTCCGGCGACAGCAACCGCCTCAAGGCCGAGGTCAGCGAGTTTCTCGGCTCGGTGAGGGCTGCCTGATTGAAAGGCGCCAGGCGCGCTTTTAGGCCGTGCTCACCGGCAGGTCGCACGGAATTGAAGGCCCATTGGGCCCGGAAATTGGCTATTTTGCCGTGGTTCGGGTAAATCGGCGCGAGCGAGCCGGCCCAGGCAGCGGCCGGTCGCGCCCATCCGGGGGATTGCCTGCTTTATGGTTGCACTGGTCCGAATTGCACTCAGCCGGCCCTATACGTTTGTCGTCCTTGCGCTGCTGCTTCTGATCATCGGACCGCTGGCCGCGTTGCGCACGCCGACCGACATTTTCCCGGATATTCGAATCCCCGTCATCGGCGTGGTCTGGCAGTATACCGGCCTGCCGCCGGACCAGATGTCGGGCCGCATCGTCACGCCGTTCGAACGGGCGCTGACGACGACGGTCAACGATATCGAGCACATCGTCGCCAATTCCTACAACGGCTTCGGCATCGTCAAGATCTTCTTCCAGCCGAATGTCGACATCCGCACCGCCAACGCGCAAGTTACCGCGATCTCGCAAACGCTGATCAAGGCGATGCCGCCGGGCGCCACGCCACCCCTGATCCTCAACTATAACGCCTCCACGGTGCCGATCATCCAGGTCGCGCTGTCCGGCGAGGGGCTCACCGAGCAAAACCTCGCCGATATTGGCATCAACCAGCTGCGCACGCCGCTCATCACGGTGCCCGGTGCGGCGATTCCCTATCCGTATGGCGGCAAGCAGCGCCAGGTGCAGATCGACATCGATCCGCAGGCGTTGCAATCCCGCGGACTGTCGGGACAGGACGTCGCCAACGCGCTAGCCGCACAGAACTTGATCACGCCGGTCGGCACCCAGAAGATCGGCGGGTTCGAATACAACCTGCAGCTCAACAACTCGCCGCTCAAGATGGAGGAGCTCGGCGACCTGCCGATCAAGACCGTTAACGGCGCGATGGTCTATGTCCGCGACGTCGCTCATG
>Ga0210408_10002740_pt1 | contig 16852 bp, 13 predicted proteins | sample IncBWH4MmetaG_FD_155471 | JGI IMG/M metagenome (GOLD analysis project Ga0210408, IMG submission 155471) | Forest soil microbial communities from Barre Woods Harvard Forest LTER site, Petersham, Massachusetts, United States - Inc-BW-H-4-M | ecosystem: Environmental > Terrestrial > Soil >...
CCTGGCCAAAGCGCTCCGGCCGCCCCCCGAGAAATGGCACGGCCTGGCCGACACCGAAATCCGGTACCGGCAGCGTTATCTCGATCTCGTCGCCAACCCCGACGTAAAAGAGGTCTTTCTGAAACGCAGCCAGATCGTCCGCGAGATTCGCAATTTCCTCAACGAGCGCGGCTATGTCGAAGTCGAGACGCCGATGATGCAGGCCATTCCCGGCGGCGCCGCCGCGCAGCCATTCGTCACCCATCACAATGCCCTCGGGTGCAATTTCTATCTGCGCATCGCCCTGGAGCTGTATTTGAAACGATTGCTCGTCGGCGGCATCGACAAGGTGTTCGAGATTGGGCGCAACTTCCGCAATGAAGGTTTGTCGCGTAAACACAATCCCGAGTTCACCATGCTGGAAGCGTACGAGGCTTATGGCGATTACGAGAGCATGATGGAGTTGGTCGAATCGATGGTGTGCCATGTGTCGCAACAAGTGCTCGGCACAGTTGTGATCGAGCACAAGGATGCGGAAGGCAAGGTCACGAAAACCATCGACCTGACCCCGCCCTGGCGCCGCATCAAATACAAAGAAATCGTGCGCGAGCGTGCCGGGGCCGATTGGTTCGACATCGACCCGCCGGAACGCCGCGAACGCGCGGTTAAGCTCGGCGCCGAAATTGGCAAGGAATACGAGGATTTCGAGGTCACCCAGGCCGTCTTTGAAAAGCTTATCGAGCCAACGCTCATCAATCCCACCTTCGTCACTCACGCGCCCAAGGAACTCATCCCTTTAGCCAAGCTCTCACCGGAAGACCCGTCCACCGTGGAAGTTTTCGAATGCTGCATCAACGGCCAGGAAATCGCGCCAGCATATACCGAGCAGAACGATCCGATTGAACAGCGGGAGCGGCTCGAACACCAGGCCGGCGGCGAACAACAGAAGCTCGATGAGGATTTCCTCGTCGCTCTCGAGCACGGGATGCCTCCCGCCGGCGGCATGGGCCTGGGCATCGACCGCCTCTGCATGATGCTGCTCGGCCAGGAAAGCATCCGCGATGTGATTCTGTTCCCTCAACTGAAGCCAAAGTAGTCCCGTTTCCCTGAACTATGAAAACACCTCGTCGGTTGCTCCTTGGTTCACTAATCCTGCTCGCCGCCGTGCCAACGCTGCTCGCCGCCGACACCACCACGGTTCCTTCCTGGCATGCGCAAACCCTGTGGCAGGCGGTTGGCAACTTACTCATCTTCGCGTGCATCGGCATCGTGGCCGCGATCGTCGGCTACAAGGTTTTCGACAAATGCACCCCAGGCAACCTCACTAAAGAGATCCTTGAGCACCGGAACGTCGCCGCGGCCATCATCGCCGCCGCCGTGATTCTTGGGGTTTGCATCATCGTGGCTGCGGCGATGATGGGTTAAACCTCCGTTTGCGACGCCGCCGTGAAACGGAGCCGGAGCATTCGCCTGATTTTGCTCGGGGGCCTGTCCGCCACCGCACTGACGAGCTGCGCTCCCGGCACGGTCCAACCGGCGCCGGTCACCACGGACGCCGTCTATACCAATAATTATTACCTGCCCGGCGTGGGCTACTACCATGCGCCGTTCCGCGCCTGGTACGCTCTGCCCTACAACCATTTTGACCAGAAAACCACCCGCTACTTCTATGGCGGCCAATGGGCGGCGACGCCCTACGAGAGCGCCATCAATATCTCGGCGCCCACACCCGACGCCGCACGAGTGGCCGAGGCCCAACGCGCAGATATCGTCCGCGGGGGCTTTGGCAGCACGTCCGGTTCGCACTGGATTTACTCGTGATGCAACGGCATTGCTGCAAACTGCGTTCCGGCTGGCGTGAAAAAGTCGAAGCCGTCGGTTTGACCTACCATTCTCATGAAGAAGGCCCTTATTGGGATGAATCGGCCTGCTACGAATTGACGGCGCTGGAAGTTGATGTCTTGGAGGCCGCCACCAACAAGCTGCATTATCTCTGCATCGACGCGGCTGAGGCAATTATTGAAAACAACTGGTGGCCGCGCCTCGGTATTCCGCCGGTCGCCGTCCCCAGCATCCGGCGCTCGTGGGAGCGGGACGACTTCAGCCTCTATGGGCGCTTTGACTTGAGTTACGATGGCGAAACGCCGCCCAAACTGCTGGAATACAATGCCGATACGCCCACTGCGTTGGTGGAGGCGGCCGTCGCGCAGTGGTTCTGGCTGCAGGACACACATCCCGGCGCCGACCAATTCAACTCAATTCATGAACGCCTCATCGAGGCCTGGAGGCGCTGGAAGGGCACGACGATTCACTTCAGCAGCATCAAAGAACATGCCGAAGACGAGATGACCGTGCTTTACCTGCGCGATACGTGCGAGCAGGCCGGCGTGAAGACGAAGCCGGTTTACGTCGAAGACATCGGCTGGGACAGCCGGCGAAAACGTTTTGTCGATCTGGACAATCAGATTATCGAGCGCTGCTTTAAGCTTTATCCGTGGGAATGGCTTTGGCACGAGGATTTCGGTGTTCACCTGGCAGAGGACCCCGCGCGGTTCATCGAACCGACGTGGAAGATGCTATTGAGCAACAAAGGCCTGCTGCCAATTCTATGGGAGCTTTTCCCCGAGCATCCCAATTTACTTCCCGCTTACGAACTCGCCGACCCGCTCGGCGGAAGTTACGTTCGCAAGCCCAGGTTAAGCCGCGAAGGCAGCAACGTCACCTGGGTCGAAGGCGGCGTTGTGGTCGAAGAAACCCCCGGCGATTACGGCGCGGAGGGCCATGTCTATCAAGCCCCCGCGACTTTGGGTGAATTCGATGGCCACCACCCGATTTTTGGGGTGTGGGTAGTCGATCACGAAGCTGCCGGGCTCGGCATCCGCGAGGACACACGACGCATTACTGGCAACCTCAGCCGCTTTGTGCCCCACTTTTTCCGCTGATGAGTTTTAACAATCCCACACCCCTTCAGCTCGGCATGGCGGGAACGTTTTCCGCAAAGAGCTACCGTGTCGCGGGCCGCGTGGTCCTGGGTGTCGAAGAAGCCGGCAGCATCTATTACTGGAATGAGTTCAACCTTCAAACCGACACTGGCGAAGCTGCGACACTGGTTTATGAAGTAACCGAACGCGGTCCCGAGTGGCGGTGGTTTGAAATGTTCGAGCCGCAATTTCCCATGACAGCCGAGGACGCGGCCACCAAACGCGTCGGCGACCCGCTGAACCTGGACGGCACAGATGTGCGGGTAACGCTGCTGGAAACCTCTCGCGTGTATCATATCGAAGGAACGGCTCCGGAGGGCGTCGAGGTCGGGGATATCGCCCATTATTTCAACGCTGAATCGGGCAATGTCATGCAGGTCGTGAGCTGGACCGGCAACGAAGTTGAATTTTACCACGGCCGCACGATTCCGGCTGCGGTTGTGGCGGAGGCATTCCATCTTCCCTTGGAGGCACTCAAGCCGGTTTTTTTCACCGGCGGCACTCCGGTTTCCCATCACGTGGTTCAAGGGGCTGTCCTGGCGGTGTTCGTGCTGGCGATCCTCTTTGCGGGCTATGCCTCCTGCGTGCCTCCCAGGCGAGCACCGGCCATCAGCCAGTTCCCGGCACCGGTTTCTCCTCTTAAGACCGGAGGCACGGCCACCTTAAAGGACACGGAATATCGTATTGCTGCCCACTGCGTGATGGAGATAGCCGAAGTTGGCCTGCGCTTCGAACGGCACGAGTATTCTCTCCAGAACAACGACGGAACAGAGGCCCTGTTGATTTACGGGTGGAAGCCGGGCGCAAAGGATTGGGCGTTTTTCACGCCGCTGCATCCGGCGGTTCCCGTGATGCCGCAAAAAGCCGCGGCGGTGCGTTGGAAACAAACGGTCAACGTCGAGGGGGTCGCGGTGCCGGTCAGTGAACTTTTTCGTTCAACCGTGCGCCAAACCGACAATGGGCAAGGCCCTGGATTCAAGACCGGCGAGGTTTTTTACGGCTTCAGCGGCCAAAATGGCCCGACCTTACTGCTGGCTCGCTGGAATGACCGCGCTGTCGATTTCTACAAGGGAACAATTTTGCCTGGCGGGGCTATCGCTGGTGTGTTCCAATGATTCAAATGGTTTCTTAGTACAAAGCCAGGGAACGCCACTTCTAACCTGACTAACCTGCGATGCTCAATGGACACCGCTTCTGCTAACTGCTAGCTTTTGGCTTGGTTTCAACGACTATGGCCAATCAAATCTCTGAACCGCCTGCGACAACTGGCAGCACGCCTGCTGCGCCCTCTGATTTCATCCGCGACATCGTCGCCGCCCACGTCCGTGAGGGCAATTATCCACAAATCCACACCCGCTTTCCGCCGGAACCGAACGGTTACCTGCACATCGGACATGCCAAATCGATCTGCCTGAACTTCGGCATCGCCCGCGAATTTGGCGGCATCTGCAACCTGCGGATGGATGACACCAACCCGACCAAGGAAGATGTGGAGTACGTCGATTCCATCACCGAAGATGTGAACTGGCTGATCAGCTCCTGGGCCGATGATCGCCTTGGTTTGAAGGCGAAGGGCAAAACCCCACAGAGCCAAAGCGTGAATGGCAAGCCCGATTTTTACCTGGCGCCGCTATCAACTCTCAACTCTCAGCCGTCAACTCCCAGTGAACCCTTTTACGCCAGCGACTACTTCGACCAGCTTTACGAATACGCGCTCGTGCTGATCAAAAAGGGCGTCGCCTACATCGACGATCTCTCGGCCGAGGACACCGATAAGTATCGCGGCGCGCCGGACCGCCCGGGCAAAGAAAGTCCTTTCCGCAGCCGCTCCATCGAAGAGAATCTGGACCTGTTCATTCGGATGAAGAAAGGTGAGTTCCCTGACGGCACGCGCACGCTGCGCGCCAAAATCGACATGGCCTCGCCCAATGTTTGGATGCGCGACCCGGTCTTGTATCGCATCCGCCATGCCGAGCACCATCATACGGGCAACCGGTGGTGCATTTATGCGATGTACGACTTCGCCCATTGCCTGAGCGATTACATCGAGGGCATCACCCATTCGATTTGCACGCTGGAATTCGAGGTGCACCGCCCTCTTTATGACTGGATTCTGGAGCACCTCGATTTGCCGCGGCCCTTGCCCCACCAGTACGAATTTGCCCGGCTCAGCCTTGGCTACACTGTCATGAGCAAGCGCAAGCTCATGCAGCTGGTCAACGAAGGCCACGTCTCCGGCTGGGACGATCCGCGCATGCCCACGATCAGCGGCTTGCGCCGCCGCGGCGTCACGCCGCAGGCCCTGCGCGAATTCGCCTACAACATCGGCATCACTAAATATAACGGCGTCACGGATGTCGCGGTTCTGGAGTATGCCATCCGTGAAGACCTTAATCGCCGGGCACACCGGCGGCTGGCGGTGTTGCGCCCGCTCAAGGTCGTCATTACGAATTATCCCGAGGGTCAGACCGAGGAGCTCGATGCCGTCAACAATCCGGAGGATGACAGCGCCGGCACGCGCAGAATTCCCTTCAGCCGTCAGCTCTATATCGAGCGCGACGATTTCATGGAAACCCCGCCGCCGAAATATTTCCGACTGCGGCCCGGCGGTGAGGTCCGGCTCAAGTACGCCTATATCATCAAATGCGAGGAAGTGATCAAGGATGCCGCGGGCAACGTGGTGGAACTGCGTTGCACGGCTGACCTGGACAGTCGGACCGGCGGTCCGACGGCTGGTCGCAAGGTTAAAGGTACGATTCACTGGGTCAGCGCCGCGCACGCGGTAGAGGCCGAAGTCCGGTTTTACGATCGTCTGTTCACCGTGCCTGAACCGGATGCCGGTGGAGATTTCAAAAAACACTTGAATCCGCATTCCCTCGAGGTGTTGACGGCCAAGAGCGAGCCGAGCCTTAAAGAGGCAAAACCGGAACTGCGCTATCAGTTCGAGCGGCTGGCGTATTTCGCCCTCGATAAGGACAGCGCTCCCGGCAAGCTGGTATTCAACCGGACCATTACCTTGAAAGATGCCTGGGCGAAAGAGGCGCGAAAGGCCTAGCGTCAAACCCAGGAAACCGATGGCTTCTCCAGCAGCTCTCAAAAAAGCAAATCGAGCGCTGCCGGCAGATGACCGGTGAATCGGATTGAACGTTTGTTCTACTGTCTCAATCACTGAGACCGCGTATGATTTCGGCATGAGCGCAAATGCCGTGAGTCCTTGCGATGCAGCGAGCCGAGACAACGAAAGCCAGGAAGCCTCCGCCGGAGGGCTGGCCACCCTCCTGATTCTGTTCGGGCTGACCGCTTGCGGCACGTCACGACTGGCCGCCTCACCCCCGACCTTTGACCTCGCCGCAGTCGAACGGCCCCGAATCCTGGAAAAGGCCGCCCGTTACCTGAAGGAGCAGCCGATCACGGTCACCGCCTCGCGATGCACCCGCAGCGCCGGCGGTAAACACGATTTCTTCTCCGAAGGCGATTACTGGTGGCCTGACCCGCAAAACCCCGATGGGCCCTATATCCAGCGGGATGGTCTGTCGAATACCAACAACTTTGTTGAGCATCGCCATGCCATGGTCCGGCTGAGCGAGATTGTGGGCACGCTCGGCTCGGCCTATGTGCTGACCGGTGAGGACCAATACGTACGCCACGCCGTCAGGCACTTGAAGGCCTGGTTCGTAGATGAAGAAACCAGGATGAATCCTAACCTGTTGTATGGGCAGGCGATCAAGGGGCGATTCACTGGACGCAGCACCGGCGTCATCGACACGATTCATCTTGTGGAAGTCGCTCGCGCCGCCCTGGTAATGAGCAAATCGCCGGCCTTTCCCAGAAAGGACTTCGAAGCGGTACAGGCCTGGTTTCGGGACTATCTCCACTGGCTCACCACGCACCCCTATGGCGTGGAGGAACGCGCGGCCAAGAACAACCACAGCGTTTGTTGGGCGATGCAGGCGGCTGCCTTTGGCCAATTAGCCGGCGATCAGGCGGTGCTGGCGTCGATTCGCGACCAGTTCAAGACGAATTTCCTGGCCAAACAAATGGATAAGGATGGGAGTTTCCCGGCCGAGTTGCGCCGCACCAAACCCTACGGGTATTCGCTATTCGTGATCGATGCGATGGCTGGTGTGGCTCAATTCGCCTCTACGCCCAAGGATGACCTGTGGACCTTTCAACTGCCCGACGGGCGCGGGATGAAAAAGGCGATGGAATTCATCGTTCCGTTCATCGAGGACAAATCGAAATGGCCGGGCAAACCGGACGTGCTGTACTGGGACGAATGGCCGGTGCGGCAACCCAGTTTGCTGCTCGCCGGATTGAAATTCAACCACGCGGAGTATTTAAAGCTTTGGCAAAGGCTGAAGGCCGATCCCCAATCACCCGAAGTCATTCGCAATGTGCCGCTGCGCCATCCGCTGCTGTGGGTGAAAGAATAAGCCATTTCCTCGATGATTGACCTGTCGAAGAACGGCGCGAAGCGTATGGAGTTGCGTGCGCCCGGCGCCGCTTTGAACTGGAAACTCGGGGAGCGTTGCACCCCGGCCCAGGACCGTTACGCCACCGCTTCTTCCTCGGTGTCGAGGAAGCCTTGGAGGTGGCGCACCCGCGTGGGGTGACGCAGCTTGCGGAGCGCCTTGGCTTCAATCTGCCGGATGCGCTCGCGAGTCACGTTGTACATTTTGCCAATCTCTTCCAGCGTCCGCTCGTACCCGTCCACCAGCCCAAAACGCATTTCCAGGATTTTGCGCTCGCGCTCAGTGAGGCTGGTCAACACGTCGCCTAGCTTCTCCTTGAGCAGGCTGTAGCTGGTGACGTCGGAAGGATTTTCCGCGCTCTTATCTTCGATGAAATCGCCTACGCTGACGTCGCCGTCATCGCCCACCGGGGCATGCAGAGAAATGGGCTGCTGGGCCATCTTGAGCAGGGAGTTGATCCGCGCGACGGGCATGTGCATCTCATCGGCGATTTCCTCGGGAGTAGGCTCGCGGCCCAGCTCCTGGGTCAGCTGCTTCTGGGCGCGCCAGAGCTTGTTCATGATTTCGATCATATGCACCGGGATGCGGATGGTGCGCGCCTGATCGGCGATGGAGCGCGTGATCGCCTGCCGAATCCACCAGATGGCGTAGGTCGAGAACTTATAGCCGCGGCGATATTCGAACTTTTCGACGCCTTTCATCAGGCCGATGTTGCCTTCCTGGATGAGGTCGAGGAAGGACTGGCCGCGGTTGGTATATTTCTTGGCTACGGAGACCACGAGGCGCAGGTTGGCCTCGGCCATGTGGGTTTTGGCCTGGTGGGCGCGGTCGGCGGCGCGTTTCAATTGGTCGAAGACGTTGTAGAAATCCTCCCGCGGCATGCGCACGAACTGCTCGAGGGCATGAATCTTGGTGCGCTCGCCATGCAGGGCGGACTGCTGTTCCGCGGATTTGCGGTGGCTTTCCAGTTCCTGGACGCGGCGGAGGCTGGCTTGAAATTTTTCGTGGACGTTGCCGGCCACGACAATCATGTCTTCGAGCACCTTCTGTTTATAGAAGAATTTTGGAAAGGTGTCCTGGAGGCGTTTATCGAGCCGGCGATAGGAGACGGACAGCTTTTCGCGCTGTTTCTGAGAGGCCTTGTGCCACTCGAGATACTTCTGGTCCACGTCTCCATCCAGCGCGCGAATTTTTTTGATCAGATTGCGCAGCTCCTTGAGATGGCCTTCGCGGTTGGCGACTTTTTTGTCCACGACTACCCGGTCAAAACGTTCCTTGGGGGGTTCCGAAAGGAGTTTCTCGGCAATGGCGATATGTTCTTTGGCGGCGAAGCCGAGGCTATAAACCAGGCGTTTCATTTCGCCTTCGGCTTCCTCGATGCGCTTACAAATCTCGACCTCCTGTTCGCGGGTCAGGAGGGGCACCTTGCCCATTTGGTTCATGTACATCCGGACGGGGTCGTCCAGCACCTCCAGGCGCGAATCCTCTTCTTCTTCAGGCTCGGCGGCTTTGGGGCGCTCGACCTCGGCATGCTCGGTAATCTCGATATCGAGGTTGCGCAGCTTGGTATAGAGCTCGTCGAGATCCTCGGGAGACATCCCGTCGGGCAGCACGTCGTTGATATCGTCGTAGGTGAGGTGCCCATTCTCGCGGGCGAGATTGACCAAGGTCTTAATGGTCTCAGCCAGATCGACCGGCTGGGAGGGGCGTCCCGTCGGGGCGTGGGGGCCTTTGCCGGTCCCGGCTTGCTGGCCTTTGGCGGGGGTGACGTGCTGCCCTTTTGCAGGGGCAGCGGGAGCGGTGCCGGCCTGAGGTTTGGCCGCACCATTGCGGCCCTCGTCGGGACGGTGAGCAGGGTGACTGGCGGCCTTGGATGAAATGATAAAACGGCGTCGCAGGGGGCGGACTTTGGCCGCGCTGGCCCGTTGGGCCGTGTGAGCGCGATGGTTCCCTCCGTTCACTGCTTTGCTCTCTTTCCTGTTCAGCATAATAATCAGACGCACCGAGCCGGTTTTGGTTCAGAAATCGTGTAACCGCCTCAGTTACAACGACTCATAACCGTGGCCTGGCTCGACACTACTGGCCACAACGTCTTGTGAAGACCGCATACCGGAAGACTGACGCACACTATAATATTCTCCACCCCGCTTCACTTTGCAACAGCGTCCAGGAGAGCTTGACCTCTGCCGGAACAGATAACGCCTGCAAAGTCACGTCACGGAGAACTACGCCACGTTGGCAAAATAGTTGCAAGCAGGAAAAACGATTTTTTTTGATAAAACCACCATTGTCGGCATAAAATGGGCTTCTAGCTCGAAAAATGGCCGAATATCGCCTAACAATGCCAGTTAACCGCGCCTCCCTTTTGACGGGCGTTAACGCTACCTGCGGCCAAACCTGTCAGACAAACCACGACAACACAATCAGACCCCGGTGGCTAGGCAGTTTTTTGGGTTTGCGCAGAATCACTTCCAGCAAGCGGGAACTGCGCTGGCAGCACCCGTTTGGCTGAAACGAAGACGCGCTAACGCACAAAGTTATCAACCCGATATTGCCATTCAACCGCTGATGTCTCAAAGCTTCAATTTTCAACCCCCATCGCAGGACCAATTCTTCTTGCCCACCCGCAAAACAGTTTCCAACCCAGTCAACTTGGCCAAGGTTCTTTTCCTTGGCGCCCTTATCCAGTTCGTCTCGGCTTCTGGCACCCAACCGGCCGCTCCAGGTTCCGACGGCACCCCCTGCAAAACCGCACCGGAAGCCCGCACCGTCCAGGTCACCACCACCCACGAGGGGAACGCGACGCATTTCAACGTCCGAAACGACGAGTTTTGCGAGGTGACCATGACGTTCGATTTGGGCCTGGTGAACCTGAAAAGCGACGTGCAGTTCCCTTACACGACGACTTTGCCCCCGCGCCAGGTTACGGAAGCGTTCACCATTTCGCCGGTGGATCCGGGAGCCAAATGGGAATACAGCTACACCAATTACTACAAGCTGGGCAGCCAATGCGCCCGGCATGATGACTCGTGGGTGTACCAACTTCCCTATGCGCCCGGGGAGAAATTCAAGGTGACCCAGGGTTACAACGGCAAATACAGCCATAAAGGGTCCAACCAATACGCGATCGACTGGCAAATGCCCGAGGGGACGCTGGTGCACGCCGCGCGCGGAGGTGTGGTGGCCCGGGTCAAAGACGACTCGGACAAAGGTGGCGCCAGCATCGAGTTCGACTGGTACAACAATTACGTGCTCATCCGGCATGATGACGGCACCCTGGGCCATTACTGCCACCTGAAGAAGGGGAGCTGCCTGGTGAAGGTCGGCCAAACCGTCGCGGCCGGGGACATCATCGCCCGCTCCGGCAATACGGGTTTTTCGAGTGGACCGCATCTTCACTTCTGCGTGTTCAAGACTAAGAGCGGGCGCGAACGGGTCAGCATCCCGGTCCAATTCCAAACCGCCGCCGACAAAGCGACCACTCTGGCCAGCGGCCGGGCGTATCGAGCCGCGGGGTTGCAAACGGCCAGTGCGGGAGCCACCAGAGAGCCGGGCCGCTCGGTCGGCGCTGCGGTGCAGTAAGGAAGGGGTAGGGGGCGGGTTTGAGGCGGGAAAAGCTGGCGGGAAAGCGGAAGTTTGAAAGGCCGGCTGGCGCGCAGACCCATTTTCTGGCACAGAACTGGCTCTATCGGGCTGAATGCTCGCGTTCGCGGATGAATCGCAACGCAGAGAATTGAATGATGAGCCTAGATAAGCTGCCCTTTAATGCGTTTGATTTTGTGCTCGTGCTGGTGTTGCTGGCCGGGGTGTACCAAGGCCGCAAAAATGGCATGTCGATCGAATTCCTCAATGTGCTTAAATGGCTGTTTTTAGTGGTGGGTTGTGGGTTACTTTACGAGCCGGTCGGGGCTTGGCTGGCGGAGGCCAGCCCGTTCAGCCTGCTAGCGTCGTTTTTAATGGTTTATGTGGTGGCGGCCTTGCTGATCCTGTGCTTTTTCGCCCTGTTCAAACACAGCTTGGGGGGCAAGTTACTGGGCAGTGATATTTTTGGACGGTCGGAGTATTATTTGGGCATGGGGTCTGGCCTCGTGCGGTTTGGGTGTATCCTGCTGGCGCTGTTAGCGCTGCTGAATTCACGCTATTTTCCGCCGGCGGAAGTCAAGGCGATGGAGAACTTCCAAAACGACGTCTATGGGAGCAACTTCTTCCCCACCTGGCACTCTGCACAGGAGGTCGTATTTGAAAAATCCATGTCTGGTCCCCTGATCCGTGAATACCTTGGTTTTCTGCTGATCCACCCGACCCTGGCCCAGGACAAAACCTATCACCAGAAGGAAGCGGCGTTGCAGTGAACCAAGGGGTTGATTCAAAGGGTTAGCTGGAGTTAAAGGGCCTGTTGGGCTGGCCAGGTCTTCATTATTAATCCGTGGGCGCTTTGCGCGTTGGACTCCGAGTGATTTCCTTGCTGTGGCCGCCGGGTGGCCGGTAAAGTATCGCCGATGGCCGGCCTGTTTTCGCAAGCAACCCTCGAACAAATCCGCGCTGCCAGCGATATTGTGGACGTGGTCGGCTCGTACGTTCCCCTCAAGCGCGCCGGGGCCAATTTCGTGGCGCTGTGTCCTTTCCACAAGGAAAAGAGCCCCAGTTTCCACGTGAACCCGCAGCGGCAGATTTTCCATTGCTTCGGGTGCCACAAAGGCGGCGATGTGTTCTCCTTCGTCAAGGAATACGAGAGCCTGGATTTTCCCGAGGCGGTGCGGCGCCTGGCCGACCGGGCCAAAATCCCGCTGGCATACGAGCAGGGTGCGGGCGAACAGCAGTCGCGTCATGTGAAGGAGAAGCTGCTCCAGATTCACGAGCAGATCACGCAGCGGTGGCAGACGGCGCTGGCCAATGAGGCCGGGGGTCAAATCGCTCGCGATTACCTGGCCAAACGCGGTGTGGCTGAGGAAGCGGTGAAGCTCTTCCGGCTCGGCTACGCCCCCGAGCTTTGGGATGACACCGTCAATTGGGCCAAAAGCAAAGGGCACGAGCTGGCGCTGGTGGAACAGGCCGGGCTGATTTTGCGCAAGGAAGGCGGGGAGCATTATTACGACCGGTTCCGCGGGCGGCTGATGTTTCCAATTTGCGACGAGCAGGGCCGGGTGATTGGTTTCAGCGGCCGGGTGCTGTCCGGCGACGAGAAAACGGCGAAGTATGTCAATTCGCCCGAGACGCCGATCTTCACGAAGAGCAAGGTGTTCTTCGGCCTGGACAAGTCGAAGCGTGCGCTGCTGGAGTCGGAGTATGCGGTGGTCTGCGAAGGGCAGCTCGACCTGATCGCGTGTTTCATGGCCGGGGTGCAAAATGTCGTCGCTCCCCAGGGGACCGCCTTCACCGCCGACCACGCGCGTATGCTCAAGCGGTATGTCGAGGAGGTGGTGTTATGTTTCGACTCGGATGAAGCCGGGCAAAACGCGGCCGTCCGGTCGCTGGACCATCTGCTGGGCTCAGGGTTGGCGGTGCGAGTGGCGGTGGTTCCGGCGCCACATGATCCGGACAGTTTCATCAAAGCGTCGGGCGGCGGCGCTTTCAAACAGCTCGTTGAAGGCGCCGCGGGGTTTTTCGACTATTACCTCAATCGCTTGTGTTCGACGAACGATGTGAATACCGATAAAGGACGGCTAGCCGTGCTGGGCGGGATGGCCGAAGCGGTATTGAAAACGGGCAACAGCGTGCTCATCGACAACTATGCGCAGAAGACGGCTCTGCGGCTCGGGGTAGCGCCGGCAGCGGTCCGGGCGGAATTCGCCAAGCGGGCGCGCGGCAAGCCGCCTGCCTCGGAATCGAGCGAGCCAGAGACAGAGGGGGCGGCGGAACCGGAGCGGCCCGCAGCGGCGGAGTATTGGCTGTTGAAGCTGTTGATGGTGCACGAGGAACTGGCAGCCTGGGCGGAGCGGCATCTGGAAGCCGGCTGGGTCCAGCACCCGGCGGCCAGGGAAATTGTTTCGCAGCGATTGGCTGCTCATCGCAACCGCACCTGGAGCAATCTCGCCGCCTTCCTTGAGACGTGCGCGCCGGAATTGCAAAGTCTCATCACCGAGGCGACGACCGAAGAGCGCCCACTACCCAACCCGGCGCAGCAACTGGCCGATGTGGTGACGCGATTGCGAAACCAGTTCGTCGACCGCCAACTGGCCGAGCTCATGCAACGGATCAACCAACCGGAGACAAGCGAGGAGGAGCGCAACGAGCTCTTGCGTCAGCAACAAGAGCTGCGGGTGGTAAAAAGACAGGCATTGAAGGAACGTGAGGCGTGATGCGTAAAACGTGAAGCGTGAAGCGTGATGCGTGAAATGTGAAGCGTGAAACGTGAGACATTTTTGATTCTTGATTTTTTGATTTTTGATTCGCCACTGAGGGTGACAACGGCTTGGCCGCAACCTTCCGTAACCTTCCGCCGGCCGGCGGGGGAAGGGACAATTTTCAAGCGTTGATTGGCTTTGGCTCCGCTTGGGGTAGCCAGACCCCCGGATCTTCATGAGGGCGTTGATGAAAATAGTGCAACTTGGCGCAAGTTAGCGCAAGTCAGCGCAAGTCAGCGTTGCCTGCCTGCAATATGATTGAAAAAAAGCGCTTCTGATAAACATTAAGGGCGGTTGAGACGAAGGTCTCCCCACGGTAAAACGTTGTTCGTGAGTTAACAGTCAACAAACAACGTTTTACCGTGGGGAGACCTTCGTCTCAACCGCCCTTAATGTTTATCAGTTGCAGGGATTCACAAATCGATATGCAAATCTGCGCAACTGGCCCCATTTCCGTTCGCGTTCAAGATAACAGTTCAGTTCCCGTTGACAGGCAACCTCCGAATAGGCCGTGGTTGCAAAGCAGGACGTCCGTCCGGTTGCGCGTCGAGCATGAATGGATTATGGGTGTGCCGTAAATGTCTGAGATTTCAACGGCTGAAATACGAGAAAAGATTGACTGCGTCTATCGCGCCGAGTCTGGGCATATTCTTGCGACCCTCATTCGTTTGTTGGGCGATTTTGATCTTGCCGAAGACGCGGTGCATGATGCCTTCGCTGCGGCACTGGAACGATGGCCGAAGGACGGTGTGCCCTCCAATCCACGGGCATGGCTCGTTTCGACCGGGCGGTTCAAGGCGATCGACGTAATGCGTCAACGCGTCCGATTCGATGCGGCGCAGGAAAAGATCGCCGAACAACTCGAAACCCACTCGAATGAGGCCACGGGATCGGATGAGGAGAGTGTTGAGGATGACCGGCTCCGGCTGATCTTCACTTGTTGCCATCCGGCATTGGCACCGGAGGCGCGCGTGGCGCTGACTTTGCGCGAGGTGTGCGGACTGACAACGGAAGAAATCGCGCGCGCTTTCCTCACTGGAGCGCCCACGCTCGCTCAACGTATCGTGCGCGCCAAGGCCAAGATTCGTGATGCGCGCATTCCCTATCAAGTGCCGCCGCCAGCGGAGTTGCCGGAGCGGCTGGATACCGTGCTTCAAATCATCTATCTGGTGTTCAACGAAGGGTACTCCGCTTCGTCCGGAGCATCATTGACACGGGCTGAGCTCTCGGCCGAGGCGATCCGGCTCGGGCGCCTGCTGAACGAGCTGTTGCCGGAGCCAGAGGTTATGGGGCTTCTCGCACTCATGGTTTTGCAGGAATCGCGCCGGTCAGCCAGGACCTCCCGGACAGGGGAGTTGATCCTGCTGGAGAACCAGGACCGTTCGTTATGGAACCAGGAGCAAATCAAGGAAGGAGTGGCCCTGATGGAACGAGCGTTGTTATCGCGTCGGTTTGGGCCGTACACGCTACAGGCAGCCATTGCGGCGGTGCATTCTCAAGCTAAGAGGGCCGCGGCGACAGACTGGCCGCAAATCGTCGCCTTGTACAGCGTGCTGGCACGAGTTGAACCTTCACCCGTAATCGAACTGAACCTCGCCGTGGCTGTGGCGATGCGCGACGGTCCCGAGGCCGGTTTGAAGCTAATTGACGCGATCCTCGCGCGCGGCGAATTGACTGCCTACCACCTGGCGCATGCCGCCCGGGCGGATTTGTGCCGTCGGTTGGGAAAGACGGCCGAGGCGCGTTCTGCGTACGAAAAGGCCCTGGCTCTCACGCAACAGGAACCGGAGCAGCGTTTCCTCCAAAATCGGCTGCGGGAATTGGAGTAAGAAATATTTTCGAGGAACTGTCGAAATCCGGGATTCCCGAACGACTACCTATTGAACAGACAATCAAAACAAACAAAAACAAACGAAAATACTATGAACTTTATGATGCTGATGATCCCCGCCGTTTATCAAGGCGGTAAAAAAGTGGACCCGAGCTTTGTACCTGATCCAAAAAAAATGGAAGAAATGGGCAAGTTCAATGAGGAATTGGGAAAGGCCGTTAAAATCATTTCACTGAACGGTCTGCATCCGTTGGCCACCGGCGCGCGGGTGGCGTTCGGCAAAGGCAAAGCGACCGTGACCGACGGCCCCTTCATTGAAGCCAAAGAAGTGCTGGGCGGCTATTGGATGGTCGAGGCCAATTCGAAAGAAGAGCTCGTGAAATGGGCGCAACGCTGCCCCGCGGACCCGGGCGACGTGATTGAAATCCGCCAGATTTTCGACGCGGCCGATTTCGCGATCAAGAAATAGGAGGCGGCTATGAAATATATTTGCCTGGGCTATATCGAACCGAACAAGTTTGAAACCATGTCCGAAAGTGAACGCAACGCGATGTTGGACGAGTGCTTCGCTTACGACGACATGTTACGAAAGAACGGGCACTTCGCTGGCGGTGAAGCGCTTCAGGGGCCCTACACGGCTACGACTTTGCGTTGGAAGAATGGCAAGGCGTCGGTCACGGACGGCCCGTACGCAGAAACGAAAGAACAACTGGGCGGAATTCTGATCCTCGAAGCGCGAGACCTGAATCACGCGATCCAGTTGATGTCGAAACATCCGGGAGTCAAGGCCGGGCCTTTCGAGATCCGGCCGGCGGCCGATTTAACCGAAATGATCCGCGAAAGCGTACGAAGACGCGCTATGCCGTAATCGAGTCCAGAGGGCCTTGCCCTCTGGCGCATTCAAACACCAGTCCCGATCTCGTTACCAGCCAACGCCGTTATGCCCGGGGTGCACGTTCTCAAGCCTTTTGTGAAAGCAACAGGGGCCCGTCCTGCAAAAATCTGGAGAGTGGGGGGGTACGGATGGTGCGGAGGTTTTCATTTGAACTCGGATTTAGTCGGATTTAGTCCGATTAGCTCAGAGCAAGGGCGGAACGGGGTGATGGTCCGGGAGGGGTCGGGGGTGGGAGTGCCCCCCGTGGAGCCGGTACAGCGTCACAACCTGCATTTTACCGAGGAATTCTGAACGCCGAGCCGTCACAAATGGCGGCACAACCCGGCACACACCGTCACATTATGGCTTCA
>Ga0210408_10002742_pt1 | contig 16835 bp, 16 predicted proteins | sample IncBWH4MmetaG_FD_155471 | JGI IMG/M metagenome (GOLD analysis project Ga0210408, IMG submission 155471) | Forest soil microbial communities from Barre Woods Harvard Forest LTER site, Petersham, Massachusetts, United States - Inc-BW-H-4-M | ecosystem: Environmental > Terrestrial > Soil >...
CGCGCCCGCGCCCGCATTAGTCGCGGGCGTACCCGGCCGGCCCCTCGGCCGCAGCGGGCCTGTTGATGGCCGGCCGCCGGAGCTAGCCGCCGTTGCCGTTCTCGCCGTTTTCCGCATCGTCGCCGATGTGCTCGACCGACACCACGTGCTCGTCTTCGGCGGTGTCGAACACGATGACGCCCTGGGTCGATCGCCCGGCGATCCGGATGTCCTCGACCGGACAGCGGATCAACTGGCCCTTGTCGGTTACCAGCATGATCTGGTCACTATCCTCGACCGGGAACGACGCCACCAGCTTGCCGTTGCGGCCGTTGACCGACATCGCGACGATGCCCTTGCCGCCGCGCCCCGTGGTCCGGTACTCGAACGACGACGAGCGCTTGCCATAGCCGTTCTCGCTGATGGTCAGCACGAACTGCTCGGCCGCCGACATTTCGACGTAACGCTGCTCGCCGAGCTCGATGGTTCCGGCGGCCTCTTCGGTATCGATCCCCGCCTCCTCCTCGGCACCGCCCCGTCGCACCGCATTGGCCCGGCGCAGATAAGCGGCGCGCTCCTCGGCGTCGACATCCATGTGGCGCAGGATGGTGAGCGAGATCAGCTTGTCGTCCTTGGGCAGCGCGATGCCGCGCACGCCCATCGAGGTGCGGCCGGTGAATACCCTGACATCGGTGACCGGGAAACGGATGCACTGGCCGCCGGCGGCGGTCAAGAGCACGTCGTCGCGCTCGGTGCAGATCTGCACGTCGACGATCGCTTCATTTTCGTCGAGCTTCATGGCGATGATGCCGGAGCGGCGGACATCGACGAAATCGGACAGCTTGTTGCGGCGGACATTGCCGCCGGTGGTCGCAAACATCACGTCGAGCTGGCCCCAAGAAGACTCATCCTCCGGCAGCGGCATGATGGTGGTGATGCGCTCGCCCTGCTCCAGCGGAAGGATGTTGATCAGCGCCTTGCCGCGCCCGTTGGGTGCGGCCACCGGCAGCCGCCAGACCTTTTCCTTGTAGACTTGGCCGCGCGAGGAGAAGAACAAGACCGGCGTATGGGTCGAGGCCACGAACAGGCGGCTGACGAAATCCTCCTCGCGGGTCTGCATCCCGGCGCGGCCCTTGCCGCCGCGGCGCTGCGCGCGATAGGCCGACAGCGGCACGCGCTTGGCGTAGCCGGCATGCGAGACGGTGACGACCATGTCTTCGCGCTGGATCAGGTCCTCGTCCTCGACCTCGTCTTCCTGGTCGATGATGACGGTTTTCCGCGGGGTTGCGAATTCGGCCTTCACCGCTGCAAGCTCGGTCTTGATGATGGCCTGGATGCGCGCGCGCGAGCGCAGGATATCGAGATAATCATTGATTTCGAGCGCGAGCTGGTCGAGCTCCTCGGAGATCTCCTCGCGCCCGAGCGCGGTCAACCGCTGCAGCCTGATATCAAGAATGGCCTTGGCCTGCTCCATCGACAGTCGCGCGGTGCCGTCTTCGGCCAGCCGGTGCCTGGGATCGTCGATCAGCGTGATCATCGCCGAAACCTCATGGGCCGGCCAATCGCGCGACATCAGGGTTTCACGCGCGGTGGTGGGATCCGGCGAGGTGCGGATCACTCGGATCATTTCGTCGATATTGGCAACCGCGATGGCAAGGCCAACCAGGATATGCGAGCGGTCGCGGGCCTTGCCGAGCAGGTACTTGGTGCGCCGCGTCACCACCTGCTCGCGGAAGCCGATGAACAGCGTCAGCAAATCCTTCAGGGTCATGGTTTGCGGACGGCGGGAATCCAGCGCCAGCATGTTGGTGGCAAAATTCGTCTGTAACGGCGTGAACCGGTAAAGCTGGTTCAACACGACATCGGCCATTGCATCGCGCTTGAGTTCGACCACGACACGAACACCTTCGCGGTTCGACTCGTCGCGCAAGTCGGAAATGCCCTCGATCTTCTTCTCGCGCCACAGTTCGCCCATGCGCTCGACCATGGTCGCCTTGTTCACCTGGTACGGGACTTCCGTAATGATGATCGTTTCGCGATCGCTCCGGCGGGTGTCGATCGTGACCTTGCCGCGCATCACGATCGAACCGCGGCCGAGATGATAGGACGAGCGGATGCCCTGGCGTCCGAGGATGATGCCGCCGGTCGGGAAATCCGGCCCCGGAATGATGTTGATGAGATCGTCGATGGAAAGCGCGGGGTTGTCGATCAACGCCACGCAGGCGTCGACGACCTCGCCGAGATTGTGCGGCGGGATGTTGGTGGCCATGCCGACCGCAATGCCACCGGCGCCATTGACCAGCAGATTCGGAAATCTCGCCGGTAGGACCGACGGCTCTCTTTCGGAGTTGTCGTAGTTGGCCTCGAAATCGACGGTGTCCTTGTCGATATCCTCGAGGATCGCGAGCGCGGAATGCGTCAGCCGCGCTTCGGTGTATCGATAAGCCGCCGGCGGATCGCCGTCGAGCGATCCGAAATTGCCCTGGCCGTCGATCAGCGGCACGCGCATGGAGAAATCCTGCGCCATGCGCACCATCGCGTCGTAAATCGACTGGTCGCCGTGGGGATGATATTTACCGATCACGTCGCCGACGACGCGCGCGGATTTGACGTACTTCTTGTCGGGCGTGTGGCCCTGCTCGTACATCGAATACAGGATGCGCCGATGCACCGGCTTCAGGCCGTCGCGCGCATCCGGCAACGCGCGCGCCACGATCACGCTCATGGCGTAATCGAGGTAGGAGCGTTTCATCTCGTCGAGAATGGAAACGGGGCGAATGTCTGAGGGCGCCGGCGGCTCGCCGGGCTTGTCGTCTTCGTTGTCGGCCAAAGGGGAATCCGGTCAGTTTTTATTCGAGAATCATATAGCGCATCGAAGCCCCAATAACCACCCCGGACGTCTCTGCGCCAGCGCTTTTTCCCTTCGTTTTTACAGGGACTTACGGGCTGTGCTGAAGGCTTTGGATCGCTCTCGAAAACCACCCCCGGAACGGCCGTCCCGGCGACCCCTTTCGGGTCCCTAGTTCCCGAACACGACGGTGTGCATGATCCGCCCCGGTACCAGCGTGAACAGCCCCGCGATGACAAGCGCGCCGGCAAACATCAAGATCATGATGCGGCGATGCTCGGCGACGCGGTGGGTGTGCGCCCTCCACACCGCGATCGGCAGCATCACGAGCACGAAGATCGATAGCAGATGGATCGGGCTCCAGGGCCCGACCAGCCGGATCTGATGAATCCAGAACGACGAGATCGCCACCGCCGCCATCAGGCCGACCCAGATCCAGCCGATCGTCCGATGCGGCAGTGTTCCCTTGGGCGCCGCGAATTGCACCAGGCCGAGCACGAAGGCCGTCATCGCCGCAAAGGCATGAAGTGGGATGGCGGGCGCGGCGTCCAGCAGCGGCGTCATGCTCAAAGGCGATCGGGCTTCGCTTTAATGGTTGCTACGATTTCCCGCCCCCTAGAACGGGATATCGTCGTCCATGTCGCCGTTGCGCGCACCCGCTGCGACCGCGCGGCGCGGCGGGCTCGAGGGCCCGCTGGTGCCGAAATCGCCGCCGCTCTCCTCGGAGCCGCCAAAGTTGCCGCCACCGCCGCCGGAGCGGCCATCGAGCATGGTGAGGTTCGAATTGAACCCCTGGAGAACCACCTCGGTCGAGTATTTCTCGGCGCCGCTCTGGTCGGTCCATTTGCGCGTCTGCAACTGGCCTTCGATATAAACCTTGGCGCCCTTCTTCAGATATTGCTCGGCGACCTTGCAGAGCCCTTCGTTGAAGATGACGACGCGATGCCACTCGGTCTTTTCCTTGCGTTCGCCGGTCGCCTTGTCGCGCCAGCTTTCGGAGGTTGCGACGCTCAAATTGGCGATCGGCCGCCCGTCCTGGGTCCGCCGGATTTCCGGGTCCTTGCCGAGGTTTCCGACCAAGATAACCTTGTTCACGCTGCCTGCCATCGTCGCTCTCCACTCTCGAAAATTACTGACCCGACACCAAACGCTTTATCCTGGCAAACGCCGCTGCCAGCGCAGGTCCCTTTGAAAATGACCCTATACGCTGGAAAGCGCTCGCAACGCCGGTTTGGCCCGGCTATCCACATATATAGCAACTCGTTGGCGCTTGTTCCAGTTTTGTTCCAGGTTCCTTCTCTGGCAATCCCGGGTTGAGCGGTATCTTGATGCATCCGCGCCACAGGGGCCGTGATCAGCCCATCCCGGTTCCCTCCCAGTTCCCTCCCGGTTCCCTGCCCGAACCGGCAAAAGACCTTACATATCATTAACTTCTGGAACCCGCACTTCATCGTCGCCTGTTGCATTTGGGAGACGGTATTTCCGACTGAATCGCGTATATTTCGACCCGAAATTGGGTGGATAAGCGCTCGCGATTCGAGTTTGGAAGACGCTTCGGGGACCAACGGAAGCGGACAAAAGCCTGAGAGATCAGAATATGAGAAAGATTTTGCTGGGTGCGATGGGTTTGGCCGCGCTAAGCATGACCGCGCCTGCTTCTGCTGCTGACCTTGCGGCACGGCCTTACACCAAGGCACCGCCGCCGATGGTGGCTGCGATCTATGACTGGACCGGCTTCTACCTCGGCCTCAACGGCGGTGGTGGCTGGGCCCACAAATGCTGGACCGACACCTTCATCGTGAACGTGTCGGAAGGTTGCCACGATGCGTCCGGCGGCATGGTCGGCGGTCAATTGGGCTACCGCTGGCAGGCTGCGAACTGGGTGTTCGGCCTCGAAGCCCAGGGCGACTGGGCCGACTTCAAGGGTTCCAACACCAGCCTGTTCTTGCTCGGTGTGACCAACCAGACCAGGATCGACGCGTTCGGTCTGTTCACAGGTCAGGTCGGCTATGCCTGGAACAACTTCCTCTGGTACTTCAAGGGCGGCGCTGCCGTCGCGAACGACAAATATCGGGGTATCACGACCGCCACCGGTATCGCGTTCGATAACGTGAACAGCGCCCGCTGGGGCGGTACGGTCGGAACCGGTATCGAATTCGGCTTTGCGCCGAACTGGTCGGTTGCGTTCGAGTACGACCATCTTTTCATGGGCACCAGCACGCTCAACTTCACCGCGGTCGGAACCAATCTGTTTTCGCGCACGGACAGCATCAAGCAGGACGTCGACATGGCCACGGTCCGCGTGAACTACCGTTGGGGCGGCCCGGTGATCGCGAAGTACTGATGCACGATATCAATTGATTGAAAAAGGCCGGCCTCGCGCCGGCCTTTTTGCTGCCCGCTGCGCGCCGCCGCATCGACACGTGACGGTTGCATGACGTGCAGTTCTGCCGCGGATGTGGCCTTTCGGTGACGGTATTTTCTCGCCGGTTGGGCTAGAGAATTTCAACTTGAAGGATTGAGTCGCCGATCGAAGACCGGCGGCCTTGAGACAAAAAAGCGAACCGGAATTGGAGAAGAGTCAATGTTGAGAAACGCCTTGTTGGCAGCGATTGGCGTGGTGGCACTGGGAGCAGCCCCTGCGCTTGCAGCGGATCTTGCGGCGCGGCCCTACACCAAAGCGCCCCCTGTCGTCGCACCTTACTATGATTGGAGCGGCTTCTATATCGGCCTGAACGGAGGCGGCGCCTCGAGCCACAAGTGCTGGGACCTCAACGCTGTCGCCGGCGTTGCGATTGCAGCCGTGCGGGAGGGCTGTCACGACGCCACCGGCGGCGTGGTCGGCGGTCAAATTGGTTATCGCTGGCAGTTCGCGAACTGGGTGTTCGGCCTCGAAGCGCAAGGCGACTGGGCTGACCTGACCGGGTCAAACTTGAGCTCACCGGCTGCTCTTTCGAATCTTGCAACGAACCGGACCAAGATCGACGCGATCGGTCTCTTCACCGGCCAGGTTGGCTACGCCTGGAACAACGTGCTCTGGTACGTGAAGGGTGGCGCAGCCGTCACCGACGACAAGTACAGCGGCATTATCACCGGCACCGGTTTCATCTTCGACACCGTGAGTGAAACGCGTTGGGGCGGCGTCGTCGGAACCGGGCTTGAATTCGGCTTTGCTCCGAACTGGTCGGTCGGCATCGAGTACGACCACTTGTTCATGGGCAACCGCAATGTCACGTTCGGCGTTTCGTTTGCGCCCGGCTTCGCGACACGCACCGACAACATTCGTCAGGACGTGGACATGGGAACGGTCCGCATCAACTATCGCTTCGGCGGCCCGGTGGTCGCGAGGTACTGATCCCTTCGCCAACCGAATTGTTCTGGAAAGGCCGGCCTCGCGCCGGCCTTTTTGCGTTGACGAGATCGCTGCTGCCCGCTGCTGCCATGGGGCCAACAAACCGTTGACGGCTTGTCGAGACCACTAGAAATTCCCTGGCGTTCTTCCTACGTTCCGAGCTTACTCCTTGGCGTTCGATCCCCGGCTTTCGGCGATGCGCGCCCCCAACGTGAGCCGCGGCCAACGCGCCCGGAAATGCCGATATGGATGAAGTGCTCAGAGCGAAGCGCCAGCAGGCCAGTTCAGCGACGCGCGCGATAACCATCCGCGGCGCGCGCGAGCACAATCTGAAAAACATCGATGTCGAGATACCCCGCGACAGGCTCGTGGTGTTCACGGGGCTGTCGGGCTCCGGCAAATCCTCGCTCGCCTTCGACACCATCTATGCCGAGGGACAGCGCCGTTACGTCGAGTCGCTGTCGGCCTATGCGCGCCAGTTTCTGGAGATGATGCAGAAGCCCGACGTCGACCAGATCGATGGGCTGTCGCCGGCGATCTCGATCGAGCAGAAGACCACCTCGAAAAATCCGCGTTCGACCGTCGGCACCGTCACCGAGATCTACGACTATATGCGCCTGCTATGGGCGCGGGTCGGCGTGCCCTATTCGCCCGCCACCGGTCTTCCGATCGAAAGCCAGATCGTCTCGCAGATGGTCGACCGCGTGCTCGCGCTGCCCGAGGGCACGCGGCTCTATCTGCTGGCGCCGGTCGTGCGCGGCCGCAAGGGCGAATACAAAAAGGAGCTCGCCGAATACCTCAAGAAGGGATTCCAGCGGGTCAAGATCGACGGCACCTTCTATGAACTCGCCGAAGCGCCCGCGCTCGACAAGAAATTTCCGCATGACATCGACGTCGTGGTCGACCGCATCGTGGTTCGATCAGATATCGGCCAGCGGCTCGCGGAGAGCTTTGAGACCGCGCTGAAACTCGCAGAGGGGCTCGCGGTCATCGAATATGCCGATGCGCCCGCTGCTGCCGCCCCCGACGAGAAGAAGAAGACGGCAAAAATCCACGACAAGAGTGGCCCGGAGCGGATCTTGTTCTCGGAGAAATTCGCCTGTCCGGTGTCGGGCTTCACCATCCCGGAAATTGAGCCGCGGCTGTTTTCGTTCAACAACCCCTATGGCGCCTGCCCCGCCTGCGGCGGGCTCGGCGTCGAGCAGCATATCGACGAGGATTTGGTCATTCCCGACAAGGAATTGACCCTGCGCAAGGGCGCGATCGCGCCGTGGTCGAAATCATCCTCGCCCTATTACATCCAGACGCTGACCGCGCTCGGCAAATTCTACAAGTTCACGCTCGACACCAAGTGGAAGGATCTGCCGAAGAAGACGCAAACTGCGATCCTGCACGGCTCCGGCGAGGACGAGATCAAGTTCTCCTATGAAGACGGCGTGCGCTCCTACGATACCAAGAAACCGTTCGAGGGCGTCATCACCAACATCAACCGCCGCTATCGCGAGACCGAAAGCGAGTGGGCGCGCGAGGAGCTGGCAAAGTATTTCTCCGACATTCCCTGCGCGGCCTGCAACGGCTATCGGCTGAAGCCGGAAGCCTTGTGCGTCAAGATCGGCGGCAAGCATATCGGCGAAATCTCGGAATTGTCGGTGAGGCGCGCCGGCGAATGGTTCGAGAGCGTGCCGCAATCGCTGGACGCGCAGCAGAACGAGATCGCCGCCCGCGTCTTGAAGGAGATCCGCGAGCGGCTGTCGTTCCTGCTCGATGTCGGCCTCAATTACCTGACGCTGGCGCGCGCCTCGGGCACGCTCTCCGGCGGCGAAAGCCAGCGCATCCGGCTCGCCTCGCAGATCGGCTCCGGGCTGACCGGCGTGCTCTATGTGCTGGACGAGCCCTCGATCGGCCTGCACCAGCGCGACAATGCGCGCTTGTTGGAGACGCTGAAGCGGCTGCGCGACCTCGGCAATACCGTGATCGTGGTCGAGCATGACGAGGACGCGATCCGGCTTGCCGATCACGTGCTCGACATCGGCCCCGGCGCCGGCATGCACGGCGGCCACATCGTCGCGCAGGGCACGCCAGCCGACATCATGAAGAATCCGGACTCGCTCACGGGAAAATACCTCACCGGCGAATTGTCGGTCGAGGTGCCGGAGCGGCGGCCGCCGAACCATCGCCGCACCATCAAGGTCGTCAACGCGCGCGGCAACAATCTGAAGAACATCTCCGCGGAAATTCCGTTGGGGCTGTTCACCTGCGTCACAGGGGTCTCCGGCGGCGGCAAGTCGACGTTGCTGATCGACACGCTCTACCGCGCGATCGCCCGAAAACTCAACAACGCCAGCGAGGGCGCCGCGCCGCACGACCGCATCGAGGGGCTCGAGCATATCGACAAGATCATCGACATCGACCAGTCGCCGATCGGCCGCACGCCGCGCTCGAATCCGGCGACCTATACCGGCGCATTCACGCCGATCCGCGAATGGTTTGCCGGCCTACCCGAAGCCAAGGCGCGCGGCTACGAACCCGGGCGCTTCTCGTTCAACGTCAAGGGCGGCCGCTGCGAGGCCTGCCAGGGCGACGGCGTCATCAAGATCGAGATGCACTTTCTGCCCGACGTCTACGTCACCTGCGACGTCTGCAAGGGTAAACGCTACAACCGCGAGACGCTGGAAGTGCTGTTCAAGGGCAAGTCTATCGCCGACGTCCTCGACATGACGGTCGAGGAAGCCGCCGAGTTCTTCAAGGCGGTCCCCCGCGTGCGCGAGACGTTCAAGACGCTGCATCGCGTTGGGCTCGACTACATCCATGTCGGCCAGCAGGCGACGACCCTGTCCGGCGGCGAAGCCCAGCGCGTCAAGCTCGCCAAGGAACTGAGTAAGCGCGCGACGGGGCGCACGCTCTATATCCTGGACGAGCCCACCACGGGCCTGCATTTCCACGACGTGAAGAAACTTCTGGAAGTGCTGCACGAGCTGGTGGCGCAGGGCAACACGGTGGTGGTGATCGAGCACAATCTCGAGGTCATCAAGACCGCCGACTGGGTGATCGACCTCGGCCCCGAAGGTGGCGACGGCGGCGGCGAAATCGTCGCCTGGGGCCCGCCGGAGGATATCGTCAAGGCGCCGCGGAGCTACACGGGGAAGTTTCTGGCGCCGGTGCTGGCGAAGATCGGGAAGCGAAGGAAGAGCGGCGCGAGCGAGGCGGCGGAGTGATTATTCCGCAATCGGCGAACCCTGGAAAGAAAAGCCGTTATTTTCGGAGATCACGATGTCCGCCAACATTATCCAGACTTATCGGGCGTTCGCCTATAACAATGCCTGGGCGAACCATCGTCTTCTGGCGGCCTGCCAAAATCTTTCCCAGGCCGAATTTGAAGTAGTGCGCACAGGTTTCTTTCCAAGCCTGCAGAAAACCCTCAATCACATCTTGATTATCGATCGGTTCTACGTTGACGCGCTCGAAGGCGGATGGTTCGGGCCGAAAGCGTGGGAGAACCCGGTGCCGTGCACCACCGTCGTCGATCTCAAGGCCGAGCAATCCGCAGTCGACCGGCGTCTCATCAAGGTCTGCGAGGACCTGACCGCCGACTGTCTCGACGAAATGGTCCAAATCAATCGCGATACCCGGGTGCAGGCCGAACGCCGCGATCGTCTATTGATGCATCTGTTTCAGCATCAAATCCATCACAGGGGGCAGGCACACGGCATGCTTTCCGCAACAGCCGTCAAACCTCCGCAATTGGATGAGTTCTTCGCGAAAGATGAGGCACATTTGCGGGCAGGAGAATTCACCGAACTCGGCTGGACCGAGCAGACAGTGTGGCGACCGTAAACTTCCGCCGCGTGCCAGGCCCCTGTTCACTCCTCCACCACCGCCTCCACAAACCCTACCGGATCGCTGCAGAACTCGCGCATGACCTTGTAATGGTCCGTCTGTTCGACGGTCACGGGCTCCAGGCCATATTTCGACAACCGCAATAGGCGCGCATTGGGATAGGCCATCAGCATCGGCGAGTGCGTGGCCATCACGACCTGGCAAATCGTCGATTGCTCCATCCGGCGCATCAGTTTCAGAAATTCCGTCTGGCGCGCCGGCGACAGCGCCGATTCCGGTTCGTCGAAGATGAAGATGCCCTGCCGCTGGCAGCGCTCCTCGAAGAAGCGCATAAATCTAGTTTGCTGAACGGATTCAAGCTGATTTGGGTCGTCCAGTCCCCTTGCCAAAAATATTTCGCTTAACCCGTCGGGCAAATCACTCCTAGAACTTCGCCCGTCCTGCCCGAGAGAGGGGCGTTGGCCATCGTCACGAACGTTGGGCGGGATGCGGTGGACGCTTTGGCTTCGCAAGACGAGCGAGGCTTAAGGCGGACGGCAAAGCCGTGTGGTCCTGACGCCCCGACGCTGGCGTCAAGCTTGCAGGTAATGACTTGCAGGCGACGGTGGCAAAAGAGCCCGGTCACCGGGGAGAGCGCGGAATAAGCCGTAAAACCATTGCGCAGGAAACGCCGGACTGCTCGGTGAACCTGTGGTGACTATCTCGTGTGCTTTATCACTTTCGCACGCGAGGCTGCGGGTGCAGCGCGCACCCGGCGTTTCCTGCGCCCTTGTGTTTTCGGGGGTGGTTCGTGCAAAACCTCGGGCGCTTCGCGCCGCGAGAATGCGGACGTGCATGTAGAGACGTCATTGCGAGCGAAGCGAAGCAATCCAGATTGGTTTCGCGGGCACAATCTGGATTGCTTCGTCGCTTTCGCTCCTCGCAATGACGATCGGCGACTGACTTGGCTGTTTGAAATTCAAATCTGAAAGCCAACCAGTGGGCATGTCTCGCTATTGCGCCCTTACAGTCCCTCGAGCACCTCGAGCACCAGCTCCATCGTCATCAGCACAGGATTGTCGCCGCGCACCAGGCGGCCGATGGCGAGGCCGCCGAGATAGTCGACCAGGGCTACCTCCAGCGTGGCTTCCAGCGCGCCGCTGGCGCGTGAAGCGATCAGGCCCGAGCGCACCGCCATTTCGGTGGCAAACGGCTCGACCACACGGCCATCGGTAAAGCGCGCGCCGATGATAGAGCCAACGCCGCCGTGCAGCCGTGCCTGCGTGATCCCGCGCTCGCCGCAGAAGGCCTCAAGCGCTCCGGCAAAATCCTGGTTCGGCCGCAGTCGCAACGCGTAGGCCGGACTGGTTGTCTTGCCGGTTTTCTTGCCGGCGGTTGCTGCCGACGGGATCGGCCCGAACAGCTTGAAATTGGTCTCGGAGTCGGGCTCGGCTGCGAACACCGCGCCATGGAGGCCGAACGCATCGACCTCGAAAGGCTCGGCGACGATGGTTTCCTCAGGCAGGATGTGGCCGCCGCCGGCGCGTCCGTCGGCTTCCGTCCACAGCGCGTGGCAGTGGAAGAACGGCGCGCCGTCGCGCTGCCCGAGCGTCATGGCGCCCATTCTGAGCCGCGTGATACCGGCAGGGTGAAAGGTCTCGCTGTAAAACGCCGCGTTCTCGCCGGTCGTCGACAGCGCCGGCATCACATAGGCGAACGGACCGAGCGCCCCGCCCTTGATGTTCAGCACGCCGCCGGCAAATCCTTCGCTCACAAAACCGCGGCGCGCGGCTTCCAGCAGCGTCACACCCGCTTCCAGCGCGAAGGAGAAAGCGCGGCCGCGCGCCTCCGCCCATTGGATGCGCTCAAGCGCCGGCTGGCCGGGCTGCTCGATGCGGCGCATCCCGTCAGGTGCCCGTCTGCTTTGAATTGAGGTCGAGTAGCCCGCGCGCCTCGAGCTCGTCGCGCACCAGCCGTTTCGGGATCTTGCCGTAGCCGGATTTCGGCAACGCTTCCCAGAAGAAGAAGCGTTTTGGCATCTTGTAGCGCGGCACTTTTGGCGCGAGGAAGCCGGCCATCTCGGCTTCGGTCACGGCGCCTGCGCCCTCGCGCGGCACGCAGACGGCAACGCCGACCTCGCCCCAGACCGGATCGGGTACGCCGAGCACGGCGACCTCGCCGATCTTGGGATGGGTTAGGATTTTCTCCTCGACCTCGCGCGGATAGATGTTGGAGCCGCCGGAGATGTACATGTCCGACGCGCGGCCGGTGATATAGACAAAACCCTCTTCGTCCATGTGGCCGAGATCGCCGGTGCGAAACCAGCCGTCGCGGAACGCTTTCGCGTTGGCCTCGGGGTTGTCGTAGTAGCCCGCGAACACGCCGGGGCCGATCACGCAGATCTCGCCGGTCTCCAACGGTTTTAGTTCACGCCCGTCATCGCCCTGGATCTGCACCTGCATGCCGGTGCGCTCGAAGCCGCAGGTGCCAATCCGCGCGCCTGGGCCGTCCTCCGGATCGTGCAGCGCCCGCGGCAGCACGGTGATGTTGCCGGTGACCTCGCCGAGCCCGAAATATTGCACCAGCACGGGCCCGAGTTTTTTCAGCGCCGCCTTCTGGTCCTCGCGGTACATCGGCGCGCCGGCATAGATGACATAGCGCAGCGAGGAGTGGTCGTAGCGGTCGACCGCGGGATGTTCGACCATCATTTTCAAGATGGTCGGCACCGTGAAGAGGTTGCTGACGCGGTGGGTTTCGATCAGCCGGAATGCTTCGTCGATATCGAAGCGCTCCGTCGGCAGCAGAACGGTTTTTGCACCGCGCGCGCTCTGCATCAGCTGATGCACGCCGGCGCCGTGCGACAGCGGCGCCACCACCAGCGAGGCGTCGTCTTCGGTGGTGCCGGGCGTCAGGTCCGCGAGATGATTGGTCACCACAAAGCCCATCTGGCCATGGGTCAAGACTGCGGCCTTGGAGCGGCCGGTGGTGCCGGAAGTGAAGAAGAACCAGCAGGGATCGTCGTACTCGACCGCGGCGTTCTCGATGTTAGCACCGGCATGCGCCTTGATCGCATCCCGCACGGAGCCTTCGCTGAAGGCGCCCTCCTCGCCGATCCGCCAGGTGAATTCGGGGCCTGTGACCGCCTTGGCATGATCCGGAAAATCGCCGTGGCACAAAAACGCTTTGGCGCCGGACGCGGTCGCAAGATAAGCGACTTCATCGGGCATCAGGCGGAAATTGGTCGGCACCCAGACCGCGCCCAAACGGAACGCCGCAAACATCGACCAGAACATCTCCTCGCCATTCTTGGAATGCACGAGGATCCGGTCACCCCTGTTGATGCCGCGCGCGGCGAGCGCTGCCGCGAGCGCCGAGACCAGCGAATCGATCTCGCGCCAGGTCCAGGATTTTTCGCCCCAGACGAAGCCAACGCGCTTGCCATGCCGGCGCGCATTTTGCGTCACGAGATAGGCGAGATTCATCACCCGGCGCGACATCCGCAACAGCTCGTGCGGCGCCGCCGTAGCGGAGACGGGCGCGTCGCTCACCGCCGCCCCATCCACATGCCGGCCGCGATCAGCACCACGCCCACCACGCCCGAGACGATGCCGTGCTTGTAATGCATCCGCGTCACGCCGGTCTCGTGCCCGGGAAAGAAGCCCGGCAATTGATCCGCCGGAAGCAGGAAGTAGACGGCGGCAACGACGAGCAGGACGACGCCAAGCAAGGTCAATATCAGCTTCATGGATTGATCCTGTTGAAATGCAGATGGTTGGAAGGCCGGGAAATCGCGGCCATTGTTTATCGCCAACAGGCATGGTGCAGCAAGGGCGCCGGGCGGCAAGCCGTCATCGCTTCGGGAACTGCCGCCCCGAAGTCCCGCCGATCTGTTGCCAAACCGGCGGGGCTTGATTGCGATCGGTTATCGGCCGTGCTTGAGCAGGTCCTGATCACTCAATTCCCAGTCCTGCCACAACTGTAGGGTCGCCAGCAGCAGCACCAGCCCGCCGAGCGTCGAGTGGTAGAACCGCAGCAAGCCGTCGCCGTGATAGCCGAAGACATAGGGCGAGACGATCAGCCACAGAGCGAGCACGATGGCCGCCGCCTCCTCCCAACGCTGCAGCGCGATATATTCGAGCTGGGCCAGGCCGAACACCAGGATGCCGACCGCAAACGTATTGATGATCACGACGCTGCGCTCGGCATCGACAATTTCATGGCCAGCCTGGGTGGGAAACCATGGCGACAGAATGATCAGCACGCCAAGCAGCATGCCGAGCCAGTCTTCCCATGTTCGATGAGTCTTGAAGAAACCAAAGTCCGACATAGTAAACCTCCTTGGAAAAGAGGCATACGTCAGCGGTCGGCGACCATGACACTCCGATTGTCAAACGACCTGTCCGGCCGCATCGGGCGTATGTTACTTAAAACGTGGGCAAGGTATCGCCGCTTGCAAGACCCCTTATAGGCAATCTTGACGGATTGGATGAGATGGTAAACGAAGTTTCCGACAACCCCGTACGCCACCGCTTCGAACTTGAGGTAGACGGCCATCTCGCCGCGACCTACTACGAGATCGAAGACGGCGTCATCACCTTCATCCATACCGAAGTGCCGCCGGAGCTTGGCGGCAAGGGCGTCGGCTCAAGGCTGATCAAGGGCGCGCTGGATCAGGTGCGCGCCAGGGGATTGAAGGTGATCGCCGAGTGCCCGTTCGTCAAAGCCTATATCGAGAAGCACCCGGAATATGCGGATCTCGCGAACGGCTAGCGCGGCGAGACAAGCCGAGATGCGCATATTCGACGTAGCTCCATGCACCGCTTTGGCTTGGCCGCGCCTTTGCATTGGCGGGTTCGCCGGCCTAAATGGTTGGGAGCATTCCTGAGGAAACATCGCCATGGCCGCCGTCCGCGACAACAAGGCAAAAAGCCGTTTTGAGCTCGACGTCGGGGATGCCATGGCGTTTGCCAATTACCGCCTGGCGCCGTCGACCGTCATCATCACCCACACCGAGACGCCGCCGAGCCTGCGCGGCCGCGGCATCGCCTCCGAGCTCGTCAAGGGCGCGCTGGAGTTGATCCGCGCCGACGGCAATCGCGTCATCGCCGGCTGCGGCTTCGTGGTCGATTACTTACGCAAGCATCCGCAATGCGCTGACCTGGTGGGCTAGCGCCCTCACACGATCCGGATCGACATGTCCGGAAGCCCGTCGAGCTTGCACAAGAGCACGTCGCCCTTCACTACCGGCCCGACATTTTCTGGCGTGCCGGAATAGATGATGTCGCCGGCCTTCAGCTCGAACGCTTCCGACAGTTTTGAGATCTGCTCGGCGACGCTCCAGATCATCTTGTCGAGGTTGGAATCCTGCCGCACGGTGCCGTTGACGGAAAGCGAGATCGCGCCCTTGGTGAAATGCCCGGTTTTGGCTGCCGGGTGGATCGGGCCGAGAACGGCGGCATGATCAAAGCTCTTGCCGATTTCCCACGGCTTCTTTTCCGCCGACATGCCGTTCTGCAAGTCGCGCCGGGTCATGTCGAGGCCGAGCGCATAGCCATAGACGTGATCGAGCGCGGTCTCGGGGAGGATATTCGTGCCACCCAACTTCAGCGCCGCCACCAGTTCGACCTCGTGGTGATAGTTCTTGGTCAGCGACGGATAGGGATGATCGGCAACCACGCCGATCGCGACGTTCTGGATCGCGTCGGTCGGCTTCTGGAAGAAGAACGGCGGCTCGCGGTTCGGGTCGGAGCCGCGCTCGATGGCGTGCGCTGCATAGTTGCGACCGATACAATAGATGCGGCGGACCTGGAAAACGTCGGTCTCGCCGACGATCGGGATCGTCGTCGCCGCCACCGGGAAGATCGGTTTTGGGCCCACTTGCGCTGCGGCTGGCGCGCTGCCTGCCGCGGCGCCCGTCAGCGCCATCGCACCGGTCGCAAGCACGCTCCTGCGATCGACCTTATTCATGACGTTCTCCCCTGTCCTGCTCTTGTTCTTGTCGGAGGGCGTATCTTCGATCTTGCGCATGCAAAAAAGGCCCGCGGTGACGCGGGCCTTTTCGATTGGGTCAGACGACCGTTACCATTTGACATCCGCCGGCAGCTTGCCGCCATTGGCGGCGAGCTTGGCCATCACCTGCTTGTGCAGCCAGATGTTCATGGTCGCGGAATCATTGGTGTCGCCGGTGTAGCCGAGTTCCTTGGCGAGCTCCTTGCGGGCGCCGAGGCTCGAATCGATATCAAGCGCCTTCATCAGGTCGACGATCGAGGTGCGCCATGCGAGCTTCTCCTTTTTCGCCGCGACCGCCTTATCGAGGATCGGTGCGACGTCAACCGTCTGCGCCGGCGCCGCGGCCGATCCGCCGCCTGCGGCCGCACCGCCGCTCGATGCCGCACCGCCGGCCGGCGGTGTTGCGCTTGCCTTGCTGCCGAAGATCGCGCTCATGATTTTTCCGAAAATACTCATCGCTTGCTCCCGTTTAACCCAGAAATCGAGTGAAGGGTTTTGGACGACATTTTTGCCGGCGGCATCGGCCGGGTCGCTTTGCAAACTTAACCGTCCCGGCCGCGCTTGCCAATGCGCGCGAGGATACTGAATTGAGCTTAGCCGAGGCGGAGTGACGCCGGAATGACACATTCAAGTCTCCGCGTGTTTACGCTTTTTCGGGTTTCGCGTTGCGGCAATGAAATTTTTCACCGAAGCGTGAGCGACACCGGAGAGCTTTGGGAGTACGCTCGCGCTAGCAGTTCGCGACATGGTCCGATCCGGTTTCTCGCGTCTAGCCAAAGTTGCGATCGAATAACCGGCGGCCAGTTGCGCCCGCATGACGCAACTTGACCG
>Ga0210408_10002744_pt1 | contig 16834 bp, 18 predicted proteins | sample IncBWH4MmetaG_FD_155471 | JGI IMG/M metagenome (GOLD analysis project Ga0210408, IMG submission 155471) | Forest soil microbial communities from Barre Woods Harvard Forest LTER site, Petersham, Massachusetts, United States - Inc-BW-H-4-M | ecosystem: Environmental > Terrestrial > Soil >...
GTCGTATCCGGAAGGCGCGGCCGATCTTCGCCGCGGGCAGCGCGCCGCCGTCGATCCAGTTGCGGATCGTCTGAGCGGTCACCTGGAGTTCCTCGGCGACCTGGGGGACGGTCAGGATCTGTTGCTCAGCCATCGCTCAATACTCCAACCGTTGTTGCGGGGATGGCCCCAGCGTATACATGGCTCCGATCGTTCTCCCAGGCCTGGTGCTGAGCGGGCCGGCCGGGCCGTTCTCCGAAGGTGGCTTTCACCCACGGGGCGGGGGCTTGTAGTTCGCGGTCGGCGAGCTCGTTGCGCAGCGCGGTGTGCTCCTGGGTGGCCTGGGTGATCGCGTGTTCGAGGCCTTCGCGTTCGGCGCGGGTCTCGACGGGGTCGCCGAGCTCGCGCTCCAGACCGTCGCGCTGCGCGAGGACCGTGTCGAGCTCCCGCTCGTTGGCTTGCAGGGCAGTGGTGAGGTGGGCGCGTTCGATTGCGTGGGGGTCGTGTTCACGGCCGAGGCGCCGCTGTGGGTCGGGTAGGCCGGCGAGTCGCTGGGTGAGTTGCTCGTGCTGGGTGGTGAGGGTATGGGCGCGCGCGTCGAGATCCTCAATGCGCTGCAGCTCGCGTGTCGGTAGTGCCGTGAGCTGCAAGTGCAGCCGCTCGATGCGCTCGCGTAGCTCCCGCAGCCGCGTTGGGGTCGCCGTAGCCGGCGGGGTCGGCTCCGCGCGAGCGGCCGCGTGCTCCTGCGGTGGCTCTGCCGCGTGCGCCTGGGCATCGGCGAGGTTGGGGTCGTCGACGCGGCCCGCGGCGGGGATCTGCTCGATCGCGAGGTCTTCGTCGTCGCGCTCCTGCATCCGCCGCGCCACCCGGTCGAGCAGCTCATCCCGGGTTGCTGTCGGGGTTTGGTCTGTGGGCGCGAACTCGCTGCGCTCCCGCTCGAGGTCGTCGTCGTAGACGAGCAGCCGTGTGGTTTCTCTCGCGCGAGAGAGCGCGGTGTAGGACCAGCCGGCGGTGAGGTCCCGGGGTGAGGCGACCACGATCGCGCTCTCGATGGTGCCGCCCTGCATCCCGTGGCCGGTCAGGGAGTAGGCGTGCTCCACGTGCTCGGCGACGTAGGCGGAGGGCAGCTCACGCACGAGACCGCCGTCGGTGTCGATCACGACCCGGTCGGGGTCGAGGTGGCGCACGGTGCCTCTCATCCCGTTGTCCACGTCGAGCTGTCCGTCGTTGCGCCGGCAGATCACCCGGTCCCCGACCGCCACGTCGATGCTGCCGTAGGCGTGCTCCTCGCCGAGCGCGTCGAGACCACGCCGCAGCTCCCGCGCCCCCCGGTTCAGCCGCTCGCGTGTCTCGTTGTCCCTGGCGATCATCACCGTCTGCGACGGCCCCACCGCGGCGGCCACGTGCGCCCACTCGGCGAGGGCCTGTTCGCATGCGCCGGCGGGGTCACTGAACGCTTCGATCCGCTCGTTGCACTCGGCCCAGTCGAGATAGCGCTGCGGGTGGCCGTCATGTAGCGCGCCGAGCGCACGCCGCTCCGCCGGGTTGCGCTGGCGCATCACCTCCGTGAGCCGCTGCGCGCCGAGCGCACGACCAACCGCGCCGAGCCACCCACCTGCCTGCACGGACGCGAGCTGCCCAGGGTCACCGATCGCGACCACCTTCACACGCGCGCGCTCCGCGGCCTCCAGTAGCCGTGCGCTGGGGTGGGTCGCAGCCATGCCAGCCTCGTCAATGACCAGGACGCCGTTCTGTGGTAGCTCGTCGCCGAGCTGCTCGAGGTCGATCAGGAGGCGGTCCAGTGTGCGCGTGGGGATGCCGGCCTCCTCGGTGAGCTCGCGTACCGCGCGGCCGGTCGGCGCGACGCCGAGCACCGTGTAGCCCGCGCTCTCATACACTTGGCGCAGCACGCCGGCGGTGTAGGTCTTCCCTGTTCCCGCGAGCGCCTGGATCACGCTCACCCCATGCCCCGACCCGGCCACTGCGCGCGCCGCCGCTGCCTGCTCCACGGTGAGAGGACGGTCAGCCGCTGTTATCGCACGCTCGGTCAGCGACGGAGCGACGATGCTGGTCCCCTCGCAGGCGCGGCCGACCGCGGCCGTGATCAGCCGCCGCTCGACCGCCACGAGCTCCGCGGTCGTCATCTCGCCACCGCGGGTCGCGATCACGTCCGGGCGCTCCACGAATCGCGCGGCCTGGCCTCGCACCTCACTCACCAGCGCCCCGCGCTCGCGGCGGCGGCGAACTCCTGCAGCACCGCACGCTCGTCGAAGGTGTTGCTGCGCTCCGTCAAACCATCCGCGCTCGTCAACTGGTCGCCGAGCGCTTGCTCGTCCACGCCGCCGCGCTTGGCGAGACCTCGCAGCAGCCGCTCCCGGCCCGCCCGGAGAATCTCCACGGTCCGACCCGCGTCGAGGCCCTGCTCACCGGCGCGGGCTCTGACCTCCTCCCGCCACGTGTGCGTCTCCAAGTCGTACTGCTTGCGCTCCCTCGTGGCGAGCGCCGCGTGCTCGGCCGCGCTCTTTGACCCCAGGCCGATCCCGCCCTGCTCTGCCTCGCGCAGCATCTCGTGGCGGCGCTGGGAGAAGTGCTCGACCACCGGTCGCTCGAAGTCCGCGAGCTCCGCCGCACCGTTGCGGACCTCCCCCCACTCCAACCCCAAACGTTTCCGTTACGAGCGCGCGGAGATGCGCCTGGTAAAGGTACCCCGCGGTCTTCGCCGCCCGGTATAGCTCCGCGCCGTGCAGCGCGGTGAACCGGCCGTCCGGGCCACACGAGAGGTTTGCCGCGACGACATGCGTGTGCAGCTGCGGGTCGAGCGCGCGGCTCATCCGGTGCCGGTAGGCCGCCGCGACCAGGCCCTCCCCGGGCTGGACGTGTTCGCCGGCGTGCCCGCGACGGACCATCACCGACGTGTCTTCCAGATGTCCGATCGCCGCCCTGACCGCCTCTTCATGGCAGCCCACGAGCTCGCCCGAGACGTTCTCAGGGGCGATGGCGAACAGGATGCTGAGCGTCTTCGGCGCGGAGAACGTGAGGTCGTACGCGGCGACCTTCGGGTCGTGCGCGGAGGAGCGCAGTCGTGCCGCGGGGTCGCGTGGGTCGTGGCCGGCGATCAGCGCACCGAACTGCCCGGCGCCTACCCGACCGATGAGGCCGAGGGCGTGTGCGCCGGCGCCGACCCATTCGCCGGGGGCCTCTCCGCGGCCGGTGTAGTAGTCGTCCTGGCCCTGGGCGACCTGCTGCTCGTAGTAGCGGTGCTGACCCAATGCGATCTTGCCGATCGAGAGCATCTGAAGCCAAAATAGCAAAAGAACGGACCTTTAGGTGCAACTGTGTGCCGTGAGGCGGAGCGCAGCGGAGCCGAGCGGCAGGGTTGCCTTTGCAGTGGTGCTGCTGGCGGCACGGTTGGAGGGGAAGCTGGGGCGTGGGCGGGCGCGTCGTGCGTCGTGGGAGGCGTGGGCGAGAGCCAAGCAGAGCTTGAGCGGATGGCGGGTGGAGCTGGCGGTGAGCGTCGTGTGTTGGAGCACGCAGGTCGAGCGCTCGGGCGCGGCGCTGGTCAGCGGTGCCGGCGGGGGGGGATCACGACAGCCGGGAACTCGCGTGCTGCGGCAGCCAAGAAGGCGCGCAATCAGTCGTGTGCGGGGGCGCTCAGGTGGTTGCGCAGCCAGGCCGCCATCTGATCTTGGCTCCAGTCGCCGGAGGCTATGGCGAGGACGGCACGCTCGGCGTCGTCGATGCTGGGAGACGGGGTCCACGACCAGTCGTTGATCTGACGAACAGCCGCAACGCCACCCATGCGGAGCGCTTGTTGCCATCGGGCAGCGGGTGGTTCTTGATGAGCCGCACGACGAGCACTGCCGCCTTGTCGACGAAGTCGGAGTAGAGGTCGGTGTCGCCGAATCCCGCCGCGGGTGCGTGTAGTGCCGAGTCGGCGAGATTCACCTTCGCCACTCTCGCGACCGTGTCGGTATCGAGGCCGGTTACCTCGGCGGCGATGGCGAGGTAGTCGACGAGGCCGACGTACTCGACGGTCACTTGGCCAGCCGCTCGAGCAGCTCCCGGTCTTCCTCGATGATGCGGCGTATGCGAGCCTTGAACTTTGGATCGCGGCGGCGGCGCTCCACTGCTTCCGCGAGCGCCTGCTTGACGGTCTCGTTCAGGCTCATGCCCTCCGCTCGTGCGAGCGCCTCGGTGTCGGCCGCGAGCTCCTCATCGAGGCGGACAGTCAGATTCTTCGTCATCGCACCATAGTAGCATACTGTCACGACGTTAGGTGCTGTCGGGCTTGCCTGGAGCGAGAACCGGCCGCCCACCCTCTCCGTCGATCGAGCAGTCGGCCGGCCCCCGGCCCGGCTCCCGCTACACACCCTGTCACACCCCTCGTGGGTTGACAGGGTGTGCCACGCTACCCCGCGGACGGGGGCCGGGGGACTGCGCTCCGCCGCGGTCGGGGCCCCCGACCAGGCGAAAGCCTGGTTGGGGAGCGGCGGACGATCGACCGTAACGTTGCAGTTGCCTCGAACCGTCGGACGCCGCAGGATCGACGTCAGCCTGCGGCCAGCAGGATCGCTGCGGTATCGGTCTCGTAGGAGGCGATGGCGTTCTTGCCCTGAGCCCGCCCGCTGAGCAGCTTGGGCTCCCGTTGGCGCGGGTGGACGTCGATCGCGAACTCGATGTCCAGCGTCTGCGCCAGTCGCGCGAGGGTGTCGATGGTGGGGTTGTGCTCGCCGGCCTCCAGGCGCGCGAGCTGCGGCTGGGTCATGCCGAGCTTCTGCGCCAATCCTCGCTGGGAGAGACTGTGCTCGGTGCGGTAGGCGAGCACCTTCAGTGCGACAGCTCGTGCGACCGTGGTTCGGTGCCACTCGCGTCGGAAGTCCGGGTCGCGCAGCTCCTCGGCCAGCACCTGCTCGCTCGTCTTCATGTCACTCAGCTTCACGCCCGTTCCTTTCCCTGGCCGGACGATAGCAAGGCTGTTATCGCTCGTACGGGAGGGGTCCAGTGGCGTTCCTGACCGAGCCAATGAGTTTGGCTTTGTAATCTACTGTTTGTTTTGCTAATTTGGGCTATATGGTCTTTCGTCGGGCCCACTACGCAGCCAGCCCCCGCCCACACAGCGAGCAGCCGTGACCCTCGACCACGACGACATCGAGGCCATCGCCGAGCGTGCCGCGCGGCGGGTCGTGCAGCTTCTCGACCACCCCACCCCAGGGGCCTACCAGCTACTCGACCCCAAAGACCTCGCCCGCGCGCTGAACGTCTCCCTCGACTACGTCTACGCGCACGCGATGGACCTCGGCGCGATGCGCCTCGGCAACGGCCCCAAGGCCCGGCTGCGCTTCGACCTCCACACTGCGCGCCAGGTGATGCAGGCCCGCAAGCAACCTCCGACAATCGTCTCAAGGCGCCGGTAAGGTGGGGACACCGCGAAAAAGCCGGGGCACCGCGGCTACGGTCCCCGGCACGACACCGGGAGGTAAGCCCGATGCACCCCAACCGTACACACCACCACCGCCCGGGGGCACTGATGCCCAGGCCAACCACCGGACAGGTCACAGAACGACCCTGGGCCAACGGCAAGACCATTACGTACGGCGCACGGCTCTACGCCTACGGGCGTCGCCACCGCCTCGTCTTCGGCACCAACAAGCAGGGATGGAACCGCACCCGTGCGGAGATCGAGCTGGAGTCGATCCAGCAGCAGGTGATCCGCGGCACGTAGGTACCGCCCGAGACAAAGACCTCAACCGTGCAGACCGACGCAGAGCGTCCCGACGGCCGCCAGCCCTTCGGGCCGTTCGCGCGCAAGGTGATCGACGCCAAGCAGAGCCACGGCCTGGACTCCGACACGATCGCCGACCTCGAATGGAAGCTCGGCTACCTCCTCGGGCACTTCGGGCGCATGGAGCTGGCCGATATCGACGTCGCCCGAGTCGATGGGTTCCGCGACGACCTCGCCGGCCGCGCGCGCGTGATCCGCGAGGCTGCCGCGCGGGGCAAGCCGCTGATGGAGACCGTCGAGCGCAGGGAGGGGAAACCCTACGAGCGCCGCAAGCGCCCGCTGTCGAACACCTCGATCAATGGGATGCTGGCGCTGCTCAGCCAGATCCTGCAGCGAGCGGTGGACTACGGCTACATCGACCGCAACCCGGTGAAGGTCGGCGGGCGCAGGGAGCGGTTCCTGCCGACCGTCAAGCCGGCGCGGACGTTCCTCGAGGTTGACGAGCTGGGCTCGCTGCTCGATGCTGCCGGCGAGCTGGACCGCGCCGCGCGGCGGGACCACCGGATCGGTCGCCGCGCAGCACTGGCGACGCTCGCCCTCACGGGGTTCAGGATCTTGGAGCTGTGCGCGATGCGCTGCCGACAGGTGGACCTCGCGCGGGCGCGCTTCAAGATCCCCGACGCCAAGACCGCCAAGGGCGTCCGTGAGGTCGAGATGACGCTGTGGCTACGCGACGAGCTCGTCCGCCACCGTGCGCAGCGCGTCGCCGATGACTTCCCGATGGGGCCGACCGACCACTTCTTCGGCACGATCAGCGGCAAGCGGCGCGACCCCGACCGCTTCCGCGACCGTGTGCTGGAGCGCGCCGTCGAGCTCGCCAATGAGCGCCGCGCTCAGGACGGCCTGCCCTCGCTGCAGGCGATCACGCCGCACTCGCTGCGGCGCACCTGGGCGATGCTCGCCGCCCAGGCCGGGCGCCACCCGCACTGGATCTCCGACCAGATCGGCCACACCTCGGCCGCGTTCACGCTGCAGATCTACCAGCAGACCCGCAACCGCCGCCTCACCGACCGCGAGCGCCAGGCGATCTGGGAGCTGATGCGCTTCGCCGACGAGCCCGCCGGGTGCCCCTTCACGCGGCAGGTCACTCGCGGCGCAGAGGGAGAGTTTAGGCCCATGAATAGGCCCATGGACGATTTTGGCCTCTCAAACGAGCTAAACCGGCTCGCTGGCGATGAGTAGAATCTGGCTCAGATAAAGGCGATCAAGGCATGGGCACGGGTGGTTTCGAACCACCGACCTCTCGCGTGTGAAGCGAGCGCTCTCCCACTGAGCTACGTGCCCAACATGCCCGATTCTATTGGGCTCGCGGGCTGCCCGCCGCCTCGACCGGAGGGATTGCGGGGCGCTGGTGCCCATTTTGGTGCCCGTTCGGCGGCGCTTGTGCGCTCCCAGTGGGCCTTACGGCAGCTCTCCAGGTATCGTTGTCCCCCCATGCGGCCGAGCAGGGTCACGCTCATCGCCTTCCCACCCGCTGAGGTTCTACGCGATCGGTCGCGCTGCCGCACGTAGCTGTCACCGCCTGACCAACACGACCACCGACGCATGGCCAAGACAACCGCACGGCGTTCTGCGCGCGATCTGCAGCTGGTCATCTTCGATTGCGATGGCGTGTTGGTCGACAGCGAGGTGATCTCCAACGATGTGCTTGCCCGGCTGCTGAGCGCGGAGGGCCTGCCCACGACGCTCGGCGAAGCCCGCCGCGTCTACCAGGGCCTGCTGCTCACGGAGGTGCTCGCCAGTGCCGAGGCGAAGTTGGGCCGCTCGCTTCCCGGGGGTTGGCTGGCGCGGTATGAGCAGGAGCGCGCCGCCGCCTTTCGCGGCGGGCTGCAGCCGGTGCCGGGCGCAGCCGACGCCGTGCGACGGGTCAGCGCCGCGGGGATTCCCGTGTGCGTGGCCTCGCAGGGCAAGCTCGAGAAGACCCGGCTGTCGCTCGAGTTGACCGGCCTGGGTGACCTGTTCGCCGAGGAGTCCCTGTTCTCCGCCTGGTCCGTGCCCCGCGGCAAGCCCCACCCCGATCTCTTCCTGCACGCCGCGAGCACGATGGGTGCTGAGCCCGCCCACTGTGTTGTCGTGGAGGACACCCCCTCTGGGGTCGCCGCTTCGGTGTCAGCCGGTATGCCGCGAGAAGAAGGGCAAACTCACTGAGGATGGCCGCCTCTGGGGTCGCCGCTTCGGTGTCAGCCGGTATGCGTGTATTGGGCTATATCGCCGACAGCGACGAGGCTGCCCTGCGCCAAGCCGGCGCGGAGGTGCTGCGTTCGTTGAGGGAGTTGCCGGCACTGCTGGGGATCGGCTGACCTGCCGGTGAGGGTTCGCGCGGTGCCGGGCGAGTGGTCTGGTCCCGCACGCATGGGCCCGCACCTCATCTGCGAGATACCCTCGGCGGGTCACCATGGGGATGCTGCTGGAAGTCCTACCCGGGCGAGTTGAGCAGGTGCGCCCCTTGAGAAACATGGTCGGAAACGATTAGAGCAAAATGGATCAAACGGTCAATCAGTACTGTGGCTCACTTGCGGTATCCCTCGCTTGGCGACTTTGGACCGGTCGGCATCTTGTCATGTGACCGGCGTAGGATCCTTTGGCGTCTGTGCTTGACGCAGGCCTCATACTAATAAATAGTCAATTAGGAGTGACTTTCACAATGAATAAGATCAAGATAGCGACTGGACTGATCACGCTGCTGTGCGTCGGGGTTGGGTTGACGGGGGTGGCGACGGCAAAGTTCAACGCGGAAGAAGCGGTGGAAAATTCTGTCAAAGTCAAAGGAAAAAAAACAAAATTTAAAATTGGAATGATCGTAGTTAAATGTGAAAAAATAAAAGGAGAAGGACAGGTAGACAAAAAAAGGGGGAGAACAGGTGAAAAAGAAGAAGAAGACGAACCTTCCGCTGAAGTGACAAAAGAATCAGAATTCCTTGACCTGAAATTGGTGTGGGAAGAATGCACGGCGTTAAGAGGGTTGAAAGGGGAAGAAATGAAAGCAAACGTCAATAATGAAACAAAAGAAAATACGTGCCAATTTGAATTGAGTCAAAAAGAAAAAGAAGAGAACGCCGCAAAAGAAAAAATCGCCAAATTCAGTATGCGGGCAGCTACAAAAGGAAAAGCATGTAAATTTACGATCGAAATACCCTTTTTTAACTGCACAATCGGAATCCATGCCGAAAAACCGGGGGAGAATGAAAACCTTAGTGAATTCAAAGTTGCCAACATAGCGGCGTTCAAAAGTGAACTCGCTGTGGGGAGCGCAATAAAAGGCATCAAGGTGGCGGGTGTAACCGCAGGATGCGGGTTTTCCGCGGCTGAAGAAAAAGAAATCAAAGAAGGTATGAATACCGCTTTCGAATTAACGGAAAAAGTGGAAATAGAAAAGTCGGAATTCAAGTAGACTGCGATCTACATCTCGCGAAAGGGAATTCGCTAGGCGTTTCAGGGGTGGGGAGCGATTGAGCTCCCCACCCCAGCGAATCGAGCTCCCCGCCCAATTTCGGTCGGGACCCAAACGATGAAGATGGCGAATCCAGGTTGTCGAGCACGTTTTGTCGATCCGCGTGTGAAGGCGAGCGCTCCCACCGAGCTGTGTACTGGGGTGGTATCTCGCTGAACCGCCTGCCTGGGCAACCGATGCTGTGCTCCACTCCGCGCGAGCCGCTACTGCGCGAGCTCTCGCCTACACGGTGACGCTCGGGGGCGGATGGGGGGCGAGCCTGGTGGAGGCGATGGAGTAGACGCGGGCCAGCGCTGCGACCTGGCCCGGGGTGAGGGCCGCGCCGAATGCGGGGGCACCACCGAGTGCGCGGTAGGCCCCCTGGATGGCCTTGCCGATCAGGGAGAGATCGTAGTGGCCGTCGTACACGGAGTAGATGTAAAGACCCGAGTTGGCGCGCAGGAGGTGGGCCACCGAGGGAGAGCCGGCGGACGGGGTGCTCGCGGGGCGGGCTGCCCCCACGGGGGGGGTCACCGCGAGGTGCTCCCACCCGCGCTGGGTGAGTACGACGTAGGCCTTGAGCATCCCCCCGAGCTTCGCCGCGGGCCCGGTGAGGCCGCCTTCGGTGGTCACGAACCCCGGCAGCCCGAGCGCCCGGGCGCGGCGGGTGGCGGCGGCGACCCCGCGGCGCAGCGCGGGGGACGCGCGCGGGGGCACCCCTCCGGCGAGGGTTGGCCACACGACGCGGGCCGCCCCGACCTCCGCGGTGGCGGGACCCTTCAGGCGCTGGAGGGTGTGGGCGAGCAGCACGAGGTCGGTGCGCTCCAGGCGCAGCGCGGCGGGCTTGGGGTGGTGGCTGGCGCAGCCGGCCGCTCCCGCGGCGGCGGCGCCCGAGGCGAGCACCACCCCCGCGAGGCGGGTCAGACGGGACGTCGTGGTGACTTCCTGGGACCGAACGCGGCGGGGATCCCTACGCGGAGAGCAGGTCGACGATGAAGATCAGCGGCGAGTTCGGCGGGATACTCGGGGGACGCCCCGGTTTGCCGTACGCGAGTTCGGAGGGGATGATAAGTTCGCGCCGGCCCCCCACCCGCATCCCCACGACGCCTTTGTCCCAACCCGGGATCACCTGACCCTGGCCGAGCGAGAAGACGAACGGTTCGCTGCGTTTCCAGGAGGCGTCGAAGACCTTGCCGTTGCTGTAGAGGGCGCCAACGTAGTTGACCGTCACCGACTTCCCCGCCTTCGCTTCGGCGCCGGTGCCTTTGACGATTTCGTGGATCACCAGGGTCTTGGGCACGGGGGTCTTGGGGGGGGTGATGGTGGGCTCCGTGGCGAGAGGCCCGGTGGAGGGGGTGGTGGGGGTGGTGGTGTGTTCGACCACGGTGTTGGCCGCGGGGGACTCCGCGCCGACGGAGATCGTGGAGGAGCCGCTGGAGCCGCAGCCGGCGATCAGCGCGGCCGCCCCCAGCGTGGCCAGGCCGAGGCCGAGGCGAGTGGAGATGTGGTTGGAAAGGTTCATCACGGCTGCGCAGCCTAACGGAACGGGACACATTTGTGGTGCGCTGCCTCCCCTCGGGGTTCTACGCCCGCCGACCCGACGAGCTCCACCGCCCCGGGAGCGCTAGCATCCACGGTGGACCGTGCTAGGCGGGGAGGTAGCGGTGCCCTGCACCCGCAATCCGCTCTAGCGGGGCTGAACTCCCCTCCGAGGGGTTTCGCTCCGGTCGCCCCGCCGCTTGGGGCGTCGATGGCTCGGGTCCCGCGCGGTGTCGGCTTGCGAACCAGGTCAGGTCCGGAAGGAAGCAGCCTTAAGCGATCCCCGGCAGGCGCAGCGGGCGTTCCCGATCCGGAGCCACGGGCGGCGACAGGCGAACGGCGGCGGGAACCTCGACGCGGGGTGCACGGTCCGCTACCCACACCTCTGGAATATCCGCCATGAGCGACCGGTGCGGGTGGCCGTGAAGCCGGGGGGTACCACGGCCGGCGTACTGGCTTCGTTGGGGTCGTTGGTGTTGAGGATGTAGTCCCGCTGGACTTCCCTGCTGGCGGGGTCCACGTAGGTGCCTTTGGAGATGGTGCGCACCTGGGCGCTGACGATCTCGGCGGGCGGTGTTTCCAGCCACAGGGCGAGCAGGGGGATGGGGGCGTGGTTGGGCACCCCCACGGGCTCGCAGCGGGCGCTGATGGCGTGCTCGTCCACGAGCGCCGTGAGGTCGTTTTGGATGCGCTGCTGGCGGGCCAGGGCCTGGAGTTCGTGGTGGTCGGTGCGGTACTGCGAGGGGATTGACACCACCAGCCCCACCGTCACCAGCGCCCCCGCGAGCATCCACCAGCGTCGCCCCTCGTGGTCGGCGGGGAGGAGCATCCAGCCGAACGCGGCCGCCCCGCAGAAGATGCACAGGATCGCCGCCGCGAGGAACGCGTAGCGGGTGTTGATCGGCAGCCCCACCGTGGCGAACGCCGCGAACACCACCACCGCCACCACTCCCGCCAGCGCCCCCGGAAGGGCGCGGCCGCGCAGCCACCGCAGTGAGAGCACCCCCCCGAGCGCTGCCCCCGCGAGCGCCGCCGGGCCGAGGATCTCCCCGATTCGCCGCGGGATGTACTGCGGCACCTTCGCGATCCCCGTCTCCCGGCCCAGCGCTTCCACGGTGTGGCGGGTGTTGGTGAGCGACCACATCGCGTTCCCCGTCACCAGCCAGTCGCTGAGTACCCACACCAGCGGGGCCGCGAGCACAAGCAGGGTCAGCCATGCGAGCTGGCGCGGGGTGCGTGTCAGAGCGACGGGCTCCGCTCCCGGGCCCATCGCTCCGGGAGGATTGCTCGGCGGGGTGCCCCCATCCGCACTCGTTGGCGCGTCCCAACGGACCCGCCTGGCGGCTGCGTCCCACCGGACCCTACCTGCGAGTGCGAGGTAGACCCAGTAGAGCCCCGCGAACACCCACGCCTCTGGGCGCAGGAGGCCGGCGAGGGCGAGCAGCGCGAGCACCGGTGCGCCCGCGCGGCGGTGGCGGGTCTCGACGATCAGGGCGCCCAGCACCAGCAGCAGGTAGGGGAGGTCGATGTACGCGCGCACCCCGCGGGAGAGGATGGGCACCCTGGTGAGCAGGATCAGCGCGGCGAGCGCCCCCGCAGGGCGGTTGAACCAGAGGGCGCCCAGGCGGTACACCGCCCACCCGCACGCCGACAGCGCGAGGAAGCCGAGGGCCACCGTGATCTGCTCCATCGCGTGGGGCCCCAGGGGTGCGAGCACGACCCCGAGGCCCTCGAGGAGGGGATGGGGGGTGGGGGCGATCGGGATTCCGTACTGGGGGGTCTCCCCGCGGGCGAGCTGCTGGCCCCACACGAGCGCGTAGAGGGTGTCGTAATTGGCGAACCCCACCCCCCCGATCGCCCGCAGCAGCACCGCCCCCGCGGCGACGGCCAGCAGCGTGCCGAGGCGGGCGAGGGGAGCGCGGAGGCGAGCTGGGACAGCGAGGTGAGCCGGTGGGTCCCGCCGCGCGGCGGCTTGCCCGGGGCCGGTCGGTGGGGAGCCGGCCGGTGGGGAGTAGGTTGGTGGGGAGCCGGCTGGTGGGGCCGAGTCGGGCTTCGAGGTGGCGAAGACGGCGGATGGCCGAGTGGAGGGGGTGGAGATGAACATGTTCTTTTCAACCAGCGTATAACAACTGTTATACGGCGCTCAAATTTTATACATCATCAACAGGCCCTCCCGACCTCCCCGGGCAAAACCACGGCCCGGGGTAACCCGGGGGTAGACTCAGCGCCAGGGTGCCAGAGCGCGAACAACAACAGCAGCAGCCCCCGCAGGGGTCTCAGCCCCCGCCCGGCCAGGGGTCCCAACCCCAGCAGGGGTCCCAGCCCGAACCCGGGTCCCAGCCCGAAGCCGTGTCCCAGCCCGAAGCCGTGTCCCAGCCCGAAGCCGTGTCCCAGCCCCGATCCGAGGCCCGACAGGAGCAACAGCAGCAGTCGCTGTACCGGCGCAACCGTCCGCGCACGTTCGCGGATGTGGTGGGCCAGGAGGCGGTGGTGCGCACGCTGCGCAACGCGGTGGAGCGGGAGAAGGTTCACCACGCGTACTTGTTCGTGGGCTCGCGGGGGACGGGGAAGACCTCGATGGCGAAGATCCTCGCGGCATGCCTGAACTGCGAGCGCGGGGGGCTGGCGGGTGGGCCGGGCAGGCCGACGACCGAGCCGTGCGGGGAGTGCGAGTCCTGCCGGGCGATCGCACAGGCGCGCTCGCTGGACGTGATCGAGATGGACGCGGCGTCGAACAACTCGGTGGAGGACATAAGGGAGCTGCGGGAGAGCGTGGCGTTCGCGCCGGTGAGCGGGCGCCACAAGGTGTACATCCTGGACGAGGCCCACATGCTCTCGCAGGCGGCGTGGAACGCGTTCCTGAAGACCCTGGAGGAGCCGCCCCCCCACACGGTGTTCGTGCTCGCCACCACGGAGGCCCAGAAGGTGCCGGCGACGGTGGTAGACCGCTGCCACCGCTTCGACTTCCAGCGCCCCACGGTGGAGCAGATCGCGGGGGTGGTGCACAGGGCGGCGCAGGCGGAGTCGATCGCGATCCCCCCGGAGGCGGTGGCGGCGCTGGCGCGCGCGGCGACGGGCAGCTTCCGCGACGCGCTGGGGACGCTGGAGCAGCTGCTCACCTACAGCGGCCCGGAGATCGCCCTGGAGGACGTGCTGGCGGTGCTGGGAGCCACCGACGCGGAGCTCCTGGAGGAGACGATCGACGCGATCGAGGCGGGCGACGCACGGGGGGCGCTGCAGGCGGTGGCCCGCTGCGCGGAGAGCGGGAGGGACGCGGGGGCGTTCACCGCGGACCTGGAGGTGCGCGCGCGGGAGCTGCTGGTGGTGGGGACCCTGGGGGCGCTCCCGGAGGAGCTGGCGCTGACCCCGGAGGCCGACGCGCGCCTCTCCGCGCAGGCGCAGCGGGTGGCCCCGGCGACGGTGGTGCGCCTGCTGGAGCAGCTGGGGAGCGCCCTGGAGGCGGTGCGGGCGGGGGCGGAGCCGCGCACGCAGCTGGAGCTCGCCCTGGTGAAGGCGTGCCGCCCGGAGATCGACGGCTCCCTCGGCGCGCTGTTGAGTCGAATCGAGCGCCTGGAGGGACGGCTGGAAAAAAATCAAGGAGGAGGGCCGCCCGGGGCGGCCCACGATGCGTTCGCAGCGCCTTCCCCACGGCCAACCCCGACGCACCAGGTGGCGGACGTGCCCGTATCCAGCACGGCGGAGCAGCCCCCAGCGCAGGCGCCGCCACCAGCGGGTGGCGACTCGGCGGCCGTCGAGCAACCCCCAGCGCAGGCGCCCCCACCCACAGGTGAGCCGAAAGACTTCGCGGGGCCCACCGCGCGGACACCCCCACCGGCGGACGCCGAGCCGGTGCCACCCGCGGGCAGCGATTCGGCTGCGGTCGAGGCGCCCTCCGCAGAGGCGTCTCCAGGGGCAGATGGGGAACCGTCGGCCCAGGCGACGCCCGGGGACGTGGAGGACCTCGGCGCGCTGTGGCCCGCGGTGGTGGGGCTGGTGGGGGAGCAGAACAAGCTCCTGAGCGCGGTGCTCGCGGACGCCCGGCCGGTGGGCATGGACGACGGGGAGCTCACGGTGGCGTTCGCGACGACGGCGTCGTTCCTGAAGAAGAAAGCCGAGGACCCGGCCCACCGGACAATGGTGACGGAGGCGCTGCGCCAGCTCACGGGCGACCGCCGCCTACGGATCTCCTACGAGCTGCGCGAGCAGCTGCCCCCGCCGGCGGAGGGCGAGGCGGGGGGTGCGCCGAGCACGGAGGAGGAGTGGGTGGCACGCTTCATGGAGGAGCTCGACGCGGAGGAGCTCGTGGCGGCGGGCGAGACGATCGGCGAGAGCGAGTAAGAGGACCCCAAAGGAGCGAGCGCGATGGCCCAGCAGAAGCGACCCAACATGCAGCAGATGCTCCAGCAGGTGCAGAAGATGCAGCGCGAGATGGAGGAGGCCCAGGAGGCGCTCAAGCACGAGACGGTGGAGGCGTCGGCGGGCGGGGGGATGGTGACGGTGACGGTCTCCGGCGACCTGCAGGTCAAGGCGGTGCGGATCGCCCCGGAGGCGGCCGACCCGGAAGACGTGGAGATCCTGGGGGACATGGTGCTCGCGGCCGTCAACGAGGCGCTGCGCGCCGCCCAGGAGCTCGCCGCGGAGAAGCTCGGCGGGGCCACGGGCGGCCTCGACCTCGGCGCGCTCGGCGGCCTGGGCCTGCCAGGGCTGTAGGGAATGAGGCCACCGAAGGGCCATGTCCGCGTCGTGGGTGGCGTCTCCCTCGCGCAGGCGCGCGGGGCGGCGGCGGAGATACGGCGACGTGGGGGGCCGACTTGAACACGTTCGCCCCCCCCGTCCAGCGGCTGGTCACCGAGCTCTCCAAGCTCCCCGGGATCGGCAACCGCACGGCGCAGCGGCTGGCGTTCCACATCCTGCGAACCTCCACGGAGGACGCCACGGCGCTGGCGCAGGCGATCGTGGAGGTGAAGGAGCGGATCGGGCTGTGCGAGGTGTGCTTCAACCTCGCCGACGAGCCCCGCTGCCGCATCTGCCGCGACACCCGCCGCGACCACGGGGTGATCTGCGTGGTGGAGGAGCCCAGCGACGTGATCCCAATGGAGCGCACCCACGAGTTCGAGGGCGTCTACCACGTGCTCGGCGGCGCGCTCTCCCCGATCGACGGGGTGGACCCCGAGGACCTGAAGATAGCCGAGCTCTACGCGCGCGTGGCGGCTGCGGCGGGGAGCCCTCCGGGTGGGGCCGAGCAGCGGGCGTTGGGCGGGGCGAGGTACGCGATGACGCCCCCCGGCGGGGCCCCCGCGGATGGCGCGTATGCGGCTCCGGGGGGCTCTCCAATCCGGGAGGTGGTGCTGGCCACCAACCCCACCACCACGGGGGAGGCCACGGCGCTGCACATCGCCCGCGAACTGCACGAGCGCGTCCCCCACCTGACGGTGACCCGCCTGGCGAGCGGCCTGCCGGTGGGAGCGGACCTGGAGTACGCCGACGAGGTCACCCTCGGCAAGGCATTCTCAGGTCGCCGCGCGCTGTAGCGGGGCGCGGACCGGCCGTCAGTCGGAGGTGCGGACCGGCCGTCAGTCGGCGACGAGCGACGGAGCGTCGTCCCGCGTGCCGTTCGCCTGCGCGCTCGCATGGCCGTCGGCCGCCCCCGCGAGCACGGGCGGGCAGGGGTCCTCGACGACCTCCTCCAGCGCCAGCGCCGCGGCCTCGCGGGTGGCCGCGGTTTCTTGACGCAGGTCGGGCACGATCGCGTCGAGCTCGAACGAGGCCCAGCAGGCGCGGGCGAGCTCGTGGCCGTGGTTGGCCCAGGTGGCGTTGATCACCTTGAAGCCGCGCGATTGCAGCCATTCCACGGCGGGCAGGTAGTCGGTGTCGCTGGACACGAGGATCGCCGCGTCGAACGCCGCCTCTCCCGCGAGTGAGAGCAGCCCCGTGACGATCGCGGTGTCCACGCCTTTCTCCGGAGACCAGCGCAGGGCCTCCTCGCAGTGGGGGCAGCGGTCGATGCTTCCTTCGCACGCCCGGCAGTACACCGATCGGGGCTTCGAGCGGCGCGCGCGGGTGGTCACTCGGAAACGCGGCTGCTTGTCCAGGTAAGCGTCCAG
>Ga0210408_10002745_pt1 | contig 16829 bp, 12 predicted proteins | sample IncBWH4MmetaG_FD_155471 | JGI IMG/M metagenome (GOLD analysis project Ga0210408, IMG submission 155471) | Forest soil microbial communities from Barre Woods Harvard Forest LTER site, Petersham, Massachusetts, United States - Inc-BW-H-4-M | ecosystem: Environmental > Terrestrial > Soil >...
CCCACACCTGCACAACCTCGGTCATATCGGCCCCCAATCGCCCATCTGGCTACCTACCCATGACCCCTACTCCGGCAGTACGACCACAGCGGGACACCACCAACCCCAAAGCCCAACGACGGGCGCCCCGCCACGCCTTGAGATCGGCCACCAGCCGGTCGTGCTCATCCACAGCGCGGCCCTGACCGGGCAACCGACCAGAGAGACCGTGCGCCCCTCGAAGCCACCGCAGCGCGCTTCCCTCCCCTGCGCGCGCTACTGGCGTACCTCAAACCCAACCGAGGGAACCCAAGACGCCAACGACGCCTGCACTACTACTTCTTTTTGCCCTTGTGCTTCTTCGAGGTCTTCTTCGCCGCCTTCGCCTTCGCACAGCCCGTGACGCCGACCGGGGTGCTCTGGTGGATCACCGCCCCGTTCTGCGCGACGAATTCGGTCAGCATCTGCAGCGTCGCGGACTCGATCTGCTTGACCCTGCGGGTGATCGTCCTCCTGCGGCCGTGGACCTTGACCTTGACCTTCTTGACGGTGACGGTGTTCGTGGCCGCACAGAGGTTCCCGAGGGCTGTCAGCGCGCTGTACGGACCCTCGGGGAGGGTCAGTTCGAAGCTCGTGACGGGCTGGTCGGGGACGGTCTTGAACGTGCTCGAGGTGATCCCCGCTTTGCTGATGAACGTGCTGCCGACGAGGTCGATCGTGACGCCATAACCTTGCAGCACGACGATCAGGCTCGGGAACGCTTCCCCGCCGTGACTGACGAAATACGCCGGCCCTTCCAGGGGGACGGGCAGGATCGGCGTGATCGCCCTCGCGTGACCCACGATCGAGGCGGCGGGGCACCCTGCGGGGTTGGTGTTGAACTGCGCGGCGGTGCACCCCTTCTGGAGTGTCGTCAGGCGCGAAGGGAGCTGGTGCGGCAGTTCGACTTTGACCCTCGAGATGTTCGCCTGTGTTCCCTGCGGCGCGCTGGGGTAGGAAAGCTTGACGCTCAGGCTCGCGCCGTTGGCTCTACTGGTCTTGCCCGAGGTTGTGACCTTGAAGCTGGGTTTGAACTGGAGGTTCTGACAGTTCGCGAGCTGGAACGAGTCGTTGGTCGTCACGAACTGCTGATCGGCGGGGTTCGTGGGGTCCGCTCCGCCGCCACCGACGGTCGCCGCGAAGTTCTCCGGATCGCAGCTGGTCGGGTTGATCATGAACTGGGGACGGTCGACGTAGACGTGGATGTCGCGGACGTGGATCACGATCCCGTCGATAATGTGCGGGATCGGATCGGACGCTTTCGCGTCGACTGTCACGACCGCGGTTTCGGGGTTGATCTCTAGCGCGAAGCGAATCACCACGGTTCCCAGGTCGAACGGGCCGACCTTCGCGCTGGTGATCGACACCACTGAGAACGGTGCGCCGTTATACGGTCCCGCGAGGTAGACCTTGCCGGGGGTGTATGCCAGGACGCCTCCCACACCGGCACCGACGAGGGTATGCCCGATTTCGCTCGCCTTTGGGCATGAGGGGTTCGTTTCCTCTTGAGCACCGGTCTTTTGCCTGGCGAGCTGAATGTTAGCGTCGGGACAGAACGGTATTCCTGACAGGTTCGCTGTCAGGCCGGGTGGTAGTATCGAGGAGAAGCGTGTGAGCTCTTGTTCACCGTCGTTGCGGGTGATGTGGATATCCATTGGGCTGTACGCACCGGCGCTGTTGTTCAGCGTGCCCGCGATCAGCGCGGGTTTGAACGGCGGGACGCCGCCCGCGGGGCAGGGGCCGCCGCCGATGCCGTTTTCGATCCGGAACGAGCTGGTCAGGGGCACCGGGGACAGCGGCGCCGACCACGGCGTCAGGTCCGCTTCCGCGGTGTAGGACCCGCACGTTGGAGGGCTCACGAGCGGCGAGTTGGCGCCCTGGCGCAGCTTGAGCGTGAACTTGCTGAATGGCACCTGCGGGTTGTTATCAAACGTCGTCACCAGCTGGCCCGTCACCGGGTCGGCGTCGATGCGGCCCGCAAGTTTGACGATGATTCCCCGCTCGGGGTCCTTCACGACGATGTACAGGCCGAGCAGCGACCCACCGGGGTGTTCGGGCGTCCCAAATTCGGGCCTGTTGTCATACGGCTTGGCGATGTAGATGTTGCCCGTCAGGTGCTTTTCCACGAGCACCGGGGTTTCCACGTCCACCTCCCCGATCTTCGATTCCGGCGGGCAACCCGCACCGAACGCCGACGAGGAGGTTTCCGATTCGAACTGCGCGGGCGTGCACACCCCCAACCCGGAGGCGAGCGACGGGTTGGCGGTGTAGCCCACCGGCAGGGTGACGACGCTGTCCTTCAGGTTCGCGGTCGACAGCGAAAGGGGGTTTTCCCAGGACTGGGGGACGATTAGCGAGACGTCAAGGCCGCTCGAGGATTCCGCGGAGCGGGTCGTCGGCTGCACTTCGACCGATGGTGTGAACGGGACCCGTTCGCATTCGGTGAGCGGGCCGATTTCGGTCTGCGCTTCTGACCATTCGGTGGGATGCTCCCAGGAGTCAGCTTTGATGAAGTCGATATGGGGTTCGCAGCTGGTGGCATTGGAGAGATAGGGCTTGACCGGGATGCCGGCGGGCAAGGGATGGGGCGCTTCGGAAGGGGTGTGTCCCGGGTTGGTCTGGCAGGCTGGGACGAAGCTGGAGTAGCATTCGAGGCCGCGCTGAGCATCGTGTTCGGAGGAGGCTGGGAGGCCCCAGACGGTGAGGGAGACGTGGTGGGCTTCGCCGAGCTCTGAGATGTTGGGCGAGGTGACGGTGAGACCAGAGTCACCGGGACGAACGCTGACGGTGAGAGTCTGGGTGAGAAAACCAGCGACGTTGAAGCCGAACTCGGCAGTGACGCCGAAGCTGGTGACTTCCATGTTGAAGACGGGGATCGTGACTTCTTCAGGAGCGGCGCCGCTGGGGTTGACGAAGACGTCGAAACTGAGCTGACCGACCTGGCTGGCGACCGGACAGTGTGGATTGGAGAACTCGCCGACCGCGCTCTGGCCGATGAGCTGGGCGACGGTGCAGGTGGGGACGGCGGTGTTGTTGCCGACGAAGCCGGGCGGCAGGTTGACGATGGTGGTGCGGTTGTCGTTATTGGTCCTGAGGCTCGGGCCAGAGCCGGTATGAGCGAATTCGAAGGAGGTGGTGAGATCCCCGTGGGCGGCGGCCTGGGTGGTGGAGGGGACGATGCGGAAGGAACCGGGTTCGATTTCGAAGGAGTTGGGGCTTTCCTTCGCAGTGGCTGCGACCGGAAGCAGGCAGAGCGCGCCGGCCACGATGACGGCGGTCACCGTGAGCGCGCTCAACCGCCCCCACACAGCCGGCTGAATCTCGCGAGCGCCGCTCATCGACCTGCCCTCCCCGTGTCCTTTGCGTGCCGTGCGACGCGCCTGGCCTTCCTCCCAGTCCTCTTCTTCGGTTTCGCCTTGCACTTCCTGCCACCTTTCGCGTTGCAACGAGCCTTCGGCTTCGGCCTTGGCTTCGCTTCCGCCAGGCTTGCGCCCAGCACGTTGCCCGCGCCCTGAAAGCTCGCACTCGAAGGCGTGACGTCGCTCGGGGCCGAGAACGGCGTCGAGCACGCGTCACCAGCACATTCGACCGGGGGGCGCGGTTCGGGGAAGCCGCCGCCGATACGAGCATCATAGATGTCACCGGCGGTGTCGTTGTCGGAGGGCAGGAGCGATTCGTTGGTGGAGAAGAAGACGTCGCGACCTTCGTGGGCGGTGCCGAGCAGGATGTTGAGGAAGCCGCCGCGACCGGAGGTGATCAGAGAGAGACAGCCCTGCAGATGGGCGCAGCCTTCGAGGCCGTCGCGGCGCCACTCGTAGACGTCGCTGGAGGGAGAGTAGAACTCGGAGGAGTGTTCTCCTTCTGAGCTTGCCGGCGCGATTTCGCCATCGATGTCGGAGGGGAGGAGGGCGGAGGGGGTGTCAAAGAAGGCGTAGTCGCCATTGGCGGAGGCGAAAGGCACAGAAGGCGTCCCTAACTGGGCGCTATGCGCGTCTTGGAACGAGAGCAGCTGTGGTTCGGAGTCGAAGGACGAGGCGCAGGCGATGCACTGGATCAGGTGCTCGGCGCTGTTATAGCGCATCACCTGAGGGGGGATGGTTTTCGCGGTGCCGAAGAGGGCCTTGGTGATGACGCCGGAGTTAAGTTTAACGAAGCCGGCAAGTTCGGCCGGCATGCCCTGAGGAATGACGGCGCGACCGGGCTGGGTGGCGCCGATGACGCCGTAGAGGTAGCGCTGCTGAGTGAGGCTTTCGCCGGCGGGGATCGGTTCGGCGGCGTGGGTTTCGGTGTGATAGCGGAAGAGGTGGCCTTCGGGGTCGGCGAGGAGAAGGGTGGAGCCGGCGGGGTCGGCTTCGAGAAACTTGAATTCGCCGATGTCGAGAGTCTGCGCGGCTTCGGTGCCGCCGTCGAGGCGCATGTAGAGGTTGAGGTTCGGGCCGCCGCGTTCCCTTTCATCGCTACCGGGGCAGGTCGAGCCGGGGGCGGCTTCAAAGAAGACGCGGCGCCCGTCGGCGGAGACGGCGTTGGCGCTGCCGTCGATCGAGATTTTGCGAGGCAGCTGTTCTTCTCGACCTCTGGCCATGGTGGCGCCGCAGGCTCCGATCGTGGAGCCGCTGGTGGCGACGTTTGCCTGGCGCAGCTGGCCGGCGGAGTATTCGTAGAGGTCGAGTCCGCTTTTGGTGGTGCTGTGCGGTTCGGTCAGTTTGCGGTCTTCGACGGTGAGGATGAGCTTGGAGAAGTTGGCGGAGCGGGCGACCCAGCCGGTGTTGTCGTTGTTGGCTTCGGCCGCGGCGGGGGGCACTTCGGCAACGGTGGCGTAGGGGCCGCCGACGGGGCCGACCTTGTAGAGGAACTTGGGCGAGCCGGTCGAGGGTGATGTCTTCCAATGGGCAACGAGGCCGAGCTGGGTGAGATCGGGGGCGAAGACCTGGGGGGTGTAGAGGTAGAGGCCGGCTTCGGGCTGGGGGGTGGCGGCGGTGAGACGCCAGCCGGAGGGGCTGCGAGAGAAGAAGTAGGGGCTCTGTCCGCTTTCGGGCGTGGCGCCCCACACGACCTGGTGGTCGCCGTACTCGAGGTGTTCGCCATCGGCGGCGATGGTGGTGCCTTCGGCGCCGACGGTGCCGCCGTAATTGAAGATTTCCTGGGCGCCTTCCTTGTCGGCGGGAGTGAGCTGCTCGTAGGCGCGGCAGTCGGGGAGGTGAGCTGAGGGGCCGCTGCGGGCGGCCTGGTTGGGGCAGGCGGCGGGAGGTTCGACCGGCGGAGCAGCAGGAACGGTGAGGGACTGTTCCTGGCCGTCGACGGCGCCGATTTGGCTGGAGGCGAGGAGGCGGAAGCGGTAGGTTTCGCCGGGGGTGAGGGCGGGCAGGTCGGCGCCGACGTATTCGGTCAGGGTATTCGTGCTGTGGCCGGCGGGCCTGCCGAGGCCGAGGTCGACTTCGGGGGTCGAGGAGGCCTGGGCGAAGCCGCCTGCGCCGCCGGGGGCCTGGAACTGCTGTTCGGAGACGTACTGGAAGCGGAAATGGGTGTCGGCGCCTTCGCCGCCGGGCTGGGTGGTGGTGACCGAGCAGGAGGGGGAGCTGCCGCCGCCGAGGGCGGAGCCGTCGCAGGCGAGCTGGGGCTGGTCTTGTTCGGCGTAGGCGCCGGAGAAGAAGACGGTGTAGGGACCGCCGTTCGGGCCGCTCACTGCTAGTGGGCCGGATACCGGCGATTCCTTTTCGAGCAGCTCTTCGAGGGCCACCCGCACCACCGGGGCGGAGGCGTCGTAGGGCAACTGGGAGACGAGCGGCGCGGAGGCGACGGTTGCGGTCGCGTCGCTTGAGAGGGTGACTTCACCGGTGAAATCTTCGGCGTAGTTGGTGGCGATGACCGTGGTTCCGGGGGGGATGCCAGGGCCGGTGACGAGCTCGCCGACGGTGAGGGGCAGAGGCCCGGCGGAAGTCAGCGAAGCACCGGTCAGGTCTTCGGAGGCGCCATGTTGAAGTTCAACGTTCGGTCCCTGGACACGCGCAATAGAGGTCGGGGGGAGGCCGGGCCCCGAGATCTCTTGGGATGCGCGAAACTCGCCGGAGATGACGTGGAAGTTGGTAATGACGAAGTTGGTTCCCGCAACGGGAAGTTTGTGAAGGTCGCCGGTGCCTTTGGCCAGGGGCAGGGGGATTCCGGTGATCCTGGGCGAGCCGGCGGTGAGGGCGCCGGTGGTCTGGGCGCCGGTGCTGTGGCCTTCGAAGCTGAGGCTGAAGGTGCCACCGCTGGGGCTGCCTTCGATCGCGATCCGCTGTTCCTCGGAGGTGGGGAGGCTATGGGGGTCGACGGAGCCGAGGAGACGGAGGGATTCGCCGTGGAGGGCGTGGACGGCGAAGGTGGTGGCGACGGGGGGACCGGAGGTTTCGACGGCGGTGAGGTCGTTGGCGGCGAGCGCCGGGACGGCGGTGGCGATCGGTTCACAGACGAGTGGTTCTGAGCCGCGATCGTGGCGTCGGCCGCAGACGACGCCTTCGCCGAGGGCGTTTTTGGCGAAGAGGCGGAACGAGTAGTCAGTCGAGGGGGTGAGGCCGGTGGCGGCCGCTTCAACGGGTGCCGTGGGGGTGCCTGGCGCGGGGGCGAGCTGTTCGGCTTCGGCCTGGGAGATGGTGCCAGCGGCACCGGGTACGGGGGCCCAGGAGGCAGGGTTGGCGGGTTCGGTGGTCGATTCGAAGCGCCAGTGGGTTTCGGCCTCGAAGCCGTGGAGATCAATCTGAGCGGTGAGATGGGCGCTGGTGGAGGTGGCGTTGCGAGACTCTAGGTCGGTTGGCTGGGCCCTGTCGGTCGGAGTGTCGAAGGATTCGACTTCTTCGGCCTGACCCCGTTCGTTGACGGCGAGGACGCGGGCGAAGTAGTTGGTTTCAGGCGCGAGGCCGGTGATGTGGCAGACGGGGTCGGCGAAGTCTTCGGCGACGGTGACGGTGCCGGTGCAGGCGGGGGTCCAGGGGCCGGCTTTCGAGGTGGAGTAGGAGAATTCGAAGTGGGTCTGGGCGGCGTTGGTCTCGACCTGGGTCGTGACCGAGGCGGTGGTCGGCGAGGACGCGCCGACCACTTTGAGAGAGTTTTCCGGCTCGTGTCGGTAGCTTTCGGTTGGGACTGGGACAAGGATTTCCGGCGCGGCGGGGGCGGCGGTGGTAAAGGCGTAGGTTTCGGTGGCTTCTTCGCTCGCGGTCTTGGCGACGAAGCGAGCGTAGTAGAGGGTGTTGGGTTTGAGGTGGTGGACTATTCCATAGTCCTCGTGGGTACCTGTTATTTCGTTCACATCTCGCCCGAAGGCGAGGGTGATGGACTGCACTCCTCCTACGGGGACGGAAGCATCGCCGCCGGCAGCAACTCCTTTTCCTTCCTGGAGCAGGGCTTCGCTGGTGGCATATTCGGCGTGCCATTCAATCGGGGCGCCAGCTTCGTCGATCAAGGTGGCGGCGATGCGGGCGCGGCTGGAGAAGATCAACTTTTCGTAGGGTTGGGACTGGAAGCGGAGGGTGTTGGCGGCGAGGGCGGGCGAGGCGGAGAGCACGAGGGCGAGGGCGAGGAGCAGGCAGCCGGCGAGGGCGCGAGGGAGGCGCCTGGACACAGCGCCCCGGCGACCAGGGAGGAGAGCGCGGAGCGGAGCGCGGGGAGTTCTCCGGGGAGACGGCTTTTCGGTGCGACGCTCGGCGTGCTTCACGGGGTGCCTTTCTGGTGGAGGTGGCTCATCTGCTCGGTCGTGGTCGGGGAATGTGTGGATTGCGGTGGCGGTTGAGATCTGACGTTGAGGGGCGTTTGGCGGGCCGGCTTCCCAGGCGGTGTTATTCGGCTGTGACGGCCCATGTACCGCTGAAGAGGATCACGCCGGCCGATTGGCCGAGGACGCTGATAACTGCGCCCGTGGGATCGGCGCCCTCGTTGAGGCCACCTCCGCCACCGCTGAGACAGAGAATCAAGTTACCCGAAGCGCATATATATGGTTCCCCATTGTGATTGTGTTCGAAAGACCCAAAGACACAGAGGTGCCCTTCTTCGGCGCCGGGGTCTTCGAACGTGCCGCTGCAGCCGGCCGGCGGAGTGGGGAATTCATGTTTTTCTTTCTGTTCTTCAGTCGGAGCCGGGATATAGGCCACGGCAGGGGATGCGGTGAGGGGAATGCCGAAGCTGATATCGCTGGAAGCGGATCCTTCAAGCGGCCCCACGCCGGGCACGTTGGCCTCGATCGCCCAATCACCCTTCAGCGTCTTGCCCTTGGGGAGCGTTTCGGTGAAACCCGTGGTGCCGTTCGTACCGTTTTCGCCTTTGGGGCCGGTTTCGCCTTTGGCACCCTGCGGACCGATCGGGCCGGTGGGACCTCCCGCACCTTGCGCGCCGCCCGGACCCTGCGGGCCTGCGGCGCCGGCGGCACCGTTCGCGCCCGGAGCGCCGGCGTTGCCCTTCAGCGCCTTGAGCACCTTCGGGCTGATCTGCTTCGTCGAGGTGATCAAAACCCTGCCCGCGGCATACGCGCCGCCGGTCATCGCGAAGACGAGCGCGAGCGACGCGATCACGGTCGCGGGACTGACACGCATCCGTTTACTTAGTGCTTGAAACATCAGTTATCTCCTCCTGGAGTACGGGAGGGACAACAGGGCCCCTCGGTTGTTGTTGTGTTGTGCGCCCCAGGGGACGCGGCACGAGATGCTTCGGTTCGATCGATGGTGAGAGCGCTGAGCCGCCGCGCGACCTGGCCACCCAGCGGTGTCAGCTCCCACGCGTTCGGCTCGCCGGAGAGATGACCCCCACCCGTGTTCACCGTGAGACCCAGGCGCTCCAAGCGCCCCAGCAGCTTCGAGATCTGCCCCGGGTCCGTGACCCCCGCGCTCTCCGCGACACCCCGGTTGCTCGCACCCGGCTGCTCGGCGATGCACTGCAGCACCCGCGCCGTGCGGTAGGTGAGACGCATATCCACCTCATCCAGCGGATCTTTCTCCGAGCCGACGGGAACTCGCCCGGCGTGCACAGCCGGACGCGGCGCGGGCGCCGCACGCCGCTGTTCCCGACGCGCCGCACTCGCCCCCAGATACTGCAGCGCGATCATCCCCATCAACTCATCCAACAGCCCCTTCAACGGCCGCCGGTCGCCGCTGCGCAACCGCGCATACACCACACCGAACGCCCCACCCACCAAGCCTTCCGCGGTCACCAGCGTGCACTCCCCTCCACGCGCGCCCTCCAAACGCCCCTCATCGAGCACCCCCACCAGCGAAGCCAACAACCGCTCGCGGCGCTCCAGCGCCTCAGGACCACCGTGCAACGCGTGCACCACGCAAATCCGCGCCAGCACCGGCTCACCATCAAGAAACGACAGGATTACCCACAGCCCACCCCGCACCCGCTCACGCCACGCAAGACCCCCCAAACCAGCCGCCGCGAGCTCCCCCTGCACCCGCCCGGAGACCTCGTCAAGCAGCGCGACCAGACACTCCTCACGGTTGCCGAACAACTCGTAGAACGTCCGCCGCGACACCCGCGCACGATCGGTGATCCGCGCCACCGAGGCCTGCTCATACCCCACCTCGTCGATCACGGCCGCCGCCGCCGCCAGCAAACGCGAACGCTGAATCTCCTCCACCTGCACCCGCGGCGTATCCCGCGGCAAAGCCAACCGCCTCGCCCAACGCCCCCGCCGCTCCACCAGCAACCCACGCTCACCCACACGCAGACGCGCCGCCGCGCCCGCACCGTTACGCGCCGGCGCCGCCATCAACAACCGCCCCTCACACGCGCGTGCGAAACGATGGTGGTCGCCTTGATCGGAGCCGCCGAGAGGCCACCCCCCGCGGGGACGAAGACAAGACGGCGCGAACGCGCCCGACGAGGAAACTCTTCGGCTAGACCACTAGCCGAAGAGAGAGAGAGAGAGAGAGAGATGCGACAGCGCCAAGCTGGCGCATCTAGTATCACTCCGACCGACGGCGGCGCACATCCCCGCTAGGTATCTCCCTCTAGAAACCACGCTCAAACAACTCCCTCATCGCTCCGATCCAACCCCTCTCCCACTCCTACAAGAACCCTGCGAGCGCTTGACGTCAACCACAAAGCGAGATGACCCCAACCAGACCCTATGTACACCGGCCCCAACAACACAGGGCCGACCTGTCAACGCACGATAACACCCCGCGACGCAGATGTCAAGCCTCCAGCTCGACGCTCGTGCACGACGACATACGAAGAACTCACGAGCAACGGAAAGCCCGCTCCTACGGCGAGAGGACGCGGAACCGGTAGGTCGCGGGGCCGGGACGGCTGAGGCGGTGACTCGCACGGGAAGCGGCCGTGCGCGCCGATGCTGACGCGGCACCGGCCGAGCGTCCCGTCCCAAGCCGCGCGTAGCCTCACCCAAGGCAACCAATCCACGGGAAGGAGCGCACCAGATGGGCACCGTCAACCTCAACCAGGTGGCGATCACCGGCAACCTCACCCGCGACCCCCAGCTCGTGGGGCTCCCCTCCGGGCACGTACTCTGCGAGATGCAGCTCGCCTGCCACCGCCGCTCCCAAGACGAACTCACCGGCAACTGGCAGGAGTGGCCCGACTACTTCACCGTCAAGGCATTCGGCTTCCAAGCACGCACAACCCACCAGCACCTACGCAAAGGCCACGGCGTCGCGATCTCCGGACGCCTCTCCTCCAGACGCATCGACGGCCCCGACGGCGCGCCCCGGCACATCGCCGAGATCGTCGCCGAGGCCGTGCAGTTCCTCGCACGACCCAACGGACGGTAGAACCCGATGGCCTGCCCGGAGTGCCACCGACACTCCACGCTGCTCGCGGCGCTCGCCCCCGCGATCGAGCGCACCACCCCCCTCACCCGCCAATCCCTGCTCCCCCTGCTCGCACTCAAAAACGACGAACAACTCCGCCACGCCGCCAAGACCGCCAACCCGCGCAAGCTGCCCCATCGAGCCGAGCCGCCCCCCGCCACCAACAACGCACCACAGGCGACATGCCGCCACGACCACGCCTATCCCCTCGCCCTCGCGCAACTGGACAGCGCACCCGCTGTGCTGCACACCACCTGCGACACGGACCGCCTCACCCAGCTGCTCGCCGGACCAACGGTGGCGCTCATCGGCGACCGCCACCACACCGGCTACGGCCACCAAGCAACCTTCGCGCTCGCCTGCGACCTCGCCACCGCCGGCGTCACCCTCATCAGCGGCCTGCACCAAGGCCTCGACGGGATCGCTCACCACGGCGCGCTGCACGCCGGCGGACACACCATCGCCGTGACCGGCAGCGCACCAGAGATCCCGTATCCCCGCCAACTCGAGCACCTGCACCGACGCATCGCCACATGCGGCGCAATCGTCTCCGAGTTGCCTGTCGATTTTGCTTCTCGCCGCTGGATTGGTAGAGTTCATTGGGAAGACCAAGGATGGCCTCTCGACTTGTGCGTGTTGCCGGGGTTTTATCTTGCCCGGCCGTCCGGGTCTCGTCCGTAATGCCAACCATAACAACGGCGGGCCATGCGCGAGCCCTTGGTACTCACCGGCACAAACAGCCGACGAACGTCCTCCCATCCCTACTCGATCCCTTGGTCCACGCCACGATACTGTTCGTGGTCCTGCTGTTCTCGGGATTCGCACATGATCCGCCCCGCCTCGCCGCCCGCGCCGATCGGCGAGAGCTGCGCGCTGTCACCCACCAACACCAGCTTGCCCTCCCGCTGCGCCGTCAGCTCCGCCAGGCGCGAGAGGCGCCGCGTGTCCGCCATCCCCGTCTCGTCCATCACCACCACCGTCTTGCTGTCGATCTTCTCGCTTCCCCGCTCCACTTTGCCGATCAGCCCGTCCGTCGTGAATGAGCGCTCAAGGCGCGCGTCCGCCGCCAGACGCTCCGCCGTCGCCCCCGCGGCCGCCGTCCCGATCACCTGGTAGCCCTCCCGCTGCCAAGCATCTGAGGCCGCCGCGAGGACCACGCCCTTACCCGTTCCCGCCTCGCCCACCAGCACACTCACCCCGCCCTCGCCCGTGATCGTCTGCAGCGCCTCTCGCTGCTCGGCGGTCAACCTTCCCCCGATCTCTCGCTCCGTCTGCGCCTGCGCGCGCTCCAGCGTCTCGTGCCGCACCGGCGCCGCGTGTTCTCGCGCGCGGGTGCTCGCCAGCTCGACCGTTCGCTGCTCCCGTTCCCGCAGCTCCCTCGTCGTCCACATCCCGCCCTCCAGCGCCACCAGCTCGCCCCCGCGCGCCAAGTCGCCTACCGCGCGCCGCGCCTCTGATGGGTGGCAGTCGCGTGGGCTGAGCTCAGATGCCCGCGCGTATAGGTCCCGCTCGGGGACCATCGAGCGATCCCGGGTCACGTCCGCCAAGAGCTTCCGCGCGAGATCCCGGGTCGGTTGCGCCGTGCGCTCCCGCTCCACGTACAAGCCCTGTGTCTGCTCCCGCGATAGCCCGTACTCCTCCCCGACCGCGCTCCACGTCGCGTCTACGCTCACCGCCGCCGCGTGGGTCTTTGTGCCCCGTGTGCCGACCGTGATCGACCCCAGCTCGCCCGCCCTTGGGTCGCGGCCGTAGCGCGTACGGAACTCCCACGCCGCCCTGTCGATGTCCGCCGAGCGGGCCGACCACCGCTCCGATAGAGACTCCGGTACGCCTCTGATCTCGAAGTACCTCCTGTCCCTTCCCGTCCCCCCCTCGATCTCCAGGCCCAGCTGCTGCAGGTTGTACGCCAGCTCCGCGCGGTACCACGCTCCGTTCGCCCTCGCCGCCCGGAACAGCTCGCGGGAGTCCACCGCCACATAGCGGCCGTCCTTGCGCTCGGCGCCGAGCACGACGACGTGGGAGTGCAGCTGCGGGTCCGGCACCCCGCCCGTCTCCTGCTCCCGCGTCAGCCGGCTGGAGGTGTGTATGAACTCCGCCGCCACCAGCCGCTGTGCTCGCTGCCAGCGCAGCTCGCCGCCCGTCCGGGTGCGTACCAGCTCCACGTCGCGCTCCGTCCGTTCGATCGTGCCCGCCACCGCGTGCGTGTGCGCCGCCTCGATCCGCGCCCGCTCGTACGGCGAGGACACAGCCCACAGCGCCGACACCGACTTCGGCGCGCTGAACGTCATGTCGATCCCTGCCACTCGCGTGCCGTTTGCCCCCCGCCGGGCGCAGCGGCTCGCCGTCTGCCGGAGATACTCCCCGCATCATCGCCAACAGATCCCCGCGGTCCACCCGCTGCTCCGTGGACAGGCCCAGCGTCGCCAGCATCTGCGGTGAGCCATGCCAGCGGCTCTGCGGGACGACCGCGCCCCCGCCCCCAGCGCCGCCGTCCCCATCCTCGCCGGCGTCATCGTGGCCCGCGTAATAGTCCCCGCGTGCCGAGGTCGAGGTCAAGTACCCCGCGAAGCCCTCCGCGTCATCGCCCGCAATCTTGTGTGTCGTCTGCACCCTCCCCCGACCGTAACCACACCCCTCCACCACCGCAACCGTACCCGCCGAAAGAGGTAACTCAGCGTGGGTGAGCGCACCTCATCGAATCACTCTTAACAATCAGCATCCCTGGGTGCGTATAGTCTGCTGCGGTTTCTTGCGTGGGAGCGTGTTGCGTGCCTTTTCGCGTCGCTTTCCGATTGCCGGGGTCGCAGTCGGCTGGGGAGAACCTTGCGGGTATCGATATACGCGAGTTGGTTCGGCCCTGGGATCGCGTTGCGCGAGCAGCTTGAGCGCTGGGGGGAGGGCGCTCAAGCTGCGTGGTCTACGGCAGGACGTGCGGCTCATCGCGATGGTTCGGGACGATCGGTTGCGGCGCCGGGCCGGGTCGAGATCGCGGCGATCTTCTCGTTCGGCGGGAAGCGCCGGAGGTCCCTCCGCCTGGGTCCCCGGAGGTCTGGTTGGCGCGAGAGCCAGCTTTGCTCGCTTCGCTTGTATGCGTAAACTTACGTCTGGCGTCAGTCTGCGCATGTAGTCTGATCCAGATCGGCTAGCAAACGAGCACCTGCGCAAGTATGCCCACTCAGTTGAGAGTCAGCGAACTTCCCGATTACCTCCTCTCTCGCGGACGCTTCTCGGCGAGCACCGAGGAGATCAGCGAGCTGACGGCGGTGCCACGGCGGGACCTTGGGCCGGCGCTGAAGCGTTTGCGTGACCGCAGGCTCGCCTTCTCCCCGGCTCGCCGGCTCTACTATTTCGTGCCGCCAGAGTACCGCTCGTGGGTGTGGTGCCGGGCATCTGGCTGATCGATGACACGATGGGGCATCTCGGGCGCCATTACTACGTCGGTCTACTGTCCGCCGCCGAGGTGCATGGGGCCGCTCATCACGCTCCGCAGGTCTTCCAGGTTCTCGTCGACGCCCAGACCGCCCAGCGCGATCTCGGGCGCGTGCGCCTGCGCTTTGTCCTCGACGCCCACGTCAAGGACGGGGCCGTCGAGGTGCGCAGCGTCCCGACCGGGACGGTCCGCGTGGCTACGCGCGAGCAGACCGCCGTGGACCTCGTGGCCCACCACCGCAAGGCTGGGGTTGGAGCAATATCGCCACCGTGCTGGTCGAGCTGGAGGATCTCGATGGCGTCGAGCTCGCGCGGCTGGCCGCGCGCCGTCCGCTTGCCCAGGCCCGTCGCCTGGGGTGGCTGCTCGATCGCTTCGCGCACGGCGTCAACATCGAGCCGCTGGCCCGGCTCACCCGCCGACCGACCGCGCCGGCGACGATGCTCGAACCGAGCGGCGCTCGCACCGGCACTGTCGATGCGCGCTGGGCGCTGATCGTCAACAGCGACGTCGAACCCGATCTGTGATCGCGCAGGCTTACCTGACCGAGTGGGGCACCCGCGCGCCCTGGCCCACCGCGACGCAGGTCGAGCAGGACCTGATCCTGTCGCGTCTGATCGTGGAGATCGCCGAGCATCCACTGCTCTCCCGCGAGCTGGCCTTCCGGGGCGGGACCTGTCTGCATAAGCTGCACCTCCCGACGGCGCGCCGCTACTCCGAGGATCTCGACTATGTACGCACCGGCAGCGAACCGCGGCTCGGGGAGATATTCGCGGCTCTGCGGGACATCGCGATCGAGCGCGTCGGTCTGCGAGAGCGCCGACGCAGATTCCCAAGCGAGGACTCCGACGTGGGCTGCATCTGGTTCGACGCCGACGTGACGAGCGAAGCGGGGCGCATCCGCATCAAGATCGAGATCAACATCGCCGAGACCGAACCCTTCCACTACTACATCAAGCGCTCCTACGCGGTTCAGTCGCGATGGTGGTCAGGCGCTGCTCAGGTGCCGAGGTTCGAGCTGGGCGAGCTGCTGGCGACCAAGCTGCGCGCGCTCTACCAACGTCGCAAGGGCCGCGATCTGTTCGACCTATGGGTGGCGCTTGATATCGTCGGCATCGACGATCAGGTCGTGGTTGACGCCTGCAGCATTACATGGGCGACGCCGTCTACAGCTACCGCCGGCTCCAGCGCAACCTCGAGCGCAAGCTCGTCGATCGGGTCTTCCTGGAGGATCTCGACCAGCTCGTCACCGAGCTCCCCGCTGGCTATGAGCCACGCGCGGCGACCGCGCAGGTCTTGAAGCGCTTCGGGACACGATTGCGCAACGCGCCCAGCCCTGACGAGACGCCTTCGGGCTGACCAGCGAACCCGCGCGAGGGTCATGGGTGCTGTGAGCTCGGGTCGCCTGCCCCAGGTTGGGTTGTCTCGCGCTGTGAGCGAGGCGCGAGGAGATACGCGATCAACGCGAGCCCGGCGACCGTGCCGCTGTCGCTCAGGATCGAAACAAGACCGTTGGTCACGATGAGGGTTCCCAGTTCGCCGCGCCCGCTGCTTTCCAACCCTCGAACCATCGAGTCGATGTTGACGCCGAGGAGGCCGAGCGCGGCTCCGCTGAGCCCGCAGACGACGAAGAACGCGATCGTGCCAACAGAGCTCTCCTCCAGGTCTGGGAGCCACTGGCTGGCGGCTGCGACACCGGCCCCGAAGCAAACGACAGCGACGACTATCAGCACCACCATCCGTGGTCCTGATTCGCCGTTGCGCACACCGCTCCTGCTCGGGTAGACGAGATCGGAGGGACACTGGACCACTCTGCGCGATTGGTTTGCGTTTCGCGAGCAGCTTGAGCGTGGGGTGAGGGCACGCTCAAGCTGCGGGGTCCTGAGGGGACGTTCCTGCGTGTCCGCGGGCGCGCGAGTTCAACGGGTACCCGGGGGGTGTTGAGGGTGGGTGGTGGGACCCCCCTTTCTGCCCGGGGGCCGCGGTACTCGTGGTTCTTTCAGGGAGCCTGGGGGTAGCGCTGTTCGTCACGTGTCTCCCGCCGCGATCTGTTTGTTCACCAGTCCTTCCGGTGGCACGTTCAGGCCCCGGGCGAGACGCAGGACGGTCGTGTACCGGGGGTCGCTCGCACCCTGCTCGACCTTGCCGATCGCTGTTCGGTTGATGCCCGTCCTACGCGCGAGGCCATCCTGAGAGACGCCGTGCTCGGTCCGCAGTTCGCGCAGGCGGCGCCCGGGCGCTACGCACGCGGCGTGCGGGTCTAGGTCCCCGGCGCGTTCGGCGCGGCTCACGAGCGCCGCGGGCTCGATACAAAGCCCGTCGGCCAGCGCGAGCAGCACGTCATAGTCCGAGGCAATCCGACCGGCTTCGATCGCGTCGAGACGCCCCCGTTCGATGCCGGCCGTGCCGGCGAGTTCGCCTGCGCTCATGCCTCGCTCCTCGCGCTCCAGGCGGACGATCTGCCCGAGAGCGACCAACTGCTGCCCGTGCTCGGTCATCACGCCACCTTCCTGTTGGATCTGGTCCGTGCCTTCGCGGCGGGCGGCTCGTCGATCCGTGAGCGCAGGTAGTCAAGGCGCGCGTTATGAGCC
>Ga0210408_10002746_pt1 | contig 16820 bp, 16 predicted proteins | sample IncBWH4MmetaG_FD_155471 | JGI IMG/M metagenome (GOLD analysis project Ga0210408, IMG submission 155471) | Forest soil microbial communities from Barre Woods Harvard Forest LTER site, Petersham, Massachusetts, United States - Inc-BW-H-4-M | ecosystem: Environmental > Terrestrial > Soil >...
GGCCTTAAAAAGCGCCGAAAGCATTCCTTCGGTCAGTTTGAAAATGTCGTCAGGCATCACAAACGACGCTTCGATATCGATCTGAGTAAACTCCAGCTGCCGATCGGCTCGTAAGTCTTCGTCGCGAAAGCATTTCGCGATCTGGAAATATTTTTCGACACCCGCGACCTGGAGCAGCTGTTTGTATTGTTGCGGCGCTTGCGGCAGCGCGTAAAACTTTCCCGGCGCCAAGCGACTCGGCACCAGAAAATCTCGCGCGCCTTCCGGTGTGCTCTTGGATAGGATCGGGGTCTCGATCTCGATGTAGCCCTGTGAATCGAGATAATCGCGAGTGGCTTTCGTGGCGCGATGCCGAATCCGGAGATTGCGCGACAGCTCCGGCCGGCGCAGATCGTAATACCGATAGGTCAGCCGCAAATCTTCGTTGTGAATCTCGGCATCGATCGGAAACGGCAGATCGTCCGCGCGATTCAGAATTTTCAACTCCGACGGAATCAATTCGATGTCTCCCGTCGCCAGTTTTGAATTCTCAGTTCCCGGAACACGCGCGGCGATTTTCCCCGAGACTTGAATCACATCTTCGCTGCGCAGACCGTGCGCCTGCTTCGCTAATGCGGCGTTTTCTTCCGGTCGAAACACCACCTGGGTAAGACCTTCGCGATCTCGCAGATCGATGAAGATCACGCCGCCGTGATCGCGCGAGACGTGGACCCAACCGGCAAGCGTAGCTTCCTTGCCGATATCGCCTTTGCGAAGTGAGTTGCAATCAGTCGTGCGATACATGGTTCAAACGGAGTCGGAGACCTTGAAGAATTTCGCGAGGCTGTCCAGTAACGCTTCGCCCGGAACCAATGATTCTTCGCGAGTCGCTAAGTTTTTCACCTTCACCTGCGGCCATTCGTCGCCGTAGAGCAATGCGACTTGCGCGCCAGCGTTCTCGGCAGTTTGAAATTGCTTTGCGACCTTGTCAGCCGTCAGCGGATAATCGACTCGATAGCCGCGGTTGCGCAGCTCCTGAATCTGTTCGAGCGCATCGGCGCGGCGCTCTTCCTTCGCAATCACAATGTAGATGTCGATCTTGTCTTGATCTTTGATTGCTGATTCCAATTTCTCGCGACTGATCGCTCGTTCGCGCAGCAATTCTCCAAGCACCACGTCGCCCATCGCGAAACCGAGTGCAGGCATTGAAACGGCGGCGTCACTAAGCTGTCCGATCAAATTGTCATAGCGGCCGCCGCCGGCGATCGCGCGCAATTTTCTCGCGCGATCGAACACTTCGAAAACCGTACCGGTGTAATAAGCTAGCCCACGGACGATCCTAACATCGACATCGACAAAGCCGGCAAGACCCCGCGCGCCCAGTCCGTCGACGAGGCGATCCAGTTTTCCGCTGCGACCACCCTTCTCGAAAACCGAAAACACCGGCCCCGCGAGTTTGCCAAGTTTCTCCTCCGTTTTTTCGCGCGGCTCGCGTCCAGATTTGTCGATCGTCTGCAATACTTCTTCCCATTTTTCCGTGGGCAATTTCTGTTGGCGCAAAAAATCAGTCCAAAACTCACGATCACTGATGCGGACTACGAAATCTTTTTCGGTCAGCCCAAATCCGCGCAAGATGTCGATGCAAAGCGCGATCAGCTCGATGTCGGCGGCGAAATCGCTTTCGCCCATGATGTCGCAGTTGAGCTGATAATGTTCGCGCAAGCGTCCGCGCTGTTGTTTTTCGTAACGAAAGAATTGGCCAATGGAAAACCACTTGAGCGGTTTTTTGAACGAGCGTTCGTGTGCCGCGACCACGCGAGCCAACGTCGGCGTCAGCTCGGGTCGCATCGATACTTCGCGCTCACCTTTGTCGGTGAAATTGAACAGTTGGTCGACAATCTCGGCGCCGCTTTTTTTCCGATAGAGATCGGTCGGTTCGAGAACCGGGCCGTCCCATTCAAAGAAGCCGTAACGCCGTGCGACCTCACGCCAGCCCGCGAAGATGTAATTCCGCGCCGCGCAGTCCTCGGGCAAAAAATCTCGAAAACCTGGAAGAGGTTGCATTAATTCAAAAACCGATCAGCCGACTCGGCGCGAACCATTTGTGGCGCTGCGGTCGAATAAATCGCCGCGGGCTGGAGTCAAACTTCTTCACAACAAAGAGCATTGGGAAACCAAAGCAAACAACAACTATGAATGAAACTACATTAGCGAAAATATTGGCCGTGGCTTGCGGTTTGGGCGCCGTGACAGCATTCGCCCAAACTTCAACAACGGTCACCACCACGAAGGATGCCGCAGCCGGGACTGAGGTCACCGAGACGAGCACCACCAGCGCGGCAGGAACGATCACGACTTACACACCTGGCAGCGATTACCTCACATTTCGCGCCGGCACAACGGGTGCGCCGGTGCGGTACTACTACACCAAGAACACGACTGTACTTGACCCTGAGGGTCGTACCGTGACTTGGTCGGCTGTTCGCCCGGACCTGCCAGCAACGGTCTATTATGTGCGCGAAGGCGATCGAATGATCGTGCGCAAGGTCGTGCTGAGCAAACCGGTCGTTGTCGAAAAAGAAACTACGACTACAACGACAACGACTGAAAAACCGTAAACGAATCGTTTAACGGTTGTTTAAGATCTAAAGCGCTCGCGAAGAAATTCGCGGGCGCTTTTGTTTTAGTCGCCGTAACCGCCCGGAAACTTCTGGTGCCACTTCCACGCGCTGTCGATGATGGCATCGAGCGATTGAAACTGCGGTTTCCAGCCGAGCTCGCGTTCGATTTTTTCCGAGGAAGCAATCAAGCGCGGCGGATCGCCGGGACGCCGCGGCTTCTCCACGATGTCGATCTTGCTTCCCGTAACTTTCCGGCAGGCGTCGATCACTTCGCGCACGCTAGAACCGCCGCCAGTGCCCAGATTGTAAAATTCACTCTTTGACGCACCGAGGGCAAGAATGTGAGCCTGGGCAAGGTCGATAATGTGGATGTAATCGCGAATGCATGTGCCGTCTGGTGTTTCATAGTCAGTCCCGAAAATTTCTACGGCTGGTTTTTCACCGAGCGCAACTTTAAGGACGTTTGGAATGAGATGCGTTTCGACGCGGTGGTCTTCGCCAAACTTTACGGAGGCGCCCGCAGCGTTGAAGTAACGAAGTGAGATAAATTTCAATCCGTGAATCTGATCGTACCAGCGCAGAATCTTTTCGAAGGCCAGCTTTGATTCTCCGTAAGGATTGATCGGCCGCGTGGGCATCGTTTCGTCGATCGGTACCCGGTCGGGCGGACCAAAGATCGCGCACGTGGACGAGAAGATAAATTTCCCGACGGCCGCTTCGACCATCGCATCGAGAAGATTCAGTCCATTGGCCACGTTGTTACGAAAATATTTGGACGGATTCTGCATCGATTCGCCGACAAGTGCGTTGGCCGCGAAGTGCATGACGGCGTCCGGACATCGTCTGACCATTAAACGCTCGACCGATTGTCGATCTTCCAGATCGCATTCGATGAACTCGGCGCGTGGATCGATCGCAGCCCGATGGCCCTCGCTCAGGTTGTCGAAGACTGACACTGTATGGCCTGCATCGAGCAAGAGCTCAGCGCAAACACTACCGATGTAGCCTGCGCCACCGACAACGAGAATTTTCATTCCCGGGAAAATCGGCGGACTGCGCCGTTAATCAATCCAAAGTGCGGCTGGCTGAAGAACGCGACGCCGTTTGCTTGGGAGTAGAATTCGAAGTCGTCGCCACTTTTGATGTGGGCGTCGCCTTCTTTTGCAGCGCCGTGATCATCTTGGAAGGCGTGGGATGTTTGGCGCGCGGACCGAGAATTTTGAGACTCTCCTCTTCCGAACCCCATTGGAGAATGTCGATGTCGACGTTGCGTGCGCCCCAGCGCTTCATCTCCAGTTTGGTCGGCTTGTAGAGATCGATCGTGCTTGTTCCAAGGAGAGCTGTTCCGTAGTCGTCGATAATGAATTCCTCTCTCGTGCTACAGATTCGGAACCGGGTGCCGAGAGGGAATCGCGACCAATCCGCAGCCGCGCTCATCACATGATGTCCGGACAAGTATTTGCCAAGCGCATTGCGTACTCCGCCCTTTTCTTTTCGGGTGTAAGCGGTTGTGCGCACATTCGACACGCGGCCGAGGTGAGAGTTGGCAGCCTCGACGGCAGCGAGCGGTTTTTGCACAACCGATTGTTCGGCGCAACCGACGAGAAAACAGATAGCCGCAAGAGCTATTGTAAGGTTAAGGCTTCTCGACATTTACAATACCGCGGCCTCAGATAGCATCGAAGCTCAGCGAGGCAAGAACAATCTTACGTGTTGGTAATTTTATCTTTTTCACGCTCAGCTACTTCTAGCTGGGTAAAAATGAGCAGGAAGCGGGCTAGCTGCCAGGATTACTCACACGTTATTCACTAGCCGCGCTGTGTTCCGGCGAGGTCGGTTGTGCAATGCGGACAGCGCGTCGCCTTGATCGGGATCGACATCGTGCAGGCCGGACACTCCTTCACTACCGGGTCGCCCTTCGGACTCGGCTGTTTCAGCTTGTTGATCCCTTTCACAACCAGAAAGATGCAAAACGCGACGATAAGAAAATTGATCGTGGTGGTGATGAAGTTGCCGTAGGCAAAAACCGGTCCCAATTTTTTCGCCTCTACTAGAGACAGACCTGGAGTGATCTTGTCCGATAACGGGACGTAGAGATTGCTGAAATCAAGATTGCCGACCAGCCGGCCAACCGGCGGCATGAGCAAGTCTTCAACGATCGAACTAACAATCTTTCCAAAGGCTGCGCCGATGATGACGCCGACAGCAAGATCAATCGCGTTTCCTTTGACGGCGAACTCTTTGAATTCCTTCCACACGCCCGTCTGTTTAACTACCCCAAGACAATGTTCACAAGCTTTTTGGGGACGACCACCACTTTGCAAATATTCTTCCCGGCGATGAGCTCCTTTAATTTGGGATTCTCTAGCGCGGCGGTTTTCATTTCATCTTCCGTGGCAGAGATCGACATCATCATCCGGTCGCGAACCTTTCCGTTTATCTGGATTACAATTTCAACTTCGTCTTCGATCAGCAATTTTGCCTCGTAAGAGGGCCACGTCTGAGTCGTAATGTCGCGGGGCGATCCGAGCTTCTCCCAGAGTTCGGAGCTGAGGTGCGGCGCGAACGGATTCAGCAAAATCAAAAAGGTCCGCATTGCAGATATTGGCAGCACTTCCGCGTTCGTGAACGCGTTCACGAAAATCATCATCTGCGAGATCGCGGTGTTGAACGAAAGTGACTCGATGTCTTCGGTCACTTTCTTGATCGTGGCGTGCAGAATCTTCTGCTGCGCCTTGGTAAGATCGACATCTTTCAGCGCGGTGGACAGTTGCCATTCGCCAGCCTGATTTTCAGTCATCATCAAGCGCCATACTCGCGCTAGAAAGCGCGACACCCCTTCGACGCCGCGCATGCTCCACGGTTTCATTTGTTCGAGCGGCCCCATGAACATTTCGTAACAGCGAAACGCGTCTGCACCGTATTGTTCGATCACGTCGTCGGGGTTCACGATGTTACCGCGCGACTTGGACATTTTCTGACTATCCTCGCCGAGAATGATTCCTTGATTGACCAAACGCTGGAACGGCTCCGGCTTCGACAGGTAACCGAGATCGAACAACACCTTGTGCCAAAAACGCGCGTAAAGCAGATGCAACACCGCGTGCTCAGTTCCACCGACGTAAAGATCGACAGTGCCGGGATGATTTCCTGCCGCCCAATATCGTTCCGCTTCTTCACCGACGAACCGCTTGTCGTTGCGCGGGTCGCAAAACCGAAGGTAATACCAACATGAGCCCGCCCACTGCGGCATTACGTTGAGTTCGCGCGTCGCCTTCTTTGAGTAATGAATCCAATCCTTCGCCTTAGCCAGAGGCGGTTCGCCGGTGCCGGTCGGTTTATAATCTTCCAGCGGCGGCGGCACTACCGGCAGCTCGGTTTCCTTGAGCGCACGGTGTTTGAGCCCGTCCGGATCGGGCTCCCAAACAATCGGGAAGGGTTCGCCCCAGTAACGCTGGCGTGAGAAAAGCCAATCGCGCAGTTTGTAATTGACGGCGCGTTTGCCAAGCCCGCGCTTTTCCAACCATTCAGTGATCTTGCGAATCGCTTCGCGCGACGAGAGCCCGTCAATGATCGGCGAATTGATCGCAACGCCCTCGCCGACAAATCCGATCGGATCTTCTTGGCCCGGCGGTCGAACAACTTGGCGAATCAGCAAATCAAATTTGCGCGCGAATTCCAGATCTCGTTCGTCGTGCGCGGGAACGGCCTGGATCGCGCCAGTCCCATAACCAAGCAACACGTAATCGGCGATCCAGATCGGGATCTTCTCTGCGTTTGCCGGATTGACTGCATATGCGCCGGTAGAGACGCCGGTTTTCTCCTTCGCGAGTTCGGCCCGTTCGAGATCGCTCTTGCGCGCGGTCCGTTCTCGATATTCGCGCACGGCCGGCCATTGTTCTTCGGTGACGATTTGATCGACGAGTGAATGTTCCGGCGCCAGCACCATGTAAGTCGCGCCGTAAAGCGTGTCCGGGCGCGTCGTAAACACGCGAATCTTCTGGTCGAACTTGTCGATCTTGAAATCGATCTCTGCGCCTTCGCTACGACCAATCCAATTTCGCTGAAGCAATTTGATTCCTTCCGGCCAATCGAGCCCATCCAATTCATTGATCAGACGTTCTGCGTAGGCAGTGATGCGCAACATCCATTGGCGCATCGGCCGCCGGACCACGGGAAAACCGCCAACTTCGCTCTTCCCATCGACAACTTCCTCGTTCGCCAACACCGTCCCGAGCTCCGGGCACCAATTCACCGGAACGTCGGCCACGTAAGCAAGCCGCACGCTATCAGGATCTTTGCCGCGGTACGTCGAGACCGGCTCGGCCTTGTTCGTCTTGGGATTGAACCACGAATTGTAGATCTGTAGAAAAATCCACTGGGTCCACTTGTAGTAGCCGGGGTTGGTCGTGTTGATCTCGCGCTGCCAATCGTAGGAAAAACCGATCCGCTTCAGTTGCGATTTGAATTTGGCAATGTTCTCGCGCGTGGTCAGCTCGGGATGCTGTCCGGTCTTAATCGCGTATTGCTCGGCCGGCAGACCGAACGCGTCCCAGCCCATTGGATGCAAAACATTGAAGCCGCGTATCCGTTTGTAGCGCGCGATGATGTCGGTCGCGGTGTAACCTTCAGGATGTCCGACATGCAAACCGGCGCCGCTCGGATAGGGGAACATGTCGAGCACATAGAATTTCGATTTTTTTGAATCGAATCCTGTCTCGCCCGGATTCGGCGCACGAAAACTCCGGCGTTCGTCCCAGATTTTCTGCCACTTCGGCTCGATCTGATCGAACGGATAGGGTTTGCGACGCTCGCTACTCATCGGATCATCTCTTAGGAAAGCAGGAACGCAGGAAAAGCAAATGGACTTACTGCTCGCAACAGGAAATACGCATAAGAGCCGCGAGTTTCAGAAGCTACTTGGAGATGACTTCCAAATTTCCGATCTCAGCTCGCTTCCGGCGCTCGAAATGCCGGAAGAAACAGGAAGCACATTTGAGCAAAACGCGGTTCTGAAGGCTGTTAGTGTCTCAAAAGTGGTCGACCAGCTGATCGTGGCAGACGATTCCGGACTTGAAGTCCACGCCCTCGGCGGCGCGCCGGGAATTTACTCGGCACGCTATGCCGGCGAACATGCGAGAGACTCCGCGAACATCGACAAATTGCTTCGAAAAATGAAGGACGTCGCGAAGCGATCGGCTCGCTTTCGTTGCGTGATCGCGCTGGCGCGCTCGGGAGACGTCGTCGGAACTTTCGAGGGCCTGGTTGAAGGCGAGATTGTCGATCCTCCGCGCGGAACTGGCGGTTTCGGCTACGATCCAGTTTTTCAGCCAACGGGCTTCGAGAAGACGTTTGCGGAAATGGCGTCCGAGTCGAAGAACCAGATCAGTCATCGCGCGAAGGCGATTACGAGGTTACGCAAAGCACTCTGCGCGTTGGGAAATTAATGCGGCGGAGGCGGGGCGCCCGGCGCACCGGGAGCACCCGGTCCGGCCGCACCACCACTCGCAGCGCGAATTTGGTAACCGACTTTCTGAATACCGGCCCGCCTGACTTCGTCGAGCACTCGGATTACGTCGCCGTGGAGTGCCATACCTTCAGCGCTGATTGAAACCTTGATGTTCGGATTAGCAGCGTGAAGTTGGAACAGCCGAGGCATTACTTGGTCATCTGTCACATATTGCCCATCAAAGCTCACCGTATTACCAGCGCCGACACGAATTGAGACGAAGTCCTTCGGTGTGTTCGGCGGCGGTACGGTGGCCGACGGTAATGCTACCTTGATGCCTTTCATGTGGGTCTGGCTCAAGCTCACCATCATGAAGCTCGCCAACAGAAAGAACATGATGTCGATCAAAGGGATGATCTCGATTCGGGCGTGCTTCTTGGGAATTGGAGAGGCGACTTGCATAACTAATAGGACGCTCCGGTCATCGTGTAAGTGATCGGCACCTTTACCTTCGGCGCCGCAGCACCAGGTCTAAATCGCCAGCGCCGAAAGGTACTGGTTGTCGAATTATCAAGAATCGGACTGCCTATGCTTTGTGCCATGCTCGCATCGGTTACGTTGCCACTGGCGACGTCAACCGTCAGCACGCAAACACCACTGCCGGTGACGTGACGGCTGCGCGCTTCGTACGGGTAATCCGGCTTCGGCGCGAAAATCGCGGCCGCCTTCGCTCCACTGATCGACATGGTTCCAGTCACCCCCTGGGGCGCTTTAACTGGCCCAGTAGGTTTGTTGGTTTTTGGCGGTGGTGGTTTTTCTTCATGAAATTCGGGTGCCACTTCAGGAATTGGCGGCGGCTCCTGAATTGGAATGTCTTCCGGTGGCGGCGTCGGTTGATCTTCCGGTTGCAATGTCGCTTCGACAGTCGCGGTGGGAATTTGCGACAGATCGACGGCTTGCTCGTGCTTGGGAATGGCTGCAATCAGTACAGCTCCCAATTCGATCATCACAGCACTACCGAAAGCCACCCAGAATTGCCAGCGAGGTGGCGGTCTATAAAGCAATGGTGCAGCCATAACTATGGTCCGGTTGACGGAGCAGGCATGTTTTTCAGCGCTTCGCTCTTGATCTCAAACGCCACTTTGTAAAAACCGACGGAGCGCAAGGTGTCGAGGACACGGATGATATTGAAGTGAACCGTGTCCGCATCGCCGCGCACGAACACTTTGGCTTCCGGATTTTCGTCGTGGACTTTCTTTAACCTGGCAGCCAAGTCCTCGTAGCTCCGCATTTCTTCTTTATCAAAATACGGATGGCCGTCACGATCGACCGACACGCTGATGTATTCGTTCTTGGCTTGTGTTTCGCCGGTTTGCCCAGTCGGCAGATTCACCTTCATGCCCTTCATGTGCACCTGGCTCAGGCTCACCATCATGAAGCTCGCCAACAAAAAGAACATGATGTCGATCAAAGGGATGATCTCGATCCGCGCTTTGTGGTGCGGTATTGGCGAACTGACGCGCATAAACTTTTAGATCGACGAGCCTTTGGCCGAACTCGGCGCATGTCCGCCGATCGCAACCTCGTGCCCCTTACTCTGCGCTTCCAACATAACTTCAAGGTTCGTGGCCGCGGTTTGCAGCTCGAACTCTAAGTTAGACACGCGCGAAGTGAAAAAGTTAAACGGAATCAGCGAGAAGATCGCGATGCCGAGACCGCAGGCGGTGGCGATGAGCGCCTCTGCGATACCGCCAGTTACGGCCACGACCGCGATTTCTTCGTTTCCAAGAGCGCCGAATGCTTTGATCAATCCGGTAACCGTTCCCAACAAACCGAGCAACGGCGCGAGCGTGACCAACGTATCCATCACAACGAGGAACCGGCCGGCGCGCTTGATTTCAATACCGGCTGCGACCTGCAAGGCGCCCTGCAACGACGCGTGTTGATGGTTCAAGCCATTCCACATCATGCGCAGAACCGGATCTCGCGAATCGCGTGATAGCCGCGACGCCTCCGCGACGTCCCCGACTTCAATCGCAGTGAAAACTTTTTCGATTCGTTTTGGATCGCGACGGAACCAGCGGCCACCCCACCAGAAAACTCGCTCGATCACAACGGTCAGCGCTACGATCGACACGATCAAGATCGGCCACATCACGGGTCCGCCTTGGTTAAACTTGTCAATGAAGTAGTTGCCCGTAACTTTTGTTTCGTACAAGTGCGCGGCCGGCGCGGCTGATGCACTTGGTGCCGGACTTAAAGTCGCAGTAACGCTAGTTCCGGGAGGTGCTACACCCGGCGCGGTCCCCGGCGCTGCCGGCGGCATTCCATTTGGCGGCGGTTGACCTGGAGCTCCGGCCGGTTGTTGAGCCGGCACGCCCGGCGGCTGACCTGGAGCACCCGGCGGTTGCGCTTGCGCTGGATTCATCGGCGCGCCCGTGGCTGGAGGCGCGTTCCCCGGCGGTGGCGGCGGTTGTTGTTGACCGGGCCGCTGCGGTTGTTGGGCAAAGGCACTCAACGCGATGAAGCTGACACAGAGAGTAAGCAATGTTTTCATAATTTCGGCGGAGTTGAATTTACTGCTCGGCACATCTCTTTTATCCCAAAAGGCTTGGACGCGAGTCGAGCAAAACTTTTCACTTTTCTTTAGTGGACTGTGGTTGGACTGATGCCATTTAATATTCGCATCAGCCACGCCCGCAGGATGTAGCGCGAGAGCAGATTACCGCGTCGCCACGCGGTTTCGCAACGGCGACCAATCGCCAATCTGCGCTTCCAAATTGTCGCCGTTCCGAATTGGTCCAACGCCCGACGGCGTTCCAGTCAAAATCACATCACCCGGCAGCAAAGTCAGCGACTGGCTGGCGAAAGAAACAATTTCCGCCGGCGGATAAATCATCTGGCTGGTGCGCGCGCGCTGACGGGTTTCGCCATTCTGCTGCAATTCCACCGACAAATCGCGAACATCGACATCGACGTATACGAACGGGCCGAGCGGCGTGTAAGTGTCGAACGATTTGCAGCGGCCGAATTGTTTTTCCGACTTCTGCAAATCGCGATCGCTGACGTCGAGACCAATCGTGTACCCGAAAATAAAATTATTGGCCTGTTCGGCCGAAACATTCTTGGCCATGCGTCCGATCACGATGACGAGCTCGGCTTCAAAATCGGTTTGATGGTCCGGGAAGGCGATTTTAATGACACCATTGTGCGGCAGAAGCGAACTCGGCGCCTTGAACCAGATCAACGGCGTCCCGAGCGGCGTCCGGTTCATCTCCGCGATGTGATCCGCGTAATTCAGTCCAACTGCGATCAGCTTTGATGGCGCAACTGGAAGATCGACAACCACGCTCGCTAGCTTCTTCACCTCGCCCGTTGGTTCGATCTCGATCCAATACGGCTTGCTCAAAATGTGAACATCGTCACCGCGTACTTCGCCGTAGAAAAATTCCTTTCCCGATTTAAATCCGCCGAAGGTTCTCATCGCGGGACCACGGCCACAAAATCACGCACTGGCTTCCGTTCGGCGATGGAAAATACGTTTCCGTTCGCGCGTTTGAACCAGAACGCGCTTGAGGAACCGCCGTCCAAATTCAGCGCGCGTTGGATTTTGAATTCAGGAATTGTGATCACCGCGAGAATGCTCGACAAATCCGACAACGTCACGTCCGAGCAAAAGCCGAGCGCCGCTTTGTCGCCGCTCGCGACGGCGGCAAATGTCCGCCGCGCAATCTTGGTTGATTCCAAACCGCGCACCCATTTGCCAGCATCGACAAGCATCGGTCCGGACTCGACCGCGGCTTCCAGTTTCTGGTTGGGTGAGAATTCGGCGACGCGCGAAATTTGAATCCTTTTTCCCGATGCGCTTAATACGCCACTGAGCAATCGGGCTCTTTGCAGCGGTGTGATGATCTTTGCATCGACGATCAACAACCCAATCGGGTTGTATTGCGGATCGAAGTAGCCTCCGTTCACGCCGGTCAGAAAATTTCCGCGCGCCATCACGTCCTCCAAATCGTCTCGCGGTTCCGAAGGTTGATCGACAACTCGAAGCCGGCACAATTTCGTGGAAAAGATTGCCAGTTCCAACGACGCGCGCTCGCCACTGCTTGAATGCTCCACCACTACATAACGATGTTCGAGACCTTTAGCTGGCGACGGTTCGGATTGGGACGAAATTTGTGTCCACTGCGCCTGAGCAGCGCTGGCAAACGAAATCAGGAGCAGCGCGAACGAACTAGGCTTTCGCACTGTACTTGTCGATCAAAGCCTGAAACCGCGGATCTTTGCGCAATGGGTCCCAAACCGGATCGAGCTTGAGAAGCGCAGCGGTAATGCCGGCCGAAGTAGTTAGTGAATGTTCGATCAACTGCAGGGCCTGATCGAATTCGCCCGTCCACGCATAAATTTGCGCGAGTTGAATCGTCATGCCCGGCCCATCGAAGGCGTCCTTCGATTCCGGGAGCAACTCGGTCGCGCGTTTCCCCTCCAGAATCGCGTCTTCCTTACGTCCGAGCGCGGCGAAAATGGTGCCCAGCTGAGCATGATGTCCCGCATCATTCGGATTCTCGCGCAACTGCTGCTCCACAAAAACCCGCGCGCGTTCCATCGATTCCCGCATCTTTGCCTTGTCATTCAGAAAGAAGTAACAAATCCCCTCGAGTAAACCTTTCGATGTGGGCGAGCCATTTTCGCCATGCAAAATGTCGCCGTTGATTTTTTGCAAGACAGCCAGCGCCTCCGCGAATTTCCTCTCCAAAATAAATACTCCTAGGCGGCCTTCGGTAATCATTCCTTCTGGATCGAAATCCGGTGGAACGTTTGCAAGCATCCGCTCGGCCACGCTCACGTCCCCTTTCCAAGCAATCGCGAGCTTCGCCTTGAGTCCCCGCAAACCGAACGAGGTTGGCGCCACTTCAATCCCACGATCATAGATTTTCTCGGCGGCCTCATAGTTTCGGACCGCTTCGTAGTTGATTCCAAGATTTTGCAGGACCCAGCCAACCTTCGGGTTAACGGAAGCGGCCTTCTCGAAATATGCGGTCGATTCCGCCCACTGACCTTTACGCCGCTGGATCGCGCCAAGCGAGAGAAGTACGTCCGGATCGTTCGGCAATCCGTTCTGCGCGATTTTGAATTCGCTCAACGCGCGATCGTAATCCAGATCGCCGTAATAATAACAGTAACCCAGCGCGAGGTGCGCCTCCGGTAAATTGGGCTGCAATTTTAGCGCCTGCTCCGCCAGGGTCCGCGCTTTGGTGCGCCGGGCCACACTTGGATCGATGGAATGAAACATCCAACTTTCGAGATGGGAGAGCCGGGCGGAGGCGAGCGCGAAATTCGGATCGAGTTCGAGCGCGCGCTGATAGAGTTGCTCGGCCTGCTTGAGCTTTTCGCTTTCTTCCGGCATGAACAAATTCATTGCCTGGATGTAGGCGAGATAAGCTTCACCATTTTCGGTCGGCCTTTGCGTCATCTGCGCTTTTTCGGTCGGCGAAAGCTTCGCCTGCAGCGCGCTAGCGATTCTCGTGGCCAGATCGGTTTGGATTTTGAATACGTCGCTCAGGTCCCCATCGTAATCTTCCGCCCAGAGGTGCTGGTCGTTGGTTGCGTCGATCAACTGGACATTCACGCGCACTTTGTTGCCGGACCGGCGCACACTGCCCTCGAGAATGTTCGCAACCCCTAGCGTTTTGCCGATGTCGCGCAGGTTCTGCGTCTTGCCGCGATATGGCATTACCGATGTCCGCGAGATTACTTTCAAATCGCCGATCTTGGACAGGTTGGTCAGGATGTCGTCCTGAATTCCGTCAGCGAAATAGGCGTTCTCTTTCTCATCGCTTAAATTTTCGAAAGGCAAAACTGCAATTGATTTATCGACCTTGTGAGCCACAGCTCGCGGCAAAACGAAAAAGCCCACTGCCGCCGAAATAAGAAAGCCGCCGGCCGCGAGCCAGAAGACATTGCGCCGCCGATGCGAAACTGGCGTCTGTTGAGCATCCACTCTTGATGTGCGCTGGATTCCGCTTGGCGTGATGTCGAAAATCCAGGCCAAAACCAAGGCGACCGGAAAACCAATTAGCAGCAGCACAATCACGACACGAATTCGCGAATTTGGAATCTCGAAAACCGGAAGCACCTGGGAGATTCCTTGCGCCAGTGCCCATCCCGCAACGATGTAGGCAATGGCGACGCGATAGACCTTGCGCCGCTTCAATTCGTCGAAGAAGCCGTTCATTGAAACAGATTCAGGTTGGTTAACGTTCAACGGCAATCGTTAGACAGGCAAGTTGAACGCCTCGTTCACTTGACCCCGGTCGCGAATACCGTCTGAAACTGTGGGTTCTGTTTTTCGCGCGAGACCACGTTGACTTCGATTTCACGGAAGCCGCCCTGTTCCAGTAACTGGTGGAGGTTGACCTCGCTGAAACCAAGCCAGTGATCGGAATAAAGCTTCCTGGCTTTTTCGAAATTGTGGCTCAAGAGATCGAGGACAACGATCCGGCCATTCTTTTTTAGAATTTGATGGGCCGATTTGATGGCGCGCTCCGGCTTGATCGCGTGATGGAGAGCCTGACTCAGCAGCACGAGATCCACGCTCTCTTTTGCAATCGGCGGATCCTCCAAATCACCGAGTCGATATTCGAGATTCTTGACTCCGTGCTTCTTCGCCAGCTCTGAACCGAACTCCACCATCTTCGGCGAATTATCGACTGCGATGACTTTGCGCGCGTTCTTGGCGAGCAATTGCGAAAGCGTTCCTTCGCCCGCGCCAAGATCGACAATGGTCAGTTTCGGAACCAGCGAGATCAACGCATGCGACAACGCTTTCCAGGAACGGCCCGGCACATAGCTGCGTCCAAATTTTCCAGCGAGCTCATCGAAATATTCGCGCGCTTTATCCTGACGCTTCCGCAACGCCAGCTTCAAGGCGGTGCGATCACGCGCGGTTTCCGGAATTTCGCGCGAAAGTGTTTCGATAATTTGTTGAACCCCCCCGCGCGCTCCGTTTCGCCCTCCAGTTTTGGTTGCGCCGTAGTAAACATTCTTACCCGACCTCCGATCTTCGACGACTCCAGCACGCTTTAACTGCGCGAGATGACTGGAAATGCGCGACTGACCCATCCCGAGGATTTGTTGCAGCTCGGCGACAGACAGCTCTTCCTGCTCCAAGAGCAAAAGCAAGCGCAGCCGGGTCGGATCGGCCAGAAGCCGCAGCAAATTAATGGTTGACGTCATCCCTGCCCTGAGACGATATATCTACATATCATGATCGGTCAATATGTTGTGCGGATCTTGATTTTCGTTCTGGTCACTGGTCACTAATCACTCGTCACTTCTCATTATGTCGCGCCGCTACATCTTTTCCTCCGAATCAGTTGGCGAAGGTCATCCCGACAAAGTCTGCGATACCATTTCCGACGCCGTTCTCGACGCCTGTCTCGCCCAGGACAAGCGCAGCCGCGTCGCGTGCGAGACTTACGCCAAGAGTCACACCGTCATCGTAGGCGGCGAAATCACGATCCCGAATTTGCCCGAAACCCGCGCGCTGGAAACGGTCGTGCCAATTTCAAAAATCGTGCGCGATTGCGTCCGCGAGATCGGTTACGTGAACGACGACGACGTTTTCCACGCGGACAAGATCGACATTCAGAACATCATCACCCGGCAATCGCCCGATATCGCGCAGGGCGTGGATGCGCGCGCCGTCGATGGAAAAGACACGGCCGAACAAGGGGCGGGCGATCAGGGATTGATGTTCGGCTACGCGAGCAACGAGACGCCGGAATTGATGCCGGCGCCCATCATGTTTGCGCATCGGTTAGGCCGCGAACTCACGCGCGTGCGCAAAAGCGGAAAAGTTCCGTGGCTGCGTCCGGACGCGAAATCGCAGGTCTCAGTGATTTATGAAGATGGCAAACCGGTTGGCATTTCCTGCGTGGTGGTTTCAACGCAGCACGCCAAGGACGTGAAGCATTCCGAAATTCGCAGTTTCATTATCGAAGAAATCATTCGCACAGTTTTGCCGCACGAAATGATGAACGACGACACCAAGTTTCTCGTTAATCCAACCGGCAATTTCGTCGTCGGCGGACCGCAAGGCGATACTGGCCTAACCGGACGCAAGATCATCGTCGACTCCTACGGCGGAATGGGACGTCACGGCGGCGGCGCGTTTTCCGGAAAAGATCCGAGCAAGGTGGATCGAAGCGCGGCTTACATGGGACGTTGGGTGGCTAAAAACGTGGTGGCGGCCGGACTAGCGTCGAAATGTGAAATCCAGTTCGCCTACGCCATCGGTCATCCCGAACCGCTCAGCGTGCATATCGATACTTTTGGCACAAACACAGTCGATGAAGACAAAATCGAACGCGCGGTAAGATCGACATTCAGTTTCAAACCGGCCGCGATTATTGGGCAGCTCGATCTTCTGCGGCCGATCTACTTGAAGACGACGAACTACGGACACTTCGGCAAAATCGACGACCCGGACATCACTTGGGAGCAAACGAATAAGGCCGCCGAATTAAAAAAGGCGGCGAAATAATCTTATGAGCACGACAGCAACCGAACCAAAGACGAAACAGGATCACAAAGTCGCCGACATTTCGCTGGCGGATTTTGGCCGAAAGGAAATTTCCATCGCAGAAAAAGAGATGCCGGGACTAATGGCGATCCGCGAGAAGTACGCGCCGCAAAACCCGCTCAACGGCGTGCGCATCACCGGATCGCTGCACATGACGATCCAGACCGCAGTATTGATCGAAACG
>Ga0210408_10002747_pt1 | contig 16818 bp, 13 predicted proteins | sample IncBWH4MmetaG_FD_155471 | JGI IMG/M metagenome (GOLD analysis project Ga0210408, IMG submission 155471) | Forest soil microbial communities from Barre Woods Harvard Forest LTER site, Petersham, Massachusetts, United States - Inc-BW-H-4-M | ecosystem: Environmental > Terrestrial > Soil >...
GCTCTGCGCCCCCATGGTGGTCGACGGCCGCACGCTGGTCACCACCGTCAGCATCGGCGTCGCGCTCTATCCGCGCGATGGCATCGACATGGGCGAGCTGCTGCGCCACTCCGACACCGCGATGTACCAGGCGAAGGACCGCGGCCGCAACAACTTCCAGCTCTTCAGCCCTGCGATGGACCGGCGACTCAAGGAGCGCATCGCGGTCGAGGCGAGCCTGCGCACCGCGCTCCAGAGCCGTCAGCTCGAAGTGCACTACCAGCCGATCGTCGACATCGAGTCCCACCGCGTGGTGGCGCTCGAGGCGCTCATGCGCTGGAAGCACCCCAGCCAGGGCTTCGTCAGGCCCGAGCGCTTCGTGCGCATCGCCGAGGACGCAGGCCTCATCGTCCCCATCGGCGACTTCGTGCTGCGGCGGGCCATCGAGGACATGGCGCGCTGGCGCCAGTCTGGCGCGACTCTCGTGCCGGTCGCGCTCAATGTCTCCGCCGTGCAGCTGCAGCGCTCGAACCTCGCCGACTCGATCGCGAAGCTCACCGGCGAATACGGGCTCGAGCCCACGATGCTCCAGGTCGAGCTCACCGAGAGCGCCGTATTCGAGCGCCGCGAGGCGCGTGCCCGCGAGGCGGCACAGGACGCGGTGGCGAAGCTGCGCGAGCTCGGCGTGCACATCGCCATCGACGACTTCGGCACCGGCTACTCGAGCCTGTCGTACCTCAAGCGCTGGCGCGTCGACACGCTCAAGATCGACCGCAGCTTCGTGCGCGACCTGGTGACCGACATGAGCGACCTCGCTATCGTGAGCGCCATCATCGCCATGGCGCGGCACCTGCACATCGAGGTGGTCGCGGAGGGCATCGAGGGCTGGCCGCAGCTCGAGAAGCTGCGCCATCTGGGGTGCTCCTATGCGCAGGGCTATCTCTTCGCCCGCCCGGCCGTCGCCGAGGACTGCCACCGCTATCTCACCGGCGACCCGCTCGATCTCACCCAGCGCTTGCCAGTGCTCGATATGCTGGAGGCGACCGGAACCCAGGACGGCCGGGCGCTGCGGGCCTGACGCCGAAGGCTGGAGCCCAGGCGCCGCTCGCGGACGTGCGAGAATGGGGCATGGGGTCCCAGCAGTGCGCCGACGCCGTGCTCATGATTGAGCCGAAGAGTTTCGGCTATAACCCTGACACCGCTCGAACCAACACCTTTCAGCGCGCGGAATCCCACGGTTCCAGTGCGGCTACTGGCGCGCCAGCCGCAGCGTTGGCGCGCGAAGAGTTCGGCAAGCTCAAGCAGGCGCTGATAAGCGAGGGTGTGGGCGTCTGCGCCGTGGAGGATACGGCCGAGCCCGCGAAGCCCGATGCGGTGTTCCCCAACAACTGGCTCTCCCTTCATGAGGACGGGACGCTGGTCCTCTATCCGATGCAGAGCGCCAGCCGCCGTCCCGAGCGCCGCCAGGACGTGATCGATGCAGTAGTCGAGCGGCTGCGTTTCAAGGTCTCGCACCTCCTCGATCTCACCCACTTCGAGGGGGAGGGGATGTTCCTCGAGGGCACCGGGAGCCTGGTGCTGGATCACCTGGAGCGCGTGGCCTACGCCTGCGCCTCGCCACGGACGCACCCCGCGCTGGTCGCCGAGTGGGCCAGGGAGCTCAAGTACGAGCCGGTGGTCTTTCAGGCGGCGGACCGGACCGGCGTGCCGCTCTATCACACGAATGTCCTCATGTGCATCGGCGAGCGCGTCGCGATCGTGGGAAGCGAAGCGATCGCAGCCTCCGATCGGGAGCGGGTCCTCGGGCGGCTGCGCGCGAGCGGACGCGAGCTCATCGAGATCGGGCAGGACGAGATCGCGCAGTTCGCCGGCAACATGCTCGAGCTTGGCACCTGGGATGAGGCGCTCGGAGACTCGCGTGTACTCGTGATGTCGGATGCCGCACGGCGCTCGCTCACCGCCGAGAAGTACGCGCGGCTCTCGGGCTGCACCGATGCGGTGCTGGCGGTGCCGATTCCCACCATCGAAAGGTTGGGCGGCGGGAGCGTGCGCTGCATGCTCGCCGAGGTGTTCAGGCCGTCGTGATCGAGCTCATTATCAAGGGGCTGCTGGCCTATCTCTTAGGCTCCATCGTCGGGAGCCTTCTCATCGGCAAGCTTCGGGGCGTCGACATCCGCACCATGGGGAGCGGCAATGCAGGCGCCACGAACATGCTCAGAACCCAGGGCACGGTGGCGGCGCTTGCGGTGCTGTCGATCGATCTCGGCAAGGGCTGGGTTGCGACCGGGGTCATCGCTCCCTGGTCCATCCCTGGCATCGCGCCGGCGGAGCTCGAGATGCGCGCCCCCGTCATCGCCGTGTGCGGACTCGCGGTAATCCTGGGACATGTCTATCCTCTCTGGTACGGGTTCCGGGGCGGCAAAGGCGTCGCAACTTTCCTGGGTGCCGTGCTCGGCATCAACGTCATGCTGGCGCTGGTGATGCTGCTCACGTGGCTCGTCGTCGTCGTTCTCTTCGGTTTCGTGGGGCTCGCCTCCATCGCAAGCGCTGTCGCGGTGGCAGCGGCCATCGCGGCGCAGACCTCGAGCCCGCGGGCGCTGCTCGTTTTTGGCATCCTCGCGACACTCCTCATCATCTTCACGCACCGCTCGAACATCGCGCGCATGTGGGCCGGTTCCGAATCGCGCGCGAAGCGCCTCTGGCTCTTCGGGCTCCGTCGGGGACCGAGCTGACATGCCGAGGGCTCCAAGGTCGCGGGCGCCACCGGCGCGCGGAGCACCGCTCGCTGCAAGAGTCTTCGCCAGACTCGCCGACGGCCGCTTTCATTCGGGACAGGAGCTCGCGAAGTCCTTGGCTGTGACCCGCAGCGCGGTCTGGAAAGCGGCCGGGTCCTTACGGGCACTCGGCGCGGAGCTTCATGCCGTGCGCAATCGCGGCTACCGGCTCGCCGCCGCCACCGAGCCGCTCGATGCGTCGGCGATCAAGGGACGTCTCGCACGTGATGCGCGCGAGCACGTAGCGAAGCTGCAAGCCGTGTGGTCGATCGCCTCCACCAACACGTCGCTCCTCGAGCGCCCAGGACTGAAGAACGGCGCGAGCGAAGTATTACTCGCGGAATACCAGACCGCCGGCCGCGGCCGGCGCGGGCGGGCGTGGCTCGCCCCACCCGGAGGCGCGATCTGCCTCTCCTTGAGCTGGACGTTCCGCGAAGTGCCGCCGGACTTAGGCGCGCTCGGGCTCGTCATCGGGGTTTGCGTGCTGCGGGCTCTGCGCGAGCAGGGCGTCAGAAACGCGTCCCTCAAATGGCCAAACGATCTGCTTCTTGGCGAACGCAAGCTCGGGGGCGTGCTCATCGATCTGCGCGCCGAATCCGCCGGCCCCGCCTACGTCGTCATCGGCATCGGGCTCAATGTGGCGCTGGGTGAGCAGGTCTCGAGGAGGATTGCCGAGGCCGGGCTCCCGGCCGCGGATCTCTCGGACGCAGGTCTCGGCGCGGCGTCTCGCAACCGCGTGGCGGCGGGCCTCATCGGCGCCTGCGTGCGGGGGCTGATGGAGTTTGAGCGGCAGGGACTCAAACCCTTCATCGAGGAGTGGCGGAGCGCGGATGCGCTGCGCGGCCGGCCGGTGGATGTGAGGGCTGTCGAGGGAACCACGTCGCGGGGGCTCGCGCGCGGGATCGATGTGCATGGGGCGCTCATGGTCGAGACGCCGCAGGGGGTCAGGCGTTTCATCTCGGGGGATGTGACTGTGAGACCGACCGGATGACGACACTCCTGGTCGACATCGGCAACACGCGCATCAAGTGGGCGCGGCTTGACGGTACGTGTCTCAGCCCGGGTAAGGCAGCGGTGCACTCCGGATGGCGGCCGGCCGACTATGCCCGGCGGCTCTTCGCCTCCGCGCGCGGGCTCGAGCGGATCCTCGTCGCGAGTGTGGCGGGCGCCCGCGTCAACCGGGCGCTCGCCGCCGCGGCGAAGCGCTCGCGGGTCCAGACTCAGTTCATCACTGTGCCGCGCCGCGCGGGCGGCGTAACGGTGGGCTACGTCGAGCCCTGGCGCTTGGGGGTCGACCGGTTCGCAGCGGTGGTTGGGGCGCATGAGCTTTTCGAGAGAGTGCCCGTTTGTGTGGTGGGGGTCGGGACCGCGATGACCATCGACCTTGTCGGCGCCGACGGCCGTCACCGGGGTGGGGTGATCGTCCCGGCACCGAATCTCATGGTGGAGACGCTCCTCACCAGCACCCACGGCATCCGCCGCCGCGCGCAGGGCGGCGCCGTCGGCGGGAAGGGAATCTTCGGGCGCTCCACCCGCGATGCGATCGTGCTCGGCTCACGCTACGCGGCGGCAGCCCTCATCGATCGGGTGGTAGAGGAGGCGTCCGACCTGCTCGGCCGGGAGCCGCTCGTCGTGCTGACCGGGGGCGGAGCCCCGGCGGTGCGGCCGCTGGTGCGAAGCCGCTGCGTCGGCGTCCCGGACCTGGCGCTGCGGGGACTCGCGGTGCTCTCACGGGACGGGTCACGCGCGCGGCGCGCATGATCTACAATCCGCACTCGTGCGCAACGCCTTCATCGCGCTGCTCGTCATAAACATCGTGTACTTCGCCTGGGCAAACTGGGTGGATGAGCCCAGGACGCAGCCCGTGAACGAGGCGCTGGCGAAGCTTCCGCGCCTCAAGCTCCTCTCCGAGCTGCCCCCGGAGCAACGCCCGGCGACGAATACCAGGACCGTGCTCAACGAAACCCCGGCGTGCATGTCGGTGGGACCGTTCGGCGATATCACGAAAGCAGCCAGGGCCGCGGGCATCCTCATTTCCAAGGGCTTCGCTCCGCAGCAGCGGGCCGAGGAAGCGGGGAGCTCTGCAGGTTACTGGGTGTACGTCGGCGGCATGCAGGATGACGCGCAGGCCGACAAGGTGCGCGTCAGCCTGGAGCGCGGCGGCATCAAGGACGCGCTCGTCCTGGCGCCGAGCGCCGACGCCGGCCGGCGCGTGTCGCTCGGGCTCTTCAGCGATCGCGCGCACGCGGATCAGCGCGCCGCGGCGGTGAAGAAGATGGGATTCAAGGCCGAGGTGGCGGAGCACAAGCTCGCCCAGGTCGTGTACTGGATCGACCTCGCACCCAGACCCGGCATGACCACGGTGCCAATCGCGGACCTGTTCGCCGAGGGCGTGGACTCGCGGATCGCGGTGCAGCCGTGCCCGGCGGCCCCGCCTGCACAGTCGACGGCAGCAGCGTCGGGACAGCAACCCGCGGGAACAACGCCCAAGTATCCGCTGCCGGCCGCTCGGCAGGCCCCGACTCCCGGGACCCCGCCGGCGACCCACATCGCGGCGACACCGAAACCGGCGGCGGGCACCCCGAGGTAGGTACAATCTGCGCCCGCGCTTTGCGGTCAGCGCGGATTGTTCAAGCGATGCCGGCTTAGCTCAGTGGTAGAGCAGCGGTTTTGTAAACCGTTGGTCGGGAGTTCAAATCTCTCAGCCGGCACCAACAAGGATCCCTCACGCGGCGCTCTGACGATCATCCCGGCTCAGGATCCACAACGCCGCCGGCAGGGCGCTGAAATCGGCGAGCAGCGCGAGCCCGAAGGCGGACGCGGACACGATGCCGAACTGGCGCATCGGCGGCAGGTCCGAGAGCGCGAGTGCGAGAAAGCCGCTGATGTTGATCAGGGTCGCGAACACGATCGGGCGGCCGGCGATCAGCAGCGCATGGCGCAGCGCACCCCCGGTCGTGCTGGTCGTGCCGCTCGCACGGCCTTCCTGGAAATGATAGAAGAAATGAATCTGGTCGTTCTCGGTAGCACCGAGAATCGTCGAGCCGATGAGGATGGTCGCGATGTTGAGCGGAATTCCCGTAAGACGCATTACGAGAAACGCGCACAGGATCGCAAACAGCGACGGGATCATCGTCATGAGCCGCGCCACCGGACTGCGGAACAGCACGAGGAATGCGAGAAAGATGACGCTGGCCGTGAGCACAAAGCTCTCGACGAGAGTCGGCAGCAGCCGCTGCGGAATTTCCGCGGCCAGCACCCCCTGGCCCACCACTTGGCCGCGCATCCCCCGCAGCGCGGGGTCGGCAACCCGGGCGGCCGCCCAGGCGCGCTCGACGAACGTGCCCATGGCACCGACCGGGCCGAAGAGCTGCGCGCGTCCGCGGATGGTGAGGCGCAGGTTGGCGAGCTCCGTCACGTCGGTATAGCCGCGGGCACCGGGCTCCGTCAGCAGGATCTGCTCGAGGTCAGAGGCGAGCTTCGGCCAGGCCGAGCCCGCCGTCGGCAGTTGATCCGAGCCGCTCTCGACATAGTGTGCCCAGCGCAGCACCGAGGTCGGACCGTCGACGGCGGTGATGCGCGGGTCGCTCTCGAGTGTCCGGGTCAGTTGCTCGAGCGCACGCAGGAGGTCCGGGTCCAGGGCGTGGCCGGGTGGCGTTTGGATCCAAAGCTCGACGGTATCGAGTCCGCTCGATGCCTCGAAACGGCGGGTATCCCGGGCGACACGCGCGCTCGCGTCGACATACGCCAGCGCATCGGTCTCGAGAGCGGGCGGCGCGATCACGTGCGGCACGCCGAACAGAGCCGCCGCGCCGCACAGCATCAGGAACAGCGCGCCGCCGACCAGCGGCCAGCGGTAGCGGCGGCTCGCGGGCAGGAGCGCATCGACGCAGCTCTCGAACCATCGGGCTGCCGAGGCTTTCCCGGAGCGCAGCGGCGTGCGCAGCAGCGACTGCAGTGCCGGAAAGAGCGTGAAGCATCCGATCCACGCCACCAGCAGTCCGGAGGCGGTCCACAGGCCCATGTCGCGCACCGGGCGAATGTCTGAGATCGCGAGCGCGCCGAAACCGACCGCGGTCGCGAACATCGAGGCGGTGCACGGAAGGAACTTGTTCGCGAGTGCCCGTGCGTGGTGCTCGACCAGCGTCGGCGAATCGTCGGGCTCGACGTAGCGGGAATGGACGTAGACCAGCGTCGCGGTCGTCGTGACCATCACGGTCAGCGGCACGAGCGCCGAGATGACCGTATGCGTCCAGCCGAAAAGGTCGGCGAGCCCCATCGCGATCGCGACGACGGCGCCGAGCGTGAGAAAAATGGCGGCCAGCGTGCGCCAGGAGCGGTAAATGATCAGCACCAGCAGCATGGGAAAGAGGCCGAAGAGCGGCAGGAAGCGCGCCGTAGCGGCGCCGGTTTGTCGCTCGAGCCAGGCGTTGAGCCACGGCGAGCCGACACGGCGCACCTGCGTGAAGGGTCCGCCGGCAGCCTCGAGCGGCAGCACGACGGAGTCGATGGCATTGAGTGCCCGGTCGCGCTCGGTGGGCGACGTCACGTGCAGCTCGAGCGCGATGCCGAAATGGTGCTCGCCGATGAGCCCGGCGCGGCGAAAGAGCGGCGTCCCGGTCGCGAACGCCCGCACCCGTGCAGCTTGCGTGGCGGTGATCTCCCCGGCTGAGACGGCGCGACGGTACAGGTCGAGAACGCTGTGCGGCTCGACCTGCGGAATGCGCGCGAGCTCGCGCTCGATGCGGTCGGCGGCGACGAGCGCGGCGGGACTCAAGGGGTCCGGCGCCTCGAGCATGATGAGCGCCTGGTCGCCCTCGCGGAATATCTGGTCGAAATCGCGCGTCGCGAGGACCACCGGGTCGCGGGCTACGATCAGCCGCTCGATCGAAGGATCATCGGGCACTCGCAGCGCGCCGCAGATGCCCGCCGCGGCGAGCACTGCGAATGCGCCGGCGATCCAGCCGCGCACGCGCACTACCTCAAGGAAGATCCGCACGAGGCGGGGCGCGGCGGCAACTCGCATGGGAGGGCGCGCTCCTTTCGAGGGCGAAGACCCGCAGCTCCGGGGGATGATAGCCTAAGGGTATGGGCACGCTGTTGGCGGGAGCGCTGGCGACACTGGTGTTCTGCGCTCCCGGATATCCGGGCACGCCGGCGGATGCACAGCCCCTCCTCGATCAGTTCGCGAGCGCCGCGTTGGCGGTTTCCGGCTGGCCGGCAGGGAGTCTCGCGGTGCTCTACGATCCGACGGAAGAGGGTGGGCTCGCGAAGCTCGGTCGCACCGATGCCGTGCTCGCCTTCGTGCCGTACCCGTTCTTCGTCGAGCACGCAGCGCAGCTGCACCTGGTGGCGCTCGTGCAGGCGGACGTCGCGGACCTCGGTCCCGAGCAGCGCTGGACGCTGGTCGCCGGATCCGGCCGCATCCCCGGTCCGGCGTCGATGGCCGGCTACACCCTGCTCAGCGTTGCGGGCTACGCACCGACCTTCGTGCGGCGCTTCGCGCTCGGGGATTGGGCGCTGCCTGCGGACGTGAGGATCGAATCGACCGGGCAGGTCTTGAGCGCCCTGCGGCGGGTCGCCGCCGGTGAGCCGGTTGCGATCCTCCTTGATCAGACCGAGGCGGCGGCGCTCAAAAGCTTAGCCTTCGCGAGCGCGCTAAAGGTAGTGACGCAGTCGCCGGAGCTTCCCGTCGCCATCGTGGCGGTGGTTGACTCGCGTGTGACCGCCGCGCGTACACAGGCCCTCAAAGCCGGGCTCCTGCGGATGGGTCGCGTAGCGGCGAGCGCCGACGCGCTCGCCGCGCTGCGTTTGCGCGGCTTCGTGCCGCCGCGGCTGCCGTCCCGCGCGGCCGCACCGTGACTCGCCGGTTCTGGGGCGGGTGGCTCCTGCTCGCGCTCGCTGCCTGTGCGACGCACCGCGCGGCTCCGCCGGTCGAGAGCGCGCCGCTCGCTTCGACCGCCGCGCTGGCGGCCGCCATCGAGCTCGACGCACGGCAGAGCGAGCACGAGCCTGACCCGAAGATTCGCGGCGAGCTCGCGGCCCGGGCGAGCCGCGATGCGCAGGCCTGCCTCGCGCTCGAGCCGCAGGCCGCGGCCTGTCTGTACGGACGCGCCATCGCGCTCGGGCTCAATGCGCGAGCTCACCCCACGCAAGCGGGCGCGCTCCTCACCGAGATGCTGGGGATGCTGACGCGCGCCGAAGCGGCGGACGCCGCCTACGACGAGGCAGGGCCGGCGCGCGTGCGGGCGCTGGTGTTGATCCGGGCACCCGGGTGGCCGCTGGGACCCGGCGACCCGGAGGCGGGACTGGCTGCCGCGCGGCGCGCACTCGCACTCCGTCCGCAGTATCCTCCGAACCTGCTGGCGTTGGCGGAAGCGTTGGCGAAGACCGGAGACCGCAGCGGTGCCCAGGAAACCTACGCGCACGCGCGCCAGGCGGCGCTGGCGCTGCCTGCCGCGGCCGATCGGGATGAATGGCTGCGCGAGGCCAGCCAGGGGCAGCAGCGCAAATGACTTCCGGAAGCCGAGCGGAGTCTGGCTCTAGCTCGTCGGAAGCGGCGCATTGCGTGGCCACAGGAGCCACATGCTGCCGGTCTGCCGCATTTTGCCCGCCTTCTCTGCTGCCTCTGACCCCGTGCCCCAGAAAAAGTCCGCACGGGGTGCACCATTGATCGCGCCGCCGGTGTCCTGCGCAAGGACGAGTCGCTGCAGGGGTGCATCCGATGCGGGCAGTGTGGTCGCGAGGAAAACAGGGGAGCCGAGTGGAATGATGGCTGGGTCCACGGCAATCGACCTGCCGGGCGTCAAAGGAATGCCCTGCGCGCCCCTGGGGCCGACGTTCGGATCGCCCTGTGGTGCTTCATTGAAGAACACCACACTCGGATTTGCATCGAGCACTTCTTGAATCCGCCGCGGATTCGCTGCAAGCCATGCGCGAATCCCCGGCATCGTCGCCTGCTCGACCGTTAGCTCGCCGTTCTCGACCAGATAGCGGCCGATGGACCGATACGGCTGCCCATTCTGATCCGCGTACTGCAGGCGAATGACTTCACCGCTGGGGAGCTGCACGCGGCCGGAGCCCTGTATCTCGAGCAAGAAGGCATCCAGAGCACTGTTGATCCACACGATCTCCTTGCCCTGAACGGCAGGGTCGGCGGGCAACTCAGCCCGCGTGTAGTAGGGCACCACGTGGTTGCCATCGAGCCTGCCGCGAACCCGTTTGCCCTTAAGCTCGGGATAAACCGAGGCCAAGTCCACGATGAGAAGATCAGGCGGGGGAGCGTACAGCGGTGCGGCGAACTCGGCGGACGGAGTTCGTGCGCCCATAACCAACGGCTCGTAGTAGCCGGTGATGAGTCCCGTGTCCTGCCGGACCGAGCTCGGGACCTTCAAGATCTTGTAAGGCTCGAAGTACTGCTCGAAATAGTTGCGCAGAGCTCCGGGCGACTGGTCAGTGACAGCCTGTGCCGCATCGCAGGGCGTCGCCCATTCCGAGCGAAACCGCAAAGCGCGGCAGCTGCTGAGAAATGCATTCCAGGCCTCCTGCAAATTGTCGGCGTCCCAGCCGGGAAGCTGCAGCCACCCTGCGTGTTCATAACGCAAAGTTTGGACGACGCGCTTAGGCTGCGTCACGCAGCCAAGGAGTAGCACGCTGCAGACGAGCGCAAGAAGAATCGTAACGACGCATCGGCTCCGGGTGAACAAATCTCCTGCCTCCGAATGGTTAGGCCTCAGAGACTGCGCCCCAGCGCCTTGAGGGCGATCTACCGTATCAAGTCCTGCCCACGCGTCTGCAGCACCTTTCGAACGCCACCATGGTCAGCACAGGCGTGCTGGTCAAACTTCCCGTGAAAAAAACATCCCGGCACTGAGCCGTAATCAGGGTGGTTCTAAAGCCGGCGATCCTCGCCGTTGCGTCACTGAGTCCGCAGGAAGCCATGATACCGACCGCTGGCGTCGGTGTACCAACCGGTGATTGCGTTGGAATCGCTGTTGTTGGCAGGTGTGGTACCCCGACCGCTCGCTGTGCCCGCAGCCGGAACGTCGAACGTAGTAATTTTGCCCTGCTGGTCGCGCAGGAAGCCGTGAGTCACATTATTCGCGTCCAGGTAATTCCCCGTGATCGCTCCCTGAGCGTTGATGCTCGAAGGCAGGGTGCCCAGCGACGGTCCGGTGCCCGCGCCTGGAACGTCGACCACCGTCATCGTACCGTCGGGAGCCCGCACAAAGCCGTGATACGTGTTGTTGGGGTCTAGGTACAATCCCACGATCACGCCCGCCAGGTTGATGCCTCCGGCGAAGGTACCCTGGCCGGCGCCTGTGCCCGCGCCCGGAGCGTCGAAAGTCATGAAGGCTCCGTCTGGAGCACGCAGGAAGGCGTGATTCACGTTGTTGGTGTCTATGAAAAATCCGACGATCGCCCCTCGCGGGTTCAGACAATCGACGCCGCAAACACTGGTGCCCTGGAACGCGCCAGTTCCCGCCTCTGGAACGTCGATCACAGTGATGGCACCGTCCGGAGCGCGCAAGAAGGTATGAACCACGTCGTTTGCGTCCAGGTAAATTCCTGCAATCACCCCGTCCGTGCCGATATTCGTAGCTGAGGAGCCCTGGTCGGCGCCCGTCCCCGCGCCTGGAACGTCGAACGTGGTGATAGTGCCATCGCTAGCGCGCAGCATGCCGTGCGGCACGTAGCTCGCGTCAATGCTTCTGCCAACGACCGCTCCCTCCCAGTTGATGGCGAATCCCTGCGTGCCCTGGAAGGCGCGCGGCCCCGCCCCGGGAGCGTCGAACGCAACGATGAGGCCTTCCGGAGAGCGGACGAAACCGTGCAATACATTGTTTGCGTCCTGGAGATGTCCGCCGATCGTCCCAGTCTCGTTGATGGCATAAGGGAAAGTGCCCTGCGGAAGTGGTACCTGGCCGGCAACTGTACCCGCGCCAGGAGCGTCGATGGTGATAGTGCTGGGGGGTGGGGGTGGGGGGCTGGGGCTCTCTGCATTCCCGCAAGCGCTCAGCGCAAGTGCGCTCAGAGGAGCAAGCAGCGGCAAATAATTTACGAATCGCGCCACGATCCTACTCTGCGCTTTCTAGCGCTGGGGAATGAGCGATTGTGCCGGGTAAGCTGTTTTGGGAAACCAACCGGGCTCACGAGAGCAGCCATGAGGGTCGCCTCCCAATCAACGGGCGCTCCCACTCATCGTCCAATCGGCTTCAACGCCGATCTCTAGAAGAAACGCTAGCCAGTGGGCCGTAGCCGGATCGAGGGACTCTGACTCAACGGTCGGCTGAGAGCCTGAGACGCCGAAAGGGCAGCCGTACCTAACATCCCACCCAGAGCACCTTCCTCATATTCAAGCACGCATGGGCCAAAACGGTTAGCGCTGCGACATGAGACCAATGAGCCGATTGGACTAGGGCGACGATCATGAAGACCGCTACCTAATGTCGCACTACCGGACCTGGAGCGCCACAAAGGCCAGAAGAGGCCTCGCGGTACGCGATTTCGTGCGTGACTCCCTTCGTTCTCGCGAGCCTATCCGGCTCGTGGATTCATGGTTTTGGATTTGGTGACATAACTCTTGAGGTGAGCCACGGCTTCCCGTGCAGCCGTCGCGACGGGTTCGCCACTTCTGTTGATCTTGCCCATCAACATGCCGCCCTGAATCGTCGCCAGGCAGAAGTCGGCCATGCGCTGCGGGTCGGCGCGATTGGCAAGCCGTCCCTTGGCCTTCTCCTTAAGGAAGAACGCGGCGAGCTTGTGTTTTACCACTTCGAAAATCAGGCTGACATCCTGGCGAATGAGCTCATCGTTGGCGGACACCTCGTTGCCTAGGGTGCCGAAGGGACAGCCACGCGTCATTTTGTAACGCTTTTGCAGCTCGAGGTGCGCAGCGAACCACTGCTCCAGATCGCGCCAGGAGTTGAGCTCGTAGCCTATCGGGGAAGCACCCGCCTTAATCTCGTCAAGGTAGGTCCGAAGTACTTCATGTACAAGGCCCTCCTTGTTCCTGAAGTAGTGATAAAACTGTCCCTTCCCCGTTTGCGACGCCTCGATGATCTCGTCCGGGCTGGTAGCGCGGGCACCTTTTTCATGGAAGAGGTCGGCCGCGGCGCGGATGATCCGCAACCTGGTGTGCGCGCCGCGCCCGAATCGCTCGTTCATGGTTTCCTCACCCACCTGGTTGTACTAAATGGTACAACTCAAGTACATCGCTCGAATGGATAAAGCATAGCGAATCCCTCGAGTTTTGTACTTGCTTTCTGTCTCGCTTCTCACCAGTATTTTGCCGCCTTGTATCGGCACCGGCCGCCAGCGCATACGGGTCGCTCGCGGCATCTGGCTGCGCGGACTGATGTCCTGTGTTCCGGGGCCAGACGTCTTTGCAAGCTTCTGCGGGACGGAAACAACGAACCGCTGGCATCGACAGGAATGAGCAGCGCGGCGGCGAGCACCGACGAGTTCCAAAGCTCAGGTAGCGGCGTCAGGAGCTAACAATGGCAAAGCAAGTGATCGCGGTGGTCGGTGGTACCGGAGGACAGGGTGGCGGCGTGGTCGACGCATTGCTCGCATCGGGCAAATTCACGGTACGCGTCGCGAGTCGCAACCCTTTCAGCGATGCGGCCAAGGCACTTGGGAATCGGGGAGTCGAGGTCATAAAGGCGGACTTGCTCGACGCCGCAAGCTTGCGCCTGCCGTTCGAGGGCGCGCACGGGGCCTTCGTGGTCACGAACTTCTGGGATCCCGCGCAGATGCAGCGCGAGACCGAGATCGGCGCTGCAGTCGTGAAGGCAGCGCGCTCTTTCGGGGTCAAGCACCTGGTCTGGTCGACGCTGCCGGACTGCGAGAGGATCACGGGTGGACGTCTCAAGGTCGTGCACTTCACGGGCAAGGCGCGCGTCGATGCGGTCGTCGAGGGAGCAGGGTTCCCACGCTACACCTTCGTCCAGGCGCCGATGTACTACCAGAACTTTCTCACGATGAACACCCCGCTGCCGCTGCAGAACGGCGGTCGCGGCTGGGCGGTTCCGATGGACCCGGCGGCGCGCGTCATGCACGCTGGCGATGTGACCGAGGTGGGCCGCGCGGTGGCAGCCGCCTTTGCTGCCGGCGATGAGCTGCCGAACGGCAGCTACCTCGCCGTTTGCGGGGGGCTTTACTCCTGGAACGACCTCGTCGCCACGCTGAATGCGCAGGGGCACAAGCTGGAAGTGACGCGGGTGGTGCCCCCCGAGGCCTACGACAATTTCTATTCGCACGCCCACGAGATGCGCGAGATGTACCAATACTACGAGCAGTACACCTACTTCGGCCCAGAGAGCGAGAAGCGCATCGCCGCGGCCCGTGCCTTAGTACCCGTCGGGTTTACCGGTTTCGCCGACTGGGCGAAGGCTCACATGAAGCCGACCTGATCGTCGGCCCAACGGGCGTCGCGTCCAACCGCACGGTCACTAGTCTATGCGCTGCCAGACGATGTCACGGGCCTCGCGGCGGTCCACAAACGCCGTGACGGGTCCTTGCGCGTCTCGCTCGAAAATCCGCCCGGGGTTGCCCAGGGTCAAGAACACATCAAGAAGTTCAGGGCGGAAGTGGTGTGCAGGCGCCCGGAACGCTCGAAAGCGAGTTCGTCGTTTTTTGCAACACAGGGTGCCTTGGATTTTCATGGGGCGCATCTCAGTCGGCTTCGTTCGCCGGAGATGATACTGTGGGCAAGCATTCCCGAGGGTTGCACCATGGTGCGCACGTGCCTGCGTTTGTTACTCGCTGTGCTTCTGGGGCTATTTGGCTGCAGCAAGTCAGGTCCGCCGGTGCCCACGAACCAAAGTAGCAACCCAGCCGAAGCAGCGCCCGCGCTGGATTCTCACATGTCGCGCTTTCCAACTACGATCTCGGATTGGGCGCGGGGGGCAATGCTGTTTGATGGCCTAGGCGATGCACATCGTGCCATTACGACATCCTCGGCCGAAGCGCAGGCGTATTTTGACCAAGGGATTCGTCTGATGTGGGCCTTCAATCATGACGAGGCGACGCGCTCGTTTGCCAAGGCCGGGGAGCTCGACTCCAAGTGCGCATCATGTTTCTGGGGCGTAGCGTTGACGGTCGGTCCTAACTACAACCTGCCGTTCTTGAGTGCCGAACGAGCCAAGATCGCTTTCCACGCGCTCCAATTGGCTCAGGAAAATGCAGCCCGCACCGCGCCCGTAGAGCAGGCGCTCATCAACGCGCTGGGCAAACGATACCCGAACGACCGCCCGCTGGATTCGGAAAGTGCTATTCCGATCCTGTCGGCATACGCCGAGGCGATTAAGGCAGTGGCCGAGCGGTTTCCGCACGACCTTGACGTGCAGACGTGGTATGCGGAATCGCTGATGAACCTCCATGCCTGGAAACTGTGGCACGCCGACGGTACCCCGGCGCCCGGCACGGAGCAGATCATCGCGATCCTCCAGGCGGTGCTCGCGCGCGATCCGAGACACATCGGCGCCAACCACTACCTCGTTCATGCCGTTGAAGCCGGTCCGCATCCGGAAACGGGCTTGAGTGCCGCTGCGCGCCTCAAAGACCTGGCGCCTGCGGCCGGACATCTGGTGCATATGCCTGCACATATCTATGAGCGTCTCGGCCGCTACGAGGATGCAGCGCAGGCGAATCGCAACGGCGCCCAGGATGATGCGGCATATACGACTCGCACCCGCCCGCTGGACTACTACCCAGTGATGTACACGGCGCACAACTACCAGTTTCTGGCGTACTCAGCCGCCATGGAAGGGCGAAAAGCAGAGACTGTCGCGGCGGCTGATAGTTCGCGCCAAGTGGTGTCCGACGAGATGCTCCTCGATATGCCTGGAACGGACTGGTATGTCGCCGAGTCGTACGCCGGCCGAGTGCGCTTTGGCATGTGGGATGAGATGCTCGCGCTGCCCCCGCCCAATCCAAAGCTCGCGGGACTCACGGGCGGGTTCCTCTTCGGTCGCGCCGTCGCCCTCGCTGCGACCGGGCACGTTGATGAGGCTCGTGTGGTACTCGGCGACCTGCAGAACCTGGCCGCCTCGGTCCCCGCGGACGCGATCGCCGGGCAGAACACGGTCAAGGATGTGCTGGCGATTGCGATTCCAATCGTGCAGGGCCGGATCGCCGGTGCCGAACACCGCTCGAGTGAGGCAGTGTCACTGTTGCGACAAGCCGTCGCGGCCGAAGACCGGCTCGCCTACGACGAACCGAAGGACTGGTTCGTTCCGGCACGACACTTCTTGGGTGCGGAACTGCTGCGGACCGGCAAAGCGGCCGAGGCGGAGCGCGTATATCGAGAAGACCTGCGACAGAATCCCGCGAATGGATGGTCGCTATACGGACTCAGCGCTGCGCTGAAGACGCAAGGCAAGACCACAGAGGCGATCAGGGTCACACGACAGTTTGCTGACGCATGGAAGCACTCGGACATCACGGTCGCGGCGTCAGCCTTCTGACGTCACTGATACGCTCGATCCACCGCCCACAACTGGGCTCCTCGGGCAGCATCCAGGGCGGCACCCCAGCGCTTTGCAATCGAGACGATCAGGAGACTAAGAAGTACGAACAGTGTGGGCGCATCAAAGCCACCTCCACCTCCGTGGCCAGCAGGAGATGCGCCGCCGCCGGACCCGCCGCCGCTTGAGCCGCCGGTCGAGACGACGAGGTTCACCGCAGAGCCGCTGCTGACATTGGTATCGGCCGCCGGGCTCTCACTGATTACGTAGCCAGAGGCGACCGTACTGCTTGATTGCTGCGTTACCGTACCGACGTTAAGCCCCACACCCGAGATTGTCGCAGTGGCCGACGCTTGCGTCTGGCCAACGACGTTTGGCACCGCCATCTGCGCGGGGCTCGAAGAGACGACCAGGTTGACAGCCGAACCACTCGCAACATTGGTACCCGCTGCGGGCGCCTCGCTGATCACGTTGCCGGATGCTACGGTACTGCTTGGCTGCTGCCTCACCGTACCCACGACTAGCCCGACGTTAGTGATCGCCATCGAGGCGGCCGCCTGAGACTGGCCGACCACATCCGGCACTGGCACCGGCGG
>Ga0210408_10002748_pt1 | contig 16815 bp, 14 predicted proteins | sample IncBWH4MmetaG_FD_155471 | JGI IMG/M metagenome (GOLD analysis project Ga0210408, IMG submission 155471) | Forest soil microbial communities from Barre Woods Harvard Forest LTER site, Petersham, Massachusetts, United States - Inc-BW-H-4-M | ecosystem: Environmental > Terrestrial > Soil >...
ACGTACTCGATCGAGTATTTTTCTGCAACGAAGTCCTTATCTGGATCGAGCAAGGTAGCGAACGAGAGGAAATTGAGTTGTCCATCAGGGCTGACTATGACCCTGTTCACGTTGGGTGGAAACGCTTGCTCAACTGGTTCCCAAACCTCTTTGTAAACCGCTCGCAGAATGGCTGCCATCTCTCCATCGCCAGCCCCGCGGACCAAACGCTGATAGCGCCTGAGACTGGATTCGATTTCCTGGGCGCTGCCGAGCGTGACCCAGCGGGGCAAAGCATCTGCCGAGAGCACCACCGCTCCATAGCGCAATTCGAACTTGGTTTTTCCCAGGTAGTGCTGATACCTCACGTATTCAATGAGTACCCCATTTTTTGGGATCGCTGCTTGCACCTGTTCGACCGTAATAGCGAGGGCTCGCCTGGCTTGGCCGACATCAGTAAATTGGCGAACCAGCTTATCCTGGATACCCTCAACCTCCTGTTCCAAAGTCTCAAGGCGTTCGTTAGCGCCCTTTGGGGAGGCTGCCGTAGTCTGCAGCAACAGCTTCGCTAATGCCTGTTTCTTGGCCTTTAATTCTTCAAACACCGCCCGGCTTGCCTCATCTTTGCTGGTTTCCGCGAGCAGCCTGTCTTCAATGATCGAGTCGAGCACGACCCCTTTGTAGTGCAGAACTGCACTGGCCAAGAGAGGAACCGTCGGGTCGACCGCGGTCAAAAGGGTGTACGAAGTTAAAAGGCGCCGATAGGCGAGTCGCTGGTCTTCTGAACCGAACGAAAGGATTTGGGAAAATGCCTTCAGTTCGGCAAGGTACCCTTGTTCGGCGAGTTGTTTGCCTTCCTCGATCTGTCCTAAATCAAATTCCAAGAGCGCCAAATTGTTGAAGCTTGTCGCCGTATCACGATGCTCGGGGCCGAGCACTTTTTGGCGAATCTCCAGAGCTTTTTTAAACAGCGGTTCGGCTTTTCCGTAGTCGCCCATGTCCTGATAAATCAACCCCAGATTGTTGAGGCCCGATGCAGTAAGGGGATTTTCGGGGCCGAGCACTTTTTGGTAAATCTCCAGAGCTTTCTTGAGCAACGGTTCGGCTTTGGAGAGTTCGCCCATTCGCCGATAGAGTTCCGCCAGATTGTTGAGGGTGATCGCCGTATCGGGATGCTCAGGGCCGAGCACTTTTTGACGAACCTCCAGAGCTTCTTTGAAAAGCGGTTCGGCTTTAGCGTAGTCGCCCATCTGCTGATAGAGCCCTGCCAGATTGTTGAGGCTAATCGCTGTCAGGGGGTGGTTGGGGCCGAGCATTTTTTGGCGAATTTCCAGAGCTTCTTTGTACAGCGGTTCGGCTTTAGCGTAGTCGCCCATCTCGTGATAAAGCAGCGCTAGATTGTTCAGGCTTAGTGCGGTTATCGGATGTTCGCGGCCGAGCAGTTTTTGACGCATTTCCAGAGATTGCTTGAACAGCGGTTCGGCTTTGGCGTAGTCGCCCATATCCTGGTAAAGCTCCGCCAGATTGTTGATGTTTGACGCCGTATCAGGATGCTCGAAGCCGAACATTTTTTGGTGACGTTCCAGAGCTTCTTTGAACAGCGGTTCGGCTTTGGCGTAGTTGCCCATGCGCTGATAAAGCAGCCCAAGATTGTTAAGATCAGCCAGCGTATCGGGATTTTCGGGGCCGAGCATTTTTTGGCAAATCTCCAGAGATTGCTTGAACAGCGGTTCGGCTTTTGAGTAGTCGCCCATCTCAAAATACAGCACGGCCAGATTGTTAAGGCTTGTCGATGTATCAGGATGCTCGGGACCGAGCACTTTTTGACGAATCACCAGAGCTTCTTTGTACAGCGGTTCGGCTTTGGCGTAGTCGCCCGTACGCCAAAAAAGTTCTGCCAGATTGTTGAGGCTGGTCGCCGTGTCAGGATGCTCGGGGCCGAGCACTTTTTTGCGAATGTCTAGAGCTTTTTGGAACAAGGATTCGGCTTTGCTGTACTGAGCCATATCTTCGTAAAGCAAAGCCAGACTGGTAAGGCTTGACGCCGCAAGGGGATGCTCAGGGCCAAACACTTTTTGGCGAATCGCCACAGCTTCTTTGAACAGCGGTTCGGCTTTCGCGCGTTCGCCCATTCGCCGATAGAGCTCCGCCAGATTGCTGAGTCTTATCGCTGTATCCGGATCCTCTGGGCCAAGCACTTTTTGGTCAATCTCCAGCGCCTTTTTGAACAGCGGCTCGGCGTTCTCGTACTTGCCCATCTGAAAATAAAGCCCGCCCAAATTGTTGAGGCTTGTCGCGGTATCGGGATGCTCTGGCCCGAGCACTTTTTGGCGAATCTCCAGCGCTTCTTTGTACAGCGGTTCGGCTTTGGCGTAGTTGCCCATACGGACGTAAAGCAGCGCCAGATTGTTAAGGCTTGTCGCAGTATCCGGATGCTCAGGGCCGAGCGCTTTTTGACGAATCTTCAAAGCCTCTTGGTAAAGCGGTTCAGCTTCCGCGTACCGGCTCATCTCTTCGTAGAGTTCCGCAAGATTATTGAGGCTTGTCGCCGTGTCGGGATGTTCCGCGGTCTCTGCATTCTGATCGCCGTGCGCTTGCCTTGTCAGGGTGACCAGTTGTTCGGCCAGCGGAATCGCCTCTTCATATTTCCCTTGATTTTTGAGCTCTTCAATCTGCCGATTCAGATGACCCGCAGTGTCATCTTCTGCTTGAACCTGCGCGGAGAGTGCAAGGCTGAAGCCAATCGCAAGCATGATAAAGATGTGCACTAGTGCACCGTCTCCTAAATCCCTTGGGTTTCGCCGTAGGTCAGTTGGCTGTTTTTCAAGGCGCGAGCGAAGCGCCGCTATGTGGATCATAACGGTCGAGCGAGCAACGCGGAAAAACAGCCAACTGGCCGCGGCCCGGAGGGTTGCGTTGAAAATGGGTCCGCTGCTTCGTTGCTCGTCAGTTACGTATCGATCCAGATATGCTCCTTCCTCCCGCCTCGCAGACGACCCATTTTGAACACAACGAAACCCAAGGGATTTAGGAGACGGTGCACTAAATTGATCGGAACCAAAATTGGATGGATTGGACATGAACCGGCGGTGAGTCGTTCAACGGTTCGTAAAAAGTTCCGAAAAGCAATTATCTTCAGTATGTCGAGCAACGTTCGATCATCCTATAGTGCATGCGGATAGATTCGGGTTGCGACTGGCAGCAGGCAAGAATTATGACTGAACACTCCTAGCAAACTGTTGTAAAAGCCGTTTATTTCAACAGTCTGGTAGGTAACTATGGACGCACGGGACGACGATGCCGAACTGCAAAGGCGACTGGATACTCTTTGGTCGTCACCCGATGACCATGCATTCAGAGAGAATGGGACGGTTTTGATCAACGATTTTGTACCGAAAATGCGAGGCGCAATTATGTCTGCCGCGGCTCGTGGAGGAACCCGATCAGGATGGGACATAAACACGGCTTCCAAAAAAACCGCGGATGAGGTGCTCGCTGAGGATGCTCTGGCCGTGGCTCAGACAGATTTCTGGGGCGCCTTGAGGAAAATGAAGAAAGGCCGGATCGTGCGGATTACGACATATTCACAATTGCAAAAGTACGCTGCCAAAATCGCTATTCAGGCTTGGCATGCATCGCTTCGAAAGAAGCATAGAGAGTGGACAAACGTCCACGGTGCGATTGTTAGAATTTTCAAAAGGAACCCGGAACAGTTTTCAATTTGGACCCAGCCAGGCGGCGACTCCGTGGTCGGATTGGCCCAATGGCGTCATCTGCCAACGGCCGGCACCCAATGGGATGTAGAGGCCATCTGCGAAGAGGTTCGCCGCAATGCGGAAGAAGACCCCTCTTTCCGCGGATTAGCTTCCCTGGACCGGCTCAAGATGTGTTCTCTGGTGCTGAATGCAGTTCGAGAACCGATCCGCATTTACGAAATGGTATCAGTCATCGCAAAATTAGAAACTCAGATTACCCTTCTGCCGCCTCCGGACTCCCGACCGGCCTGGCTTCGACTCCATTACACAGAACTTTTTCAACTCTGCTGGTCGGCGTTTTTGCGGTTATCCATTCAACAACGACGCGTCCTCTTATTAAAGTGGCATGATATTGAATGGTTTGAAATCTACTGTCGCGTCTCCATAGGGACTATTGCTACGGCCTTGGATCTGCCTTTGGAAGAATTCCTGAACTTGGTCGAGAGGTTACCTCTGCCTGATGAAGAGATCGCTGAGGTGGTCTCGATCAAAGTGCAAAGCATCAGAAATCTGCGAGGTGAAAGTCTGCGAGCCTTTCGCAGAGAGATCGAAAAACTTACCGGCGATCATGCGGGCTTAATTGTTAGCCGGCCCCGATTTATCGGTGATTCTGTTCAATTCAATAGCATTGATTCGATTGAGGCGATTTAGAAAATCAAAGATTTCGAGTTTGTTTATGGTTCATTTGACGCAAGATCAAGTTAGTCGCTATCTGGAAAAGAGACTCACTCGAATGGAACGAGTCGAGCTCAGTGAGCATTTGTCTATTTGTGAGCAATGCCGGGCGCAAGTGATCCAGAGCACCGAGTTTCAACGATTCGCCTCCAATGGAATATTTGCCCTGACCGGGGTTACTCGGGAGAGAAGGCTTTCTTCCTTCCGGTTTGGGCGATTAACCGGTGCCGAACGGCTCGCGATTGATATGCGCAATCAGCTGTGTCCATCGACACTCACGAAGGAGCCGAGTGATGAGGAGATTGACCCGCGGCGGCCCAATAGAATCGATTGGGCAGGATCTTTGTGGCAACGAATATTTGCCGGCGGAACCTGGGGCATGGCGACAGGGGCCGCTGGGGTAATAGCTTTGCTGATGATCGTTTGGTTTACCCGTCCTCAGGAGGACGGCGTCAAGCTCGTCACGATTCGCGACTCTAACAAAGAACTCAAGATTGGAGCGCGTGGATTGATCGGAACCTACTTATTCGAGTCGGCAGAGTCGCGCCAGATAAATACTGAAATTGCCCAGATAGTGAACGATGGTAAACTCACTGCACCGCGAGCCATTCGTGCTTTGCAGGATGAAGGGCCAAGACAGTCACATGGCAACGCGCTGGCGAACGACTCGTTCAAGTTGCAACGCCCGGTGGGAACCGCTGTCGACACCACGACACCCTTGTTTCAATGGACATCGCGATCGAAGGCTACAGGCTACATGGTCAATGTTGTCGTCGATGATCCCAACAACCAACAAGTTACAAAGAGCGGCGTCATTCCTGCGTCTGGCAGTGAGACTTCGCTCTATCAGTGGCGTCTACCGGAGGATACTCCTTTGAGACGAGGAGCGACCTATCGCTGGTATGTCACGGCGCTTGTCAGCGATAGTGACAGCCATTCAGCGACCGTCGATGAACCAGCGGCAAAGTTTTTCGTGCTGAGCGGAGGCGAGAGCGAAAACCTCGCGGGGTTAAAGACGAAAGCCGGCGGAAGTCAACTGGTCGCCGGCCTGCTGGATATTCAAGCGGGGCTGCTCGATGATGCGGAGCGAAAGTTTGATGAGCTCCGGCAAACGGAAAACCAGACCGACGAAGGGAAGTCATTCCTGAAAAAGGTTATTACTGAAGTCAAGACGCTGAAAGGGGATCGGTGATCGATGAAGAGCGAACGTCGCCAATGGTCGTCATTCGCAATGTTTCCTATTGGCCTGCTGTTCGCACTGGTGTATTTCGCTCCTGCCGGTTTCCCCGATTATACGGCAGCCTCCGAGGCTGAGTTGTCCAGACCGTACGGGAGCGTCTGCTTGTCGGTCCGGGATGAAACCGCGTCAAAGGAAGTGGTTTTTACTCCCCAAGTGGGGCCGGGACCAGGCAAATCCATCGTCGCCCATGCGGTTGCGAGTGTCCCTTGTATTCTCCTTATCGTGGCTTTGAACCAGGGAGATGGGCAACTTGCTTACGGTTGGCGCCCGCAATTTGCAGAGCTGGATGAAGAGTGGGAGGAGGTCAGGCTTCCCGAAAAAAACCCGGTGTGGCGCTGGGAGGCGCAGGCCGAACCGTTCGATTTTTACGTGCTTTTCTTATCGGCCAGTTCACCTCTCGCCCAGGAGATCAAGCGTCTTGTTGCCGCGATGCAGGATCCGAACGAGGACCAAAGCGTACTGAAGTTACAGACTAATAGGCTGCGTGAGCTGATCTCGCGTGCAGCCGGAGACTCCGATCCGTCAAAACACCGGGCGACCACCACGGTGACAGAAGTTCACGGAATCACTCGGGGGCCGAACGAGTTCCTCTGGAGAAGTTTCGCGTCGAAGGTGTACTTTGATGAGCGAAATTCCGGGCTATTGGTTTTCCGGAGTGACACCTAAGTGTGCCGTTTCGTGTGTAATGGTAATGTCATTGCTTTCAGAATGGGCCGCCGGTCGTGGTAGCATACGCATCCTGCGTGTACCTCCGACAGGCTGGAAGCCTATGCTACTTTGAAGTCGCGCCGGCATCAGCGCGCATATCTAAATCGATACGTAATCAGATCCTGTGACTCTTACGATCCGCCGGTTTCGCGCTCCCGACTACCTTGCTTCGGTCTGGCCCGTTGCCATCACTTTGACCGGCACATTCCTCTTCTGGCTCCTTCTGTTTGGAAATCCGCTCGAGCTATTTGAACTGCGCTGGCTCGGACAGCTGCTCCAGTGGCGCGCAGCCGCGGGGATTGCGCCGGCAGTCGATCCGCATGTCGTCCATTTGGATATCGACCGGAAGGAGTTCGAAAGTTTTTCCACGATCGCAGTTGAATATCAAAATGCGGCGAAGATTATTCTTGAGGCCGCTGAACTGGGGGCAAGGGTAGTCGTCTTTGACATCATTTTCTCGCGCGGCTCCAAAGAGGAATCACAATCGTTGCTCGACGCGATTCGGGAGGCTAAAGAGATGGGTACTCAAGTCGTCCTGGCGGAAGCTTTGGAACCCGGGCTCGGCGATCCTAAAGTGCTTGAAAGGATTCGGTCGTTTCACTTTATAGAGAGACTCGAAGAGCCGGCTGGCTTGATCAATGCCCAATCCGATCCTGATGGTGTTCTCCGTCGCTATGCGATGGTCGAACCAGGGCCTCAGGGGCTAGAACCCTCTCTTGCCTTAGCTGCGTATCTTTCATGGCGCGGCCTGACTTGGAAGGATGTCAGCTTTCCAAGTCCGGCCATCGTTCGCTGGCCCGAGTTGGGCCGCGATTTCGTATCAATCGTCCCAAGGGAAATACAGGTTGAACCGGTTTTATTGAATTTTCGGACCGACTGGAATTTTCAAACCAAAGACGCCAATGCCGCAAAGAGTGTTTTCATCCACTATCGGCTTGACCAACTTCATCAGGAATGGGCTGAGGCCCAGGAAGCTCGAAAGGCTAACCGCCCGGCAATGAAGACTCTGGACGATTGTGTGGTGGCTGTTTCATACATCGTCACCGGCGTTGGCGACGTCGGGAACACGCCCATGGGAACGAACCAACCCGGAGTCGTGTCACACTTGCAGGCGCTCAACGATTTAATCCAGAACAGTTTCCTCCAACGAACATCGAGATTTACGGATGCTTTTCTTCTCCTCGCAGTTCTCCCGTTTGTTTTTTTCTCGAAACGCTGCGCAGGAGTCGCGTCGTTACTTATTCTTTGGTTCGGCGGCGTCCTGTTAATTCTTGGTTTAGAGGCTTGGCTCGTGTTCGCGAGAAATACGGTTTTCGGTGCGATCTATGTCGCCGGTCTCTGGACCGCAATGAACGTCGCCGAAGTGGCTCGCCGCTATGTGCGGGAGTTCGTTGAGCGCTTGAAATTACGCACCACAATGGGCTTTTATTTTTCGCCGAGCGTGCTGGAACGGGTGCTCAAGGACCCAGGGTCAACCGAACCGCAAGAGGCCGAACTCACGGTGCTTCTGACCGACCTCCGCAACTCCACCCCACTGGCCGAGCGGCTTGGCGCCAAGGATTTCTTTTTGCTCCTGAATCAGGTGTTCGAAATTCAAACTCGCGCCGTCACGGCCGAGGACGGCAATCTCGAGCATTTTCTCGGCGATCAGTTCTTGAGCTATTGGGGAGCGCCTCATCCTCAACCGGACGCCTCGGATCGCGCGCTGCGTGCCGCGTTTGTGCTGATTGCCAGGATGGAAAGCTTCAGGGAAGAGTTACCGAGCGAGATTCGCGAACTCTTTGGGTACGGAGTAGCTCTTCATAGCGGCTTAGCTCTGGTCGGGAACAAAGGTTCGCGACTTCGGTTGGATTACGGGGTCGTGGGAGATCTGGTTAATACCGCGGCACGCGTCGAATCTCTGACAAAATACTACGCTGTCCGCATGTTAGTGACGCGCAACTCATATTCAAAAATGACGAGTCCACCGCCGTCGCGACTCCTCGATCACGTGGTGGTCAAAGGCAAGAACCTCCCAATAGAGATTCTTGAGGTCAGTGATTCGTGCAGCAAACCAAACTTCGAAGAGATCGCGCAAAATTATTCAGAAGCGTTCACTTGGTACCGGAGCGGTCAGTTTGACGTTGCGGAACGGTTGTTCACCAGGCTGGCAGAATCTGAGAATGATACGCCGAGCCTGGTGCTGATGCGACGTTGCGCAGAATTACGCCTGCATCCACCCAAACTTTGGGAAGGCGTCTTCCGGCTCGAGACCAAGTAGAATCACACGCTTTAAGAATCGACGAGGTCATTGCGGGTTAGAAAGCTCTTAAACATACGATCAAATGAAGAAGTCAGGAGTTGCAGGAGTTCAGGAGTTGCAGAATGAGAAGGCGGCTTTCCGGTCTGTGGATGTTGATAAATCAGCCTGCCATGCGATGACGATTTCGAATCGGCTAGCAGTCGATTCGACGAGGTATTCATCTCCTGAACTCCTGCAACTCCTGACTCCTGAATTCTTGAAGTTTAAACAGATCAAATGTAGAAGTCAGGAGTTGCAGAAATCCCCCAAAACATATGGACAAAATTGTTCCCCTGATTGGCTCGGCCGAGGTTGGGCCGCTTGGCGTGCTTCACTTACCCAGGCTCTGGCTTAAAGTCTCTCTCGACGGAAAAGGTGCTCTGGCGGAAGGATATCCTGCCGTAGGCACCGGATTCGATCAGATGGTACTCGATGGCCTGGGTCTGAAGAAGGACGCTGTAATCGATTATATTACGAAAAACAGGCCTACCTACTGTCAGTTCGAAGCCTGGATCAAAGAACAACCGGCCACTCGACTGGATTCGGCCTCGATTAAAAAACTCAATGAATCAATCCGAGATTACCATCATGAGGAAGGCACGGTAATATCCATGCTCGGCGAGAACGAATTGCCGCCGGATATCGGTATTCGTGATGCAGTCACTCTTAACCGGCTCGATGACTGGAAATGCTTTCATGAGGCGGTTTTGAAATAGGTATAGCTCTTAAACGGACGAGTAAGTCAGGAGTCAAGAAGTCAGAAGTTGCAGGAGTTCAGGAGTCGCAGAATGAGACGGCGGCCTTCCGGTCTGTGGGTGGCTATTAATCGGTCTCCGTGCGATGGAGATTTCGACTCGGCTAGCAGTCGATTCGACGAGGTGTCTCCTGAACTCCTGAATTCTCGGAGAGTTTTAAAACAGTTCGTTTCGATTCCTTTATTTTAAAACGGGCTCTTAAACAGACGCGGAGCGTCTTTTTAAGAGCTTCCTAGCCCGCAATGAGCTCGTCGCTTCGGTTTTTGCGTGATTTTTGCGGGCTAGTCAGGTTCGAGGAAAACTATCATTGCGCGATTCACGCTCGATCGTCGGAGGCTTCGTCAGATTCTCGTAAGATGTGACAACAGAGTGAAAGGCGGGCAACGCCTGCCGGAACGACTCCGGGTCGCGAGTGGACAAGGTAATGAAGTGGATCGAGCCCCTGGCCTGGATGTACGCGGTGGCTTCGAAATTGCCGAATTTGTCACCCGCAAAGTAATAAATTTCCGCTTTGCTGGCGTCCTGGGTGGTTAGCGTCTTCACGTATTGAGCCGTGGCATTTGGACTACCGGTATTTCGCAAGTTACGAAGCGTATCGTTCACCTGATCTTCGATATTGCGAATTCTTGGCTCGTTCGAGCGAACACGTACGTAAATAACGGCTTTGCTGGCTTCCCAATCCGTGCCCGTGGGATAGAAGACCAGATTCAAACCTTGATCCCTCGCGGCTTCATTGTCGAGAACCCATCGTCGCGGGGCCTTTATCTCAAAAGCAAAGTCCTTACCCCGCACTACGCTGTAGCCTTCGATTATCTGTTCAGCGAAACCAGTCGACACTGAAAAAACAGAAATCAGGAGGGCGAAACAAAGAGCAAGCATAGGATGTTTGGAATTGGACCCCAACATCATGCCTGGTTCCGGGGTGATGTCCAATGCTTATCCCGCGGCTAATGGCGACGATCGGTCCGTCACTACTCGAGAATTCTGCTGCCACAGTCTGCGTCGGACAGGAGTGATGCAGAACAAAACCGAGGTGAACAAAACGTCGTCAGTTAATCGTCGCGAGCTAATTTTTTTTGAACCCGAAATAATCTTGGCGCAATCGGCGAATCGCTGGTGCTGGCCAATTCTTCGATGATCCACTCATCGTCTGACAGTTGTTCCAAAAACTTCCGAACTTCCACATATTCTAAACTGCCTTCTTCGTGCCCGCGGTATACCAGAATCGTGATGCGACCTCGGGCAGCCAGGTTGGCAAGGACACCGCGCAGCGCCATCACCGTTGTTTCCGGGCGCGTGAAGATTTGGCGATTGCCGCGTGGCAAATATCCCAAATTGAACATCGCTCCTTGAATGGCGGCTTCAGCCGGCAAATAATTGGCCAATTGGGAGTGGGAATCGTGGATGAACGAGACCCGGTCAAGCGAACCAACGAACTTCAGCAGTTCTCGGGCACCGGCAAGCGCCGCCTTCTGAACATCAAAACCAAGGACTGTTCCTTTCGGACCAACCCGATGCGCTAGAAACAAAGTGTCATATCCGTTACCGACGGTAGCGTCCACCGCAAGCGCGCCGTCGAACAGGGCGGCTTCGATCCAGGAGGTGGCAGCAGCGGTTAATCGTTGATCAGTTACGGCCACAAGGATTTTCGGCATACCTCAAACTCCTGCATTACAAATAAATGTCGTCCGGCATTTGGAACGCTCCCCGGATCAGCTGCACGCTTGGAGCGGGTTCCATCAAAACCTCCACCACGTCGAATCGATACGGTACGCGAGGATCATCGAGTAATCTCAGCCATTCTTTGGCGCCGCGGATGATCCGGTCTCGCTGGGCCTGGGTCACTCCTTGGTGCGGCGGACCGAATGCGTCGGTCGTGCGAGTCTTCACTTCAATGAATACCAACGTTTTTTCATGGCGGTCGCGGCAGACCAGATCGATCTCACCGCCCCGTTTAGACCGGAAGTTCTTATACAGCAGCCGAAATCCATTTCTCCGGAGATAGTCGGCGGCGATTCTTTCTCCTCGTCGTCCAAGCGCCAGATGAGGAGCCTCAATTCGCCGGCAAGCCGCTCTTGACCAGAATCTAATAGAAAGGAAAATGCGTCTGAGCAACCGGTGCGAAAGATCGTCGATGGATCGGGCAAGGCCCATGGATCTGTAAGCTTTCGAGGTGTGCCGGCGTTCCATAGCCTTTGTTCTGGTAAAAATCGTATTGTGGAAACTCGTTATGCCAACTCCTCATCATACGATCTCGAGTTACCTTCGCAATAATGCTGGCAGCGGCGATGCTCATAGACTTTGCGTCCCCACCAACAATCGCAGTTTGAGATGGTTGGAGAGGAGCTGGAAGACCATCGATCAATAGATGCTCCGGTCGAACCGCTAATGCCGCAACCGCTCTCTGCATTGCCAAATAGGTGGCCTGGAGAATGTTGAACCGATCGATCTCTGCGGGCTCAGCAATCCCGACGCCATAACAGACGAGAGTTCCGCGGTCGGTCAATGCTTCAAAGAGTTCCTCACGAACTTTCTCTGGCAGCAGCTTGGAGTCGTTCAGACCGGTCAGCGGGAATTCAGTCGGCAGGATTGCTGCTGCTGCCACGACAGGTCCAGCGAGCGGACCTCGCCCTGCCTCATCAATGCCGGCAACGAGCGAAACACCCTTCATCCAAAGGCGTCGCTCGAAGTGGAGGTCGCAGGGCATACGCTGCGCTTGATTTCAATTCTGAGACTTTTCTTTCACCGTCATTGCTTGCTTGCCTTTGCGGTCTCGAAGGTAATAGAGCTTGGATCGGCGAATGCTCCCGGCTCGCTCAACTTCGATCTTGGCGATGCGTGGGGAGTGTAGAGGGAATACCCGCTCTACGCCTTCGCCGTATGAGATTCGGCGAACTGTAAACGTAGAATTGAGTCCCGTGCCGCGTCGCCCGATCACAATGCCCGTGAAAATCTGGATCCGCTCCTTGTCGCCTTCCACCACGCGGGTGTGAACTCTTATTGTATCGCCCACCTTAAATGGCGCGATGTCCAGCTTCAGCTGCTCTCTCTCTATCTTCTGAATAATGTTCATACGATGCCCGCGGCTGCGTTTGAGGATGGAATAAGTAACGCAGTAAAGTGAAAATGCAACCCAAAAGGTCTGCGGCCCGTAAGCGAAAGCTCCAGCTTTTGGTCCTCGGCTTTTGCCCTGGGCAGTTGGCTAAGCTCCACCTTTTGCAGGCCGCCCCGAAACCGAGAGCAAGAGCTGGAGCTATCGCCTAATACTGCCGGGAGCAAAAGCTGGAGCTTTCGCTTACTACGGAAGACCTATTCGATTTTAACCAACGTTCCGATAGGGCAGGACTCGAAGATCTTTTGGGCTTTTTCTTCTGAGCCCACGCGAATACAGCCATGACTGGCCGGGTGTCCCGGGTTGACGCCGTAATGAATACCGTACTCCGAAAAGGACAAGCGGAGGAAATAGGGCATACGAACTTTGTAGAGTGTGGAGCGCTCCAGCCTGATTTTGTCCGTGACGAGATAATTTCCGGGCGGTGTTGGCTTATCATTCCGGCCCGTGGAGATTTTGGCGATTAAGTACGGCGCGCCGTCCCGGTACAGCGTCAGCTTCTGGTTCGGAAGAGAAATTTCTATTTTATAAGGATCGTCTTTCGAATCGATGCCCAAGAGGACACTCGCCAAGTCGGGATGTCCCGTCTTTGCGGCATACTGGGCGGGTACCCAGTCGTATCCTTTGCTGAGAGCGAACTGTTTTGCTCCACCGGCCACTAGCAATTGGCAGATATCTCGTTCGCCCAGACCAGCGGCCAGGTGTAGCGGCCGGAAATCCGCGCCGTTACTATAATAGTAGTACATCCGCGGGCTGACCGATTTGAGCAGCATGTTTTCGTCTTGGGAGAGAATGATGATATCGTTGGCATCGGCTTTCTCCTCGAGGGCGGTCTTTGCCAGAGCGTAATTGTTTGTCAGAACCGCGTTGACAAGATCGTTGCGAGCTTGCTGTCGTTCCCGGAGATTCGCAATGCTAAACACTGCGTCAGGATCAAACTGAGCAAGGAGCAACAGGAGTAAAACAATGCTCATTGATTCTTCCGGCAATCCAGCGCATACCGTCAGCCCTTTATCGATGTCTTTGCGAAAACCAACTTGTTGTTCAACGATGGCGACGTTGCAGCCAAATATTATGGTTATTATAGTGCCTCGCCGGCGATTTTCAACCTGCACCCTAAGCCGCAAAAATCACACGCTTTAAGAAACCGGCGGAAACAAGACCTATGCTCACTTTGATTTTCGATGAGGCCGCAACCAGGTTTGGCCAGGATTATCATCCGGAGCGCCCGGCCCGGCTGATCCGGGCTGAAGCTTATCTTCTGGACAAGCGTCCCGAGTGGATCTGGCTGAAACCGCGGCTAGCCACCGAACAGGAAGTTTTGCGAGTCCACCGCCCAACCCACCTTGAGCGGCTTCGGCAGCCGTTCGATTTTGACGCTGATACTCCTTACTATCCCGAAATTGAAGAACACGCTCGACGTGCTGCCGGAGCGGCGATCGGTTCGGTAGATCTGGCGCTGCTCGGTAGAAAAGGTTTCTCGCTGATGCGTCCGCCCGGCCATCACGCGACTTCGACCAGAGCGATGGGCTTTTGCTATTTGAACTCGATCGCGATTGCTGCCTATTACGCGCTCGCGACAGGCTGCGAACGTGTTGGGATCTGGGACTTCGATGCGCATCATGGCAACGGCACAGAAGAGATCGTTTTTGGCAATAACCGGATAAGGTTTACTTCGATTCACCAGTATCCGGGCTATCCAGGCAGCGGTACGACGTCGCGAGGCAATGTATTCAACTGGCCAATCGAGCCGCGAAGCAATGCGGGACAGCATGCGTCGGCGGTGCAGCGGGCCCTTGACTCTCTGGTCGAATTTAACCCGGACCTCCTGCTAGTTTCGGCCGGCTTTGACGCGTTCTCTGGGGACCCGCTCACGGAAATGACCCTGGAACGGGAACATTTTGCCAAATTCGGCCGGTGGCTTAAGGAAAGCGGGCTGCCAGCGGCCGTCATTTTGGAAGGGGGATATAGTAATGATTTACCGGTTCTACTGGAGGCTTTCTTGGTCGAGTGGAGCGATTAACGCGCGGACCCTTTCGGCTCCTCCACGATGAGTGTATGGGCGCTAAGATGGCAATTACGGTGTGTTTAATCTAAACACGGTTACCTGGTTGGTGGTGTCGTCCACGGCTGCGAAACGGGCCGGAGCAACCCCGTTTACCTGGCCGAAAGCGAGAACGATTGAGGAGAGAAAGAGGGCAGAAATTCACTGGACAGGATCGCGAGAAATGACGAACCTTTCCGGCTTATATGTCTTCCGCGAAAGGTGTTGGTCTGGCGGTTGTCCTCTGGTTAGTCGTTATTTCATTCCTGCATGCAACCCTGAATCTTGGGGTTTTCGCTCCACATAAGTCGACTGCGGAGGCGGCTTTTCGCGTTGGATTCCTCCCGGTTACCTGCCATCTGACTTGTCCCGTGACGGATTTCATTAATAAACAATTGTCTGGCGAGTCCGGGTTCGAGCCAATTCGGTTCCAGGCTTGGCCGGAACTTAAAGAGGCGTTTATTTCCGGCTATCTACCCGCCACCTTCATTCTTGCCCCGCTCGCAATGCGGATGCGAGAGGACGGCGTACCGATCAAGATCGTTTATCTTGGCCACCGTGATGGCACGGCAATGGTGGTGCACAAGGACTCCGAGATTTTTCACATCGAGGATCTCCGAGGCAAGACGATCGCCGTACCGAATCGTTTTTCAAACCAGAAGCTGCTCGTGGTCAAGGCGCTGAAGGATCATGGTGTGCAGCCCGATGAGGTCAAAATCCTCGAGATGGCACCGCCAGATATGCCGGCCGCCCTCTTCAGCAAGGCCGTAGACGCGATCACGTCCGGCGAGCCTTATATGGGACAGGCGGAGTTGGATGGCTATGGTCGCGTCTTGTACCAGACTAAGGATGTGTGGCCTAACTTCATTTCCTGCGTGCTGGCCGTGCGAGAGGACGTCATCCGTAATCACCGCGAGACCGTTCAGAAGCTGGTCGACGGAATTGCCAAGAGCGGCAAGTGGCTTGACCAAACCATGGATCATCGCATGGAGGCAGCTGATTTTGTCAGCCAGTATTATTATAACCAGAACCCGCGCTTGCTTCGATTCGTCCTGAGCAAACCGCCGGATCGAGTAAAATACACGAACCTCGCGCTTCGAAAGAATGATTTCCTGGAGATTGAAGCGCTGGCTAAAGAAACGGGAGTGCTGAAAGGGAAAGTGACGTTCGAGGATTACGCGGATCCCAGTTTCGTTCCACCCAATAATTCCCTCCAGCCGTACGCTTGGGAATACCAAAAATGAACAAGAGCGTTCTGAGCATTCTGCTCCCCGTCGCAGTCCTGCTCGTAGTCTATTTCCTTTGGGATGGCGCCGTATTGCTTTCTAACACTGATATTTTCCCGAGACCCTATCAGGTTTTTTTGGGAATCGGCGAACTGATCCAGCGCGGCGTGCTTTTGAAATATGTGGTGGCATCTCTTTTTCGTGTCAGTATCGGTTTTACGCTGGCCGTTCTCATCGGCGTGCCCTTCGGCTTGCTGCTTGGGTGGTTTCGGCCGGCCTTTTTGGCTTTTAATCCACTCATTCAGATCCTTCGGCCGATTTCCCCAATCGCCTGGATTCCCATCGCGATACTCTGGTTTCACGTCGATGATCGCGCGCCCATATTCCTTATTTTTCTATCTAGTCTTTTCCCGATAACCGTAACCTCGATCGCGGCGGTCCAAAATATCCAACCGGTTTATGTCCGCGCAGCGCAGAACTTCGGCCTTACTAGGCTTGACCTGTTTCGGAGAGTTATTTTTCCCGCGTGCTTACCTCAGATAATCACGAGTTTGCGCATCTCGCTGGGCATCGCCTGGCTCGTCGTCGTAGCAGCAGAGATGATCGCAGTTAATTCCGGGCTGGGCTACCTCATTATAGACGCTCGAAACGCCGGTAAACGATACGATCTAGTGGTCGCGGGAATGTTGATGATTGGGTTGATTGGATTGATCCTGGATCTGTTGATTCGGCGCCTGGAACGATTTGAAGAGGTTAAATGGGGTTACTTCGGCGGGAGGTAGGCAAAACCGTGAACGAACCGATCATCAGCGTCCGGGATCTGGGGATAAGCTTCCCTGGTAAACAGCGCGCCGAACCGACGCACGTCCTCCGGTCAGTGAATCTGGAGGTCAGGCAAGGAGAGTTTGTTTGTCTTGTTGGTCCTTCCGGTTGTGGAAAGACAACCCTGCTCAATATCATCACCGGCTTCATAAGACAGTCCAAGGGCGAGGTTCTAGTTCAGGGGACTCCGGTCACCGGTCCGGATCCCAAACGGATCT